>WNGF01030911.1_pt1 | contig 10896 bp, 12 predicted proteins | sample 5400641 | NCBI WGS metagenome assembly WNGF01 (sample SAMN13153371, study PRJNA577476) | soil metagenome | isolation source: 80 cm soil or saprolite under grassland replicate 2 | place: USA:California | collected 2016-06-15 | reverse complement strand
GGCTTGACGCGCACGGCTTCGGACTGAACGCCCGGGCGCTCAGGCCTAGGCTCAAATGCCCAGGCCGGCGAGCTGCTTCTCGGGATAGCGCGTGCCCGAGGCGGCCCCCGGTGGGAACGCCTTTGCGAGCTGCGCGATTTCCGCGGCGCTCAAGGCGATCTCGGCTGCCAGAGCGTTCTGTTCGAGGTAGTTGCGGCGTTTCGTGCCCGGAATGGGCACGATGTCCTCGCCTTGAGCGAGCAGCCATGCGAGCGCGACCTGCGCGGGCGTGGCCTTATGCGCGATGGCGATCGATTCGAGCGGCCGAAGCAGCTCGACGTTGTGCTTGAGGTTGTCGGGATTGAATCGCGGATGATCGCGACGCCGGTCCTTCGGCTGGAGCGCGGCTAGCGTCTTGATCGTCGCGGTGAGAAAGCCACGACCCAGGGGCGAGTACGCCATGTAGCCGATTCCGAGCTCGCGGCAGGCGGGCAGGATGTCCTTTTCCACGTCGCGCGACCACAGCGAATACTCGGTTTCGAGCGCGACGAGCGGATGCACCTTGTGCGCGCGTCGAATCGTCTGCGCACCTGCCTCGGAAAGCGCGAGATAGCGCACCTTGCCTTGATCGATGAGCCTCTTCATCGCGCCCACCGTGTCCTCGATCGGAACCTGGGGGTCGACGCGGTGCAGTCCGTAGATATCGATCACCTCCACGCCGAGGCGCTTGAGCGACGCGTCGCAGGCTTGCGGCACGTAGCCGGGGTGTCCCCCTGAGAGGCCTTCCGGAAGCTTGAAGCCGCTCAGTCCCATGTTCCCGAATTTCGTGGCGAGGAGCACCGCGCTGCGCTTGCCCTTGATCGCGCGCCCGACCAGTTCTTCGTTGGCGCCCGCCGCGTAGGCATCCGAGGTGACGATGAGGTTGATTCCGAGGCCGATCGCGCGGTGAATGGTCGCGATCGACTCGGCTTCATCCGGCTCGCCGTAGATCCCGGTCATTCCCATGCAGCCCAGACCCAGCGCCGGAACGGCGGGCCCGTGCTTTCCAAGCTTGCGTTTTTTCATCGCGGTTTTCTCCGTTGTGGTGATTTTCAATCCTTCGCCAGCCAATCCCTCGGGCGCAGAAATTCCCGATAGAGCCTCTCCTCCTCGCTCGACGGAGCCGGTTTCCAGTCGTAGCGCCACTTCACGAGGGGCGGGAGCGACATCAATATAGACTCCGCGCGGCCTCCGGACTGCAGTCCGAAGAGCGTCCCGCGGTCGTAGACGAGGTTGAACTCGACGTAGCGGCCGCGGCGGTAGGCCTGGAAGTCCCGCTCGCGCTCGCCGTAGGGAAGGCTCCGCCGCCGCTCGAGAATCGGAAGGTAAGCCGGCAGAAAATGCTCGCCGACACTGCGCGCGAGACCGAAACAGAAGTCGAAGCCTTTCTCGTTCAAGTCGTCGAAGAAAATCCCGCCGATACCGCGCGGCTCGCCGCGGTGCTTGAGGTAGAAGTATTCGTCGCACCAGCGCTTGAAGCGGGGATAGCAGTCCGGCCCGAACGGGTCGAGCGCCTCCCGGCAAGTCAGGTGGAAGTGGCGCGCGTCCTCCTCGAATCCGTAGTAGGGAGTCAGGTCCATTCCGCCGCCGAACCACCATACCGGCTCGCTTTGCGCCCTTGTCGCGACCAGAAGCCGCAGGTTCAGGTGAACGGTCGGGACATACGGGTTGCGCGGATGCAGCACCAGCGACACGCCCATGGCTTCGAAGGCGCGGCCGGCGAGCTCGGGCCGCGAGGCGCTCGCTGAGGGCGGAAGCCGCTCGCCGCGCACCCGGGAGAAATTCACCCCGCCGCGCTCGAATACGCCGCCGTCCTCGATAATGCGGCTCTCGCCGCCGCCTTCGCTCCGCTCCCAGCGGTCGGGCCGGAACGCGCGACCGTCGACGCGCTCCAGCTCCGCGACGATGCGGTTCTGCAGCTCAAGAAAGCAGTCGGCTACCGCATGCGGGTTCATCGGCGGGATCCGCGGTCAATGTTTGTTGAAAAAGGGGGCTACGCCCCCTTGTGATCCCCCAAACTGGAGGCCGTAGAAAAACGCTTCCCTCTGAAACTCGACTTGCACAGAATTCGATTTTCACACGGGAAGCGTTTTTCAACAGCCTGTCAATGTTTCTTTGCTGCAACGGCGCGGTACCCGATGTCGCGCCGGTACTGCATTCCGTCGAAACGGATGCCCTCCACCACTTCGTACGCGCGCCGCTGCGCCATCTTGATCGAGTCCCCGAGAGCGGTCACGCAAAGCGCGCGCCCGCCGCTGGTGACGACCGCGCCGTCCTTGAGCGCCGTGCCCGCGTGAAACACGCGGAAGTCCTCTCCCGCCGGCGGAAGCCCGGTCACGACGTCGCCCTTCTTCGGCGTATCGGGATAACGAGCCGCCGCGAGCACCACCCCGAGCGCGGCGCGGCGGTCCCATTCCGCCTCGACGCGGTCGAGCCTTCCGTCCACTGCGTGCTCGATCAGCTCGAAGAGGTCGCTTTTCAGGCGCAGCAGGATCGGCTGCGTTTCCGGGTCCCCGAGGCGGCAGTTGAATTCCAACACCTTGGGATTGCCCGAGCCGTCGATCATCAGGCCGGCGTAAAGGAACCCGCTGTAGGGGTGGCCTTCTTCGGCCATGCCCGCAAGCGCCGGCTGGATGATTTCGCGAACCACGCGCGCGTGCAACTCGGGGGTGACGGCCGGCGCCGGCGAATACGCTCCCATGCCGCCGGTGTTGGGTCCGCGGTCGCCGTCCAACAGACGCTTGTGATCCTGGCTGGTCGCAAGCGGCAGGAGGTGTTCGCCGTCGGCGAGCACGATGAAGCTCGCCTCCTCGCCCTCGAGGAATTCCTCGATCACGACGCGGCTGCCCGCCGCGCCCATCGCGCGCTCGACCAGAATCCGGTCGATCGCCTGATGGGCCTCGGATGGACTCATCGCGACGATCACGCCTTTTCCCGCCGCGAGGCCGTCCGCTTTCACGACGATCGGCGCGCCGCGCGCGTCGACATGATCGTGCGCCGCTCGGGGCTGGTCGAAGCTCGCGAACGCCGCGGTGGGAATCCGGTGCCGCCCCATGAATTCCTTGGCGAACTGCTTGGAGCTCTCCAGCCGCGCGCAGGCCCGCGTCGGGCCGAAGATCCTCAAGCCCTTGGAGCGGAACAGATCGACGATCCCTTCGGCGAGCGGCGCCTCGGGTCCCACCACGCTGAGATGGATATTCTCGGCAAGCGAGAATTCGGCGAGCTCGTCGATCGCGGAGATCGCGAGGTTTTCAAGCCCCGGCTCGCGCGCGGTGCCGCCGTTGCCCGGAGCGACGTAGACCTTCTGCACCCGCGGGCTTTGCGCCAGGCGCCACGCGATCGCGTGCTCTCTGCCTCCGGAGCCTACAACCAGAAGCTTCATGCATCAATGCCGGAAATGCCGCACGCCTGTAAACACCATGGCGAGTCCCAGCTCGTCGGCGGCCGAGATGACTTCGTCGTCGCGCACGCTGCCCCCGGGCTGGATCACGGCCTTGGCACCGGCCTGGGCGACTGCGTCCACACCGTCGCGAAACGGAAAGAACGCGTCCGAGGCTACCACCGATCCGGCGAGCGACAATCCCGTGTTTTGCGCCTTGAGCGCGGCGACCCGGGCGGCGTCGATGCGGCTCCGTCGATGCGGCTCGTCTGGCCCGCGCCGATGCCGAGCGTGCGGCCGCGCGCGCAGAACACGATGGCGTTCGACTTGACGTACTTCGCCACGCGCCAGGCGAACAGCAAATCGGCGATCTGCGCCCGGGTGGGCTTGAGCCGGGTGACCGTGCGAAGCTCTAAGGTCTCCACGCTGTCGGGGGACTGCACCAGGAGTCCGCCTCCCAGGCGCTTGAAGTCGTATGTCTGCGCTTTGCGCGCCAGGCCGACCGACAACAGCCGCACGTTCGGTTTGGCTGCGAAGGCCTTGCGCGCTCCGGCGTCGAATTCAGGCGCGATCACGACCTCGACGAATTGCTTGGACACCGCGGCGGCCGCCGCCGCGTCAAGGCCGCGGTTGAAGGCGACGATCCCCCCGAACGCAGAGATAGGGTCAGTGGCGAAGGCGCGCTCGTACGCTTCGCTTGGCGAGGCTCCGATCGCGGCGCCGCAGGGATTCGCGTGCTTGATGATCACGCAGGCCGGCTCGTCGAACGTCTTCACGCATTCCCATGCGGCGTCGGCGTCCGCGATATTGTTGTATGAAAGTTCCTTTCCTTGAATCTGGGTATGGCCGGCGATGCCGCCCGGAACCGGATTGATGTCGCGGTAAAATGCCGCCGCCTGGTGCGGGTTTTCGCCGTAGCGTAGGTCCTGCACTTTTTCGAACTGGAGCGTAAGGCGGCTTTTTGCGCCAGGGCGAAACGCGTGGTCTCGCTCAAGGCGCCGCCGTGTTCCTTCATCTCCGCGAGCAGCCTTGAGTAATCCGAAGGATCGGTCACGACCGCGACCGCAGCGTAGTTCTTCGCCCCGGCGCGCAGCATGCTGGGACCTCCGACGTCGATGTTCTCGATCGCCTCCGCGAGCGTGCACTCCGGGTTTGCCACGGTCTGTTCGAATGGATAGAGGTTTACGACGACGAGGTCGATCGGCTCGATTCCGGCCGCCTCGATTTCGGCCATGTGCGCGGGCGAATCGCGCCGGGCGAGGATGCCGGCGTGCAGGCGGGGATGCAGGGTCTTCACCCGCCCGTCGAGCATTTCCGGGAAGCCGGTGTAGTCGGCCACTTCGGTCACCGCGAGGCCGTGTTCGGCGAGCAGCCTCGCGGTGCCGCCCGTCGACAGGATCTTGATTTTGAATCGGGCGAGTCCGTGTGTGAGCTCGGCGAGCCCGGTCTTGTCGGATACGCTGATCAGCGCCGTCCGGATGGGAACATTCATAAGTTCAGGGTCGAGAGTCGGCGCGGGCACGATCTGCGCCCGTCATGTCTTACTCCCAAGTCCCGACTCTCAACGCCTTACATCTTGATTTTGAGCGTCTGGATTTTCTTCCGCAGGGTATTGCGGTTGATGCCCAGCATCTCCGCAGCGGTCGTCTGATTCCCCTCGGCGCGGTCGAGCACGATCTCGAGCATCGGCCGCTCGACGTTCTTGACTACCATGTCGTAGATGGCGCGCGGCTTTGCCCCGTCGAGGTCCTTGAAGTACCGCTCCAGAGACCGGCGGATGCAATCCGCGATCTCGCTTGTCTGCTTCATTTCCCGCTCCCTTAACTCTGATGTTTCCGTTTATGCGTCGCGCCGGCCTCCGAGTTTCATCCCGACTCATGCGGCCAGCGCTTCCTCGTAGAGCAGGCGCGGGTGCTCGCGCCCGAGTTGCTCAAAAAATCGATTGACCGAGTCCAGCTGCTCCTCGCAGCTCGTAAGCTGATTCATGCCGTGTCGGAAGCTCGCCGAACCGGCAAGGCCCTTGGTGTACCAGGAAATATGCTTGCGCGCGACCTTGACTCCGGTTTCACGGCCGTAAAACGCGTACAGCTCCTGCAGATGCGCAACCAGCACGCAATGGATTTCCGAGACGAGCGGGTGAGGGAGCTTCTCACCGGTCGCAAGATAGTGCTCGATTTCGCGGAAGATCCAAGGCCGCCCTTGAGCGGCTCGGCCGATCATGATGCCGTCGGCGCCCGTATATTCGAGCACCTGCTTCGCTTCCTCCGGCGTGGAGATGTCGCCGTTTGCCACCACCGGCAGGCGCGTGGATCGCTTGACCTCGCGGATCGTGTCGTACTCGGCCCGGCCGGAGAAGCCGCAGGCGCGGGTGCGGCCGTGCAAGGACAGCAGCCGCACGCCGGTGTCTTCGGCGATTTTCGCCACCTTTAGGGCATTCTTGTTGAGGGGATCCCACCCGGTGCGGAACTTCAGCGTGACGGGCACGTCCACCGCGCCCACCACGGCCTCGAGAATGCGCCCGACCAGCGGTTCGTCCTTCAGGAGCGCGGAGCCGGCCAGGGTGTTGCAGACCTTCTTGGCCGGGCATCCCATGTTGATGTCGACGATTTGCGCGCCCTGCTCGACGTTGTAGCGGGCGGCCTCGGCCATCATGGCCGGGTCGGCTCCTGCGATCTGCACCGAGATCGGTTCGACCTCGCCGTCGTGGTTTGCCCGGCGGAGCGTTTTCTCGCTGCCCCACAACAGCGAGTTCGACGCGACCATCTCCGATACCGCCAGACCCGCGCCGAAGTTTTTGCACAGCTGCCTGAAGGGGCGGTCGGTGACGCCGGCCATCGGCGCGACGAACAGATTATTGCGCAGCGCGTGCGAACCGATTCGCATCGACGATCACGGAAAATTCTTTCGGGCGGGAGCGCAATTCTATACCGAAAACCGAACGATAAGGGAAGCGCTTTTACCGCTTCGTTCAAAAAATTCCGCTGACGCGGAGATTTTTTCTTCCCGCAGCGCGGAAACGGCGCCGCGCTTACTTCAAGGCAGCGCGCGCGTTCCGAAAATCATGCGGCGGGCGAGAAAACGCCGTGCCGGCGGCGAGGCGTCGAGCGCGGCCAATCCCGCGCCGCGCACCGCCGCAAGCGGTGGAAGGGAATTCGAGAAGATCCTGACCAGAAAATCGGTGAATCCGATTCCCGCGTAACGGTCGAGCCGGCGGCGGCGGACGTAGCGCGCGAGAAAACGCGGCGCGCCGATTTCCTCCTTGGCGACATCAAGCAACATCTGAGCCAGTTCCCAGGCATCGCGCAGGCCGAGATTGAGTCCCTGGCCTGCCACCGGATGCAGCGTCTGCGCGGCATTACCCACGGCGAGAGTTCTGGGCGCGGGATCGATCGCGCTGCGGCGCAGTGAAAGCGGGAACGCCGAGCGCGGACCGGCGGAGCGAAAATCTCCAAGCCTCCCGCCGAAGGCCTCGCGCAGGCGCGCGAGAAACTCCGGATCGGAGAGCCCGAGCAGGGTTTCAGCCGCAGGGGACCGCACGCTCCAAACCAGGGCGTAGCGGTCACCGTACGGCAGCAAAGCGAGCGGCCCCTCGGCCGTAAAGCGTTCCCAGGCGACGCCGCGGCGCGGCCGCTCGGCTTCGACCTCGGCGACGATCGCGCGCTGATCGTAATCGGTCACGTGCTCGGCACGGCGGATCGGGCCGCCGTCCGCCAGCACGAGCAGCCGCGCGCGCATGCGGACTTCCTCTTCGCCGCGGGACAGCCGGAGTGCGACTTCTTCCGGGGTCGTTTCCCAATCCCTCAAACTTTCCGCGGCTGCGGGCGTGTGCGCCGCCAGCTGCGCGACGAGCTCCGAGTATGCGGTTACATACCCCAGCGCCGGCAGGCCGTGCTCAGCGCAGCGCATCACGGTTCGCCCGAATCCCCGTTGTGAAACGTGGATCGTTTCAATGGGGCTGGTTCGGATCGAGTGCCACGCGCCCAAGCGCTCCAGGATCAAGCGGCTGCCGTGGGAAAGAGCGATGGGCCGGTCCGCGGCGCCGACTTCGTTCGCGATCCGGGCGACTGAAACGGAACTGCCCGACAGAGCAAGCGCCAGCGCGCAGCCGACCGGCCCGCCGCCGGCGATGGCTACGTCGACCTCGGGCAGCTCAAGCACGGCCGACCAGCGTTTCGATATCCCGAACCGATTTCGGCGCCGCCGCCGTCAACACCTCGCACCCGGAGGGCGTCACCACTACGTCATCCTCGATGCGCACGCCCGTATTCCAGAATTGCCTGGGGACGTCATCGGCGGGACGGATGTAGCAGCCCGGTTCCACCGTCAGCGTCATGCCGGGCTCGAGGCGCCGCCATTCGCCCCCCGGCTTGTACTCCCCGGCGTCGTGGACATCGAGCCCGAGCCAGTGCCCGGTGCGGTGCATGTAGAAGCGTTTGTAATCCTCGGTCTCGATCACTTTTTCGACAGTGCCGCGACACAAGCCGAGATCGATGAACCCTCGAGCGAGTGTTCTCACCGCCGCGTCGTGCGGTTCGTCCCAGCGCTTGCCCGGCCCCACCGCCGCGATCGCCGCGGCTTGCGCGGCGAGCACCAGTTCGTAGATGTCCCTCTGCGGGCCGCTGAATTTTCCGCTCACCGGAAAGCTGCGCGTTACGTCCGAGGCGTAGCCGTCCAGCTCGCAGCCCGCGTCGATCAGCAGGAGGTCCCCGTCGGCGAGCCGGGCATTGTTGTCGCGGTAATGCAGGATGCAGGCGTTGGCCCCTGCGGCGACGATCGGCCAGTAGGCGGGAAACTGGGCGCCGCGGCGGCGAAATTCGTAAAGGAGCTCCGCCTCGATCTCGTATTCACTGCGCCCGGGGCGCGTCGCGCGCATCGCGCGCTCGTGGGCGGCGGCCGAGATCGCCGCCGCGCGGCGCATCACGGCGAGCTCGCCGTCGTCCTTGATCACGCGCATCTCGTCGAGGTCTGCGCGCACGTCGCGGATTTCGGCGGGTGCGGTGACGCCCGAGCGCGAGTGCGAGCGGACCTCGTTCAGCCAGCCCATGACGCGCGCGTCCCAGAGGGCATCGGCCCCAGGGGCGTAGCAAAGCGCGGGCTGATTGGCGAGCAGCTTCGGCATGTGCTCGTCGAGCGCCTCGACCGGATAGGCTTCGTCGAAACCCAATGCCGCCTTCGCGCCCTCGGGACCGTGGCGCACGCCATCCCAGAGCTCGCGCTCCGGGTTGCGCTGGCGGCAGAAGAGTATCGACTTGGGCTCCTCTCCCGTGACGAGGGCAAGCGCCGCGTCGGGCTCGGGAAATCCGGTAAGGTAATAGAAATAGCTGTCGAAGCGGTACAGGTAATCGCTGTCGCGATTGCGCATGCGCGCGGGCGCCGTCGGGATGAATGCGATGCCCTTACCCATGCGCCGCTGCAGCGCGTGGCGGCGCTCGGCGCAGCGCGAAAGATTGCTGGTCGTGTCCATGGCCGGGATTGTCGTCCGCTTTGCGGCGACGATCAAGCGACGTGCCCATTAAGAGCAGAAAGCCGCTCGGGCGTGCCGACGTCGTGCCAGACGCCGCGATGCATTTCACCGGAGACCTGCTTGCGCGCCATCGCTGCGCGCAGGAGCGGCGCGAGCTGTCCTTTGGAGCCCGGTTGGATGCTCTTGAAGAGCTCGGGGCGATAAAGACCGATGCCGCTGAAGGTGAGCTTCGACTCGCCGTTCGAGTCGACTTCGGTGCCTGTCAGGCTGAAGTCTCCTTGCGGATGGTGAGGCGGATTCGCGACCAGAACGAGGTGCGCGAGGTCCTGCCCCAGCGCGCGGCCGACCAGAGTGGAGAAGTCGAAATCGCAGAAGATGTCGCCGTTGACGGCGATGAACGGTTCGGCGCCCAGAAGCGGCAGCGCCTTGACGATTCGACGGCGCCCGTCGCCCAGAGCGGCCTCGATCAATTGGCCCAGATGCGCGTGATTGATCACGATTTCGCGGACGCCGGAGCGCGCGAGCGCCTCGATCAACCGGGCGATCAGGGTCTTGCCCCGCACTTCGATCAGCGGCTTCGGCGTCGCGTCGGTGAGGGGCTTCATGCGCGCGCCGCGCCCCGCAGCCAGGATCATCGCTTTCATGATTCGAAATCAGGACGTGTAGCCGAAGCGTTTTTCTTTCGCGTCGAGCTCATCGAGCAAGTGTGCGAGCGCCGCGAGTTCCCTGTAGCGCCCGCAGGTGCGCCGCAGGTAGCGCATCACGAGCGGCTGATCCTTCAGGTAGCCGTCCTTGCCGTCCCGGTAGAAGAGCCGGGCGAAGATTCCCAGCACCTTGAGCTGGCGCTGCGCTCCCATCCACTCGAAATCCCGGTAGAAGTCGGCAAAATCTCCGGCCACCGGCAGGCCGGCCTTGCGCGCCTTCTCCCAGTAACGCACGGCCCAGTCGATGACGCGTTCCTCTTCCCAGGCGACGTAGGCGTCGCGCAGGAGCGAGGCGAGATCGTAGGTGATCGGGCCGTAGACCGCGTCCTGAAAATCGAGAATACCCGGGCGCGGCTCGCATACCATGAGGTTGCGCGAGTGATAATCGCGGTGCACGAAAACGCGCGCCTGCCCGAGGTTGTTCGCGAGGAGCGTCGAAAAAGCCTTCTCCAGGGTCTCGCGCTGCGCGGCGCCGAGCTCTCTTTGGAGCTGGCGGGCGACGTACCAATCGGGAAAAAGGCGCAGTTCCCGCTCGAGTAACTCTCTGTCGTAATCGGGCAGCACGCCCGGCCGGCTCGCCAGCTGAATGCGCAGCAGAGCGTCGAGCGCGTCGCCGTAAAGCCGTCCGGCGTTGCGCTCGTCGAGCGCATCCAGATAAGTGGTGCTGCCCAGATCCGAGAGCAGCAGAAACCCGCGTTCCAGATCCTGCGCCCGAATCTCTGGAACGTGAACCCCGGCTTCGGCGAAGACACGCGCGACGTGCACGAACTGCCGGCAGTCCTCACGGTCGGGCGGCGCGTCCATCGCGACGAGCGACGGCTGCGCCTCCCCGCGGCGTATCCGGAAATAGCGTCGGAAGCTCGCGTCGTCGGAGGCCGGCGCGACGCTGAAATCGCCGCTGCCGAGCGTCGTCTCCAGCCATTGGCGCAATTGCCCGGCTCGGTCCAAAAGTCCTCCTGAAACAAAGAATTGCCTTCGCCGCTTATTTATGCGATTTTAGCACCCGCCCCGACAGCCCAATCGTCCAAGCTTCCCCGCCATGTCTTGTCCCAGTGCCCGCCTTGCGGCGTTGGCCATTGCGCTCGCTTTTTCTGCGACGGTGCAGGCACAGGGGCAGGGGCTTCAGCTGAGACGCCCTTCCGACAAACCCTCGGGCGTAAATCCCGACTCCTTGCCCGTTACCGTCGACGCGGACCGCCTCGAAGGCGTGCCCGGAGAGGAAACGACCGCGCAGGGCAACGCCACCTTGCGCCGGGGCAGCTTGTCGATCCGGGCCGACTCGCTGAAGTTCCGCGAGCAGAATGAGGACGTCGAGGCGCGCGGCAACGTGC
>WNGF01020298.1_pt1 | contig 10897 bp, 15 predicted proteins | sample 5400641 | NCBI WGS metagenome assembly WNGF01 (sample SAMN13153371, study PRJNA577476) | soil metagenome | isolation source: 80 cm soil or saprolite under grassland replicate 2 | place: USA:California | collected 2016-06-15 | reverse complement strand
GGTAAATGAGTGTGCGGCGACGATCGAGACATTGCGGCGCAGTTGTAAGGCCTGACCTTTGATCTTAACAGGATCGATCGTGTAGCGAATTGAAATCGGGCTGGCCCAATCGCCCTTAGTGTTGAGAGTCATCCCGCTGCTGAGTTTCTCGGTGGAAGTCAACGCTTTGGTCGCCTCATCGAAAACAATCACCGAAGACTCTTTGTAAGCTCCGCCGTCATAGCTGAATGAACGTGTGCTTGCGGAAACGGAGCGTGAAAAAGGCAAAAAAGCGTTGCTCGCTCTCGCCTCCGAGCGGCGCGATGCGTAGAATCGGTACCGCTACCGCAACCATGATGGAGTGGTTGAACAGGCAAGCCGAAGTTGCTTTATGTAGAAAGCTGAATATGTACGTCAGCAAATTGAAACAGAATTCGGCGCGGCTAATCCAGTTACGAAGAATCTTGATTTAACTGTCCAAGTAATAAATTTCGGAGATGGTACGGGCTACATAATCGGACGTCGTTACCCAAACAGAATGTGAGCTTTCGGCGCGCCAGTACAATAATGGGTGCTGGCGCGCCGAAAGCTCACGAAAAGCCGGCCGGTGAAGCAACGACGGTCGGCTTTTTCTGTTTGAACAGATCAGAGAATGTCTCGAATTTCTTATTTCGGCGAGACGCTTTTCGCCTCCCCGCTTAAAGCATTCCATACCTCCACAGCCTCGTCACCTTCCAGAAGCATCGTCCCAAGGGAATTCGTCGGCTCGACATTGTTTACGAAGACAATCGTGAGAGCCCCCCTCAGATTTTCGGTGGCGGGGGTAAAGTGCGCTGAGACGATATTCGCAGTATTGATTATTGTATTGTCGATCTTGATTAGCATCGGTTTCCTCCGTGGCGTAGATGGTCTCCAATGAATGATTGAGGCTGTGGCAATCATATCTCGCCGCTATCTGGCACGCAACATCGTGTCCTTGCGGCGCCGCGGCGGCGCGTTTGGTTTCTTACCTATACTGCGTTACCGCAAGGACACGTTAGAGCGAGCGCCAAACAGTCAGCCCTCCACCTTTCTTTCCGAAATTGTCCAATATTGGACAGCGATTTATCCCGAACTGACCCATCATCAGAAAGTTCAATCAACACTCAAACCGATCCTTCCGCAAGGAAGCGATCACTTATCGGAAGATGTTCCGGGTTGCCTGACGAACGCAAGAAAGCGACTCGGAACGTAAAGATGGTGTCCTTTCTGGAGTTAGGCTTGATTGTTGAAACGAAGGCCAAGCCTAATTTCAGAAGGGAAACAAACAATGGAGGCACGCTCCATCTGTGGCTCTCAGGTTTCAGCCAGAACCACACATTTCCTTCGGCCTCCCAAGGCCGAAAGCTTCAGAGGAGGAAAGAAATGAAACATCTACGCTTATCAATCTTTTGCGCTGTGGCAATTCTTGCCATTGGATTAACAACTTATTTGGCGACGGCGCGTGAAGGTCATCCAGGCCATGCTTCCGGCAGCGCGACTCTGGACGGGCCTCTGAGCAATGCTACCGTCAGTTTCGGCGAGTGGATGACGCCTGTCGACAGGTTCCCGAATAACTCGCCGATAACAGCTAACCATCACGAATTGATACCCCAGGTAGCCACAATTAAGGCGGGTGGCACGGTCAACTTCATTATCGCTGGGTTCCACCAGGTAACCGTTTACGCCGATGGGACTCAGCCTGGTGACATCAATACAGCCTTGACTGTTCCGGTAACTCAACCACCGGGGCCGCCGCTGATCAACGATCCCAATAACAGAATATACAGGGGGCTGGATCCGAGCCTGCAACCACGCGACCGTGTCGAAGTCGTGCGTTTCGCCAATCCAGGAACGTATCTGGTGATCTGCGGAGTCTTTCCTCATTTTGTCAATGATCGCATGTTCGGTTTCGTGAGAGTGCTGCCCTAAATCGAACAACGCAATAAGAGATGCCGGCAATCCTGAAGTCCCGAAAGGCGTCTTCCGATGTGGTAAACCGTGTCCTTGCGGCGCCGCGGCGGCGCATCTGATTTCTTACCTATACCGCGGCGCCGCAAGGACACGAATGAACAGGGTTATTCCGAAGGTGATCAACAGTCGTCGCATAAATTGTTCCTCCGATTAGCTGATATCACAAACCCGCTTCTAGCAAAGGCAAATAGACGCTAAGAACCCATTACTACTCTTTACGAACATGTCCTTCAATCAATTCGATGCGTGCGTAACCATCCTTGTCTGGGCAGTCCATTGCAATACGCTATCGTTTTGTCGTTCGCGCCTTGCGCTCAATCGCGGCTTCAGGCAACGCAAAAACAAAGAGCGTTGAACCGTTCTGGAAATTCCTCGTCTCAGGCCACAAGCCGCTCAACCCGCTGGTAAAGATCGACCCGAGTCCGGAAGGCACGGCGATGTACTGACGCCCGTTGACTGAGTAAGTGATCGGCGAACCGCGCGTGCCTGAACCAGTGTTAAAAGAATAGAGTCTCTCGCCAGTCTTTATATCGTAGGCAAGAAAGTTCCCCTCGATGTCAGCCTTAAACAGCACGTCGCCACCTGTGGCTAACAATGATGAAGTCAACGGGTACTTCATTTTCACAGTCCACTTCTTTTCCCCGCTGACCGGATCGAACGCATCTATGTGACCGTAAGCCGGGCCGGTTAAGGGCGGCTTCACCTCAATCGTGCCGGCGACAAATCCGCGCCCTTCTCTTGGCTCCTGTGGAACCGGGGTGATCAAGCCGCACCACTCGACACCGTGGTTGTAAAGCCATCCGGTGCGCGGGCTGTATGCCTGATGGTTCCAGCTTCGACCGCCACCCCAAAATGGACAGACCACGGTGCTTTTGCCTGCCGGTACTTCTAGACGACCGATGTGTGCGCCATCTTTGCCAAAACCTTTTACCCAATTGACCGCATCCACATGCGGCCAGGCGTTGATGTATTTGCCGGTCACCCGATCCAGAACCCATACGTAGCCGCCTTTGTTCGTGTGCGCCAGCAGTTTCTGTTTCCGCCCATTCCGATCGACATCGATCAGCGTGGCTTCATAAGCCGCATCGAAATCGTAAACGTCATGCGGGATCTCCTGGTAATGCCATTTCAGCTTACCCGTGTCGGCGTCAAGCGCGACGATACAGCCGGTGTAAAGATTGTCGCCTTCGCGGTCGTCGCCATAAAAATCCGAGGAAGGATTGCCGACGCCCCAGTAGATCAGATTCAATTCGGGGTCATACGAACCAGTCATCCAAGTCGCGCCGCCGCCGAACTTCCATGACTCTTTCTCCCAGGTGTCAAAGCCCGGCTCGCCTGGCCCGGGAATCGTATAGAAACGCCAAGCCTGCTTACCCGTGTTTGCGTAGAAGGCGTTGAGATAACCACGGTGCGCGCTGTCGCCGCCGGTCACACCAACGACAACTTTATCTTTGACGACGATAGGGGCGCCGGTGACGTTACACCCGCATTTCTGGTAATTCTCAATCTCCACCTTCCACACTTCTCTGCCAGTCCGAGCATCCAGCGCCACCAAATGATTGTCGAGCGTGCCCATAAACACTAAGCCATAGCCGACTGCGATGCCGCGCGCCGACGTGCCATATGGAATCGGTCCAGACGGCAGTTTGTAGAAGTAATGCCAGAACAGTTTGCCGGTGGCCGCATCGAGCGCGAAGACGCGATTGTATGAACCGACCAAATACATCACACCGTCAATTACGAGTGGCGTCGCGTTGAGTCCGCCCTCGATTTTCCCCGTCTGAAAAGCCCAGACCGGCGCAAGACTTTTGACGTTCGCGCGCGTGATCTGATTGAGTGGGCTATAACGCTGAGCGTCGTAGGAGCCGAAGTAAGTCATCCAATTCTGCGGCTCTTTCGCCGCGCTTGCCAGTCGTTCCCCCGTGACCTCCTTCATCGGTGGCATGGGTCGGCCAGTCGTGGCCTGATCTTCAGGGCCAGGCCTACGTGAGGGTCTTGCCGCCGAAGTTTCAGGCGAAGCAAGCAAGTTGGAGGCCGCGGCGCCTTTCGATAAGGTCATTACATAGGCCACCAACTGCTGAATCTGCTCCGGCGAGCGCTGGTTTTTGAAAGCCGGCATCGCCGTCCCCGGCACGCCCTCGGAGATCACGCGCGTCAGGTATTCAGCGGTGAAATTCCGGTCACGCAACGAAGGCGCGCTGCCGCCCACGCCGTTCGCCCCATGGCAATAGCCACTACTGCACGTAGGGTTGAAGAGCTTGCTGCCCATCACTATTGGATCGGCTTGGTCTTGCGGCTGTCGCTCCGCTTCAATCTTCGGCGTCGCCGGTTCGGGTTGAAAAACCAGCAGCCCGCCAAAGACACCAAGCCAAGCTAGCGCTACGCACAAAGTCGAATGACGGCGAGTCTTTCTACGGTAATGGCTCATCCTCTTCCTGCTGGTCTCAGGTTTCACGCTTAATTACGGAGCAAGCTTCCTTCGGTGGAAACCAAAGTGGGAATCATAACGATTCGGCCAACAGTATTTTGGCGATCGTCTGCCGCTGCATGTTCGACGTGCCTTCGTAAATCTGGCCGATTTTACGATTTCATCGTCTGTCATCAGTAGTTCCATTTGTGACACGCGAAGCGAAAACGGAATGGCAGACCCAGAAATTTAATCGCCCGCGCGCACCCAGCCTTGCGCGTTGTGGGCCGGATAAGCTCCGATCTTTTCATCCGCATACTCGCGCTTCTTGAAGCGTTCGACCGCGTCATCCGGCAGCGGGTTATACTTCGACTTCGGATTGATCTTATAGAGCTTTGCCGCGTTCAGGCCGAAGATGTTGGCCTTATCCTGCTTCGTCAACTTCTTGTAGCCGAACTTCTCGCACAGCTCGTCGCTGATCTGGAAGCGCTTCATCAGATCAATCGCCCACTGCGGCGAGCCCCACCACAGGCAGTCAGTTCCCCAGATGACGTTGTCGGAACCGTAATGCTTGACGTTCTTGCCGATCAGGTGCTGGCACATCAGCGGGTTATCAACCGCGAGGAGGCCGAACGATGAGCCGATCTCGCAGTAGATGTTATTGATCTTCGGGTTGCGCTTCTTGATGTCCATTAACACGTTATGCCAAAGGAAATCGCCGGTCGTCGGATCGAACTGATTGTTCTTGATGTAATCCTGTTCGTTCGTTCCATGCTTAAGCGCCGAGTGATAAACCACAAAAGTGAGATCAGGATTCTGTAAGGCGGCCTTTTCGACATCCTTCGGATTGGCCAGATGCCCGAGCGTGCGCGATTGGTAGGAGAAGCCTTTGTGCACGCTGAAGAGTTTGACGCCGAGTTGGCGCGCCTTCTCGTAAAACTTCGCCGACATCTCGTCGTCGAGCTGGAAGCCGCCGCCGCTCAAGCCCGGGTCCGTATGGCAGTACCACTTCCACGAATCGATCTTGTAAAGCTTCGCTTCGCGTTCCATCTGCTCGTAAAGCGCAGGCCAGTCGGGCTGGTTCTTGACCTTATCCCAGTAATGATTCGGGGCGACATTGCCCTGACACAGCGCGCGCAATCCGCCGGCCATTTGGTTGATGTCCTGTTTGCGTTTCGTCATCAGCCAGCTCGGCAATCCGGAGCGACTGCGGGCGGGGCCTTCCAGAACTTTGCCCTGATCGTCTCGTTGCTTCTCTTTAGATGGCACGCCGCTGATCACGGCGATGCTCGTTTCGCTGTCAAAGAAGATCTCCTTGACGAAATTGTGGAAGCTGTAGGCTTCGGCGTCCGCTTTGAGATTGAAGCCCATGTTCTTGAGGAATTCATACTGACGAAACCCTCCAGCGCCATCGCGTCGCTCGTTCCCCAGGTCGTAGGCGTTGGTGAAGTGCGTCTGCACGTCAATGATGAAGTATTCCCCCTTCGGAAACTTTTCCGCCGTCGCGTCAGGCTCGAAGGCTTCGACAGGATCGACCTCCCAGTGATTGCCGAAGACCTTGTTCATCGCTAACAACGAAGTCGCAAACCCCATTGTCGTGCGCATAAAGTCGCGCCGCTTCAGACCGAGCTTCTTCGCGTTCGCTTCGCCCATCTCGTGGATGAGGCGCTCGACCTGCTTCTGCTCCTTGCTTTGCGGGCGAGGGAGAATCTCTTCGTTGGAAACGACCTGAGTCGGGATGGGTGATTCCACCCCTTTCAATTCATCGCGCTTATATTTTGGAATCCACACAACCGCCTCCTCTTCGGAAAATCCCTGGGAGCGCAGGCATCCCTGCCTGCTTCAGTCAGTCAGCCAGTGCCGGAAGCAGGCAGGCAGGGATGCCTGCGCTCCCAGGAGGGTTCTCATCATCTCATCGCGTCGCAACGCGACAGGAAGTCTTCCCCGGAATATCTACAGAGACGGACAGGACGATGATGACCCCACCACCGCTCCTGTCCATCGGAATTCATTTCAGATCATTTGAGCAAAGCTGTCTCTTTGCGCAAATCCTGACTATCTACCGTATAGTCGAACCAGCCGATCATCATCTCTTCCCAGGTTTGATCGCCCCAGTACACGAATTGTCGTGATGCGCCACGCACTCCAACCGGCTGCCCTTCGGCGCCGCCACCGGCGCCTTCAACCAGTAATTGAGCTGCCAGTTGAAGTCGTACTTCGGCACATTGAGCAGCACCTTCGAGGAGCCGTCGGGCAATACCAGGGTATATTTGAAATCCTTGCCCCGCACGTGCATGTGTGGCATGAAGCCGTTCCATAAAATGATGACAAATACGCCATCATCTTATCGCGACCGATTTTGTTGATTTGCCGGTCGCAGTTTCGCTCTTTGATTGACGTGACGACCTGGTTTCAGACGCTTTGTCACGTTCTAAAGTCTGCCCCGGAACGGTCATCGTCCTGATCTTCTCATCCGAAGATGAGGCATTCCGATGCTCCAATCGGGCATTGTAATCCTCGAGCAGTATTCGCTTTACTTCCTCTTTTGGCGTGTAAAGAGCGATCCTTCGATCAAAATATCTGCTCTTTTGGTTTTGAGCTGCGATCTGATCCGCATGACCTCGATGCTCGCACTTGAGACATTGAAACACATCTCCTTTGCGGTTCGCCTTATCCAAGTAACCGCATTGTGGACAGGTTTGCGAGGTGTATGCCGGATTGACCTGCTCTCGACGGCAACCTGCCGCCGACGCCTTGAACTCAAACCGATCTTTTAGTGTCGAACGATGCCAATAACCCACACGACGCGAAATTTCTTTGCTCTTCGCTTTTCCTCGAAAATCGAGCTTTTCGGTGACGATGATCTTCGGCGCTCGCGTCTTGATCATCTCATTGATCGCTCGATTGATTTGATTCGTGATCGTTATTTTCGTTCGGCGTTTCAGTTCCCGCGATTTCTTATTGCCTAGATTTCGTCGTCTGATATTACGCGCTTTCGCTTTCTTGCCTTGCTGATCGTACTTTTTCGCCAGGGCATGGAGCCTGTTTCGCTTCTTGCCTTTTTCGTTTAACCTGCCTGAGGCCCTCTTCAATGTGTCGCCTAATTCTTTGCCATAATGATTGCCTTCATCGTCAACCAACACCTCAGTCAAACCGACATCGCCGGCAACGACATTTTTTGACGTGTTGATCGGAACACCGAGTTCAAAGCTCACATGGATTTCGACCTGTCTCGATTCAGGCGCGAGAACGAGGCGAATGTTTCCACTAATCTCGCCGGCGCCTTGCAGTGGGATGAAAACACGTCTTCCCTTATCCAAAGATGAGATCGAAATGCCTTGACCTGTCAGACCGTCAATGACTGAATAGAGCGTATTATCGAGAACAAAACTACGAGCGATTTTTACCCGCGGACGCGCCTTCATGATTCGTCTGGCGCGACGACGAAGATAATTTTGAACCTGTCTTCGCTGAGAAACCGTCAGGCCGACCTTTTCGTTAATCGGCGCTCGGTCGAGAATCAAGAGAGAAAAGCGATGCTCATCGCACAGCAGCCAAAAGGCATAATGCTTTTGTTCTTCAGTCCATTGACGTGAACCAATTCGCGGATGAATATCGGCAGCTATCGCAGCCCAATATTTCTTTTCCGTTTCAAACGCTTCTTTGACGGCAAGATCAGACGCATGAACGGACAAAGGCGTCGAAGCATGATGATCGGTCCTTTTCAAATCATTCCGACGAACACGATAATTTTTCACTTCGGAAAAATTCAAGCCATCTTGATAGAAATCGAGATGTATCTGTTTGTCGCCGGCGAAAGCGCGAGCTATTCGCTCAAGAGCTTCGAACTTGACCTGATTCAGTTTGATGCTTTCGCGTTTGACTGTTCTCATGTTATTCGCCTTGTGTCGCCCGAATCGCTTTTTCAGCTTTATGTTTCGCCGCTCGTTTTCCATAGAGCCTTGCGCAAAATGATGTCAACACTTCAGTCATATCTCGAATCAAATCATCTTTCACTTCAGAAGAATCAACGACTAAAATGCTTCGACCTTGCGCTGCAAGAGCAGCCTCAAGATATTCAAAGCCGAACCTGATCAATCTATCTCGGTGTTCAACGACGATAATCTTCACAGATTGATCCCGAAGCAGTTTCAACAGCTTCGGTCTTTTTCCATTCATGGCTGAGCCGATTTCAGTAATCACTTCTTCAATCAATAATTTCTTTTCGACGGCAAATTGAGTAAGACGAACGACCTGAGAGTCGAGATTCGGCTTTTGATCCGACGAAGAAACACAAGCGTAAAGAGCCATCTTTTTATCCTCAAGAACAGTCTCGACTTTAACGATAATCGTTCCAGTGCTTACCTGTTCAGCCTCAACCGGCAATGTTCCGCCATGAAACCATCGCAACGCCGTTCGATAGCTGATGCCTTGTTTTTTCGCCCATTCGCTCAACTTCATGTATCACATTTGATCACGAATGAGCGTATTTGTCATCAAAAGTTTTAACTGTTTTCAGCCCCGCCGGAGCGGATACCAGAGTCAACTTCCGCTGCAGCCCTTGATCCAGCCGCTTGATCAGACGCGGGCGGGGAACCCAATTGGGCCGCACGGGAGGAATATAGAGCTTGGTAGTTAGGATCGGAGTAGACATACGATGCGACGGTGATTGTCCGCAGCGCCTGGCGGACGGCAATAGAGTACACCAGGTCGCTATTGTCAGTCATTTCTGCGCGAGACAAACGAAGAGCGTACTGAATCGTCGAAGTGATCGCCCGCGAGACCAGTTACGGGCAGGCGCCTCCTGCATCAACTGGGAAGTTTTCACTTTCAGACAGGCGCGTCATCGCGATCTGCCGAAACCGAAGGCTGAGGCGATCGAGCCAGCGCTGGACGCTGATGGAGGTGATAGGAAGATAGCGAACGGCGGCATCATCAATTCCTTTGACCCGGCCATCCCACGAAACAATGCGCCTCGTCATTACCGTATTTTTGCGCCGCATCCGCCTTGCAATCGGTGAAGCCAGACGAAAGCAGGCCGTTTCATTAATTAACCGGGGTAGACGCCGGAGCGCCTTTATCCTTCACAAAAAATACCAGAAACTTCGCCGGTTTGGAGTCACTCGCATTCTTCGAGACAACGTGGATATCATCGGGCGATTCGTAAAACGTCTGGCCTGGCCCCAAGGTCGTCTCTTTCCCGCCTTCGACCTGCATGATGATGGAACCTTCCAGCACGTAAACAAAGGTGTGCGCATTATGCCGATGTTTGCTGGACGAGGCGCCCGGCGCATATTCCACGGTTAGCATCACCGCTTCCTTGCCGGCCATACCAGCCAACTCTTTTGTCACGAGTGGGGTAACCTTTGGATTCTGAGCCGCGGACTCCTTGGCTATGAATGGGGCGCCTATTGGATCTCCAATTACAGATGCTGTCGCGAAAAGGCACAGCATTCCCATCAAAACCGAGCGTGTTGCTACGTCATATTTCATATTGTTTTCTCCTGTTATATCGCGGCGGATTGTAGTCCCTGTCCCTATCAGAGATTCAGAACGTTCTTTAAATACTTGCTGTTCGTCAACAGCCTCCTATCCTCAATCGGAGCGTTGAGGGACATGTATGCGCTTTGCCGGATTCCTAGGGGAGATTACCACCCTTGCGAGCCGCCTGCATTTATTTACGGGAAATGTAACGACTTCGGAAGAGAGCCTCCCGACCCTCTGGGGTGGTCCGTGTCCCTTCGGCGCGCCGGCTTGACAATGTTTTGGGAGTGTCAAGCCAGCGCGCTGAAGGGACACACTTCTTCAGCATCCTGCTAGAGTTTATCCGGCTCAGTTGTCCCGGCTTTCCTCAATCCCTTAAGGAGAAGCCAACCAGCGATTACTATTTCGAAAAGAACCATGGGATTATCGAACCAGGCCAGCGTTACTACCTTCGCGAAGTTGGGGAAAATGACAAAGGCGAAAGCACAGATAGAGGCCCACAAAGACGAAAGCATACCCCACGCGGCCAATGCTCTAGGAATATAGTGTGACTTAAACCACAAATAGCTGAAGACTGTGGATCCCAATCCATAAAAGAGCAAACCAATGTAATACGCGGCGCCCAATGAAGAATACATGCGGCTCGCGTCCCAGGAGCCACGCGCGTCAATATATAGCCTCGCTAAGGACTGCAATCGATCTGCTTCAAGTCCTCGCAAGTCATCAGCCCCAATAAAGACCCGCAGAACGTCAAAAAGGTTGATCGTCATAAGCACCCAAACCAGGGCATATACTAGTCTCCCGATCGCCGCAAGCAACGCAAGGTTTTGATCAACTGCCTTGAGAATCACGTAAAGAGCCGCGAGTATTACTACAGCGCCGACGCAGTAAATCAGCTGGACATTGGCGAAAACAGGCGGTTGAAACCAGCCATTTTCGCGGCCTTTTCAGATTTTCCGTCAAGCTCTTTGAATTTGCGGTCTGAATGAGATCGGCTAACGCTTCCCGCATAGGACGTTTCCTGAGTAAGCTGTG
>WNGF01009868.1_pt1 | contig 10897 bp, 8 predicted proteins | sample 5400641 | NCBI WGS metagenome assembly WNGF01 (sample SAMN13153371, study PRJNA577476) | soil metagenome | isolation source: 80 cm soil or saprolite under grassland replicate 2 | place: USA:California | collected 2016-06-15 | reverse complement strand
CGGTTACCGTCCTGCATCACGGTGCGACTTCGACGTCGCCTGCGATGCCGGGTTTACAGTCGTGACGGTCAATCCGGACGGGACCTTTCTCGCAGACCCCACAGCCGAGTGGGTCGACCTGCACCGGGTCAGGTTCCGGATCAAGTGATGATCCCAGCCGCCCGGTTCCGGACGTGATTTCTTTGCAAGTCCTTGTCTTCGCCAGAGTCGCTGCTCGCCTGGCCGCACTAGCCTCCGAAGTCGAGAGACGGTCGGCATAGATGTACGCAGCCCGAGATGTCCGAAGCTGCCCGCCGGACTACTGCCCGGCGGGTGCCCCATTTCATTACTCGTCGTCTCAGTGGTGCGCGGGCACCTGGCTGGCTGCCTCGAGCTCCTTCCACGCGGCCTTTGCCTGAGCGGTCGTCGGGTCGAAGTCGGGCTTGAGGCGGCGGAAGAGGCCCTCGAGGTCGTCCCACAGCTTGTACGGCGAGGGTCGGCCCCAGAACCAATAGCCGACGTAGACGGACTCGATCTTCAAGCCCGGCGAGAGCACGAGCGTGTGCGGCACATTCGCGTCGTGGATCGGGTCGGTGTACTCGCGGATGTCGAGCGCGTTCTGCACCTCGAGCTCGGTGTCCGCGAGCCAGGTCCAATGCGCGCCAGTTGAGATCTTGAGCTTGGAGACGTCGTGAAGTTCGTTCGGGAGCACGGTCACGAGTTCGGTGAACGCGACCGAGCACCATTCGTAGAACTTCAGCATCTCGCGCTGGTGCTGGCGCTCGCGCGGGCAGTGCTCGCCGCGTCCCAGCATCAGCACCATCACGTTGTCGCCCTGCAGCTCGGAGAGCCGGTGCAGGTCGCCGTTTTCGTCGGGGAGCGCGAAGTCGGGCAGGGTGTGGCCGACCTTGATCTTGCTCATGGTGTTGCTCCTTTCGTCTCTAGGCGCAGCCGGTAGACGCTGGTCAGCGCCGTGATGTAGAGGTCGTGGCCGTCGCCGCCCCAGGCGAGGTTGTGCGGCGCCTCCGGGAGCGTCAGCGTGCCGAGGTGCTCGCCAGCCGCCGAGATCACCCAGATGCCGCCGGGGCCGCAGACGTAGAGGTTGCCGGCGAGGTCGATCTTGATGCCGTCGATCGCGTCTGCCGCGTCCGGCGAGGTCATGTCGAAGAAGACCGAGCCGTCGCCTGTGTCGGCGTCGTAGCGCATGACGACGATCCGGTCGAAGTCCCAGTTGCCGACGTAGAGCCAGCGCTCGTCGGGGGAGAACGCGAGCCCGTTCGGGCCGAGCAGCTCGTCCGTCAGCAGCGTGATCTCGCCGTCGCGCACCCGGAAGACGCCGCTGAAGCCGAGCTCGCTCTCTGCCGGGTCGGGTAGCCCGAACGGCGGATCGGTGAAGTAGAGGGTGCCGTCGCTTCGGTAGACGAGGTCGTTCGGCGAGTTCAGCCGGCGGCCTTCGTAGGAATCCGCGAGCACGGTGATGTCGCCGTGCGGGTTGACGCGGATCACCCGCCGGTTGCCGTGCTGGCAGATCGTCAGCAATCCGTCCGGCGAGAGGGTGAGGCCGTTCGAGCCCGGCTGGTGGTAGCGGCCGATGTCGATGCCGGTGTAGCCGCTCTTCGAGCGGAACACCGTCACGGCGCCGTCGTTCAGCCGGTAGATCGCGTTGGTGTTCGGCGAGCTGAAGAGAAGCGCGCCGTCGCGCGTCCACACCGGGCCTTCGGTGAACTCGAAGTCGGCTGCGACCTTCTCGAGGCGCGCGTCGGCGACGAGGATATGGGTGAGGTCGCCCTTGACTTCGAGCGGCGACTCGACGCTGACAGCGGCGCGTTCGGCCGCATAGACGTCGAGTGTCGCGGTGCGCATCCAGATGTAGTTGCGCGGCGAGGTCGAGATCGGTCCGTTGATGCCGGAGACCTCGATCGAGAACCGGTCGCCCGGCCGCGCGTCCCGGGTCAGGACGACGCGGTTCGGCGCGTTGAAGCCCGCGACGACGGGCCCGCCCGTGTCGCCGAGCGCATGCGGCAGCTTGCCGTTCACCCAGACCTCTGCGTAGTCGTCGATCACGACCTCGAAGACGATCGTCGCGCCGCTCGGGTCGAGCTCGCCGATCCGGTCGGGGACGGTGACGTCGATCGCGTAGCGGTTGAAACAGATGCGTCCGTTGGCGAGTCGGAGTTGCGTGTCCGCGGGCAAGAGCTCGCGCCAGTCGTCGTTCGTGACGACGTCGTAGGTCCGGTTCGGTACCGTGCCCGGCCCGAGCGGGTCCTCGGGTGAGCCGAGCTCGACGAACTCGATCTCTTCGACCCGCGCGTCGGCGTAGCGCCACAGGCCGCCGACGAGAGCGACTCCCTCGTCGGTCTGCAGGTCGACGATCGCATCGGGCCGCCCGGGCAGCAGCTCGGGCGGCCCGGGAAGACGGGCGGCAGACGTGATGGAGTCGACGGCCGCCATCGCTATGCCTCGACCTTCACGACGAAGTACAGAAACGGGTCGGAGACCTCGAGGAACTGGTGCGGCACGCCGTTCTCGATCGCCAGGACGTCGCCGGCGGCGAGCTCATGAGGGACGCCGCCGTCGACGCTGCTCGCCCGGATCTCGCCCGGCGCGACCGTGCGCGGCTCGATCATCCGACCGCCGGTGACGACCTTCGCCGATCCTTCGAGCACGTGCATCACGTCGACGACGTGCTCGTGGTATTCGACCTCGCCCGGCGCCTCGCGGCGACCGGCGTCGATCTTGTAGCCCTTCGCGTCGAGCAGCAGCCCGCCCGTCTCGAACTTCGCCTTCACGACGTCGCCGGAGAAGAAGGCGGCGCCATTCGTGCTGCCGTCCCGCCTCTGCTCGAGCGCCTGCGATCCGATCATGGCCAGCTCCTGGTCCTCGTCGGCCGAGGAAGCGCCGCTGACGCCGATCCCGCCGACGACCTCGCCGTCGTGCACGATCGGCATGCCGCCTTGCAGCGGAACGGCGCGCGCCAGGTGCAGCGCCGAGGGGCGCCCGTTGGAGGCCTGGTCCTCGAAGTCCTTGCTCGGGCGGCGGTAGATCGCCGCCGTCCGCGCCTTGTCGACCGACACGTTCGCGCTCGCGACCTGCGCCGCGTCGGGGCGGAGCAGGTAGATCAGGTCGCCGCCCGCGTCGACGACGGCGACGACCGGGGCGACGCCGCGCTCCTCCGCGACCGCGCCTGCGGCCTCGGCGACCTTGCGCGCGCCCTCGTAGGTGAGCGCCGGCACCTCGGCGGTCGAGAACTGCGCCTGCGCGCCGGCGATCGAGACCGCCTCGTCCTCGTCGGGCGTCTCACCGCTCGTGCCGACCGCGCCGACGACCTCGCCGTCCACGACGAGCGGGATGCCGCCGGTCAGGGCCGACACGCCGTGCAGCGCGAGCGCGCCCAGCCGGCCGTTCGTGACCTGCTCCTCCATCACGCGGCTCGGCCGGACGAAGATCGCCGCCGTGCGCGCCTTGTCGATCGCGACGCGCGAGCTGGCGATCTGCGCTCCCGGCGTGCGGCGCAGCTGGATCAGCTCGCCGGAGGGATCGACGACGGCGATGACGACGCGGCTGCCCTGCGTGCGGGCGAGCTCCTCGGCGGCGGCCATCACGGCGTCGGCGCCCTCGTCGTCGATGATCCTGCGGGTGCGGATGTACTCCATGGGTCAGGCTCCTTTCGCGGCGAGCGTCGCCGCCCAGACGGCCGTGTCGGCCGTGATGAACAAGGTCGAGCGGCCGGGACCGCCGAAGGTGAAGTTGACGGCGCCGGGGAGGCGGATCTCGCCGAGCTCGTCGCCGGCCGGTGAGAAGACCTGGACACCGCTGTACGCGGACGCGTAGACGCGGCCGTCGGCGTCGACCTTCAGCCCGTCCGGAAAGCCCGGGTTGACGACGGCGAAGAGCCGGTCGCCGGCGAGGCGGCGGCCGTCGAGGACGTCGAAGGCGCGGATGTGGTGCGGCCGTGCCGGGTGGAAGCTGCCGACCTCCTGGTTGGCGCCGCTGTCACCGATGTAGAGGACTCGCTCGTCGGGCGAGAACGCGAGCCCGTTCGGCTTGTCGAACGAATCGGCGACCACGGTCGTGCGGCCAATCGCCGGGTCGTGCCGGTAGACGTGGTCGCCGGCCTGCGGCTCCGGCTTGAAGCCCTGCAGGTAGCCGTAGGAGGGGTCGGTGAACCAGATCGTGCCGTCGCTGCGGACGACGACGTCGTTCGGAGAGTTGAAGGGAACCTCGCCCCACGCGTCGACGACGGTCTCGACCGTCCCGGTCGCGGGGTCGAGCCGGCTGATGCGCGCGCGCTCGCCCAGGGCGCCCTGCTCGCAGACGACCAGGCACCCCTGGCGGTCGAGCGTCATGCCGTTGGCGCCGTTCGCGCTGCGCCGCACGACCGAGACCTCGAGGCTGGCGAGGTCGAGCCGCTTGATCGCGACCTCGGGCCCGGGCTCGGGCAGCGAGGTGAAGTAGAGGGCGTTCTCGCCGGCGACGTAGACCGGCCCCTCGTGGGCGTCGACGTCGACGAGCCGCTCGAGCCGCGGCGCGTCGCCGATCACGTCGGCGAACTCGCGCGCATGGACCTCGAACGGCGTGCCGATCTCCAGCAGGCTCATGCCGGAGAGTCTCGGAGGGCCCGCGCCTGTTACACGTAACGGATCGAGCCGCTCCCGGACCACCCTGTTGTGACGAGTCCCTTCCACGAGGCGAGCCGCAAGCGCGAAGCCGCGCTCGGCACCGCGCTCGAGGCCGGCTTCGACGGCCTCGTGGCGCGCTCGCCGGCGACCGTGCGCTGGCTGCTTTGCGGACGCGGCCAGCCGGTCGACGTCAGCGCGGCGGACTACACGGTCGTGCTCCTGCCGTCGCGCGGCTACGTGCTCCATATGGACATCGAGAGCTCGCGCGTCGAGCCCGAGGAGCGGCTCGAGGAGCTGGGCTTCGAGCGCGTCACGTTTCCGTGGCACGCGGGGCCCGGCGACACGATCGCCGAGCTGCTGGCGGGAGCGCGGGCCGGCTCCGACGCCACGCTCGAGCCCGCGCTCGCGCCACATCGACAGCGGCTCGACGAGCTCGAGCGCGAGCGCTACCGCGCCGCGGGCAGCGCAGCCGCGGACGTGTTCGCCGCGACCCTCGCGACGCTCGCTCCGGGCCGGAGCGAGCTCGAGGTGGCGAGCAACCTGGCCGGGCGCGCCGAGGAGCAGGGCTTGGTGCCGCGCGTCGTGCTCGTCGCCGGCGCGGCGCGCCAGCGCGTGCACCGGCATCCGCTGCCGACCCGCGCCTCACTGGGCCCGCACGCCCTTCTCGCGCTGACTGCCGAGCGCGACGGACTCTTCGTCTCGATGACGCGGCTCGTCTCGTTCGGCACGCCGCCGCCGGAGCTCGCGCGGCTCGTCCGTGCGGCCGCGGAGGTCGACGCCGCCGTCCTCGCCGCGTCCCGCCCGGGCGCCTCGCTCGGGGAACTGCTGGAGGTGCTCGCGGCCGCCTACGCCGAGCGCGGCTTTCCCGAGGAGTGGCGTCGCCACCACCAGGGCGGCCTGACCGGCTACAACGGCCGCGAGGTGTTCGCCACGCCTGGCGACGCCACTCCGCTGGCGTCCTCCTGCGCCGTCGCCTGGAATCCCTCGATCGCGGGCGGCGCCAAGTCCGAGGACACGGCGCTCGTCGGGCCGGACGGCGTCGAGATCATCACGGCGACGCCCGAGCTGCCGACGCTCGACACGCCCGGCGTGCGGCGACCCGGCATCGTCGAGCTGTAACGCCGGCGGCGCTGCTCGGGACTACAGGTGCGTCACGGCGAACCCGAAGGCGCGCAACATATGGCGATCCGAACGACCTCATCTCAGCCGAGCATCCACGAGGCCGCGGCCGACGAGGCGCCCGCCTCCCAGCCGATCGCGGAGTACGGCCTGCTCGCCGACTGCAACTCGGCAGCCCTCGTCGACCGGAACGGCTCGATCGACTGGCTCTGCCTGCCGCGATACGACAGCCCCGCCGTATTCGCGCGCATCCTCGATGCCGATGCCGGCCACTGGTCGATCCGGCCCGCCGCCGCGTTCACCGCCGAGCGCCGTTACCTGCCGGAAACGCTCGTGATCGAGACGACCTTCACCACCGACGACGGCGTCGTCCGGCTGCGCGACGCCATGGTCTTCGCCGAGGGCCAGCGCCGCCACGACCTCGGCTTCGACTCGCCGCACGAGCTGCTGCGCCACGTCGAGGGCGTCTCCGGCAGCGTCGAGCTCATGATGGAGCTTGCGCCGCGGCCGGAGTACGGCCTCGTCCGGCCGCTGTTCCGCATGACGGAGCGCGGCGGCCGCACGTTCGGCGGCCCGAACCGGATCGCGGTCGAGGCGGGCGTGCCCGTCCAGGTCGAGGACTCGACGATGCGCGCCGCCTTCACGGTCGCGGCCGGCGACCACGTCGGCTTTGCGATGCGCTGGGCGCCGCCCGAGGGGCAGGCGCCGGCGCCGACCCGTGCCGAGGCGGTCGCCGCCCGCATCGACGACACGGCCGAAGCCTGGCGCTCCTGGGAGGCCGAGCACGACATCTACGAGGGCCCGCACCGGGAGCTCGTCCGCTTCAGCTCGCGCGTCCTCAAAGGCCTCACCTACCGCCCGACCGGCGCGATCGTCGCCGCGCCCACGACCTCCCTGCCCGAGACCGTCGGCGGCGAGCGCAACTGGGACTACCGCTACGCCTGGGTGCGCGACGCGAGCCTGACGCTGCAGGCGCTCTACATCGGCACCTGCTCCGACGAGGCGGTCGATTTCGTCTCCTTCATGACCAGCTCGGCGGGCGGCCGCCTCTCCGGCGACACGCCGCTGCAGATCATGTTCGGGATCGGCGGCGAGCACGATCTCTCCGAGCGCACGCTGCCGCACTTGCGCGGCTGGCGCGACTCCAGCCCGGTCCGCATCGGCAACGGCGCGTGGACGCAGGAGCAGCTGGACGTGTACGGCGAGCTCCTCGACCTCCTGCACCGCTACCGCGAGCAGCTCGGCGACCTCCATCCGGAGATCCAGCGCTTCGTCGCAGACCTCGCGGACGCGGCGGCCCGCCGCTGGGAGGAGCGCGACGCCGGCATGTGGGAGATGCGAGGCGAGCCGCGTCACCACCTCTCGTCGAAGGTGCTCTGCTGGGTGGCGCTCGACCGCGCCGTCGAGCTCGCGCCGCAGCTCGGCGAGCACGCGAAGGCAGACGAGTGGGCGGCCGCTCGTGACCGGATCCGTGAGGCGATCCTCGAGCGGGGCTGGAGCGAGGCGCGACAGGCGTACGCGCAGTCGTTCGAGTCGGACGAGCTCGACGCGGCGGCACTGCTGATGCCGCTGCTCGGCTTCCTGCCGGCGACGGACGAGCGGATGAAGGCCACGATCGACGCGATCGCGCGCGACCTGACCGAGGACGGCCTCGTGCTGCGCTACCGCAACGAGGAGGGCCTGAACGCCGACGGCCTCACCGGCGAGGAGGGGACATTCGTCATCTGCTCGTTCTGGCTCGTGTCGGCGCTGGCGCAGGCCGGCGAGCTCGACCGGGCGGAGGAGCTTTTCGACCGCCTCGTCGGCTACGCGAACGACCTCGGGCTGATCGCGGAGGAGATCGACACGGCCACGGGCGAGTTGCTCGGCAACTTCCCGCAGGCGTTCAGCCACATCGGGCTGATCACGGCCGCAGCGGAGATCGACCGCGCCCGCGCGGAAGGTTGAGCGAACCGCACGTGGCCGACCCGGCCACGGCCCAGGACCTGGTCGCGAGCCATGGCTCGCGACCAGGTTCTTCTTGCTCCGGTGCGGGCGCGGGGGTCGACGGGGCGGAGCTCTATGGTCGAAGCGCTCTCATTGCCGAGAGCGCGGCGCCGCGCACCACCGGCGTCACGTGGTTGCCAAGCAGGAGCACGACGGTCCGTACTCGTCTTACGGGCGAATCCGGCGGCCGTTCCAGAGGCGCCGCGTACCTTCGTGCAGCCCCGACGACGTGAAGACACCAACCTCGAAGTCGTTCAGGCCGCCCCCCGGGGGGAAGTGAAAATAGACGGCCACGCGCCTGTTCAGTGGAAACCACGGATCGTGTGAGCGTCAGTCCCGCCCGTCTGACGGCACCTAAGACGGCTTTCGCGGAAACAGTCCGCGAACCCACGGCGTTCTTGCGCGCCGCCGCACCGCAGCCCGACACGCCGAGGACGACTGGCGCCACCAAGATGCTCACGCGCACAAGCACACGCGGCAGCGAATGAGATCTCTGTGCAGCGATGAGCCGTGGTTCACTTGCATTGCTTAGCACCTCAGGACGGTGGCGACCGCGGCCGTTGCGATCTCGTGACATTTTCATGCAGGGGCCTGGCCCCAGGTTCGACAGGGCCACGTCCGAACCTGACAGGCCGGTGCCATGTGAGAGGATGCGCGCGCCAACCCACGAAAGGAGGCGCGCTGTGGCGGGAGTCGAGGTCAAGAACACGAGCTCGCCGGATGAGAAGCGATCCTTTGCCGGCATGGGCGAGGGCGGCGTCTTCAACGTCGGCGGCCATCCCGTCCTCTTCGGAACGTTCGAGCCCGGCTGGCGCTGGTCGGAGCACATCAAGCCGCTCGCCGGCACCGACAAGTGCGAGGCGCCCCACCTGCTGTACTGCATCTCCGGCCGGATGAAGGTCGTGCACGACGACGGCACCGAAGCCGAGATCGGGCCGGGCGACATCGCGTCCATCGAGCCCGGCCACGACGCGTGGATCGTCGGCGACGAACCGTTCACGTCGGTCGACTTCGGCGGCTACGCCCAGTACGGGCTGTCGAAGAGCTGAGCAATCGGTCGCGAGCCACGGCTCGCGACCGGCGCTCGTGCCTCGATGTCGACGGCATGGACCGCCACCTATGTGCCCCCGTTGACAACGCCAACGGACAGGGTCAGGATCGGCATGGCTCGTCAAGGGGCGGGTTTTCGGGTATCGGGCGAGAGGGGAAAGGGCCGTGGAGCGTCATGGTTTCGAGAGCTACTTCGTCGTCGGTGAGGGCCTGCTCGCGGAGAGCGCCGCGGCCGGCAGCTGTCCATGGCGACGACGGCGCCGCCGTTTCACTTCTCGCGCATGGGCCCCTCGGGAGCGGGGCGTCAGCTCGCCGATGCGAACCTGAGGAAGATCGCCGCGGCGATGACTGCGGGCGCCAGCTCCCCGGCAGGGGGGATCCCGGCCGGCTTCACCTACCTCGGACAGTTCATCGACCACGACCTGACGTTCGACAAGACGACGGTCATGCTCGGTCAGAACGTGTCACCCGCGCAGATGCTGCAGGCGCGATCGCCGAGCCTCGACCTCGACTCGCTCTACGGAGCCGGGCCGGGGGATCCGGGCTCCGCCAAGTTCTACGAGAGCGACGGCCTCCACCTCAAGATGGGCGACGCGATCGCCTCAGGCGGCGCACCCGCGCTCCCCAAGCACGACCTGCCGCGTGCCGGCACAGGTAGCACCAACGCAGCCAAGCGCAAAGCCGTCATCCCCGATCCGCGCAACGACGAGAACCTCGCGGTCGCGCAGACGCATCTCGCCTTCATCCGTTTCCACAACCGAGTCGTGGACACGCTGCCGGCGGCGACGCCGCCGGCGCAGAAGTTCGCACTCGCGCGCGAGCTCGTGACCAAGCATTACCAGTGGATGATCCGCAGCGATTTCTTGCGGCGCATCTGCGCTGCGTCGGTCGTCAACGACGTGTTCACGAACGGCCGGAAGGCCTTCGAGGTGGGCGCGGTGCCGACCGACGTGCCGACGATGCCCATCGAGTTCTCGGTCGCTGCGTACCGCCTCGGCCACAGCATGATCCGGGCCGCCTACAACTGGAACAGGGACTTCGACAACGGCACCGGAGACCTCCAGTACCTCTTCGAGTTCTCCGGCTTGAGCGGAAACCTCGGCGGCAGCCTGAAGCTCGCAAGCAACTGGGTCGCCGACTTCCGGCGCCTCTACGACTTCGGCGAGGCGGGCAAGGCGAATCTGACTGTCCCGGCGGCGAAGTTCAACCACGCGAGGCGGATCGACACCAAGGTCGCGAACCCGTTGCACAATCTGCCGAGCGGCACGGTGGGCGATCCGTCCATTCCCGACGACGACCCGCGCCGCAACCTGGCTTTCCGCAACCTCGAGCGCGGCAAGATGGTCAAGCTCGCCACGGGGCAGCAGATGATCAGATTCCTCAAGAACAAGGGCATCAAGGTCAACGGGCTCACCCGCGCCCAGATCCGCGACGGCAAGGGCGGTGCCAGCGTCGGCAGCCTGACCGCAACCCAGCGCAACGCGTTTCTCACCAACACCCCGCTCTGGTTCTACACGCTGCGCGAGGCCGAGCTCAACAACGGCAAGCTGCGCGGCGCCGGCGGACGCATCTTCGCCGAGACCTTTCACCGTGCGATGGAGGGAAGCCAGTTCTCGATCGTCCGGGACACCGCCTTCCGTCCGAGCTTCGGACCGAACAACACGACCTTCCGCATGGTCGACCTCTTGCTCTTCGCCTTCGAGGGAAACGCGAACCTGCTCAACCCGCTAGGGAACTAGGGATGCACATGTGTACCCATGTGCATGGCACATGGGCACACATGTGACTGACGGTTCCGGCCGGGTCCTCAGGCGACGGGCTCGAGCGCCCGGATCGGCCGAGCCGGATTGCCGGCCACGACCGTGTCGGGCGCGACGTCGCGCGTCACGACCGAGCCCGCGCCGACGACGGCACGGTCGCCGATCGTGACGCCGCCGAGCACGATCGCGCCGCCGCCGATCCAGACGTCGTCGCCGATCGTGATCGGCTCGCCGTACTCGAGGCCGAGCGCCCGCTGCGTCGCGTCGAGGGGATGCGAGACCGCGAGCAGCTGCACGCCCGGACCGAGCTTGACCCTGGCGCCGATCTCGACCAGGTCGCAGTCGAGCACCACGCAGCCGGTGTTCGCGAAGAAGCGCTCGCCG
>WNGF01009867.1_pt1 | contig 10898 bp, 11 predicted proteins | sample 5400641 | NCBI WGS metagenome assembly WNGF01 (sample SAMN13153371, study PRJNA577476) | soil metagenome | isolation source: 80 cm soil or saprolite under grassland replicate 2 | place: USA:California | collected 2016-06-15 | reverse complement strand
CCCGTCGAGGATCGCGCGCGCGGCCAGGCCGCCGCTCTCGATCGCGGCCGAGATGCCCTCGCCGGTCAGCGGGTCGGCCAGCCCCGCCGCATCGCCGGCAAGGATCACGCGGCCCCGGACGACACCGTCGGCCCGCGGGGCGAGGGGGATCAGGAAGCCGTGCTTTTCCACGCGCTCGAGATGGTCCAGGCCGAGCGCCTGCAGATAGCCCGCGAGGGCGAGGTGCAGGTTGACGCCGCTCCGCGTGGTGGCCAGGCCGATGGAGAGATGGGCGCCCTTGGGAAAGACCCAGCCGTACCCGGCGGGGACGACGCCGAAATCGAAGCGCGCCGCGCCGGCCAGACGCGCGAAGTCGGCGTCGCTCACGGAGGTCTCCGCCTCGAGGGCCGGCGCTCCGCGCCGTGGCACGGGCCATCCGGCCGATCGGGCCGTGGAGCTCGTGGCGCCATCGGCGGCCACGACGAAGCGCGCGACAACGGGCCCGCCCACCGTGTCGAGCTCGCACCGATCGCCGCGCGTGACGACGTCACGGACGGCGCAGCGCGAGCGAATCTCGGCCCCGGCGTCGTCCGCCGCGGCCACGAGGGTCGCGTCGAAGCGGTCGCGCATCACCATGGAAATGACGGGGCGCGGCCGCCGCGTCTCGAAGCGGAGACCCTCGTCGCGCAGGTGCAGATGCGCCGTATGGCAGGAGCGCTCGACCACGGTCGTCTCGACGGCGGCCCGGAGGGCGGGCGGCAGGGCGCGCAGCGCGCGCCCGACCAGACCGCCGCCGCACGTCTTGTAGCGCGGCACGCCGTGCTTCTCGAGGAGGACAACGCGCGCGCCCGCCTCGGCGAGCACCCGCGCCGCGCACGCGCCGGCGGGCCCGCCTCCGACGACGGCGACGTCGAAACACTCCGACATGCTCGCTACTCGAGGGGGATCCGCTCGCCCGAGGGGTACCACGCTGGCTCGCCGCCGCGCCGGAAGACCTTCACGCGCCCGTGCCCGCCCACCGTGGAGGCGCTGTCCTCGACACGGAGCCAGGTGCCCTCCTCGATGCCGAGGACGGGATTGGCGTTGACGACGTGGTACTCGCGGATGCGGTCGTCGCGCGTCTCGCTGCCGGGCGCCATGACGGGGTCGGTCTCGAGATAGTGCGAGTTGATGTTGAAGGAGACCAGCCCGAGGGCGTCGAAGCGGTCGAGGCCGACGACGTTCCAGTCATTGGTGGTCAGGATCGTGGGACCGGCGAGGTTCGAGCCGGCGCTGCTGCCGACGTACGGGGTACCGGCGAGGACGCGCGTCCGGATCGCCTCGACGAGCTTCGACCGGCGCAGGCGCTGCAGCAGGGTGTAGGTGTTGCCGCCGCCCACGAAGACCGCGTCCACGCGCTCGAGCGCGGCCAGCGGCTCGTGATTCCAGTGCACGTGCTCCACCGTCAGCCCGACGGGGGCCAGCGCCGCCCGGGCGCGCTCGCAATAGTCCTTCTCGTTGTTCAGGCTGGCGGCGGTGACGAAGCCGACGCGCCGCGCCCCGTCGAGGAACTCGGCCATGGCCGCGCGGCAGTGCTCGAGGAACGGGCGTCCGGAGTTGCTGATCAGCAGCGCGCGCATCGTCACAGCACGTGGAGCAGGGGACGCGGGGAGAGACTCTCCGGCGTCCAGAACCCGGTGTCGGCGAACCAGCGCGTGGCTTCCTCGGGGTCCTCGGTCTTCATCACGCCGAGGGTCGCGCCGTCGGCGAAGGCGCCGCCGAACACCAGACGGCCGGCGCCGCGCATCTCGATCATCACGAACTGCGCCATGTCGGGATCGTTCATCCGCCCCTCCACGATGGTGACGCGCCGGGTGCCGTCGAGCACGATCGGCGGCAGTTGCCAGGGCTCGACGAACTCGGTGAAGCTCCGCTCGCGATACCCGGTCCACGCGCCCCCGAGCCAGTACGGATCTTCCTCGACCACGAGCTTGAGCTGCCCGGGCTGTTGCAGGCGGTACACGAGGTCGACGCTCGAGCCGTCGGGGGCGGGGCCTCCCCCGATCAGGGCGCCGCCCTGGCGCAGCCCGGCGAGACGCTCGATGTGGGCATGACGATGCGGCTCACGCCTGGCCAGATACTCCGGATGCGTCGTGATGGCGACGTGGAACACGATCAACGGTCATCCTCCCGTGTCGTCGGCGACTTCGATCATTTCACCGCTCGGCTCGCCGCCCGGGCGCGGCTCACCTCGACTTCGATCATTTCACCGCTCGGCTCGCCGCCCGGGCGCGGCTCACCTCGCACTGCCGGGCTCGTGCGGGGTCTCGTGATACTGTGGTCAAATATGGGGCTTTTCGAGGATTTTCGCTCTCGCTACCCATTCCCGCTCGACGAGTTCCAGGTCGACGCCTGCCGGGCGGTGGAGTCGGGCCACTCGGTCATTGTGTCGGCACCGACCGGGGCGGGCAAGACCCTCGTCGCCGAGTTCGCGATCCACCTGGCGCTGGCCTCCGGCAAGCGGATCGCCTACACCACGCCCCTCAAGGCGCTGTCCAACCAGAAATTCGCGGACTTCACGCGCGCGTTCGGCGCCGAGACGGTCGGCATCCTCACCGGCGACGTGAAGGTCAACCCCCGCGGCCGCGTCCTGGTCATGACCACCGAGATCCTCCGCAACATGTTCTACACCGGCGGCCTCGACGACCTCGGCTACGTCGTCCTCGACGAGTGTCACTACATGGGCGACGAGGGGCGGGGGACGGTGTGGGAGGAGATCATCGTCAACGCGCCGCACGACGTGAGCCTGGTGGCCCTGTCGGCGACCGTCGCCAACGTCAACGAGATCGCCGACTGGATCTCGATCGTCCACCGGCCCATCGTCCCCATCTACCATCCCGACCGCCCGGTCCCGCTGTCGTATGCCCTGGCGGACCTGGCCGGCGAGATCCACGATCTCGCCAAGGTGCGGACGGGCCGGGCCCGCATCGTCGGCGACGAGCCGCGGGGGCCCGACGACCGCGGACGCTGGTACACGCGGCGGGTGGTCGATTCGAACACGCTGATCGAAGCCCTGGAGACGCGGGGCTGGCTGCCCGCCATCTATTTCATCTTCAGCCGGATGGGCTGCGAGCGGGCGATGAACGACGTGCTGACCGAGGGGCGGACCCTGCTGACGCGCGATCAGCAGCGCGAGGTCGACGTGGTGATCGCCGAGGCGCTCGACGACAGCCCGAGCCTGGGGGAGTCGTCACTCAGTCAGAGCGTGTTCCGCGCGCTGCGGCTGGGCGCCGGTGTCCATCACGCGGGCGTGCTCCCGAGCCTCAAGCGGCTCATCGAGCGCCTCTTCGAGCGCGGGCTCTGCAAGGTCGTCTTCGCGACGGAGACGATGTCGCTCGGCATCCACATGCCGGCGCGGAGCGTTGTGCTCCAGGGGCTCACCAAGCGCACCGAGCGCGGCTTCCGCTCGCTCTCGCACAACGAGCTGACGCAGATGGCGGGGCGCGCGGGGCGGCGCGGCATCGACGCCGAGGGCGAGTGCGTGATCGCGCTCGACGCTCGTGACGGCGTGGACGACGTGCTTCGCGTGGTCGACGGCACGCCCGAGCCGATCGAGAGCCAGTTCAAGCTGGGCTACGGGTCCGTGGCGCTCCTGCTCGCGACGGGCGCCGCCCCCGAGGTGTTGCGCCGTCGCGTGGAGGCCTCGTTCGGGCAATACCAGAACCTCAAGCGCATCCAGGCGACCGAGGCCGACGTCGCGCGCCTCGAGCGCGCGGTCGCCGAGGCGCGCGCCTTCGCGGCGCCCTGCGGGGAGTTCGAGCGCATCGGCCGCTATCGGCGGGCGCGCCACGAGGTCGACGTGCGGCGGCGCGCCAGCGGGCGGAGCGGTCGCCGCGGCGAGCGCGGCGTGATCGAGGCCGATCCCGGGCGCCTGGTGCTGGCCCGCCGGCGTGGGGGGCCGGAGCTGGCGGTGATCCTCGGCGTGCACGCGATCCGCGGTCACCGGGTCCTCGTCGACGCGCTCCTGCCCCACGGCGCCGTGGTCAGACTGAAGGCCGGGGCCATCAAGCAGATCTTCTGGGCGACGCCGCCCCTGCCCGTGCCGCGCGACCGTGGGAAAGACCACCGGGGCTTGAATCACCTCGCCGCGGAGCTCGGCCGGTTCGACCTGCGCGAGCTGGCCGATCGCGAGCGGGCCCAGCGGCCGGAGACGGCGCTGGCGACGATCGAGTGCCATCGGTGCCCCTGGGGCTCGACGAGCCGCTGCGATCAGGCCTGGCGTGACGTCGAGCGCCTCGCCGAGCGCCTGGAGCAGCGGCGAACCGCGCTCGAGCAGTACCGCAGCGCGTACTGGCAGGAATTCCTGCGGGTGCTGGACGTGCTCGACCAGTTCGAAGCCGTGCACGACCGCGCCCTCACCCCCAAGGGCCGGCTCGTCGCCGGATTGCGTCACGACAACGAGCTCCTGGTCGCCGAGGCGCTGACCCGCGGGGTGCTCGGCGACGTCACCCTCGCGGAGGCGGCGGCCGTCTGCTCCGCGCTGCTCGAGGAATCGCGCTCGGGCGAGCCCATGATCGCGCGGATGTTTCTGCGCAAGCGGCCGAAGCTCAAGCGCAAGCTCGAGCAGCTCGAGCTCATCGCCGAGCGGGTCCGTGAAGCCCAGCGGGCCCGCCAGCTCGGCATGCCGGCCGCCGTTCATCCCGGGTTCATGCCCTCGGTCTTCCGGTGGGCGTCGGGCGAGGACGACTGGACGGGGATCGTGCAAGAGGCCTTCGGCGGGCACGAGGGCGACCTCATCCGCGCCATGCGGCGGCTCATCGATCTGCTGCGCCAGCTCGCGGAGAGCCGCGAGATCCCCGGCCCGATCGCCCGGCTCCTGCACGAAGCCTCGCGGGTCATCGACCGCGGCGTCGTTCTCGAGTCGGCGCTCATATGATGGGATGCCGGGCCCATCCTGGTATCCTGTCGGCCGTGAATGTCGCGCGCGTGCTGCTCGCGGTCGTCCTGGGCTTGGCCGCGTGCGCGTCGTCAGCGCCGCTGGTCGAGCAACGGACGACCCAGGGACCGATGGCCGACGACGTCTGGGCCTATCGCGTCCTCACGATGAACGGACGCGAGCCGACGTTCGACGAGCGCCGGCACTGGGAGAGCCAGCTCGATCTCGCCATCGCCCGCTACCTGGTGAGGGATCAGGAATTCGCCAGCTCCCCTCAGGTCTCGACGTTTCGAATGCTGCGCCAGCCGGTGGTCGGCATGTCCAAGGAGCAGGTGCTGATCCTCCTCGACGCTCCGGACCGGGAGACGACGGACGCCGCCGAGATGGAGAAGCTCGCCCGAAAGTACTGGCCCCAGATCCGGGGCAAGGCCAGCGAGGCGTGGACGTATCCGCTCGGTTGGCAGTTCTATTTCGCCGAGTCGCGTCTCGTCGACATCATCCAGTATCAACCGCGCCGCTGAGCGCGAAGGGACAGGGATGGTCCGTTCCGAGCTGGTGGTGACCAAGAAGACCCCGCTGGTCCGCCGTGGCCTCGTCGTGGCCGAGCATCCCCTCGGAGCCGAGGTCGGTGCCGGGATCCTGGCCCGCGGCGGCAACGCCATCGACGCCGCCGTCGCCACCGCGTTCGCCATGACCGTGGTCGAGCCGTTCATGAGCACCATCGGCGGGGCCGGGACGATGCTCGTCCATCTGGCCACCGAGGACGAGACGCTGGCCATCGACTTCAACGCCGTCGCGCCCTCGGCCGCGCACGAGTCGATGTACCGGGTGGTCGGGGGCGTTTCCCCGGCGCTGTTCGCGTGGCCGAACGTCGAGCACGACGCCAACGCCGTGGGCCCGGGCTCGGTCGGCGTTCCCGGCTCCGTGGCGGGGCTCGTCCTGGCTCTCGAGCGCTTCGGCACGATGGAGCTGGCCGACGTGCTGCGCCCCGCGATCGCGCTCGCCCGCGAGGGGTTCGTGCACGACTGGTATCAGGCGCTGACCACGGCCCGGTTCATCGAGGAGCTGGCGGCGTTCCCGGAATCGGCCCGCGTCTACCTCCGCAACGGCCGCGCCGTCTACCGGCCGCCCTCGCTGGAGGCCGGCGATCACGCGAGCTATCCCGATCTCGCGCGCAGTCTCGAGCTCATCGCCCGCGATGGGACCGACGCCTTCTACCGGGGCCCGATCGCCCAGGCCATCCACGACCACATGCGGGCCACGGGCGGTCTCGTCACGCGCAGCGACCTGGCGGCGTACGAGGCGCGGGTCGAGCCGGTGCTGTGGGGTCGCTATCGCGGCGTGGACCTGGCGTGGTCCGGCGGGGCCACCGGCGGCACGACGGCGCTCGAGATCCTGAACATCCTCGAGCACTTTCCGTCGACCGTCGTCCGCGGCGACACCGTCGAGGGCCTGCACATCCGCGCACACGCCGTGGGCCGGGCGTTCCGGGATCGGCTCCTGTTGCTCGGTGATCCCGCCCAGGTGAAGGTGCCGTGGGACCGGCTCGTGTCGAAGGATCACGCGGCCGAGATGGCCGCGGACATCCGCCGATCGAAGCGATCGGGCCTCGGCGCGCCGCTGCGTGGGCGATCATCGCCGTCCGCACCCGTCGCGCGGCGCCGTCCCGGGCATTCTCGCAGCACCGACTGCACGACCCACGTCGGCGTGGTCGACCGCCACCGCAACATGGTCTCGCTCACGCACACGGCGGTCTCGCTCTTCGGCTCCCGCATGGTCGTTCCCGGCACCGGCATTCTCCTCAACAACGGCATGCTGTGGTTCGACCCGGAAGCGGGACGGCCGAACTCCGTGGCCCCCGGCAAGCGCGTGCTCTGCAACATGACGCCGGTCCTCGGCTTCCGGCAGGGGCGCCCCTACCTGACCCTCGGCGCGCCCGGCGGGCGACGGATCATCTCGGCCATCGCCCAGGTCCTGGCCACGCTCATCGACCGCCGCTGCCCGCTGCAGGCCGCCGTGGAGGCGCCGCGGCTGCACACCGAGGGCGGCGAGGTGCTCGTCGATCAGCGTGTCGGCGACAAGACGATCGCGGGGCTGAGGCGGCGTGGGCATGACGTCGTCCCCAAGGAGGAGACGTTCGCGACCCTGCAGTTCGCCAAGCCGGTGGCGATCCGCGTGACGGAGCAGGGGCTGGAAGCCGGACTCGATCACCTGCGCCCCGCGGCCGCCGCGGGATACTAGCGCGCCGCACGAGCTCAGGAGGAGGCAGACATGGCCACGGTCGAAGAGAGAGTCATCGCGAGCTGGAAGTTCAAGAAAGGCGTGCTGGACGCCAAGACGGCGTCGCTGTGTTACCTGGCCGCCAATCTCGCCGTCGGCAATACCCACTGAGCGAAGCGCGACCTGGCGGGTGCCAGGGCAGCGGGAGCGACGGAAGACGAGGTCCGCGAGGCCATCAGCTTCGCGATCCGCGCCAACGCGGCGAAGACCCACGCCGATATCTTGAAGGTCTACACGGATGGCGGAAGTTAGCCTGACGGCCGCGTTCTCGACGGTCCCGGCCGGCGAGGCCGAGGAGATCAAGCGCGTCATCACCGAGGTGGTCGAGCAGATCGCCCAGGATGACGGCACCTTCAAGCGGGCGAAGATCGTGTTCACCGAGTCCGACGAGCGCTGCGGGCTGACCGCCGAGCTCGACGGCATCAAGCGCGAGGGCGTCCCCCTGCAGCTCGACATCGAGCAGCTCGAGGACGCGAAGACCTCGGCCGGCGCCCGTGCCCAGCTCAAGGAGGCCCTGCGCCTGTACTTCCGGAAGGTCCTTGGCAAGTCATCCTGACGACACGGGCCTGCTCCTCTTCGCGTGGCGGGACTGCGTCTTCCGCGTCTCCGACGCGGTCCAGCCGCCGAAGGCCGGCTCCCTGTTCTTCTGCCGTCACCTCGCGGCGGCCGCCGGCGAGCGGGTCCTCGAGATCGGTGCCGGCCTCGGTCTGGCCGCGGTGCTCGCGGCGCGGGCGGGCGCGCGCGTCGTCGCCACCGACGTCGTGCCGGCGGCCGTGGAGGCGGTCCGCGTCAACGCCGCGCTGAACGGGGTGATCGTCGACGCGCGCGTCGGCGACTGCTATGCACCGGTGGCCGGCGAACGGTTCGATCTGATCTGCACGAACCCGCCCCAGATGCCCACGCCGACCGGGCGCGAGCGGGACGATCCGGTGGCCGCCGCCGACAACGGCGGCATCGACGGCTGGGAGCTGCTGGACCGTGTCCTCGCGGGCGCGCCGTCACATCTCGCCCCCCGGGGTCGCCTGGTCTTCAGCATCTTCGCGTTCCTCGGACTCAAGAAGGCCTTCGCCAAGCTCGAGGCGCAGGGGTTCGCGCCGTCCATCGTGGCGCAGGAGACCCAGTCGTTCCCGCGGATCGGCTACGAGCGGCTCGATCACATCCGTGCCCTCGACGTCGAGGGCGCGCTCCCGCCAGTCGGGGTCCCCACGACGGTGCAACGACTGATCATCCAGGGCGTGCGCTGATGGGGCTGCGGCAACTCATCGTCAATGCCGACGACTTCGGACTCACCCGCGGGGTCAGCGCGGGCATCCTGGCCGCGCACCGCCACGGCATCGTCACCAGCACGACGGTCCTGGTCACCTCGCGGATCGATCCCGATCTCGTGGCGCAAGCGCGGGACTCGGCGCTCGGCATCGGGCTGCACGTCAACATGACGCTGGGTCGGCCGCTGACGCGCGCGGCCTCGCTGGTGGACGCGGGCGGCGGTTTCGTCCGCGACGCGCGCCGCGCCGCGGCACGCGCGAAGGCGAGCGACGTGGACGCGGAGATCGCCGCGCAGATCGAGCGCTTCCTCGACGTCATCGGGCGGCGCCCGACGCACCTCGATACGCACCATCACGTCGGGCTCCTGTCGCCCGTGCGCGAGAGCGTCCTGGCCCTGGCCGTGCGCCTCGGCATTGCCGTCCGTAGCCAGGACGCGATGGCGCGCGCCCGCGCGCGCGTCCTCGGGCTCCGGACCCCCGATCACTTCTTCGGCGAGTCGGGACCGGAGGCGTACTGGAGCGCGGCACGGACGATCGCGCGGCTGCGCGCGCTACCCGCCGGCGTCTCCGAGTTCATGACCCATCCCGGCTGGTTCGATGACGACCTGTCGTTCAGCCGGTACGCGCGCCAGCGCGAGGTGGAGCTGATCGGTCTCGGCACCCCCGCGGCACGTTCCGCCGCCGCCGCGCTGGGCATCACGCTTTCCACCTTCGCGTCGCTCTAACGCGGTGACCGGCGTCGTTCTCGGGGTCGACGTGGGCGGGACCACGACGGCGGCGGGACTCGTGACGGCGGCGGGCGAGGTGCTGCGCGAGGTGCAGGTGCCCACCCATGGCACCGGGCCGGGCCGGGCACTCGAGACGATCGCGGAGCTGATCGAATCGCTCCGCGCCGAGGCCGCGGGGCGGGGAACGACGATCGACGGCATCGGGGTCGGCGTGCCCGGGATCGTCGAGCCCGACGGCGGCCGCATCGGCGACGAGATCCATCACGTCCCCGAGCTGGCGGGCCGGCCGCTGGCCTCGCTGCTCGCCGCGCGCTTCGATGTCCCCGTGTTCGTCGACAACGACGTCAACGCGCTGGCCCTGGCGGAATGGACATTCGGCATGGCCCGGGGCGCCCGGTCGCTCGTCGTCCTGGCCGCGGGAACGGGGTTCGGCGCCGGGATCGTGCTCGACGGACGTCTCGTGCGCGGAGCGCGCGGCTTCGGTGGGGAGTTCGGCCATGCCCCGGTGAAGTTCGACGGCCGGCGGTGCTGGTGTGGAGGCCGGGGCTGCCTGGCCGTCTATGCGAGCGGCCGCGGCATCGCGGAAGCGGCGCGCGATCGCGCGGGGCGATCCGGAGCCGAGCCGAGCATGGGCGACGATCCCGCCGGCATCACGGCGGCCCTCGTCTTCCGCCGGGCCGCGGAGGGCGACCCCGTCGCGGCGGCCGTCATCGACGAGGCATGCCGCGCCCTGGGGGCGATGATCGCGACCATCGTCAACGGCCTCAACCCCGAAGCCGTGCTCGTGACCGGCGGCGTCGCCGCCTCGTTCGCCACGCTCGAGCCGCGCATCCTGGCCGCCGCCGCCGAGCACGCGCTCGAGCGCGCGCTGACGGGAACGACCGTCCGCATCGTCCCCGGCGACAAGCGCGTGACGATGCGCGGCCCGGCCGCCCTCGTCCTCTACGAGCTGGAACGCCGACGCGAACGAGCTACGTCTTCGGCGCGCCCTGGCGCAGCGCGTCCTCGAGGACACGGGGCAGGCGGGTGACCGCCGATTCGCCGGGCAGGCGCGCGGCGATCTCGCCCTTGCGGTCGATCACGACCGTGTACGGCGTGCCCTTGACGCCGTAGCGGTTGCCGATGGTGAGCTTCGGATCGAGGGCGACCGCATAGTTGATCCGCTGCGCACGCATGAAGCGCCGTGTGTCCGCGACCGTGTCCTGCACGTGGAGCGCGAGGAACTCGACCTCACGCCCCCGGTAGCGCTCGACGAGGCGCCCGAACGCCGCCGCCTCGCGCGCGCACGCCTTGCAGTAGGACGCCTGGAACCGGAGCACCACGACCTTCTTGCCCATCATCTCGCGCGAGTCGAAGGTGCGCCCCGAGTCGACGAGCTTGACGCGGAAGCCCGGCGCCGCCGGGGCGGCAGCCGCGGGGGCGACGGTGAGGACCGCCAGCACGAAGGCGAGCAGGATCGCCATCACGGCACGAGAATGAGAGTCACGCCGCGGAGGATGCCAGAACCGATCCGGTCGGTCAACGAGCGAGACGGTCAGGAGTGTCTCAGTTCGAACCCTGTCTACCCGTTCGCCGGGCGGGAGAGATGGGTGGGCCTTCGGAAACCCGATCGGACCGTCTAGCCGTCCGCCTGAATGTCGGTAAGCGGTACGCCTGTCACGACGTACGACGACGGGTTTCCGAAGGCCCACCCGTCTCTCCCGCCCTCCACGCGTCGCTCGGGCCGCGGAG
>WNGF01009863.1_pt1 | contig 10900 bp, 7 predicted proteins | sample 5400641 | NCBI WGS metagenome assembly WNGF01 (sample SAMN13153371, study PRJNA577476) | soil metagenome | isolation source: 80 cm soil or saprolite under grassland replicate 2 | place: USA:California | collected 2016-06-15 | reverse complement strand
GTTACCAGTCCAGACGCTTCATAGTTCCATCGGGGGATCAACGACCATGGAGGTTACCCATGAATCTCGTCGCATCCGGCGTGAGCCGGATCACTTCTCACCCGCGCGGGCCACGGTCCGGCGAGATCAGAGCCGGCTGGCGTCGGCTGGCTACGGTTCAGGGGGTGGACTGCAACGCCAGCGCCTTCTCCAGCCCTTGGCGAAGTTGCTCCAGGCGGCGCGCGTCGAGCACCTTCTGTCCATTCGAGTCGGTCTCCTGGATGAGATCATGGGCGAGGTCATCGTCGGTTTCGATCAGGGCTTGCGCGATGTTCAAGCCAGCATCGGTGATGCTTTGCAGGATGTCGTAGAGCAGACCCAGGCGGTCGCAGGCGATCACCTGCACGAGGGTCGCGTCGGGGGAGGAATTATTATCGAAGGTGATGCGCGCCGGCACGACGGCGGGCGGGGCGAGAAACTTGTGTCGCGAACAGGCCCAGACCGAGGCAAAACGCGGCGGCTCGCTCAGCGTGCCTCCCAGCAGAAAGGTCACCCCCTCCCAATATCCAGTCCCGTCAACGCCGCCAGGCCATCTGCGCCCCAAGGGTAGCACTCCGTCGGCCCGCGACCCTAATGCCCAATGCCCAATGCCCAATGCCCATGGTCATTGCGGGTGGGTTAGGCGTCGCGCAGCACGTCCTGGAGGGTCTTGAGCAAGGTGGGAGCCGCGTAAGGTTTGCTCAGGAACACTTGCACGCCCAGATCTCGCAGGGTCGAAGTCTTTCGTTCGAGGGACTGCTCGCTGCCGATCCCGGTACAGGCGATGACGCGCACATTCGTATCCACTTTCTTGAGGGCCCGCACGAGGGCCACGCCATCCATGAACGGCATGTCCAAATCGGTCAGCACGACCTTGATTGGGTTCTGCGGTTTCGCGAACAAGACCATGGCCGCCACGCCATCTTCGGCGACGAGGGCCTTGTAGCCGTGCTTTTCCAAAGTCTTTTGTGTGATCTCCAGGATTTGCGGTTCATCGTCGACGACCAGAACCAGCTCGCCCTGGCCCCTGGCGACCGGGGCCGGGACCGCCTCGAGGGCGGGCGCTTGTTTTTCCGGAGCCGCCGGCAGGTAAATGTTGAAGACACTTCCGTTGTCGACTCCGCTCTTCACGTCGACAAAGCCACCGTGGCTCTTGACGATGCCCAACGCGGTGGACAGGCCCAGACCCGTTCCTTTGCCGATTTCCTTCGTCGTAAAAAATGGATCAAAAATCTTGTCCACGATCTCGGGCGGGATCCCGGTGCCCGTGTCGGCCACTTGCAACTGCACGTAGGAGCCAGGGTGGGCGTCCGGGGTCATGCTGGCCTGGTGTTCGTCGAGAGAAACATTCTCGGCGGAGATGGAGAGGGTGCCGCCGGACGGCATGGCGTCGCGCGCATTGACGCAGAGGTTGAGCAGCACCTGGTGCATTTGCGTGGCATCGGCCTCGATCAGCCACAAATCCGGGAGCACGGTGGACTTGACGGTGATGGCTTTGGGGAACGTTTCGCGGGCCATCTTCACGATGTCCTTGATGAGATGCTTCAGCTCAACGAGCGTCCTTTTACCTTCCACGCCGCGCCCGAAGGTGAGCAGTTGTTTGACCAGTTCGGCGCCGCGCTGGGCGCTCGTCTCGATGGAAGCGAGGGTTTTCTCGAATTCCGGCGGCTTCAGTCCCCACCGCAGCATCGGGACCGACATCATCACCGGGGCCAGGATATTGTTGAGGTCATGAGCGATCCCGCTGGCCAGCGCGCCGATGCTCTCCAATCGTTGCGCGCGCAGAAACCGGGCTTCGGCCAGTTTCCTTTCCGTGATGTCCATGGCGGCGCCGGTGATGCCGACATTGGTCCCGCCGGCATCGCGCAGCGGTTCCACGGTGAGGTCGTAGTAAAAGGTCTTTCCGCGCTCCGTGATCTGCACCTCCTCACGCGCTCCCAGACCTCGCTCCAGCACCCGGTTCTTGATTTCGGTCAAACGGCCAGCGTCCGCCTCGGCGGTCAGCTCGCCGTCGGTTTTGCCCAGCATCTCTTCCCGCGGGTAACCCTGGTGTGGATTGTGCACCCAACTATAACGCAGGCCTCGATCCTGACTGAAGACGACGATGGAGGAATTCTTGAGCGCCACCTGAAAGCGTTGCTCGCTGGTGCGCAGGGCTTCTTCGGCCCGTTTGATTTCGGTGATATCCCGATAAAGAGCGAGCATCAATTTCGCGTCGTAGAGCTGGACAGGCGCGGCGCTGATATGCACGGGAACCTGGCGGCCATCTTTCCCGGCGACCTCCGTTTCAAAATTGCTGGAACTGCCGGAGCTATGGCAGGCGGCCACCCACTGGCGATACTCGTCGACCCGGGCCGGCGGACTGAACGACTCCAGGCGCTGACCCAGGATCTGGGTCCGGGTCAGGCCGAGCAACTTTTCCGCTTGTTGATTCGTATCGATGATCCTGCCCATTTGCTCTTCGACGAGAAACGCCGCATCGCTCAGGCTCTCGAAGAGATGGCGGTACTTGTATTCGGACTGACGCATCGACTCTTCGGCCTGGCGCAGTTCGGCCCGTTTCCTGGAGTCGAGCAGCGCCCGGCGCACCGCGGGCACCAGGCGGCTTAATCGATTCTTCAAAACATAATCGGTCGCACCGGTCTTGAGGCTCTCCACCGCCTGTTCTTCGCCCAAGGTCCCGGAGATCAAAATGAACGGCACATCCGGTTGGGTGCTTTGGGCCAGCGCCAGTGCCGCCAGGCCATCGTAGTCAACCAGCCCGAAATCAGAGAGAATCAGGTCGAAGCGTTGCCCGGACAGCGCGGTGGCGAACTCAGCCTTGGTCTGCACGACAAACAGGTCGCACTGAAACTGCTCTTTCTCGAGCATGCAGCGAATCAGTTCCGCATCGTGTGGATTATCCTCCAAATGCAATACGCGCAGGGGTGTCTTCATAAATTTGCTGAAGGTTTGGATTCAGGGTTTCATGGTTCCGTCTCAGGGCTGGGCGGCAGGGGCGGCGTTGGCCTTCAGTTCCGCGAGGGCCCGGCGCAATTCATAGAGTTTGGGGGGTTTATTGAGCACCCGGTCCACGTTGGGTGGAACATCGTTTTCGGCGACCAGGCGCTGGCCCCAGCCGGTGAGCAGAATGACGGGCGTGGCCGGCGACGACGCCTTCACGGCCGCGGCGACCTTGCGACCATCCACGTAAGGCATCCCCAGGTCGGTGATCACCACCGCGAACGGTTCGCCGCGTTGCCGGGCCGCCTCGAACGCGGCGATGCCCGGCTGACCGCCGTCGGCCGCGGTGATGCAGTGGCCGTCGCTCTCCAGGGTGTCGCGCATCGATTTGATGAGCAAGGGATCGTCGTCGACGATGAGAATGCGCAGGCGTTGCATGGGCACGTGCGGGACCGCCGGACGGGTGGTCGAGGTGATGACCGGGACGGAGACAGAGAAGATCAGGCGCACCACGGTGCCCTTGCCGGGCTGGCTTTCGATTTCAATTTCGGCGCTGTGCCGCTGCACCATGCCGTAGACCATGGCCAGGCCAAGGCCGGTGCCGCGCTCGCCTTTGGTCGTGAAAAACGGCTCCAGGCAACGTCGCCGGGTTTCTTCGTCCATGCCCACGCCTGTATCGCCGACTTCCAATTGCACCACGGTGGCCGACTCGCCGTCGTTCGCCCCCCGAAGCGAGGAAACTGCGCGGGTGCGCAACGTCAGCGTGCCCCCTTCCGGCATGGCGTCCACCGCGTTAAAAACCAAATTGGTCAGCGCGTCGCGAATTTCGCCCTCGGCGCCCATGATGGCCGGCAGGTCCGGCGCCAATTCCGATTGCAGCTGCATGACGATGCCCCGCTCTTGCGGCAGATCGCGCCAGCGGGCGCGGGTTAAGTCCATCACCTGGCGAAGCAGCCGATTCAGATCAATCGGCGCCAGGGTCAGTTGCGGTTCGCGTTGCCGATAAAACTCCCGCATCCGCGAGACCGTCTGGGCCACGTCCTCGATGGCGCGCTGGATGGTCGCGAGGTAATCGCGCGCCCGCTCGCTCAGGTTGGTTTCTCGCTCCAGGAGCGACTCGGTGTAAAGGGCCACCGGGGAGATGGCGTTATTGATGTCATGGGCGATGCCGCTGGCCATTTGACCCAGCGCGCGCAGTCGTTCCTGTTGCATGACGGTGTGCTGGGATTGGCGAAGGTCGTTGTAGGCCTGCTGCAACGCCGTGTAGAGCTGCGCCTGGTGCGCGGCCAGGGCCACGTGTTCGCTTAACTGCCGCAGAAACTCGCAGTCGCCACTGCTGAAGCTGTGGGCCGATCGCCGCGCCGCGACGAGCACGCCGAACACTTTGCTCTCGACGAGCAACGGCGCCGCCACCAGCGCCCCGAGCCCGCCCCGCGCCAGCCGTTGCGGAAACGGGAACTGCACCTGGCTGATGTCCGGCTCGTAAACCAAAGAGCCGTGGACACACCGGGCCAGGCCGTTTTGATCGATGGCGATGCGCGCTTGCTCCGTCATGGCCAGATCCATCGCCAAGGCCTCGCTGCGGACACCGACGGTGGTGACCGTGAGCACTTCCCCCAGCGGGTTGTAGAGGCAGATACAACCGAAATCGATCGGCAGATTGTCTTCCAGGTTGCGAATCACGACCTGAAAGATGCTCTGCAGATCCTGGCGTTCGCCGATGGCGCGCGTGGTCCGGCTGAGCAGGCTCAGTTGGCCCAATTGTGCCTGCAATTTCCGCTCCGCTTGCTGGCGCTCGGTAATGTCGGTGATGAACGCGCAAATCGTCACCCGGTCCCCGCTCTGGAGCGGACTGACGGACAATTCGACCGGGAACTCGCTGCCGTTCCGGCGCAAGGCGGTCGTTTGCGTCAGCCGTTGGGGGATCGCGCCATCCCCGGGCGCCAGGAAGCGTTCGAGACCGCGCTCGCCCGCCTGCCGGGAGCGCGGTGGGAGGATCGTTTCGGCCAAATCCTTGCCGAGAGCTTCCTGACGCGTCCAGCCGAACATGGTTTCGGCCCGGGCATTGCAATCGACGATTCGGCCCTCCGTGTCGGTGACCAGCACGGCGCTGAGCGCGGAATTCAGGACGGCGCGCACGCGGGTCTCACTCTCCCGCAACGCCTGGTTCTGGTCGTGGATTTGCGTGAGCATTTGGTTAAAGGCATCGGTCAGCAGGCCCACTTCATCGTCGCCCAGCTTGGTGGCCCGGACGGAATAATCCCGGCGGTCGGCGACGGCGTGAGCGGCCTGGGCCAAGGCCAGGATGGGTTGCGAGATTTGCTTTTGCAGGACGCGGGAAAGCAGGTAAGCCAGCAGGAAGGAAACCGCCATGACCAGCACGACAATGCCGCTGTAGAGGCGGAACCGTTCATACATCGCACCCATGTCCGATCGGAGATAGAGCGTCCCGAGGCGCTTGCCGGCCTGCTCGACGGGCTGAAACATGGCCAGCTCCGAGAGCCCAAAACGATACCCATCCCTTTCCGGCGCCGCGGGAAGGTCGTCGGTGGCCAGGTCGGCGGGATATTTCGAAAAGAGCCTTCCGTTTTTGTCGTAGAGGCAGGCGGCGACGATATGGCGCTCCGCTTTGACGGCCGCGAGGATCTCCTTCGCGTCATCCTGGTTCTGAAAGGCCAGCGCAGCCGTGCTGTTGGCGGCCAGGATCTCCCCCAGGGTGGCGAGCTGACGGACCGTGCTCTGCCGGAAGGTGAAGAACTCGTAGGCGAAAAACGAGACGCAGGTGAGGAGCAACACCGCGCCGCTCGTCAACAGGATGATCGTCATCAGCTTGCGCTGGATCGGGGTGTTCTTCAGTGCCATCGGCTAATCCTTTCCCGGGTTGGCAATGTCCGCCGGCCTGAGCAGCTTGGAGCTGAGGATCAGGTTGGCCGCCTTGGCCGCCGCCAGGTTGATCTTGAAGCGGATTTTGCTTTTTTCCTCGACGAATCGGATGATGCCGCCGCGTTGCGCAAACCCCTCGAAGTCGCCCACGGTGAGGATGCTGCGGCCTTTCAACCGGGCGAGGATCGGGTCCAGCCGTGCCGCCTCTGACCGGCTGATGAAGAGCACGTGGCAAGTCTTGATCTCCTCCACTCGTCGATAGTGTTCCAGGACCAGGGGCCGGTTGTTGACTCTCTCGCCGCGCACGGTTTCGTCCAAATAAGCGCCGAACGGATTCTCTCCGAGGACCCCGATGACCAGAGGGCTTGTCTGTTCCGGAAACGCCTCCGCCGGCCACTCCACGAATTCGGCAAAGTGATACAAATAGACCGCCTTCACTTGATACTCCCGGGCCGGGCCCGTTTGCGCCGCCAAGTCCAGCCCGGCCAACGGCAGCACGGCCGAGAGAACCAGCCGAAGGCCGGCCCTCTTTTTCCTGCCGCGGTTGGCCCACGGAGACAAGCGGGCATCTAGAAGCGCCATAAAACTTTCCCGAACATGCCGCGTTCAATCTCCTGTCGTCCGGCCATCGCGCCAAATTCAGGGTGTTGATCATGAAGGAGATTTTGACCCACGACGGAAAGTTCCAGCTTGGGAATCGGTTCCCAGGCCAGGCGCACATCCAGTTCGCCGTAGGCCGGAACCCGCTGATTGGCGATGTGAGTCACATACCGAAACGTCGAGTCCAACTCCCAATGGTCCGGCAAACTGAGCGACGAACGCAGGAAGAATTGATGGTTCGGATCGTGCGATTCGGTGCTGCCGCGGGTCGTGTCGGTGCTGTTTGCTTCCGGACGAATGTGGATTTGCAATTCCGTGTAGCCTGCCCGCAGTTGCCACCAATCGGTGGCCCGAAAGTCCGCCGTCAACTCCGCCCCGTAGGATTCTCCCCTCAGTCCGTTGGCGAAGATGATCGGCAAGTTGACCGGCGGATTGACCTTTTCCAGGCTGCGCAAGTCGTCGTAATCGTTATAATAGGCCGCCAGTGCCAGGGCCAGCCGCGGGAGGGGTTGAATGCGGTATCCCAGTTCGTAGGCCAGCAATTTTTCAGAGCCATAGTCGGGGCCGCCCGCCAGGAGGAACGGTGGGTTCGGCGGCACGAAGAGCTCCCGGTCGATCCGCGAAGGAGTTCGGACGGCCCGGGAAATGGCCGCCCACACCGTTTGCCGCGGGGTCAGCTTCCAAGCCAGCCGGCCGCTGGGCTGATATTCAAATCCGGTGTAATCGTTGTGTTCGACTTTCGTGCCCAGCGTCAGGTGCAACCGGTCCCGCACCAGCGCGATTTCATCCTGCACGAAGGCGCTGTAGAGGTGGAGGGTCTTGCGAGGCGGCAGGAAGGCCAGCACGGCGCTGTTTCCGACTTCATCCTCCATCAGGCGGTAGCCCAGGCCCCAGACGACGTCATTGCGCTGGCCCAGCTGAAACCGGTGTTGCCCATCGAAATCATACGTGTCGAGATCTTCCGAGAAGGTTCCCGGAATGCGGCGACGCGTCCGGTCGTAATACATTTGGAACGTGCAGTCGGAATCTTCCGAGAAGGTGTGCGCCCAGCGACCCAGGACGTTGTCGCCGCTCACCACGATGTCATTCGCGCCAGGCTGGGCAATCCGACCGTCATAAATGTCCCCTTGCACGGTGACCAGGTTGCGATTCGTGGCATCCCAGTCCACGCGAAAACCACCCTGGCCCATATGCCATTGGTTGGTGGCGTCCCGGCCGTCGGGCAGGACGGTGCTGTCACGATCAAAATATTTGCCGTAGATCCGGTAGTGGAGTTCCGGAGTCAACTCGCCGCCATACCGAACCCCGCCGAAGTCGCGGAATTCGGTTCCGCCGGCGGCTTCCAGCAAAAGCCCCGGCGTCTCTTTCGCGCTCTTGGTGATGATGTTGATCACGCCATTGACCGCGTTGGCGCCCCACAAGGTTGACCCGGGGCCACTGATCACCTCGATGCGATCGATGTCTTCGAGGAGCGTGTCCTGGGCGTCCCAGAACACTCCGGCATAGAGCGGAGTATAAACGGTGCGACCATCAATCATTACCAGGAGTTTGTTGGCCAGGCCATTGTTAAAGCCGCGGGCGCTGATGGCCCACTGCCTCGAATCGACTTGGGCCACTTCCAAATTGGGAGCCAGGCGCAACGCTTCCGGGAGGCTCGTGACGCCCGAGCGACGGATCTCTTCCTGGCTGATCACCTGAATGGCCGAAGCCGCTTCCGTCAGTTTTTCCGGCCGCTTCGAGACCGTGGTCACCTCGACATCCATCAGCTGTTCCAGGCTCAGTTTCTTCAGTTGCGTCGGCGATTGGTCGGTGTTCGTTTGCGCAAATATCGGACTGGTCAGAACCAGGCAAAGGAAAATCGTCAACTGCGCCGAGGAGACCGTCCCCCAATGCTCATACCGCCGTGGCAACTCGAGACTCGTTAAATGACGCTTCATCACCAATCAGGAACCGTGGACCACTCCGATCTCCAAACGAGCTGTTCGAAGCCGGATAATAGGAGAATTACTCCGACAGTCCATCGGAACGATTACGGACGAGAGGAGCAGGGTTTCTTGACCGCACAGCGGGAACATGGAGGAGAGAGCCTCGCGCACGTTGCTGAGACTTGTAACTGGTAACTGGTAACTGGAAATTGAAAACAGGGTTCACACTCGGGATGAGCTTTTGCAAATCGCCAGTTGCAAGTGACAAGTTACCAGTGACAAGTCGGTTCATGGGGAGCTCCGTGTTGCTTAGGGACCTGCTCACGGACCATGAACCGTGGCGGAGTACGCCATCCGCAATCCGCCATCCGCCATCCGCAATCCGCAATGGGAAGGGGAACGATCACATCATCCGCGCGATGATCTGCCCGAGTTTGAGCAGCGCCTGATCCGCCGCTTCCGACCACCGGCTGCCGCAGCGTGCCATGCTCGATCAACTCGGAAATGCGCAGGGCGACTTGCTTGTAGAGCTTGTCGTGGGCATCCGGGTGCGCGTTGACGTGCGAAGCGAGATTCTGCGTGGCCATGCTCGAGGCAAATGATAAGGTGCCGCTCCGTTTGTGACAGTGACACTTCCCCGCATGATTTACCAGGGAAGAGGTCGTCTTGATGGTTCTTTGGTTCTGCGGCCTCTTCGGGGTGGGGTATTGTTTCCAGGCCGTTTGGATCTTACCCTGGCCGGGATGAACGGCCAGCACATCGCGGCCCCGGCGTGACGGGCCAGCATGGTCATGAGCGAGACGCGTATTACTCCGGCAGCGACGCTCGCGCAAATCGAGCAAGCAAAAGCATTGTTCCGCGAATATCGCGACGCGATCGACGCGTGCGAATGCTTTCGCGGCTTCGCTGAGGAAGTCGCCGGGCTGCCCGGATCGTACGCGCCGCCCGCCGGACAATTGCTGGTCGCCGAAGTGGATGCTCGACCCGCAGGCTGTGTGGCCCTGCGCCAGTTGGGCTGCGGGATCTGCGAAATGAAGAGGCTCTATGTGCGACCGGAATTTCGCGGTCGCAAGCTCGGCCGCCGCCTCGCCGAGGCGATCATTACAGAGGCGCGTCAGTTCGGTTATGAGGCAATGCGACTCGACACCCTGGCCACGATGAATGCCGCGCAAGCGCTCTACCGCTCGCTGGGTTTTCGGAGGATCCCGGCTTACTACAATAATCCGAGCGCAGGGGTCATTTGTCTCGAGCTGAACCTGGCAGGATGAGAGGAGCGAGGACGGCCTTGTCCGCGCGGACCTGGCTGTCCGCCCTCCGTCTCATGGAGAGGGAACACCTCAAAAATTTGACGTGAGTTGGGACCATGAACCGGACCGCCGCCGGTTCCGCAGCCATGTACGATTTACGATGTACGATTTACGAGCGCCGCGCCGCGCAGATCGCCGGGCGTGCGAAACGCGTAGAGCCGCGATCCATCCATCGGAAGCTCGCACATCGTACCTCGTAAATCGCTGGGCCCGGGAGACCGCCCGGTCCGAATCACCAGGTTCATGGAGAGCACCTTGTTACTTTCGGACCTGCTCAGCGGCCGTGAACTGTGGCGGAGCACGCAATCGGCAATCAGGAGATTGAGCCGCGGTGGTTTGGCCAGTTAATGGCCGATGCCTTGCTGCCTGAGCAGTTGCTTCAAATCCTGTGCCCCGCTGCGTTCGATCTCTTTGCGATCGATGACGATGACCGGGTTGGCGCCATCCGTGATGCGACCGGTGCGGCGGATATTTTGAGCGATATACGAGCCCGTCAAAGAGACGTTGTGGTTTCCTTCCGGGGGGGACGCCTGGGATGGAGCTTTTGGGGGCTTGGTTGGCAGCGCTGGTTTGGTTCCCTGGCCGGGCTTTGATTCGTCCGCGACGCAAACCGCGGCGGGAACAACCAACGCGACCGCCAGAGCAAGGGGCAGGGATCTGGGTTTCATAACGATCGCAGATTTCGATTCTGTCGAACCTTAAAACGGCCGCTCGAAGCTTTCAAGAGTAGACTTCGAGCGACGTGGAGAGGGTTCAGGCCTCAGAGCCTCTTTTAAGAATGGGTAGCGCGGGCGACTCGCCAGCTCCGGTCGGCGACCCGCCGACCGGAACGGCCGAGGCTTATCTCGTGAAGAGGCTTTCATTGGCTCGCGCTGTCACTCCCGTTCCGTCCGGCGGGTCGCGGGACGACACAGGCGGGTCGCCTGTGCTCCACAGAGATGATTTTTCACACCGGCCTTAGAATTTCTTGCTCAGGCTGGCGTAAATGAAGCGTTGCCGCAAGTCATGCAGGTCGCGGTCATACTTGTCGGCGAAAGCCGCTTCGACGCGAGGCGGGGGATCGTCGGCCACGTTGAGGACGCCGATGGTAAACTTGGTATTGTTGATCCAATCGTATTTGCGGTTCTCGACGACGTAGCTGGCCTGGAGATCCCAGGAAAGGAAGTCGGCGATGCGACGAGTGGCCGCCAACGGGTCGTCTTTCATGCCGGCGGTGTAGTTGGC
>WNGF01009862.1_pt1 | contig 10900 bp, 10 predicted proteins | sample 5400641 | NCBI WGS metagenome assembly WNGF01 (sample SAMN13153371, study PRJNA577476) | soil metagenome | isolation source: 80 cm soil or saprolite under grassland replicate 2 | place: USA:California | collected 2016-06-15 | reverse complement strand
AAGGGCATCATGGGCCTGCCGTGGATGGCAAAGAACGCCCGGTCGATCGCGCCGGTGCCGGAGGAGCCGTATGAGACGCCGATCGGGAAGGCGTCCACCGCCCGCGAGGGCGGGGACGCGACCGTGGTCACCGTGTCCCTGTCGGTGCACCATGCCCTGGACGTCGCCGGCCAGATGTCCGCCGAGCACGGCGTCGAACTCGAGGTGATCGACCTGCGCAGCCTGGTGCCGCTGGACCGGGAGGCCGTTCTCACATCTGTCGCCAAGACCGGCCGCCTGCTGGTCGTCGATGAGGACTACCAGTCGTTCGGCCTGTCCGGCGAGATCGCTGCCACCGTGGCCGAAACCGACCCCGGCATGCTGCGAGCCCCGGTGCGCCGGGTCGCGGTGCCCGACGTCCCGATCCCCTACGCCCGCTCGCTGGAAAGCGCAGTACTGCCCACGCGCGAGCGGATCACGGCGGCTGCACGGGAGCTGACCGGGGCCTGACGGTGACCGACGTCAGGTTCCCGCAGCTCTCCCAGGAGCAGCCCGACGCCGAGGGCGTGCTCGCCACCTGGTTCGTCAGCGACGGCGACCAGGTGGCGAGCGGGCAGCTCCTGGGCGAAGTGATGGTCGAGAAGGTCTCAGGTGAGGTATTGGCCCCGGCGGCCGGGCGAGTGCACCTGCTGGTCGCCGAAGACCAGACCGCCCGGCAAGGCGTAGTCATCGCCCGGGTGGAGTGATCTGGACCGCGTCCCGCATGCGGCATGCCCGTCCCGCGATGCGCCGACCACCTCGCTGGGCTCGGTGGACCGGTGGGTTCGCATGTCGGAAAATGCGCTGCTCGCGACCTACGAGCAGCCAGAGCCGATTCCCCGGATATGGGCGTCACCGTAGCCCCAGCACCGAGCCGCCGTCGGCGTACAGAACGGCGGCTACGCGCAGTGCTCATCTGAGGTCGAGCGGGTGGCGTCGTCCGGGACTGATCACGCTATCTACATCTCGGCAACCGCCTTGCTGCCGCACGCCGCGTACTCGATCAGGCGCTCGGTCAGATTTGCTCGCCGCGATCCTCGCGGCGGACGTGACGCTGGCTTTCGGGCAGAGCAGCCGACCGGTCAGGCTCGGCACCGAGTGGGGCCTGCCCGCCATAAGCCCCGGCCAGACCAGCCGCGGAGCCGACTCCGTGACCAGGAGCGGGAACGTGCGCCATCTCGGTGAGGGCCTTCTTGACTGGGACCTTGGCGAAGTATCCCGCGCCGAAGGCAATGCACTGCAGCACATACCAGACGTGCTCGGCGCCGGTCATCTCCGCAAGACCTGCCTCGGACAGCGCCTTCTTCACGGGAACCTTGGCGAAATACATGCCGCCGAATGCGATGCAGCCCAGCACATACCAGAACGACTCGGCGGCCGTCAGACGTAACCTGCCCGCGATGGCAGTCATTCGAGTTCCTTCCCGCACCAGGACTTGGTGTCCTGGCCGCTGGTAGGTAAGACGCGCCAAGTGCCGAAAGAGTTGTCAGGACTCCAAGCACGAGCCCAGAGCCGACAGATGCTCAGCCATTCACGCGTCCGAGGCGCATAATGACTCTTCGGCGCGTCCAGCCCGAGGCCCAGTTAGCGGATGCATGCGCGCCGAACGGCGGCTCTTTGCGCACTGCGCGCGGACCAGGGCTGGTCACGGAGCGTGGCGTGCTCCCGGGTCCCGTCGCGTGGCCGGATCGCCGACTCGGCGCGGTGTCGACTCGCAGCGCGCCTGGCCGTCGGCGAGTTGCCGGTGGCGGTCGACGGCTCGGCCGAGGTGGCGCGCCTGGCCGTCGGCGAGCAGACGTGCCTTCCATGGCCGGAATCGGCGAGTTGGCCGCAGCCGGTCGAGCCAAGCTGCCGCCCGTGGCGGTCGGGGAGCGGCCGTGGCCCCGTGGCCGAGGTGTTCTGTGGCGAGCAGCGGCCAGTGGCTGAGCTGGCCGGACCGGCATTACGGCCTAGCGGTCGCGACCTGCGCTCTGTATGACCCCGGCGTCGAAGGCCGACCACGGTTCGATCGCTCCCCTGGCGTTCACCGGGCGTGGCCCTGAGACGTCCGTAGCCTGTTGATCTGGCGCTCTGCGAGCCGCGAGACTAGCCCCGAGCTTCACACTTCGGGAGGATAGGAGATGGCGCGAGGTCAGAGTCACGGGCTCGGGTTCGGGAACGGGAGCATCATCGACTACGGCGGCGGCATCATCGAGTACCGGCAGACCGGCAAGTTGATTCCGGCCTTCAAGGTCAACATCGCCGACGTAACTGGTTTCTCGGTTCGCAAGGCGACGAGGCAAGACAGGAAGAATGGCGCGAGCGCGCTTCAGCAAGTGTTTGTCTTGCAGGGCAGTGGGACAGAACTCGCAGTTTGCCCGGTCAACTACGGAACCGCGGAGAAGATCGAAGCGTGGATTCGAGCGCATCCATCGTTTCGCGGAAATGTCCCGCAGAACGCGCCAGCGGAGGCAACGCAAGGCGTGGCCCCGGTCAGTATCGCGGACGAACTTACGAAGCTCGCACAGCTTCGTGACGCCGGAGTGTTGTCACCTGAAGAGTTCGACCAAGCGAAAGCGAAGCTGCTTGGCTAACCGGCCTACGCTACTCGGGCTTGGATTCGTTGCCCTTGTCCGGGCTGAGCGCAAGGAGACCCCAGGAGCTCCGGGAATTTGCTCGGTGGTAGCACCGCGATAGCTGATGCGTTGTGCTCGAAGTGGTGCGGTTAGCGAACTGGCCGCGCGCTGGCCGTGGCCGGGCTGGCTGGCCAGCCGGCGGCTGCCAGCAGGCGGTTGCGGCGATCGGCCAGCCGGGCCATGCCGTGTTCATCCCTGCGACGGCGCTAGAGGGTCGCCGAAACGTAGTCCCGGGGCCCTCCGGCCATCCTGGGTGAGGGTGGGCTGCGATATCCGCGCAAAGGCTGGACTATCGAAGACGCAACCCTGGCCGACACGTTCAGTTTCCAGCAGCCGGGCGTTGATCGCACGCGCCCGGGCCTGGAGTTCGGGGAGGTTGTGCAGGCGGCGCCGGCAGCCGAGGTCGTCGGGTGAGTTGACCACGGTCTCGATCCGCAGGGCGCGGCCGTCCTTCAAATACTGCTTCACCCTGGAGTGCCGCCAGAACGCGTTGATGGTGACGCCCTGGCTGTTGCGGTCGATGGCGGTCCTGAACGTCCCGCCGGCCTGGTCTTTGGGCTTGCGGCCGCGGGGATCCCGCTTGAAGAGGATCTCGACGTGCTCAGGGCGGCCCAGGTCGAGGTTGCCGGCGATCAGCGCCTCGAAGAACGCCCGGGCCTGCCGCGGGGCGTCGAACACCATGGTGCGGGAGGTCTCGACCTGCCGCATCGACAACTCCCACCAGTAGCCCGCGGCCTGGTCAGCGGCCGTCAGCGGCACCGGGAGCCGTGATAGCCACCGGCCGGAGAACGCCTGGATCTCAGCGGGCCCGAGCCGGTCGCAGATGGCCTGCAGCCCGGCCGGGTCATCGCAGGCAGCGAACCCGTTGGACAGCTCGGTGAACTCCGCCCCCGCTCGGGTCAGCTGGCGCTTGGCCCACTCGTGGCCGTTGACCCAGACCTTCACCGGATACGGGAAGTACGCGCAGACCTTGATGAACCCCGGCCCCCGCCGCTCGTCGAAGACATAGAAGTAATAGCAGGTCACCCGCCGCTCGGCCTTGACGAAGAAGAACTGCGGCGGCCTGGACGGGTCGCTGTCGCGCTGGCGCGCATCCCACACCAGCTGGAACTCCTCCGCCCGGCCGATCGCCGCCACGCCGGGCCGATCAGCACGCGCGGCGGCGCGTAAGTAGCGCTGCATCACATCGAGCTTGCGGATGCCCTTCTTGAACTTGACCACCGGGATGTCATTCATCTGAGCGAACCGGCCGACCGCCTGGCGGAACCGGCCGCTGATCTGGCCGAACACCGCCGGCGAGGCGACCGGCATGCCCCGGTGATCATGCAGGAACGTGAAGACCTGCCCGCCGACCTGGAGCATCGGCACATAGCCGCTCAGGTAGACGCGGTCCAGGCACTCAATGTCGAGCACCGTATGACCATCCAGCAGCTCCGGGACCGTGACCACATGCGACATGACGACCACCCCTGCTCAGCCGACATTACGGTCCCCAGCCTGAACCTGCCGGCACCGCTGAGCAGGCAGAACAGTCAACCTCGGCGGTCAGAGGCGGAGCCTCGCTGGGGAACCGCTCGGGTTCGTGCACGCCCGCTTGGACACAAGCGCGTTTACCGGCGAGCCTGTCGGCTATGTGTCTGTGGTGGCCGTCGACGCCGCCGCGGCTGGGGGCGGTATCGGCCGCCGTCTGATGTCGGCGGCCGAGGAATGAGCCAGGCAGCAAGGCTGCACGCTGATCACCCTGGAGGTGTTCGCCCGCAACATCGCCGCCCGGGCCGTCTACGCGCGGCTGGGCTACCAGGAGCAGACCCTCAAGCTGGCCAAGCAGCTGCCAGCCGCCGCACACGGTGGGGATGAACGATGATTGCCGCTTTGGGAAACAACGCGCACATATTCGCCAGGCCGCACCGGCGGCAGGAGCTGGCCCGGTGCTTCGAGACCGCCCTGGGCTGCCAGGTCACAACAGTGGAGTACCCTGGCACCGCCGAGCCGATGCTGATCATGCGGTTCCCCGAAGGCGGCAGCCTCAGCATCGAATTCACCGCCGACGCGCCAGACAGTGATCACCCGCGGCTGGGGGTATGGCTGAGCTGCGGGCCCAGAACCCAGCCGCCGCCATGCGGGCCGCGCTCGATGCCGGGCTCCCCAAGGTCACCCATCCCGGCCACCCGTATTACTTCATGGCACCCGGCGGCCAGGTATTCACCATCGCACCGAACTGATCAGTGACATTCCGCCGGAGCCGGGGAAAGGTACATATCACTCTTTCGGGCACGTCCTTCGCAGGGCCAAACCGACCCCTGACTGACGTCCAGAACGGCGGCTACTTGCTCGCGACCACAGACGAGTGATGGTTACTGAGTGCAATCCAGTCCTCGCTCCATGTCGACAGTGGTCAGTTGCAGGGCGGCGGCGGCAGCGGCGGCCAGGCGGAGCAGTTCGTCGCGGAGGCGGGGGGCGGATGAGGGGTGCTGTGCTGGGCTGGCCGGGCAGGTCGACAGCCCCGCTCTGTGGCGCGGGCGGGTACGCAGGTAAGATCAGTGCGGCGCTGGGAGGGTGCCGCCGGGTCCGCGGGCAGGACTGAGTCCACCTCCGAGTAATCCCACCTTTGCAGTGGCCTCTTCCTCGACCTGAGCAGCGGACCGCAGGCGAAGCAGGGAGACGCCATGTCCGTTTCGCTTCCCGAGCGCCCCGATCTCGACCAACTGCGCCGCCAGGCGAAGGAGCTGCGCGATGCGGCCCGCCGCGGTGACGCGGCGGCGGTGGAGCGCTGCGCCCACCATCACCCGGCGGCACTCCAAAGCCCGGTCAGTCTGGCCTCGGCCCAGCTAGTCATCGCCCGCGAGCTGGGATTTGCGAGCTGGCCGAGGCTCAAAGCCGCTATCGACACGGGACCTGCCAATATCGATCGACGTGTGCGCGCATTCGTAAATGCATCGATTGAGGGCCGCCTTCGGCAGGCTCGTGACATCTTCGGCGCCGATCCGAGTGTCGCCCGATCCAGCCTGCTCACCGCGGCTGTGCTCGGCGACGCCGAGGCGGTACGGGAGATGCTCGCTGCCGATCCCGCTGCCGCTGTGGCTATCGACGAGGAGCGGGGCTGGCCGCCGCTGCTGTACGCCTGCTACTCCCGGTGGCATCAGATCGACCCGAGCCGAGGACCGGGGATGGTGGAGGTCGTTCGCCTCCTGCTCGACGCCGGCGCCAGCCCGAACACCAACGATGGAGGCCGTCCCCGCTACCGCTCCGCCCTGAAGGGCTCGGTGGAGGTCAACAGCCCAGACATCACCGAGGTGCTGCTCGACGCCGGCGCCCACCCTGACCCAGGGCAGCCCATCGCCGAGGCCATCGCCCATCGTGACCACCGGTGCCTCCAGCTGCTGCTCTCCAACGGTGCCCGGGTGTCTGGAACCTGGGCACTCGGCGCTGCCGTGTACAACGACAACGCCGGTGCGATGTCGCTGCTTCTCGACGTCCTCGAAGCGAGCGGCGGAGGGGCGGCGGGGCAAGCGACCGAGGCGTTGCCGGATGCGGCGGCCAACGCTTCTTATCCCGTGGTGGCCGCCCTCCTGGATGCCGGAGCGGACCCGCGGGCCGCGGACGAAGACGGCGTGTCGGCGCTCCGCCTTGCCGTCCGCGCTGGGCGGGACGACATCGCGGCACGATTGAGAGCGCTCGGCGCGCCCGACGACTGCACCGACGTGGATCGGTTCATCGGCGCCTGCCTCATCGGCGACCGCCGGACAGCCGAGCGGCTTCTGGCCGGCCACCCTGATCTGCACGACCGGCTTACTGACCAGGACCGGGCGGTGATCGTCGAGGCCGCCGCGTCCCGCCCAGCCGAGACCATCGCCTTGATGCTCGACCTCGGCTTCTCCCCCCACGCCCGCCGATTCGGCGACGAGCCGCTGCACAACGCCGCCTACCACGGGAATGCAGCGGCAGTCGGGGTGCTACTCGGGGACGGGGCGGATATCGACGCCCGAGACAGCCGTTTCGGCAGCACCGCGCTGGCCTTCGCCACCGTGGGCAGCGGAGAGCAGGCGGGAAGACCGGGCGACTGGATCAAGACGGTACGCCTGCTGATCGAGGCCGGCGCCTCTCGCAAGGATGTGTGGATCCCGGAGAAACCGCCCAGTGAGGAGGTCATCGACGTCCTGCGACGGTACGGCATCGGCCCCGGCGATTCAGCAGGGCAACAATCCGAGGACCATATGGAGGTGCCCGGCTCGATCGGCGCCGGGGTCATGGCCGATATGGCCCAGCATCTCGAAGCCGCCTACCGGGACCGCGACCTGGACCTTCTCGCGTCGCTCCTGCACCCTCAAGTCAACTGGACCGGCATCTGCAGAAACGGTGAGCAGGTCCTCGACTGGTATCGCGGAGTCCTCGCCGATGGAACGATGCCCACCGTGCAAAGCGTCGAAGTCGACCGCGACGCCATCCTGCTTGGACTCAGCGTGGCACTCCAAGCCGAAGGAGCCCGGCCCGCGCCACCACAGCAGCTCTACCAGGTCTTCACCATTGACGGCGCCCAAATCGTCGATATCCACGGCTACCCCGACCGCGCCTCTGCCGTCGCCCGAACGTGAAGCTGGGGTCGCCATGCGGGCGGCAATCCGGTGATTGCCGCCGTGACATAAGGCATGCCAGCCACACCGACATGCGTGCCTTGCTGTCCGATCCCGCCACCGCGGCAGGCCAGCGTGCCGAACCCACCATGATTGCAGTCTCCGGCCTGCTCCGAGAGCTGATCCTCGCCCTCACCGGCACCGCCCAGCGGCCCGGGACGGCCCGGCGGCTGGAACCAGTCACGCTGGACCAGCCCCTCGAGTCCCCCGAACAGCCCCTGCACCTGCCCGAGCGCCCGCCAGGCGCAACACTGCCGCGACGACGCCGCGGAGCGGCATGGTGGGTTCGGCCTCATGATCGGCCGCGGCCCGCAACAGTGGCTCGACGGCCTGGAGAGCGTCACGGACGCGGCCCAGCTCGCCGTGTGCCCTGCTGGCCCGGGAACGCTGGCCTGATACCCGGACGCTGCCGGGGTTGCTGGGGTACCGGCGGGATGCGCTGCACCGGCGGGTTAGACATTGGCCCGGGGCAGTTGGCGTCTGCTTGTGTGCAGCGGGTCAGGCTGACGTCCATTGGCCGTCGCGCATGATGGTGCGGCCGGTTATCTCGGCAAGGCTGTTCCATGCCTGCATGGTGCGCGGGGCCGCGATCAGGTAGATGTGCGGCACGGCCTCCTGGCGCGGATCCCATCCAGTCCGGGTGGCGTAGCACCGCGCGACCGGGTCCGGGGCGTCCGGGCACGGCACCACCTGGGCCGCTGCCTCAGCCTCAGCGGTCAGATCCAAGCGCCGGTTCCGAGCGGGGACGGCGCACCGATTGGCAATGTGCGGTTCGCCCACATTGAGGCCGTCACGGAGTGTGATACGCCTGTGAGACTTGGTCATCGGCAGACCAGGAAAGGAAGGCCGGATCTCCCGATTCAGGCCGGCCGCGGCGTGGTCAGCGCCCTGGCGTCAGAGGCGCTTGCGCAAAATCGTGAGCGTGGTTTCGTACACCCGGAGGACGCCGGTGTCGTCCTCGGTTTCCCATGATGCGTGCTGGCGGCCGGCCGCCTGGTATCCGAGCCGCTGGTAGAGGTGGCGTGCCCGGGGGTTGTTGTCTTCGACGCCGAGCGCGGCGAAGGCCAGGCCGCGGGCACGGACGCGCTGCTCGCCCGCGCCGATGAGCATGGTGGCGATGCCCAGGCCCTGCAGCGGGCCCATGGTGGCCAGCTGCGAGAAGACGCCAGTGCCGGCCTCGCTGGTGTAGTCGATCCTCATCTTGGCGACCGGCTCGCCGGCCGGTGCCCGGACCACCAGGTAGTCCTCCTGGCCCTGGGCGGCCCGCTCCAGGGCGGCGGCGACGCTGCGCAGGTGCGCCGGGTTGCCGGACCATGCCAGCTCGGCCAGATCGTCGGCGCGCAGGTCGCCAACGGCCAGCTGCCGGACGCCGCCGGCCCGGATCATCGCGCGCAGGCCCTCGATCGCAGCCTGGTCCAGCCCCACAGCCAGATCGTGCGAGCCGCGAGGGGGCCGATGCAACTCGTTAACTGGCCCGCCCACGGCGTCCGCGGATCCATGGTCATGCGCCGGCGAGGGACAGGGCTTGCTTCAGGGCCCGCACCATTCCGGGGACCGCACCGGCCGCCTCGCCGGTGCGGCCGTGCCGCACGAAGGATTCGGCCATTGTCAGGCCGACCGAGCCGGCGCAGATCGCGAACTCCCGGCGGTCCAGCCCGGCGGCGTAAGCCCACAGCCGGGCCGCGGCGGACTCGGTGGCATGGCCGTGCCCGGCACCGACCAGCAGCGCCTCGGCCAGGTCGTAGGCACGCGGCCCGGCGCCGAGGGCCTCGACGTCGACCACCCACAGCCGGCCCGGGGTGGCGATGGTGTTGGCCAGGTTGAAGTTCCCATGCACCAGGTCCTGCCCGGACAGCGGCCCGGGCGGGCTGGCCCCGGCGATGGCGTCCACGGCTGCCACGATCCGCCACCCGCCGGGGACACCGGAGGCGACCCGGTCGCGCAGCCCGTCCCAGTCCTCGAACACCACTCCGGCCGCCCACTGCCCCCATCCGTCGGTCGCGCCGGGAAACATTGCCTCCTGCAGGCCGAGGATCCGGGTCATCTGCTCCGCGACAAAGTCGTCGAGGCGCGGCGGCGGCCGCCCGTCGATGAACTCCTGCACCACCCAGGCCTCGCCCGTCGGCGCCTGGCCTGTGGCCAGCCACTCCGGGGCAGGCCAGCCTCGGGCCCGGGCCGCCTCCACCCGCTCCCGCGCGCCGAGCAGCCGTTCCGGGTCGCTCGCCCGCCATTTCAGCACCGCTCTCCAACCGTCGCGGCGGTTAGCAGGTACGCGCCCTCGTTCCAGCCACCAGCCAGGCGGCGCTCCAACTGCCAGCGGCCGCCCAGTTCGGCATTGACCGCACCGAGCACCGCGCCGATGTCCACCCGGTCATTGTGACCCGGGCACCGGCACAAACAGCCAGCCAGGCGATGGGGTGTCACGTCGACGGTCGCGAACCAGGACATGCAGATCGCCCTATTCGGGGCGGCATGAACGACAATGCCGACCGACCAGGGACAACGCCATATCGGCGGGACTGCGCGCCTCTCTCCAGGTCGGGGCAGATTACGCAGCGTGAAGCTAGAGTCCTGTCCCCGGGAGACAGACCGCCGGGATCGCCGACTCTGCGCGTGCTCAGAGCTGGCCGTGCTCAGGGTAAGGCACTTTTGTGTGTCCTCACCCTGAGCCTGGTGGGCGTTACTTACTGTAATGCGGTTCCTTACCAGGGATCGGCTTGGCGATGAGAGCGACGGGGATGAAGAAGCAGATCTGGCCGATCGCCAGGGTGAGCGTCCAGAGCGCCTTGTCGTCGTAGTGGGCGGATGCTCTGGCGTACAGCTCGTCGGGGACGCGCTCCCCGAACGGATTGGGGGTGAGGACGGCCTCCACGAGCTCCAGTGCGACCCGTTCGGCGTCGGTGAAGTAGGGGGCGTCCCGCCATGACGCCACGGCGGTGATGCGCTCCTCTGTTTCCCCGGCCTTGCGGAGGTCGCCGGTTTGCCGGACGGTGTGATACGTGCTGCCGACGATCTGCCCGGCGCGGAGCTGCACCAGGCTGATGGTGGTCTGCGGAATCGAACCGTTCCGGGTGGCCTTGGATATGGTTCCGGCGAATGCTGCCAGCTCGGGGAAGAACTGGGTGGGGTCGGGCAGACGCGACTGGAGGTTGTCCTGCTTGGTCGTCGTGGGCGTGGACATGGCGAGGTCTTCCCTTCTAAATCTCAGCGGTGCTTTGATGCTTGCAACCTGGTGGGGTTGGTCCTCCATCACGAAGTGGCCGGCCGCGGGGACGATCACGCGTTCCGACGCGGGTTTTCGACGGCGATCCGCATACCGGCCGGGGTCGCTGAGCTTTCCTGCGTGCTGAATGGTGTTCTCAGTAGTCCGACGACACAACCCCCCGGAACGTCAGGTGACGCGCCGGCCTCACAGTCCGGTGCGCTGTCTCGTCGAACTGGTGAGGCAGCTGCAACCAAGGGAGCCGGCGACACATGAGCACACAGTCCGAGCCAGGAGGCGGCCGGCCCGACCCGGGCCTGGACGCGATCATGAGCGAGCGGCGTCAGCTGATCAATCTGGCGTACCGGCTCCTCGGCTCCCTGGCCGATGCCGAGGATGTCGTACAAGAGACCTACGCCCGCTGGTACGCCATG
>WNGF01015255.1_pt1 | contig 10901 bp, 7 predicted proteins | sample 5400641 | NCBI WGS metagenome assembly WNGF01 (sample SAMN13153371, study PRJNA577476) | soil metagenome | isolation source: 80 cm soil or saprolite under grassland replicate 2 | place: USA:California | collected 2016-06-15 | reverse complement strand
TGGAATGCGCGTGAGGGTCTGCATCACACTTCGCTCGAGCTCCGAGGCATCGCGCAGATCGATCGCTGGTTTGTCGACGCCTTCACCATGCAAGGCAGCGATCACTTGTTTGCGCAGCGGCTCCGGAATCGGGGCGCGCTCGAGCGTGCGGCCGTACCGTTTGGCGTACCAGGAACGAAGATCCTCGAGCGATCGGCCGCTGATCATACGAATGGCGCGATCAGAGAAAGCGACCCAGGCGTTCTCGACCTGATCGAAGAAATCGGTGGTCCGCAGGCTCTCGCGAATCGGCCGTGGCGGCGCGACGACTGCCAGCGCTTTGACGGCGCGCGCGAGTCGTTCCACATCCTCGACGGACTCCTCGCAGCTCTTGCATCGTTTGAGGTGCTCTTCGACTGCGCGATGCTCTTCGGCGGGAAGTTCTCCGGTTCGAAGCGCATCGACGCGAGTCAGTATCGGTCTACACCGCATACGCCACTCCCTTCCGCTCCAACGCCTCTCGCAGCAACTTGAGCGACCGGAACACTTTCCCTCGCAGCGACGCCTCCGTCGCTCCGACGGTTTTGGCGATTTCGCCGTAGGACATCTCCTCCATGAACCGCAGCATGATCAATTCGCGGGCGTCGACCGGCAGCAACGCGATCGCGCGCCGCAGCAGCTCGACTTCCTGTTTGCGCTCGAGGTCCGATCCTTCGAGATGAACGAAGGGGCCCATGCGGCCGTCATCAAACTCGGATAAGGGCTGCTCGAGCTCGTGCCGCTTCCCGCGCCGTTTGTTCAGACAAAGGTTGCGGACGGTGCGGAACAGCCACGGCCGCAACGCCAGCGACGCGCATCGTTCTTCGTTGTACAGCCGCGTCAGGGCGCGGTGCGCGCGCATCATGGCGTCCTGCACGACCTCCTGCGCATCGAACGGGTTCTGAAGAATGCCGTGCGCATAGCTGTAGAGCGGGGCCTCGAATCGTTCGATCAGTCGCTCAAAGGCACCTGGTTCCAGACGATGCACGGCCACGGCAAGATTCTCCTCGGCACTCTCGATGGGGCGGGCGGCCTCGCCGCCTGTCCACGAGTTCTTCATTGTCCTTACAACACGCCTTCTGGCCATTCCGTTCGTCCGTAACGTTAATTGACGCTTCGGGTGTGAAGCTCTCCTGATTGACGGATTGATCCTGCTGAGTATGATTTCCGAAATCGTCCAATCCGCAAAGGAGGAAATGATGCGGAAACTCCTCGCGATCTCCCTCTTCATCGTCAGCTTTGCCCCGCTCCTCGCCCAAACTCCACCACCGCCTCCTCCTGAGGAGAAGAAGAAAACGGCGGAAGAGGAGAAGAAGCCAAAGGTGACGGAGGAAATGGTCGTCACCGCTCGCAAGCGAGAGGAAACGGTGCAGGAGGTTCCTGAATCCGTTGCCGCACCGACGGAAAGCGAGCTTCGCGATCGTGGCGCCCAGACCCTCGAAGATGTCTCGGCGAATGTCGCCGGCTTCACCGTCCAGAACCTCGGTCCCGGCCAGAGCCAGGTGGCAATGCGCGGCGTGTCATCCGGCCAGATCGTGCGCGACCAGCCGGGCGTCAAAGAGCAGGTCGGCGTTTACCTCGATGAATCTGTCATTTCGCTGTCGCTGTTCACGCCGGACATTGACCTCTTCGACCTCTCACGCGTTGAGGTTCTTCGCGGACCACAGGGAACGCTGTTCGGCTCCGGATCGGAATCGGGCACGGTCCGGTACATCACCAACCAGCCGAAGCTGGGGATTTCGGAATCGATCGCCGAAGTGAACGGCGAAACGATCAGCGGAGGCAGCCCGGGTGGAAGCGGCAAGTTCGCCACGAACATGCCCATTGGGACCACCGGCGCCATGCGCCTCGTCGGCTACTACACGCGATACGGCGGCTTCATGGACGCGACGCAGCCGAATTTGAGTGTGAAGAAGGACGTGAACAGCGGTTTGCGCGCCGGCGGGCGCCTATCGTTTCTGTTCAAACCAACGGCTCAGTTGAGCATCACGCCGCGCTTCATCTATCAGAACCTTCACATGAATGGATGGAACCGCATCGACGTCTTCAACATCCTCGGAAACCCGTTTACGACCAGCCGTCCGCCGGTTGCCCTCGGCGATCACCACCAGTTCACGCAGATCACCGAGCCGACCACCGACAAGTTCTCCCTCGGTGACGTCAACCTCGGATATGACCTCGGCGGCGGAAGAATGCTCACGTCGATCACCTCGTACAGCAACCGAAACATCCTCGTGATTCGCGATGCCGGCGCGCTGACGTCGAGCATCACCGGCGGTTCAATCGGTTTGCCTCCGAACGTGTACACGCTGAACTCGCCGCTGTTCGACGCCACCAAATACCACGGACTGACGCAGGAGCTCCGCCTCGCCGGAACCGCTCCGAAGCTGCAGTGGCTGTTTGGCGGCTTTTACGCCACCAACAGGCGGCATTACGGTCAGAACCTTCCGGTGATTGGATTCACCGCGCTGAGCGGCATTCCGACGGCTGGAACCAAAATCGCGAAGACCGATGAACTGTACAAATCTGATCTTCGTTACAAGCTCAATCAGTACGCTCTGTTCGGCGAAGGCACGTACTCGGTCACCAATCGCTTTGATCTCACCGGCGGCGTGCGCTGGTACGACTTCAAAGAAGATCGCACGCAGATTTTCGACGGAATCTTTTCCGATCCGAACGACAGCGTCGGCTCCATCAAGGCCAACGGCATTGCACCGCGCATCATTGGCAGCTACAAGCTGAGCGACTCGACGCGCCTGAACGCGCAGATCTCCAAGGGATTCCGCCTCGGCGGCATTAACGACGAAGGATGAAACCCTGTGGGATTACGAGGTGGGCTCGAAGTCCGCCATCATGGGAAATCGCGGCTCGTTCAATGTCGCGGCATATCACATGGATATCAAGAACCTGCAGGCCACCGTGACAGCCGGATCGTGCTCCTCTCGTCTGATTTTCAGCGTTCCGACCTCGAAAAGCACAGGAGCCGAGGCGGAGTTCACACTGGCACCGACGGATCAATTCGACTTTTCAGTTTCGGCGAGCCACAGCAATTCGAAACTGTCGTCGACGGTGACCAACGCGCAAGGCGTGATCGTGTCCGGTATCAGGAGCGGCGCCCGCATGCCGACGGTGCCTCAGGATCAGGCCGCTGCGGCAGCAACGTACCGCTGGCAGATGAGCGGCGGAATGGCTGGCTATGCGAGCGGCGTGTACCAACATGTCGGCGACCGTTTCACCCAGATTGGCGACGAGGACTTGGCCGGCGTCCAGAGCCTGCTCACGTTCGCGCCGCACAACATCGGTGGCCCATACACGCAGAACGCGGTGACGTTCGATAACAAACTACCGGCTTACAACATCGTCAACGTGCGCGTCGGCCTTCTGCGCGGACGTTGGGACACGGCGCTATTCGTCAACAACTTGACCAATGAAACGGCGTTCCTGTCTCTCGATCGCGAGCGCGGATTCCGCGCGCGCATCGGTTATCAAACGAATCAGCCGCGCACTTTCGGGATCAGCGCGCGGGTCAACTATTGATCAGCCGGCGCGCATTCTTAGCTGGCGTTGCGGCGGCGGGCGCTCTCGCCCGCCGCTCGCGCGCTTCTTCACCGAATAACATCAATGTGTCTCTTCCGACGCGCATCGTCGTGGTGGGCGCCGGCGCGTTTGGCGGATGGACCGCGCTCCATCTGCGCCGCCTCGGCGCTAAGGTCACGCTGATCGACTCCGGTGGTCCGGGAAACGGACTGGCAAGCTCCGGCGGACGAACGCGCGTGATCCGCGCGATCTACGGTTCGGACCGAATCTATTCCGAGATGGTGAAGCGCGCGTTCGAGCTGTGGAAACCGGTCGCCGGCCGATGGTATGTCGAGACCGGCGCGCTCTGGATGCATCGCGGCGATGACGCGTACGTTCGCGCTTCATTGCCCATCCTGCACGATCTCGGATTCGTCGTCGATCGACTGACGGTGGCCGAGGCGGCGAGACGGTATCCGCAAATCGAATTCAAAGGCGTGAAGTCGGTCTACTTCGAGCGCAAGGCGGGCGTGCTTTCGGCGCGCGACTTGTGCGCCGTCGTTCGTGATCTGCTCGTCAAAGAAGGAGGAACCTATCGCGCGGCAAAGGCCGTTCCCTCTCCGAGCGTGACCGGCACGATGAAGTCGCTCCCGCTCGCGGACGGGTCGCACCTCGAGGCGGATCTCTTCGTCTTTGCCTGTGGTCCGTGGCTGGGGCAAGTCTTTCCCGACGTCATCGACGGCAGCATCCGGCCGACGCGGCAGGAAGTGCTTTACTTCAAACCTCCCGCGGGATCCGATCGCTACCGGCCGGCCAAGCTCCCGGTTTGGATCGATTTCGGCCAGCGCATCGTCTACGGCGTTCCCGACATTGACGGCAGCGGCGCCAAAGTCGCCGATGACACGCGCGGCGAGCCGATCGATCCGACCACGGGCATTCGCAAAGTCTCCGAAGCGGGCGTTGCTCGGGGGCGGAAATTTCTCGCTGAGAGATTCCCGGAGCTGAAAAATGCACCGCTCAGCGGCGCGGAAGTCTGCTGCTACGAGAACAGCCCCGACGGCAACCTCATCATCGACCGCCATCCGCACGCGAGGAACGTGTGGCTTCTCGGCGGAGGATCGGGTCACGGATTCAAGCTTTCGCCGGCGGTCGGCGAAATGGCCGCTGCAGCGATGTTGTCCGGCAAAACCGTTCCGGAAACGTTTCGCATCGCGCGCCTCCCCAAGATTGCAAAGCCGAAGACCCAATTTGAAACCAAAGAGTGAAACCTTGGGCCGCTTCGACCGTTCATAATGGCAGTCGTGAAGCGATCCAGAAAAAGGTTATTCATCCTCATCGGCGCCGCCGTCGTGATCCTCCTGATCCTCGGCGGAATGGTCGCGTCGCGCAAACGCGAGAAGCCGATTCCCATCACCACGGACAAGGCCTTCCGAAAGAACATCACTCAGCTCGTCACCGCGACGGGCAAGATTCAGCCGGAAGTGGAAGTGAAGATTGCGCCCGAAGTGTCGGGCGAGATCATCGACATTCCGGTCAAGGAAGGGCAGGCGGTCCATCGCGGCGATCTGCTCGTGAAGATCAGGCCCGATGTGTACCAGGCGCAGGTCGCAGCGCAGCAGGCGGCGCTGAACTCCGCGCGCGAGGCCAGCGTGCGCAATCGCGCCGAGCTCGAGAAAGCGGATCTCGACTACAAACGGTCGCTCAGTCTCTACAACAAGGGCCTGCTCTCGGAGTCGGACCGCAAGACTGCCGAAACGAATTACAACATGGCGAAGTCGGCGGTGTCGGCGTCGCAGTTCGACGCGCAGAGAGCCGAAGGTGCGCTGCGGCAGACGAAGGATTCGTTGACCAAGACGGTCATCTCCGCCCCGATGGACGGCACGGTCAGCTCGCTCACCAGCAGGGTGGGCGAGCGCGTGGTCGGCACCATTCAGTTCGCCGGAACGGAAGTCATGCGCATCGCCAATCTCGGCGCGATGGAAGCCCGCGTCAACGTGAACGAGAACGACATCGTCAACGTGAAGATCGGCGACACCGCTCGAATCAATGTGGATGCCTATCCTGACCGGCAACTTCGCGGATTCGTCCGCGAGATCGCCAGCACCGCGCAGACACGCAACGCCGGCAGTCAGGAAGAAGTCACGAATTTCGAGGTGAAGATCAGCATCCCGAATCCGCCCGTTCCGCTACGGCCGGGCATGAGCACGACGGCCGATGTCGAGACTGCAACAGTGCAAAACGCGGTGGTCGTGCCGATTCAGAGCGTCACCGTGCGCAGCACCGACAGCAATCTGTCACCCGAAGAACGGGAGACCCGGGCGGCGAAGCAAAAGGCGAGCGAGGGCGGTGACAATCGCGCCGATGTCACGAACGAGATGCAGCAGAAGCAGCAGGAGCGCGAGCGGCGCGAGAAGCTGCAGCGCGTCGTCTTCATCAAGAATGGCGACAAGGTGCGCATGCAGAAAGTGGAGACCGGCATCGCCGACAGCACCTACATCGAGATCAAGAACGGCATCAAGCCGGGAGACGAAGTGGTGTCCGGAAGCTACACCGCCATTTCGCGGAAGCTCAAGGATGGCACGAAGGTCTCCATCGAGAAGCAGGGAAAGGGCTAATGGGAATGTTGAATGTTAAATGTTGAATGTTCAATGAGACTGTTTTCTTTCAACATTCAACATTGAACATTCAACATTCCTCGTTCTCATGTTTTACGAGCTCACCGAGGCCTTTCGCATCGCGTTTCAGGTGATCCGCGCGCACAAGATGCGCTCGATGCTGACGGCTCTCGGTGTGATCATCGGCATCATCGCCGTCACGCTGATGGGCTCCGCGATCGCGGGCATCGAGATCGGCTTCGAGCGCAGCCTTGCCGTCATCGGTGACGACCTGCTGTACGTGGAAAAATGGCCGTGGCACCACGTCGACGACTGGTGGAATTACCGCAACCGCCGGCGGATGGAAGTGCATTACGCCGAGAATTTGAAGAGGATCATTGCCGCGACGCCGAATTCGCAATTGATCACCGCCGTTCCGACGCTGAACACCGTGCGCAACATTAAATATGGTGACAACCAGGTCAATGCGGTCTTCACGCAGGGAACAACGGACGAATTTCTCCTGACGTCGACCGGGCAGTTCAGCCAGGGACGCTTCTTCACCGAAACCGAATCGCGCGGCGGTCAGAACGTCTGCGTGCTCGGATACGACGTCGCGGACGCGCTCTTCCCGGGCGGCGACTCCATTGGAAAAACGGTGATGATCGACGGCAATCCGTTTCGCGTCATCGGTGTCTGGTCGAAGATGGGCACGTTCCTCGGCCTCTTCAGCTTTGACACCTATGCGTGCGTGCCGCTGAGCGCATTCACGAAGACGTTCAGCTCGCGTTTGGACACATCGATTCGCGTGAAGGTCAAAGACAAGAATCGAATGGAGCTCGCGAAAGGGGAGCTGACGGGCGACATGCGCCGAGTGCGCGGCCTCCGTCCGGAGCAGCCCAATGATTTCGAAATCAACGAGCAGCAGGCGCTGCGCAGCACGCTCGATCCGATCAAAGGCGGCATCGCCGTCGCGGGCCTCTTTGTTACCGGATTGGCCCTGTTCGTCGGCGCGATCGGCATCATGAACATCACCTACGTCAGCGTAAAGGAGCGCACCCGCGAGATCGGCACCCGCAAAGCGATCGGTGCGCGGCGCCGCTCGATTCTGCTTCAGTTTCTGGTCGAGGCGGTTTCGATCTGCCTTGTCGGAGGCGTCATCGGACTGCTGCTGTCGTGGCTCATGTCGGCTGCAGTCGCGGCCGCGTTCCCGTCCTTTCCGATGCGCTTCTCGCTCGCCCTCGTGCTCACGGGATTGGTGGTATCGACGCTGACCGGCATTTTTTCCGGTTTTGCGCCGGCGCTGTCAGCGTCGCGCCTGGATCCGATCGAGGCGCTGAGGTACGAATGAATTTCCACGAAATCATCCGCATGGCGCTGACAGCGCTGAAGGCCAACAAGCTCCGATCGGGGCTGACGATGTTAGGCGTGACGATCGGCGTCTTCTCGGTAATCGGCGTGATGACCGCTCTCAGCGTCATTCAAGTCTCCATCGAGAACGGCCTCAGTTTTCTCGGCAGCAATCTTTTTCAGTTTGCGAAGTATCCCGTGATCAGCCACAGCGATCCGGAGCTGAAGTATGCGAACCGCCGCAACCTCACGCTGCGGCAGGCGAACGAATACAAGCGGCTGATGGAAGGACAGGCGGGCGCGATCTGCTTCAAAGTCTTCGACGGCGGCAAACCGGCGGCTTTCGGCGATAAGAAGCTGCAGGGACTGACGATCGTCGGCACGAACGAAAACTTCCTCATCGCCAACTCCTACACGCTCGGCTATGGAAGAAACATCAGTCCGGAGGACGTCGATCTCGGGCGCAGCATCGTCGTGGTCGGCGGCTCGATCGAGAAGAAGCTCTTTCCGAATCAGACGCCGATCGGCAAGACGATCAAAATCAACGACCGGCCGTACCAGATCACCGGCGTGCTCGCGGAAAAAGGCTCGTCGTTCGGGCAGAGCCAGGATGATCTGCTGCTGGTTCCGATCACGCGCTATTTTAACGACTTCGGTTCCGTCAACCGCACGGTCAACATCGCGACGCAGTCGACGTCACAGGCGACGTACAACCAGACGCTCGACAAAGCGATCGGCGCGATGCGTATCGCGCGCGGCCTGAAGCTCGGGCAGGAAGACGACTTCGAGATCTATTCGAATGACACGCTGGTCTCCGCATTCGCGCAGGTTGCCGGAACGATTCGCATCGGAGCGTTCGTCGTCAGCGCGATCGCGCTCCTGGCCGCGGGCATCGGGATCATGAACATCATGCTCGTCAGCGTGACGGAACGGACGCGCGAGATCGGCGTGCGCAAAGCCATCGGCGCGCGCCGCGATGACATCATCAAACAATTTCTGTTCGAGGCCGTTTTTCTGTCGGAGATCGGCGGCCTGGCCGGGATTCTGTTCGGGGTGGCCGGCGGAAATGGCGTCGCTGTCTGGTTCGACATCGCCATGGTCTTCCCGTGGGGATGGGCGCTTACCGGCCTCATCGTTTGCTCGATCATCGGCATCGGCTTCGGATGGTACCCGGCGCGAAAAGCGGCGACACTCGATCCCATCGAAGCGCTGCGCTACGAATAGGGGGTCAGGCCTTCGATTCTCGATTTGTTCCACAAGGCGTAGAACAATTCGAGAATCGAAGGCCTGACCCCATTTCGGCATTAAATTCGCTCTGGATCGCTGCAGCATGCGTTCCCTTTTTCTCACGCTCACGATCGCGCTCTCGGCGACCACACTGGCCGCCCAGAACTGGCGGTACGAGCTCAACATGGTCGACAAGGATCTGCGCACGCAGCACTACGCGCACGCGCGAAAGTGGTCGATCAAAGTCATCAACAGCATGTGCGAACACCTCGGCACCGGCCCCGATGCGATGTACTCGCTTGCCACGGCAGTGGCCTATCGCGCGATGGCCGAGGCAGGGCTGCAGAAATTTGATGATGCCGATTGGTACTCCCATGTCGCATTCGCGCTCTATCCAAAGCTCTCCGAGAACGATTGGAGAGCGTACGGCGGAGTGGGTGAGTGGCTCACTGCAGAAAAACATCAAAGTGAAGCGCGGGTCGCGGGCGCGGAGACGCCGCCGGTGCCGACGCGAAAGGACGATCCCGAATGTCCGCTCAGTGCGGTTCAGGGCGGATATTTTCAGTCGGTGACGGTTGGTGTCGTCGTTGACGAAAACGGCGCAGTGAAATGCCCGATGCTCGTCTCACCGACGAACGCGCCGACGCTGGTGTACGCAGCTTTCGAATCGTTGAAAAATTTTCAATTCCAGCCGGGCACACCGTCGAAGTACCAGGTGACGGTCGATTTCAAACCGCCGAAGTCGTGAGTGATACCGTATCAGGGTGGCTTGGATTCCCGAAGAGGACCGCCTCGCCGCGATTGAGCGGCGGCTCGCGCTGATTGAGCAGCGGCTGGGGATCACTCTTCCGCCTTCCGCCCCACCGCCCACCGGCCACCCCCCACCCGCCACCCGCCCGAAGCCAAAAGCCAATGTCGAGTCGCTCATCGGCGCGCATTGGCTGAATCGCGTTGGGATCGCGGCGCTGCTGGTCGGCGCGGCATTTTTTCTGAAGTACGCATTCGAGAATGAGTGGATCGGTCCGGCCGCACGCGTGGGCATTGGCATCGCGTGCGGCATCGCGCTGCTGATTTGGAGCGATCGCTTCCACAAGCGAGGGCACATCCTTTTTGCGCATTCGCTGGAAGTCGTCGCAGTCGGCGTTTTGTATCTGTCGATCTGGGCAGCGTCGCAAACGTATACGCTGATCTCGAACGGCATCGCCTTCGGGGCAATGACCATCGTCTCGATCGCGCTCGTTGCGCTGGCGATTGCACATCAATCGGAATTCCTCGCCGGCCTGGCTCTGACCGGCGGCTTTCTCACCCCCGTGTTGTTGTCGACCGGGCAGAATCGCGAGGTAGCGCTCTTCACTTACATCGTGCTTCTCGACATCGCCGCGCTCGTGCTGGTGTCGCTCTATCCATGGGTGCGCGCGCTGCTGGTCGCGTTTTTCGGAACGCTTTTTCTGTACATCGGGTGGTATTCGAGCTTCTACAGCAGCGCGCAGATGCCGCGAACGATTGGATTTGCAACGCTCTTTCTTCTGCTGTTCGCGGTCGTGCCGCTGCTGCGGCGTTGGCGTGATGGCGCCGCTGCGACGGCAGTGCTGCTGATCCTGCCATTCGCGAACGCCTTCATTTATTTCGCGGAAGTGAGCTGGATCGTGCAGGATTCGATGCGCCTGGCGAAGTATGCGGTTGCGCTCTCAGGATTCTTTTTGATGGTGTCGTTGGCGCTGCGATTTCGCGGCGATCAAAATCTCTTCGCCGCGCACCTGGCGATCGCTCTCGGCTTCGTCACGATTGCCATCCCGCTGCAGTTTCACGCAATCTGGATCAGCATCGGATGGCTCGCGGAGGCAGCGGCGTTGCTGCTGCTGTCGCGAGTCCTCACCGGCGATGCCGCGCAAGCATTCCGCATCCTCGGCTCCTTCGCGCTCGGCGCCGCGGTGTTTCGGATGTTCTTCATCGAGCGATTTCACCCGCAGCATTTCCTGCTGAACATGCGCGCGCTGACCTACGCGATTGCGGTGGCCATTTTCGCCGGCATCGCCATCGCGAGCGAGCGCTTCCGCAAATTCGCGACTGCGTCGTTGCACACGCTCGCATTGATCGCGCTGACGGCGGAGGTCAACGATTTCGTGCAGGCGAGCAAAGCCGCGCGCGACTTCGCCTGGTCTGCGTTGTGGATGACGTACGGTGCGGCGCTGATGG
>WNGF01032514.1_pt1 | contig 10902 bp, 7 predicted proteins | sample 5400641 | NCBI WGS metagenome assembly WNGF01 (sample SAMN13153371, study PRJNA577476) | soil metagenome | isolation source: 80 cm soil or saprolite under grassland replicate 2 | place: USA:California | collected 2016-06-15 | reverse complement strand
CGCAGGCCGGCCAGGTCGCCGGGGCCGGACCCTCGCGGCGGCGCGGCCGAGACCGCGAACACCGGAGGATCGCCCATGCCGTCCGCCTCGAGGCGGCGCCGCAGGTCGGCGACGACCCGCCGAACCTGCTCGTCGTCGCCGATCACGTCGCGGCGGTTGAGCACGAACACCGCCCGCTCGGCGTGGTGGGCGAGCGCCCGCAGGTAGTCCTCGTGCAGCACCCGGTCGGCGTACTTCTCCGGGTCGAGCACCCAGCAGACCGCGTCCACCCGCGGCAGGATCTCGTCCACGCGGGCGCGGTGGGAGCGCTCGACCGAGTCGTAGTCGGGCAGGTCGAGCACGCACAGCTCGGCGAAGGCGTCGTCGCCGTGGCTCACCACCTTCTCCACCCCGACCCAGGCGAGCAGCGGCCGCAGCTCCTGGGCGGCGTCCGCCGGCACCCAGCCGACCGGCTCGTCGGTCATCGGCCGCAGCGGGCCGGGCCGGCTCACCTCGCGCCCCGCCAGCGCGTTGAGCAGGCTCGACTTGCCGGCGCCGGTGCCTCCGGCCAGCGCGAGCACGAACGCGGTACCGGGGAAGCCGAGCCGCGCCCGGGCCGATTCGAGCGTCCGGCGGGCGTCGCCCACGTCCAGCCCGAGCTGCTCGGCCGCGTCGGCCACCCGCTCCAGCGCGGTCAGGCATCCCGCCAGGTCGACCGTTGCCGCTCCCTCCCCGATCCCGTCGCGAGGCGCCTCGCGCCCCGAACCGCCACCCGCCCGGATGCTCACCCCTCGGTGAGCCGAGTCCGCTGGCCTTCCGCTCCGTCCAGGCCGGCGAGCAGGCGCTCCGCCTCGGTGACCACGCGTTGCGCGGCGGCCCGCAGCTCCTCCGGGCCGGCCTCGCCCAGGGCGAGCAGGTCGAGGAAGCGGTCCCTGTCCGCCTCCAGCCCCGCCCGCATGGTGGCGCGCAGGTCGCGGTCGGCGCCGCGGATGATGTCGGCCACGGCCGCCTCGCCGATCAGGGCCTCGAGCAGCTTCTGGTTGAGCACGGCGGTGCCGCCGGCGATCGCCAGCTCCCCGCCGGTGAGCCCGGCGCTGTGGGCGAACACGGCCAGCATGGCGACCACCCCGATGGCGTTCACGCCGAGCGATGCCACGAAGGCGAACGCCCGCCGGTCCTGGCCGCGCTCCTCCACCACCTTGGCGAGCCGGCCCAGCCAGGCGGTCAGCAGCTCGTGGGCCTCGGCCGGCAGGCGCTCGCCGTGGCCCCACAGCTCGGGATGGGCCTCGACCAGGCCGGCGCCGGCGGGATCGTCGCTCCACGCGGCCGCCGCCTGGGCCGCGGCCGCGTCGGCGTGGCGGACCAGGGCGGCCACGAGCTGCTCGAAGGCCCGCTCCTTGGCCTGCTCGATGGGCGCCTCGGTGATCCGCGGGCGCAGGCGGCGGGCCAGCCAGGCGCGCACCCGACCCACCCCGCTGGACAGCCAGCGGGCCACGTCCCCCACGCCGACGAACTCCTGCCAGGCACGCATCACCTCGCCGCGCAGGAACTCCCCGCCTGCCAGCCGCTCGGCGAGCTTGGCCGCCTCGGCGGCGTAGGCGCGCTCCACCGCGGCACGCAGCGTCGCCGCCCGCTGACGGTCACGTTCCAGGTAGCCGGCGAGCCGGCCGACCGCGTCGGGCAGCCCGGCCATGGCGCCGCGCAGCGCCGCCGCCTTGACCGCGCCGAGCGCCCGCGGGTCCGCGGCAAGCTCGTCCAGCGTCCGCCGCAGCGGCTCGATCGCCGCGGCATCCAGGCCGTCGACCTTGGCGTCGCGCGCGCCCTCCACCACGCAGAGGAAGGGCAGCTCGCCGCGGGGCCCGGCGTCGTCGAAGCCCGCCTCGGAGAAGCGCCGGCGGCAGTCGGCCAGCACCGCGTCCCGGTCCGCCTCGTCGCGCGGCAGGCGGTTGACCAGCACCATCAGGGGTATGCCGCGTTCCCTGGCGCGGCGCAGGAACTCCCACGGCACGGCGTCGGCGTAGCGCTGCGCGGTGGTGACGAACAGGCACAGGTCCGCCGCCTGCAGCAGCTCGTCGGCGGCGAGCTGGTTGGCGGTCTCCACCGAGTCCAGGTCGGGCGCGTCGACCAGCACGATCTCGGGGACCGCCTGCTCGTCCACTGCCAGCTCCACGCGGTCCTCGTCGGCCAGGGCGGCGAGCACCCTGCCGCCCATGAACGCGTCGACCTGCCCTGGAGCGAGCAGCGCGAGCGGCCGGACGGTGGTCGGCCGGATCACCCCGCTGGGGCTGACCCGCCGCCGGGCCAGCCCGTTGAGCAGCGACGACTTGCCCGTCCCCGTGGAGCCGAGCAGCACGGCGACCAGCGGCGCCTCCAGGTCGCGGACCCTCGGCAGCAGGTACTCCCGCAGGTGCCAGGCGAGCCGGCGGCGCTGCTCCTCGCCGCCGTCGCCGCCCACCGGCGCGCGGGGCGTGGCCGCCGCGACCAGCGCGCTCAGCTCGTCCAGAGCGCGCTGCACGGCGGCGGTGTCGATCACGGACATGATTGTCTATCCAAACGCTTCGGCCCACCTCGCTGGATACCCGCTCGGCGGGGTTACACCCGGGGTCATGGGCCAGCCGCGCCGTCGGCGCTGCGGCGGCCGCCGGCCGCGAGGATGCGTGCCGCCAGCGCGCCGGCGCCGAAGCCGTTGTCGATGTTGACCACGGCGACCCCGACGGCGCAGGAGTTGAGCATCGCCAGCAGGGCGGCCAGCCCCTCGAAGGCGGCGCCGTAGCCGACGCTGGTCGGCACCGCCAGCACCGGCACCCCGACCAGCCCGCCGACCAGCGACGGCAGGGCGCCCTCCATGCCGGCCACCACCACCAGCACGTCGGCCCGCTGCAGGCGTCCGGCCTCGGCGAACAGCCGGTGGGCGCCCGAGACGCCGACGTCGACCAGCAGGTCGACGCGGCAGCCGAACGCCTCGGCGGTCAGCCGGGCCTCCTCGGCCACCGGCAGGTCGCTGGTGCCGGCGCAGACCACCCCGACCAGCCCGGGCAGCGTCCCCTCGGGAACCCGGCGGAGCACCAGCAGGCCGGCGCGCGGGTGCCACTCCGCCTGCGGGCAGGCGGCCAGCACCGCGTCCGCGTGTGCCTGGTCGGCCTTGGTGGCCAGCACCGGCGCCGCGCCCTCGGCGAGGATCGCGCCGGCGATGCTCGCGACCTGCTCGGGGGTCTTGCCGCGGGCGTAGATCACCTCCGGCCCGAGGCCGCGCACGGAGCGGTGGTGGTCGACGCGCGCGAAGCCCAGGTCCTCGAACGGCAGCCGCGCCAGGCGCCGCTCGGCCTCCTCGACCGACAGGCGTCCCGAGGCGACGTCGGCGAGCAGGTCGCGAAGGCGCGTGGCGTCCAAGGTGGTCGCAGCGTACCGGATGCCCCGCAGGCAGGGCGACTGCGGGCGTCGCGGGCGGCTGGCTCACTGATGACCGGCAGGCAGGGCGACGGCTGCTGGGCGGGCGACTGGCCTACTGAGGGGTGCATGCCGTGTTGCGATCGGTCAAAAGGCATCCGGTTGCCGGATGCGGTCGGCGTCGGACACCCGGCTTCGCCCTTGGGGCTCAGCCGAGTGTCAGCAGGCAGCGCACCGGAGGCAGCGAGGCGGCTTCGCGGGTCCAGCTCGCGCCGGCGTCGGCGGAGACGTAGACCTCGCCGCCGGCGGTGCCGAAGGCGACCGTGGTGCCGGCCGCGTCCAGGCAGGCGGTGTCGATGTTGCGCTCGAACCACTCGGGCAGCCCGTCGCGGCAGCGCTCGAACGGCGACTCGGGCGCGGCGGCGAGCGGGCGGCGGTAGAGCGTGGCCCGGTCGCCGCGCGGCCCGGTGGAGCAGGAGACGAGCAGCGCCTCGCCGGCGAGGGCGACCGCGCGGCAGTAGCTGGCGTGCATCCCCTCGGTGGCGAAGCTCCAGGTGGCCCCCGCGTCGTCGCTCAGCGCCAGGCCGTAGGCGGTGGCCGCGAGCACCCGCCGTGGCTCGCCTGGATCGGTCGCGACCTGGTGGACGTCGGCGTCCACGTCGATGGTCGGGGTGAAGCCGCCGGCCTCGGCCCGCAGGATGCCGCCGACGTGGACGTTGACCCAGAGCGTGCCGTCGGCGCCCGTGGCGAGGGAGCGCACGTCGGGCGGCCCTCCCCAGGGCGTGTACCAGCCGCCACGCCCCTCGGCTAGGTCGAACTCGTCGACGCGGCGCAGCTCGCCGCCTTCCATGCGCACGAGGTGGGCCTCTGAGGTCCCGGCGACCACCTCGCTGTCGCCGACCTCCAGGCAGTTCAGCCGCAGCTCCGGTGAGCTGGCCGCCACGCCGCCGCCGTCGAGCGGCTCGCGCCACAGCTCGCGCCCGTCGGCCAGCGCCCAGAGCGCGCCCTGCCCGCGCGCCAGCGCGGTCACCGCCTTGCCTCGCAGCCAGCTCTTCTCCTCCTCGCCGACCCGATAGATGCCGTCGTCCGTGCCGACCAGGATGCTCTCCATCGGTCGCCCCTTTCCTGCTTCCGCCTCAGGCTCTCAAGCCTAGGCGCGTTGGCTGCAGGCGACCGATGGAGACATGAGTCGCTCGTCCGTAGCGACAGATCGTGCCTGTGCACACAGCCGCCCGCCCGGGTGTAGTCGTAGGTCGATGTAGCTCAGCGAGCCAGCCGCCCGCCGAACCTCACAGTCGGTCTGCCTGCGGGTCAGCTCGCGGTCAGCTCGCCGCGCTGGAAGCGGGCCTCGAAGTCGCCGGCGCCGAGGCGGGAGAGCAGGCGGACGGGGGGACCGTAGGGCTCGCCCGGGTTCCTCGGCAGGAAGGCGCGCTGCGCGCGTGCATCAGCTCGGCGAGCCGGTCGATGGTGGCGGAGTCCAGGTGGGCGACGTGCTCGTCCATCACCAGCACGTCGGCTGCGCCCGCCGGCCCGAGGGCGGCGAGGGTGAGCAGGAGGGCGACCTTGGCGCGCTGCCCGCCGGAGTGGACGCCCTCCCGGTAGGAGCGCAACGGCTCGCCCGGGAGGTGGGCGACCAGCACGTCGACGCCCAACTCGTCGTGGCGGTCGCCGGCGACCAGGCGCAGCTCGCCCTCGGCCCCGCAGGAACGGCAGAGCCGGTCGAACTCGGCCGAGAGCTCGCCGAGCAGGCCACGGACGCGCTCCTCGTAGTGCCGTCTGGCCTCGTCCAGGTCGCGCTCGACCGCGACGGCGTCGCCGCGGCGGTCGGCGGCGGTGCGCTCGGCCTCGAGCACCGCTTCCGCCTGAGCGTCGCGCCTGCGGGGAACCTCCGGGTCGCGGACCTCCGGGCCGAAGCGGTCATCGTCCAGCAGCGCCGCCAGCCGCTTCGCCTCGCGCGCGGCGGCGTCCACGCCCGGCAGGGCGTCGTCGTGGACGGCGGCCCGCTGCTCGGCGCTGAGGTGGTAGCCGGCCAGCTCGCTCTCAAGCCCCGCCGCCATGCCCCGCAGCTCGTCCAGGCGCGGCAGGTTGCGGGCAAGGCGCGCCTTCGCCCGCGACTGGCGCGCGCGCTCCCCGGCCAGCTCCGCGCCGGCCGCGCCCTGCCGCTCGGCCGTCTCGCGCGCCTCGCGCCGCAGGCGGCGCGCCCGCTTCCGCAGCGGTGGCCGCAGCAGCTCCAGCTCCTCCAGGGTCGGCGCGCCGTCCGGCCCACCCCGGTCGCCCGCCGCGTCCAGCGCCAGGACGGCGTGGCGCCAGTCCGCGCGCAGCACCGGGATACGGTCGTCGAGGGCGGCCAGCTCCGCGGTGAGCCGGGCCACCTCGGCCCTGGCCGCCGCCAGGCGCTGCGCGCGTGCCCCCCGGCCGATCACCGGTCTGGCCGGGCGCTGCAGGCGGGAGATGCTGTCGCCGTAGCGAACGCCGTTGGGGGCCACCGCCGGGCGCCCCAGGGCGGCGAGGTCGTGACCCTGCCGGGCGTTCTCGGCCGCCCAGGCATCCGCCCGCTCCAGCAGCAGCCCGAGCTCGATCGGGGCGTCCACCCGGGCGAGCACGCCGCTCGGCTCGCCCGAGCCGGTGCGCGCGATGCCCAGGCGGACCTGCGCCCGGACGGTCTCGCCCGCGTGCGCCGGCAGGTCGAGCAGCTCAGCGACCGGGACCGCCCCGACGCCCTCGGCAGCCAGGCGCGTGCGGAACGCCTCCACCTCGGGCGGTGGCAGCGGGCGGCCCTCGGCGAGGGCGGCGACCTCCGCCTGGTGGTCCTCGAGGGAGGCCGCCGTCTCCCGGCGGCGTGTCAAGGCGGCGTGCAGGGCCGTCTCGGCGGCGTAGGCGTCGGCCTCCGCCCGGGCCGGGTCGCTCGCGGCGCCACCAGCGCGGGCCGCGGCCGCCTCGGCCGCGCCGGCGCGGGCGTCGATCGTGCGCAGGGCGCCGTGGACCTCGTCGAGCTGGCGTTCCAGTCCGTCGGCCTGCTCACCGAGGGCGCGCGCGGCGGCCTCCCTCTCGGGGATGCGCTCGGCGAGCGTGTCGAGCAGTGTCTGGTCCGCGGCGGCCAGCCGGGCCTGGCGGTCCACCTCCGCGCCGACCGTGCGGGCCCGGGCGGCGAGCTCCCGGTACCTGGCCGCGGGCAGGACCACCTGGCGTAGCTGGTCGAGCCGGTCCCGCAACCCGGTCCATTCCGTGGCGCGCGCGGCCAGCTCGTCGAGCGCCTCGAGGTGGGCGTGCTCGGCGCCGAGCTGCTCCTCGGCGGCCAGCAGGGCGGCGTGGGCGCCGTCGCGACGCTCGCGCCGGACGCGCACCGCCTCGTCGGTGGCGCCCTCCCCGGCCAGCTCGAGCAGGCGCCGCAGCAGGCCGGCGGGCCGCTCCTCGACGAGGCGGTCGATCGCGCCCTGGGGCAGGGCGAGCACGGCCCGCTGGGCACGGTTGACCCCGGCCTGGGCGAGCAGCTCCTGGTAGCGGCGCGGCCCGATCCAGCGCTCGTCCGGGTTGGCCTCCTCGAAGGCGCGCAAGTCGGCCCTGATGCGACGCTCGGCGCCCCAGCGGACCAGGCCGGGCAGGACCCGGTAGCGGTGCTCACCGGCGGTCACCTCGCAGACCACGCTGACGCGGTCGGCGTCCTGGCAGCCGCTCCCCGCCGCGGCGAACGGGCGCGGCCCCGAGACTGGCGCCGGGTTGGCGAAGGTGGCACGCAGGAAGGCCTTGCCGGCGGCCACGCCGGAAGGGCCGCCGTCGAAGAGGTAGTCGCCGACGCCGCGCCCGGCGCCGAGCTCGCTCACGCCGAGGAGCAGCTTGAGGCCGTCGAGGAAGCAGCTCTTGCCCGCACCGTTGGGGCCCGTGGCGACGTTGATCCCGTCGGTCAGCAGCGGGACGGGGTCCGGCCGCAGGCAACCCCAGTGGACGAACTGGACCTCTTCAATCCGTGGCACGGCGGCGCTCGGCCGGAGTCACGGCGCGCCGCTTCCCGGCATCCGGTAGACGGTGGTGCGCGAGACGAAGCCGACCTGGTCGCGCCCGACCACGTCGAGCATGCCGGCGTGGCGCAGCTCGACGGCGAGGCTGCCGTCGCCGGCCGGGCCGTGCCGGGTCCAGGCGCCGACCACCGCCGCGAGGCGGGCGCTCGCCTCGGTCCACGAGCCGCCCACCAGCCAGTCGGTGAGCGCGGCCGGCTCGTGCGCGGCCAGCCAGCTCAGCGCCTCCACGGCCAGCACGGTCAGGTCGGGGACGGCCTCGGCCCGCTCGACCGTCAGGGTCACCGGCTCGGGGAGCGGCGCAAGCCCTTCTTCCTGCTCGACGAGCCGCGCGGTGGAGGCGGCCCCTCGGACCGCCATGCCCGGTGCGGGTCTGGCCGAGGCGGCTCCGTCCGGCTCGGCCCACGGCCCGGGCGGTGCTGGCGCGCGAGGCGCGGGGCCGGGCGGAGGCGCGAGCCGGACGGCCTGGTCGACCGCGGGAGGCGCGGTCCGGGCGGGAGCGGGTGGTGCTGCCGGGGAGGCGGCGGGGTGCGCGGGTCCGACGAGATCGGGTGGTGTGACCGGGTTCGAGGGCGGGCCGGCGATCACCCCCGGGACGTGCCGCCATGCCTCTGCGATCGGCATGGCAGGGACCGTACACCGGGCCGGCCCGCGACGAACTACGCAGGTGTCCGCAAGGATGATGCTTAGCCATTCCGGGTGGTGGCTGCCGTCGGGTGGTCGCAGCCACGTGGCGGGGATTGAACCGGCCGGCCTCCTGGCACCGTATCCCCTGTCGGTCGCCCGGCGGCCACCCGCCCGACCTGCGCGTTGAAGGCCGGCGGAGCCCTCCGGGCGAAGCAGACGCAAGCGGAGCCGCACCCATAACGCCACTTCACGTCATAATCGTTGTGATGCAGACTGTCGGCTGCCATTAGGCAACCACGCCTAGAACGAGCGACGCCGCCGAGTCCCCCACAGCCGAAGGAACACCCCGGCGTCGGCCCGTCCGTTCGGCCGCTCGGCAGGGTGTGGGCGGCCCGGTCCACTCGGGCGTGGGTGGTGACTCTCAGAACGGGGGCCGTTGTGCAGGCCACAGACGTTGCGGCAGCGGCCGCACAGAAGGTACCGACCCAGGCGCCGCCCCCACGGCGCACCGGGTCCAGGCTGTCGCTCGCGCACGTGATCACGTTGCTCGCGGGCCTCCTGGCGATGCTGCTGGTCTTCAGCGTGCTGCGCAGCCGAGACGCCACCTGGCGGGTGGCCGTCGCCGGCAGGGAGATCAAGGCCGGCACCACGCTCGACCGCTCGGCGTTCCGCTTCACCGACGTGAACGCCTCCGCGGACGTGCGCCAGCGCCTGGTCAGCCCGGCCGCGCTCGACCAGCTCCGCGGCACCATCGCCACCCGCACGATCACCGCCGGCGACCTGGTCAACCGCAGCGACTTCCGTCCGGCGGCGGCCGCGGCGCGGCTGCGGGCGATGAGCGTGCCGGTCGACCCGGCCCACGCGGTCGGCGGCGCGCTCGCCCCGGGCGACCGCGTCGACGTCGTCCGCGTGCAGGAGAACGGCCAGGCCGTGTTCGTGATCACCAACGCCGAGGTGCTGTCGGTGAACCAGCCCGACTCGCGCTCGATCGGGCCGACGGGCACCTGGAGCCTCACCGTGGCGGTGTCCTCGCGCGACGCCCTGCGGCTCGCGGCGGCCATCCGCAGCGAGAAGTTCGAGGTGGTCCGCTCCACCGGGTCCGACCCGGTCAACGCCGCCCCGGACGTCGGCCAGCAGACGGCGCCGGCGGCGACCGGCGCCCAGCCCGGCGCCGGCGGGCAGCCGGGCGCGGGCGTGGGCGCCGGGGGGCAGCCGACCGGCACGACCCTGTCGGCCGGAGGGACGGGCTGAGGCCATGGGTGCCGTCGAGATCGCGATCGGCGTCTCCCACCGGCCGTGGGCGCAGAGCCTGTTCGGCTACGTCGCCGACCACGGCGGTGCCCGCGTGCGCAAGCGCGTGCTGTCCGACGAGGACGCCTTGGAAGGCGACTACGACGTCCTGGTGGTCGACGACAGCTCCAGCGTCCTGACCCGCCGGGTGGTGCAGGAGCTGCACCACCGTGGCCGCCGCGTGCTGGCCGTCCACGGCGCGGGCGACTACCGCGCGCCGGAGGCGCTGCGGGCGCTCGGCGTCGACGCCACCGTCGAGGACAACGCCAACCCGGAGCGCCTCGTCGACCTGATCGCGGGCCTCGTGCCGGCGCGCGAGCCGGAGGCAGGCGGCAGTGTGGACGACGCCTTCGCGCAGATCACCCGTGAGCTCGGCGACGACCTTCCGCCCACCGGCGGCCTGCCCGAGCGGCGCGACCCCGGCCGAGGCTGGGTCACGGTCGTGCTGGCCGTGACCGGCGGCTGCGGCGCCACCGAGATCTCCCTCGAGCTGACCCGGGCGCTCGAGCGCCGCGGCGAGCGCACCGTGCTGGTCGACGCGGACGAGGTCGCCCCGTCGCTGGCCCAGCGGACCGGCCTGCCGCTGGTGCCCAACATCCGCAACGCGGTCGACGCGATCGAGCAGCAGGTGGGCAGCCTGCAGGAGACGCTGACGCCGCTGCCGGGCGACGAGCCGGAGGTGCTGTGCGGCCTCTCCAACCCGGGAGACTGGGTGCACGTCCGCCCCGGCCAGGTGGCCGACGTCATCGGCGAGCTGGCGCAGCACTGCCGCCAGGTGGTGATCAACGCCGGGCCCCGGGCCGAGGACGTCACCGCGACCAACGGGCTCGCCCGCTACGGCATCACCCGGCTCATGCTGACCGTGGCCGACCAGGTCGTGCTCGTCGCCGCGCCCACCCCGGTCGGGGTGGCGCGCCTGCTCGACTGGGTGGTCCGCTTCAAGGCGGTGGACCGCTCCAAGCCCGTCCACCTCGCCCTCAACCGCAGCCCGTCGGGCGCCTTCTACCGCCGTGAGCTGGAGCGCGAGGTCTACCGCTCGTTCATCCCGACCTCGCTGCACGTGATCCCGGCCGACAAGCGCGTCGAGGAGGCGGCCTGGAACGGCCGGCTGGTCCCTGGCGGCCCCTTCGCCAAGGCGATATCCCATCTGGCCGCGCAGCTCCCCGTGGCGCAGCAGGCCGCCAAGGGGCGGCGCTCCGGCGAGAAGGCCAAGGGGCGGCGGCGATGAGCACCGGCGCGGCCCGCTGGACCCGCCGGGGGGTGCCCCGGTGACGAGCCCGACCAGCGCCTACGACCAGATCCGGCACACCGTGCTGCGCTGGATCGAGGACCAGAAGGTCGACCCGACCGACGAGCTGGAGATCCGCGAGCGCACCGCCGAGGCGATCCGGCACTGGCAGCGCAGCGCCGCCGCCAGCGAGCGGCGCAGCCTCGGCGACGTCGAGGCCATCGCCGACCGGGTGGTGGGCTCGATCACCGGCTTCGGCGCCCTGCAGGAGCTGTTCGCCGCCCCCGGCATCGAGGAGATCGAGATCGAGGGCGACCTGGTCATGTACGTGGACGCCTCAGGGCGGCGCAAGACCCTGGTCGCGCCGACCACCGAGGA
>WNGF01009858.1_pt1 | contig 10902 bp, 10 predicted proteins | sample 5400641 | NCBI WGS metagenome assembly WNGF01 (sample SAMN13153371, study PRJNA577476) | soil metagenome | isolation source: 80 cm soil or saprolite under grassland replicate 2 | place: USA:California | collected 2016-06-15 | reverse complement strand
TCCTCGGCGCCGTCGAGTTCCCGAAGGAGGAGCGCCAGGTTCTCCTCGTCGGTCGCGCCGGGACCCGCGTAGCGCGCCGAGCGAACACCCGGACGGCCCCCGAGCGCGTGGGCCTCGATACCCGAGTCGTCCGCCGCGGCCGCCAGCCCGGTCGCGGCGTGAGCGGCCCGCGCCTTGGCCAGCGCGTTGTCGGCGAAGGTCTCGCCCTGCTCGGGGGGCAGCTCCACGCCCTCGGGGAGCGGGACGAGCTCGAGCGAGCGGAGGATCTCACTCAGCTCCCGAAGCTTGTGCTCGTTTCGCGTCGCGAGCACGGCGCGCGTCGGCATCAGCCCGCGGCGACGGCGACCGCCTGCTGTTGGGCGTCGCGAAGCAGGGCGATCGCGGGCTCCGCGATGGCGAGGAGCTCGTCGAGCGAGGCGCGGGACACGGGCGTCCGCTCGGCCGTTGCCTGAACCTCGACCAGCCCGCCGTCGCCGCTCATGACGATGTTCGCGTCCACCTCGGCCCGGGAGTCCTCCGCATAGTCGAGGTCAAGGAGCACGTCGCCGTCGACGATCCCGCAGCTCACTCCGGCGATCGAGCCGGTGAGCGGATCGCGCTCGAGCTCGCCCGCCTCGAGCAGCTTCGCCAGCGCGGAGCGCAGGGCCACGTAGCCGCCGGTGATCGCGGCGCATCGGGTGCCGCCATCAGCCTGCAGGACGTCGCAGTCCACGTACACGCTTCGCTCGCCGAGCGCCTCCAGGTCCACGACGGCGCGGAGCGAGCGGCCGATCAGGCGCTGGATCTCCACCGCGCGACCGTCCGGACGCCCGCGCTTCGAGTCGCGCTCCTTGCGCTCGCCGGTGGAGGCGGGGAGCATCGCGTACTCGGCCGTCACCCAGCCTCGGCCGGACCCGTTCAGCCAGCGCGGCACCGAGCTCGTCACGGACGCGGTGCAGATCACCCGCGTCTCCCCCTGTGAGTAGAGCGCCGATCCGTCCGCCGTCCGCACGAACCCGACCTCGATCTCGACGGGCCGCAGATCGCCGGGCGCGCGGTCGTAGCTGCGTACGGAAGCCATCGCGCCCAGTCTCCCAAACGCAAGCCCGCCGAGGGTCTTGATTTGGCGCCGATCGATCGCCCGGCCGCCCTCCGGCCAGATCGACGCTAACGCAGGGTGACCGTGTCGTCCTTCAGGTGCAGCGTCCCGCGAGTGCCGTCCCTGGCGACGAAGGTCAGGGTCCCGCGCCGCTGGGCAGAGGTCTCGACCTCCGTGCCGCGCGGTGCGGACGTGATCTTGAGCGGGCCCGTGCCGACCACGTTGACCATGTCCGACTTCTGGGTGACCTGGATGAAGTCCTGACGAAAGATGACGAGCCTTCCCGTGGAGCGGTGTAAAGGATCCGCTCCCGCGTAGACGGCCGTCAGCATCCGATGATCGGAGACCTCCCATCCGTTGCGCACCGGCCACAGCTCGGCGGGTTCGACGAGGCCCCCCTCGGCCAGCTCGCGTCCCAGCATGTGGGCCGGGTACGTGCCGCGCAGCGGCCCTCCGGGTGGGCCCTGGTGTGGGCGGGGCGGGCGCGGATGCGCCGCCCGCGGACTCGGCGGCGCGGATCGTTTCACCGCCTTCGCGGTCTTCCCGCCCGCTGCCTTCCTGGGAACGCTCGCCGCCTTCCCGCCTGCTGCTTCCCTGGGGACGCTCGTCGCCTCGCCGCCCGTTGCTTCCCTGGGGACGCTCGTCGTCCCCGAATCCGTGTTGGATCCCACGGTCGCCAACGCCACGGCGACGGCGCCCGCCGCGACCGCGGCGACCCCTCCCGCGACCAACCGACTTCGGGCGCTGCCAAGCATTGGTCTACCGCGTACGTCCCATCACGGCTCGCTCGCTCGATCGCAAATAACACCTCGCGCTCGCGGGCTCAATTGTCGCGGATGTTCACGAGCTCTCTCTTCACGCACGGATTCCTTGCGTCCAAGCTCCTCCAGCCCTCGGCGGGCGAGAGGGGAAAGCCGGGCGTGGCTGTGGCGCCGTAGAAGCAGTACCTGCTGCCGTGGCTTGTGTTCCAATGCCGCCGCACGTGAGTCCACTGCTCGGACTCCCAGGATTGATACATCTCCGGTAGAGGCCTCCTTGCCCCACCGAACGACACGTCGCCGAGATCGTCGAAGTCCCAGTCGTTTGCGCAGGCCGATCCCTGAGGTGGACAGTACGTCGCCGCCCCGTAGTTCAGGTAGAGGCCGCCGCGCCCGTTGGCGGCCGCCCCGCTGACGAGGGCCTTGGTGATCCGGGGTGGGTTCCACTGCGGCTCGATGTCCCCGGCCACTGCCACGCCCTGGTGTCCGTACGCAGAGCCCTGGCGCCGTTGGTAGGCGCCGAGACGGTGGGCCGTCCGCGCCTGGTGGCGGCCGGCCTTGCGGGTGCTGGAGTTGCCCATCGTGGTCGGCATGTTGTTGGTGTTGCCGTAGGTGATGCGCACCGATCCTCGCCTGTAGCAGGGTCCGTTGCCGCGGTATGCGTGCGCCGCCGCCTTCATCGCGTCGAGAACGTCGGCGTTCGAGAAATGGGGGCCGGTCCTGAGCTGGGCCCCGTAGCGGCCCTCCCATATCTCGGCCTTTCCGAAATCGAGCATCAGCACTCGCGTCCTGTTCGGCTGACCCCGTGCGAAGGCGCAGGCGTCGTGTGCCGCCTGGAGCCTCAAATCGTGGCGATTCGTCGCCGTCATGTACCACGCTGGGACCGCGCTTGGGGCCCCGCTCGGGACCCCTCCAGTGGACTTGGCGGCCAGGCTGAACGTTCCCAGCTCATGTATCGCGTTGCCCGCGCCGTCCGTCGCGACGAACTCAAACGAGTGCCGTCCGGGCGACAGAGCGGAGAGGTCGGGCTCGAGCGTGCCCTGAAGCTCGCACCCGCCGTCAGGGCATGCCTGGACCAGCTGATCGGCGCGCTCGTCGTCGACGAGCAGCTCGATCGAGGTGACACCGCTACCTGGGTCGGTGGCATGGACCTGGGTCGCAGCGTCAGCGCCGACCGACACCTCGGCGGTGTCGAGCAAGGGGCCGCGCGCGTCGAGGTGCGGCCCGGTGCGGTCCGGCTCGGACCCATCCGAGGATGCGCGCACCGGAGGGTCGACGGAGAGGCTGCGCGTCGCGGTGGTCGCGTCGCCGGCCGGGTCCGTGGCGTTGGCGTGGAAGGTGTAGGAGCCATCGCCCAGGACAGAGGGAGCGTGGTGCGCCTGGGCCGCCGCGCAGGCGCGGAAGCTCGCGACCTCCGTGTCGATCGAGCAGGCGAGCGCGGCCGAGCCGTCGCCGGTGGAGGCCAAGCTGACCGCCGCCGGGTAGGCGACGGTCAAGGCCGCACCGAGGACGAGAGGAAGGCGCGGAATGAAACCCCTGGATTGCCTGCCCACCGAGCCGAGGGTATCGAGCCTGGCACGGATCGCCGGCGGCGCCGCCGCCCGCTCTCCTCGCCCACGCGCGGTGGACGACCGGGGCGGGCGGCGGCGCTCCGCGGTCCCCAGGGAAACCGTGGAAGCACGGCTCCGCGGAGCCGCTAGCGGTACGTGACGGAGTTGACGGCCTGCTTGATCTTCTCCACGATCACGTCCGCGAGCTCGACCCCCTGCTTGCCGTTGAAGCCCTTCATCGCGGCGACCATGCCGACCATCAGGAGCGAGACGAGCAGGATCAGGCCGACGTACTCGACGGTGCCCTGGGCACGCTCACCCTCGAGCGCGGCGACGATCCGGCGGGAGCGGCGCAGGAACTGGGTGTGGACGTATGCGGCGAGCTTGTAGAGCATCGGGCCTCCTGGTTTCGGTTTCGGCCGATGCTGGCGCCGATCGCGATACAGATCCAGACCAGCGTGCCGCGGCTTCGCGCCGCGGTTGTGAAGAAAGTCGCCGGGCCCGGTTCGGTGTGGTCTACCTGATCCGCCAGCTTCGCTTCGCCGGCGTGCGGATCAACGTTGCCGGCCCGATCGATCGCCCGGACCTTGAAGGCGTGCTTGCCGCGCTTCAGGTGCCTGTAGGTCTTCGGCGACTTGCAGGGCTTGAACCTTCGCCTGTCGAGCTTGCACTTGAAGCTCGAGCCGGGCTCGCTGGACTTGAACTTGAACCTTGCGCTGCGCTTCGTGGTTACCGCCTTCGGCCCACCGGTGATTTTCGTGTTGGGCACTCGGGTATCGACGGTGAACGAGCGCGTAGCGGTTGTCGAGTTCCCCGCCGGGTCGGTGGCCCTGACGCGGAAGGTGTAGGAGCCATCCGCGAGGTCGGAGGCGGGCTGGTGGGAGCCGGCCCCCGAGCAGGCGCCGAAGCTCTCCGTTCCCTGGTCGATCGAGCAGGCGAACGTCGCGGTGCCGTCGGTGGAGGAGAAGGCGAAGGTGGGGCGCTGGATGTTGGTGGCCCCGGCGGGACCGGAGTCGATCGAGATCGGAGGGGCGGTGGTATCGACGGTGAAGTTGCTCGAGGCCGGGGTGGGGTCGGCGGTGCCGAAGGTGTCGCGGGCGCGAACCTCGAACGTGTGGGCCCCGTCCGCGAGCGTGGGGGTGGTATGGAAGCCCTCGCCGGGCCCCGAGCAGGCCCCGAATGCGGCGCCGTCCACGCGGCACTCGAAGCTCACGCTCCCCTGGTCGGAGGAGAAGCTGAAGGTGGGGTGGAATCGGTCGTGGTGGCCGGGGGGCCAAAGTCGATCTGAGTCTCCGGGGGGTCCTCGCGGTTGAAGCGCACAATCGCGTTGTCGAGGCTCGCGCCGACGTAGGCCGACTTGCCGTCCGCGCTCACCGCGACCCCGCTGGCGCCGTCGAGGCCCTGCCGACGGGTCCGAGCCGTCACAGATCGCGCGTTTCCCACGCTTCGCGCGCCCTGCGCGCCTCCTCGTCGCCGCACGAGCCGGTCCGTACCACCCGGCGGTCATCCGGGTCGATATGCGCATCGAGCTTCCGCCTCAACCGCCGGCTATACCAGCGGTAAAGGCCGGGCAGGGAGTAGACCGCCGCGAGAGCCCTCGGGTAGACGATGCGCCTGCGCTCCTTGCGGAGCGCCTTGACGATCAGCTCGGCCAAGACCTCGGGCTTGCCGAGGGGGGCGCCTTTGAGCACCTCCTCGGCGCCCGGGATGAGCCTCGTTTCGCCTTGGACCGCGGTGTCGACTGGACCGGGAATCACCTCGAGGACGTGGACCCCGGAGCCGTGCAGCTCCAAGCGCAGAGCCTCGGTCGCTTGAGCGAGGGCGGCCTTGGAGGCCGTGTAGTGACCCATCAGCCACAGGGCCATGACCTGGCCCGTCGAGGTGACGTTCACGACGGCTCCGCTGCCCCGCTCGCGCATTGCCGGGACCAGGGCACTGATCAGCGCCAAAGGACTCCAGTAGTTGATCTCGAGGGCCTCGCGAGCCTTCTCGTGGTCACCGACCACCCATTGCATGCCGCCGGCTCCGCCGCCGGCGTTGTTGATCAGGATGTCGACCTCGCCCAGCTCCTCGAGCGCTTGCTCGGCCAGCTGGGCTGCGGTACCAGGCTTCGCGAGATCCCCGATCAGGACCCTCGGTCGCTCCTGCGCGCGGTCGCCGATCTCAGCGGCTAGGTCTTCGAGTCGCTCACGGCGCCGGGCAACGACGGCAAGATGGGCGCCCCTGCCCGCCAGCTCCAGGGCGAGCGCCCGGCCGATGCCGCTCGATGCGCCGGTCAGGAGGACGCGCGTGCCAGCGACCTCCACGATCAGCCCCGAGTTCCCGTAGGCGCCACCCCGACAACCTACCGCATCTATCGACAAAGCGTCAATAGCGTGGTAAGGTGCCCGCCCGTTGGTGGCCACGAGATCCCGATTGGAAACAACGAAGCGGCGGCAGCAGCTGGTCGAGGTCGGCCTCGAGCTCTTTGGAGCGCGGCCATACGACGAGATCTCGATGGATGACGTTGCGGAGGCCGCCGGCGTCTCGCATGGCCTCGTCTACCACTACTTCTCGGACAAGCGCGATCTGTATCTCGCCGCCCTTCGGTTCGTCGGGGAGCAGTTGCTGGCGGCTACGACCGCCGATCTCGACAGGCCGTTGCTCGAGCGGCTCTACCAGGGGATGGGCGCCCATCTGGCCTTCGCCGAGCAGTATGCCCCTGCGTACGTCGCCCTCATGAGCGGGGGAAACGGCAGCGACGCGGAGGTCCGGGCGCTCTGTGAGGAATTCCGTTGGCGCGGGCTCGAGGAGATCACGCGCTCGCTCGGGGTCGAGCGGCCCAGCCCACGCCTGCGGATCGCGCTTCGCGGGTGGGCCGGCTTTCAGGAGGGTGCGGTCTTGGAGTGGCTCAAGGAGCGTGGATTGCCCCGCGATCAACTGCTGGATCTGCTGGCCCAGGCCCTGCGGGACGCGCTGGCGTCCGCCGGCGTCGATACTCAAGCGGAGAGCTAGCTCGCGACTGAACGGGCAAGCTAGCTCGCCGGCGCTTGGTTGTGGCTCAGGGCGAGCCCAGCCAGCCCGAGCCCCGTCGCCGCACTCGCCGAAACCACATTGGGCACTCCGGCCGTGTCGCCGCGGCGGATGGCCAGGATGTGGTGGAGCCCGAGAAGGACGGACGTGATGGACAACATGCGGACATAGACGCGATCGTCGATTCGCCCGGGCCCCCGCAGGAGGAGCGCGAGGGCGTAGAGATGCGGCAGCTCGAAGCTGGCCAGCTGGCGCTGGAACCACGGGCTGGGGGCCCAGGCGTAGTTCTTGGCCATTCGCTCGGCGAGGAAGGTGTGGCCGACGGCGCCGCCCAGGATGAACGGCAGACCTGCCAGAGCCAGCAGCCTGTGGCCCCTCATGATGACCCGGCGTCAGCGGCGAGGCGTGTGTGTGTTCTCGACCGGCGATGCCCGCCAATCTGGCGCTCCAGGAAGGGAATGATCGTCTCGGCGGCGCGCTCCGGATCGTCCAGGTAGGGCCAGTGACCGCTGTCCTCGAACACCACCACCTCGGCGCTGGGGAAGCTCCGGCGCTGGCGTTCGGCCTGCTCCACCGGGACGGCGGGATCGTGAGCGCCCCAGACCACCAGGGCCGGACGATCCAGGCGGCGAAGCGGCTCGACGAGACGCTGCATGGCCTCCGGCGGCGCGGCGCGATAGAAGCCAAGCGCCGCGCGCCTCGTTCGCAGCCCGTAGTCGCGCCACCAGCGATCCACGATCTCCGGGGGGAGCTTGCGGGGCTGGGGGTTGTAAAGACGCATGACGGCGCGAAACCCGGTCCGATTCGTGAGGGCGGTCATCACCTCGCCGATCGGCCAGGTCCGATACAGCCGGGCCACGGGATGCCAGCGAAAGTCGAGCAGGATGCCGGTGTCGATCAGCACCGCGCTGGCGAAGGACTGCGGACAGGCGGCGCCCCACATCACCCCGACCCCGCCCAGATCGTGCATCACCAGGTGAGCACGCTTGACGCCCAGCTCCCAGAAGGCGGCCGCGAAGTAGGTGGCGTACGTCCCGGCGGAGTAGTCCCACTCCTTCGGTTTCTCGGCCTTGCCGAAGCCCGGCAGGTCGAAGGCGATGCCGCGGGCAAAGGGCGCGATCCGCGGCATCAGCCCTTGCCAGTCGTCCGCTGAGCCAGGATGGCCGTGGAGCAAGACCACGGCCTCGTCTGTGTACTCGGGCCCGACCTCGAAGACGCGCGTCCTGAGTCCCAGGGGAGCGATCTCGCTCACGCGCCTCGGATCCGGCATGGGCGGCAGGCTAGCAGATCTATTGACAACTCGTCAATAGAGGGAAAAGTACGGTTGAGCGCGCGCCGTCTACCTGATCCGCCAGCCTCGGTTCGCCGGCGTCGGATCAAGGTTTCCGGCCCGGTCGGTTGCCCGGACCTTGAAGGCGTGCTTGCCGCGCTTCAGGTGCTTGTAGGTCTTCGGCGACCTGCAGGGCTTGTACCTCTGCCTGTCGAGCTTGCACTTGAAGCTCGAGCCCCGCTCGGTGGACTTGAACTTGAAGGTCGCGGTGTGCTTGGTGGTCAGCGGCGGTGGGCCGCCGGTGAGCTTGGTGTTGGGCGCGCGGGTGTCGACCGTGAACGAGCGGCTCGCCGGGGTGGGGTCGGCGTTGCCTGCCTGATCGGTGGCCCGGACCTCGAAGCTATGGGAGCCGTCGGCCAGCGCCGCGATGGTGTTCGGGGAGCTGCATGCAGCGTAGGCGCTCGAGTCCACCTTGCACTGGAAGCTCGAGCCGGCCTCGCTCGACGTAAAGCCGAAGGCCGGGGTGGCGTCGTTGGTCCTCGAGCCGTCGCTCGGTCCGGAGTCGACCGTCGTCTCCGGCGCGGTCGAGTCCTCGACGTAGGTGAGCCCGGCCGAGCAGGGCGAGGTGTTGCCGACGGCGTCGGTGGCGGTGGCCTTGAAGGTGGTGGTGGAGTCGTTTGCGACCGCTACCGTGATCACCGGCGAGGCGAAGTTGGCGGCCGTGTCGGTGGCGGCGGGCGAGCCGGTGCAGTCGGCCGAGGTGTAGAGGTTGACGGTCGAGCCCGCCTCCGCCGAGCCCACCAGCTCGGGGTTGTTGTCGTTGGCCGGCGAGGCGGGCGAGGAGCCGGCGATCGCGGGAGCCGCGGGCGCGATGGTGTCGACGGTGAACGCCCTCGACGCCGGGCTGGAGTCGGCGGTGCCGAACGCGTCGGCGGCGCGCACCTCGAACGTGTGGGCGCCGTCGGCGAGCACGCCGGTGGTGTGGGAGGCGGGGCCCGAGCAGGCCCCGAACGCCGCGCCGTCCACGCTGCATCCGAACGTCACGTTCACCTCGTCGGAGGAGAAGGTGAAGGTGGGGGTTGGATCGTTCGTGATCCCCGAGGGACCGGAGTCGATCTGGGTCTCCGGCGGGTCCTCGCGGTTGAAGCGCACGATCGCGCTGTCCCCGCTGGAGGCGACGTAGGCCGACTTGGCGTCCGCGCTCACCGCGACCCCCTTGGCGCTGTCGAGACCCTGCTGGGTCGCCCCGCAGCCGGCGAGGTCACCGACGTCTGCGATGCAGCCCTGCCCGGTGAGCGCGCCAGGGGTCGTGTTGCGGTCGAAGCGGACGATCGCGCTGTCGCCGTTCGAGGCTACGTAGACCGACTTCGCGTCCGGGCTCGCCGCAACGCCGGAGGCGCCGTCGAGGCCCTGCTGGGTCGCCCCGCAGCCGGCCGCGTCCCCGACATCGGCGATGCAGCCCTGTCCGCTGAGGGCTCCGGTGGTCGTGTTGCGGTCGAAGCGGACGATCGCGAAGTCGTTTTGTGAGGCGACATAGGCCGACTTGCCGTCCGGGCTCACCGCGACCCCGGTGGCGCCGTCGAGGCCCTGCTGGGTCGTGCCGCAGCCGGCGGTGTCCCCCACGTCGGCGATGCAGCCCTGCCCGGTGAGCGCCCCGCTGGTGGTGTTGCGGTCGAAGCGGACGACCGCGCTATCTAAGTTCGAGGCGACGTAGACCGACTTGCCGTCCGCGCTCACCGCGACTCCGCCGGCGCCGTCGAGGCCCTGCTGGGTCGTCCCGCAGCCGGCTGCGTCGCCGACGTCGGCGATGCATCCCTGTGGGGTGAGCGCCCCGGTCGTGATGTTGCGGTCGAAGCGGACGATGGCGTCGTCGGCCTGAGATGCAACGTAGACCGACTTGCCGTCCGGGGTCACCGCGACGCCGACGGCCTCGCCGAGCCCCTGCTGGGTCGTCCCGCAGCCGGCCGCGTCCCCGACATCGGCGATGCAGCCGGCCGGGGTGAGGGCGCCGGTAGTGGTGTTGCGGTCGAAGCGGACGACCGCATTGTCGAGGAAAGAGGCGGCATAGACCGACTTGCCGTCCGGACTCACCGCGACGCCGATGGCCCCATCGAGGCCCTGCTGGGTCGTCCCGCAGCCGGCCGCGTCCCCGACGTCGGCGATGCAGCCCTGCGGCGTGAGGGCGCCGGTCGTGATGTTGCGGTCGAAGCGGACGACCGCGTCGTCGATTTCCGAGGCGACGTAGACCGACTTGCCATCCGGGCTCGTGGCGACCCCGAAGGCGGCGGCGAGGCCCTGCTGGGTCGTCCCGCAGCCGGCGAGGTCACCGACGTCCGCGATGCAGCCCTGCGGGGTGAGCGCTCCCGTCGAGGCGAGCGCGGTCGCGACGGCGATCGAGAGCGCGGCGATCGCGGTTGCCAGAAGGCAGAGCGCCATCCGGCCCGGGCGCCTCGCGCCCTCGCGGCTGTTCTCCCCCACGCTGTGCTCAGACTGAAGTAAGTCGTCCATGACCGATTGCTGAAGCTCTCCTTGCCCTAATCCACGGGCACGAGGGATCATCCTCCATTTCGAGCCGATTGCAAGGCGCTACGTGATTCGCCAGCTTCGCTTCTACCTGATCCGCCAGCTTCGCTTCGCCGGCGTGCGATCGACGTTTCCGGCCCGATCGATCGCCTCGACCTTGAAGGCGTGCTTGCCGCGCTTCAGGTGCTTGTAGGTCTTCGGCGACCTGCAGCGCTTGAACCGCTGCCGGTCGAGCTTGCACTTGAAGCTCGAGCCCCGCTCGGTGGACTTGAACTTGAAGGTCGCGGTGTGCTTGGTGGTCACCGGCGGCGGGCCGCCCGTCAGCTTCGTGTTCGGCGCGTGGGTGTCGACGGTGAACGAGCGGCTGGCGGGGGTCGGGTCGGTGTTGCCGGCGTGATCGGTGGCCCGAACCTTGAAGGTGTGGGCCCCGTCGGCGAGGGCGGCGGTGGTGTTCGGGGAGCTGCAGGCCGCGAAGGAACCGCCGTCGACCTTGCACTCGAAGCTCGAGCCGGCCTCGCTGGATGAGAAGCCGAAGGCCGGGGTGCGATCGTTGGTGGTCGAACCGTTGGCCGGTCCGGACGCGATCGTCGTCTCGGGCGCGGTGGAGTCCTCGACGTAGGTGAGGCCGGCCGAGCAGGGCGAGGTGTGGCCGGTGGTGTCGGTGGCGGTCGCCTTGAAGGTGGTCGAGGAGTCGCTTGCGACCGCCACCGT
>WNGF01019226.1_pt1 | contig 10905 bp, 9 predicted proteins | sample 5400641 | NCBI WGS metagenome assembly WNGF01 (sample SAMN13153371, study PRJNA577476) | soil metagenome | isolation source: 80 cm soil or saprolite under grassland replicate 2 | place: USA:California | collected 2016-06-15 | reverse complement strand
CTTTATTCTCACCGCCATCGACGGTCAGGTGAGCGGCGGCGGAGGGGTCGATAAATTCCGAATCAAGATTTGGGATAAAGCCAACGGAGCCGTCATTTATGATAACCAGCTCGGCGCTTCGGATAGTGCCGACCCTACCACGGCCATCGGAGCCGGCAGCATCGTGCTCCACAAGCAATGAACCAAAGGATATTGCGAGTGCTCGACCGCGAAAGCCGCTGCCATCAGTATCAGTATTTGGCCATATGGCGCCACGCCGTCGGACGGCAGTCAACGTACTGCCTGGGATCAATTCAAGTAGCACTTCGGTAACCTCGGCTCGGGGCGCAGGTTGAGACCGGCGCCCCCGATGTCGTTTTGGAGTGCGCACGCAAGCGCGGCGCGACTCCGCCTTGGTTTGAGCCACAAGGCCGGGACCGCCGCGGGTCGGGCGTCCTCCTACTATCGGTTCCGGGTCTGCCGGGTGGGCAGCCCGTCACTCCGGTGCCTTTCCCCCAACCAACCGGTGCGGCAGGTCGCGGGCCCCGTGCACCAGGCGGAACAGGTGGACGTGGGGCGTTCGGTCCCAGTAGAAAATCAGCCAGTCGCCAAAGGGATTGGCGACGGGCCACACGCGCAGGCCGGTCAGGCGCGGGTGTCGATAGCGCCCAGGACGGCCGAGGCCGGGTTGCCGGGCCAGAAGCTGAAGACTCTGGTCGACGCGGTCGATGAAACGATCCGCCAGCGCCTCACCGAATTGCTGGAGATAAATCCATTTGCGGCAGACGTCGGCGTTGAAGTCGTCGCTGCGCCGCAGGGAATTCATGCCGCATGGCGATTTGAGCGGGGTCGTTGTTTGAGGATACGGCGGGCTTCGCGCTTCATCCGGGCGGCCCAGCTCTTCTCTAACGAACGCACGGGGCTGTTCAGGCTCTTGACCAACTCCAGCTCGAGGGCGGCGGGGGCGAACTCTTTGTCTTCCAAAAGCCGCAGGCCGGCACGGATGACCTCGCTGTCATTTTGATATCGCCCAGTGGCGCGCAGGCGCCGGATGACTTGATCGAAGTGTTTACCGAGGTTGTAGGACATGCCGAGAAAGTCCAATAGTTTGGAACTAATGTCAATAAGGCGACAAGGTAAAAGATCAAACTGCAAGGCGCAAGGGCAAGGGGAAAGCGGGCAGGAGTAAAGACGGGATCTTCCGACCAGAAACCTGTCCGCGCCGCGGTTCAAGAATTTTCAAAAAGGAGGTCCTTCTGCGCGTGTATCAAATGTCGGTCCAAGAAGACCACGCGAACAAAGACAAAAAGAAAAACAAACGAACAACAAAGAAAGACAAATTATGAGCAACACAATCAAAACCCAGAACAAGAGCAAGAGCCTCAAAGTCAAGACCAGCCTCAAGGCTGGTGGCTTCACCACGAACCACAACGAAACATTCGTGCGCAGCTAAGAAGCATGCACCGGACCTCGTTCGGGTCCCTTCGAGTTTTGGACCAGCTCTCCACAGTTCGGTCCAAAATTCGTTTGCCCTGAAACCACTCGAACTTATTATCCCTTGAAGCCCATGCCCCCAGACGACATCGATCTGGCCTGCCGTCTCCACGACGGTGCTGTTGGTGCTCGCGCGCAGGGCAACTTGGAGGAGGCTGAATCGCTCGGGCGCAAAGCGCTCAGCTGCTCGAGAAAGCAGAAGGCACGGCCCATCCCGACGTGGCCAACGTCTTGAACCACCTCGGAAGCGTGCGCGTTGCCCGCGGCGACTATGCCGAGGCCGAGCGCCTTTATCAGCGCGCCGTGCAAATCATGGAGCAGGCCGAAGGTGACGCCGACGTGATGCGGCTCCGCGTGCAGTCGTGGAACAACCTGGCCACGCTCCGTCGTCTGCAAGGCCGTTACGCCGAGGCCGAGCCGCTGTTCCGCCGGGCCTTGAGGCTGGCAGAAAAGACCTTCGCCACGGATGACCTGGAGATTGCCACCACGCTCAACAACCTGGCGGTGCTGCACAAATATCAGAACCGTTTTGCGGAAGCCGAGCGGCTTTACCGCCGAGCGCTGGCCATCCTGGAAAAGGTGCTGGGCCCCGACCACCCAGACCTGGCTGCGCTTTATCATAACCTCGGCGGCCTCGAACACGAACGCGGACGCTACGCGCGCGGCGAACCGTTTGCCCGGCGTTCGGTGGAGTTGCGTCAGAAGGCGCTCGGCCCGGACCACCCCGAGGTCGCTGCCGACATGGCGGCGCTGGCTGCGCTGTTGGATGGGCAGGGCAAATTCGACGAGGCCGAGCAGCTTTATCGGCGGGCGCTGGCCATCTTCGAGCGCGCCTACGGCCCGGAGCACTACGAACTGGCAGTGAACTTCAACAATCTCGCTGCGATTGAACACAAGAAGGGCAATGCCCCCGAAGCTGAGCGGCTCTACCAGCGCGCCCTGCGAATCAAAGAGAAGCTCCTCGGTCGGAACCACCCGGACGTGGCCATGACACTCAACAACCTGGCCATGTGTTACCAGGCGCAAGGGAAAGTCGGCGAGGCCGAGCCGCTCTTCGAGCGGGCGGTGCGGATTTTTGAAAAGGCGCTCGGTCGGGAGCACCCGAGATCCGCCGCCTGCCGCGAGAACTACGCGAGGTTGCGGCGTGAGACGAAGCTGGCCTTCAATCTTCTCATGGGCCGGCGCTGGCCGCCGCGGCTGGAAGACTTTCAAGAGGCGGAAGCTCTGTGTCGGGATCTTGGCTTGGACGAACTGCTGAGGCGAATGCCAGCTGGAGTTCTCCAACTGGTTGGCGAGGGTGGTTGGCAACTTTCTCACGGCGAGAGGAGTCGTCTCTACATCGCACGCGCTCTCCTCCAAGGCGCGGACCTTGTCATCCTCGATGAAAGCTTCGCTTCGCTGGACCCGGAAAACCTGCGGCGCGCGCTGAATTGTGTTTTGGATCGAGCGCGCACGCTTCTGGTCATTGCTCATCCTTAGGTTCGGGAGCGGTCTGAACTCACGCGCGAAGGAGCTGACCAGCGCAGGCCTGAAGGTGAGCGAGCCGACGTTGCGAAAGTACATTCGCACCCAAGGCGTGGAGACGAAGCCGCACTAACAAGGCAGAGCCTTGACCCAATCGCCGAGTGCTTTTTCATAAGAGTGATTCACAAGTTTTGAAAATCGGTTTCATGCCCAAAACAGCGCACAGTTTTGCCAACGCAAAACCAGGGGTAGGGCGTGCCCAATGAAAATGATGACTCATGGAGGGATTCGACTCGACTCCCGTTGCTGGCGGCGCAGCCGTCGAATCGAAGACTCACGGAGAGCGGGTTGCACGGACGCCTCCATCACTTCCGCCCAGGTGCGCTGCACGAGGCGCGTGTCGTGCCCCGAGAGATAGACTCTGGCCAGCGCCAAATTGAGCTGTGGCTGGCGCGCGGTTTTATTCCTGGCCTCGAACAGGCGTCTGGCTGATTTCGCGTCAGACGTGCGCAAGCTCTCCTGCCGGCCGGAGAAGTTGTCCTGGCAGTAGTAGACATTGCCGCGCCGAAACATTCTGAACCGTTCTCTCATTGCGTATCCTCTGGTTGCGAGGATAACGGGCCGATGAGAGAGGCGTTACTGTCCGGTCAGCTCCTGGAGAGAGGCTAGTGACGGCTTAGTGCGAGCCTGGTGCCGGCACGTGTGCGACTGCTGACAGTTCTGCTGACAGTTGACCTCTGGAGAGCCTTCGGTGGAGCGCAAGTCGCTGAACGACAGCCAGCGGAAAATTGGCTCCAGAGGAAGGACTCGAACCTTCAACCACACGGTTAACAGCCGCGTGCTCTACCATTGAGCTACTCTGGAACCCAGAGGAGCGCGTAAATTACAAACCGACCCAAGAAGCGTCAATGAGTTTCCCCCGAAACAGGCCTCCTCCTCCCCATCCCCCGTCTCCCCGTGGCTTCGGTCCGTCGGTCCCTCGTCTCCTTGTTCGCATGACTCCGATCTTCTGGACCGGAATTCTGCGCCGCGACGCGTTTCTCATCCCAGGACGGCTTCACGAATGATACCACCCCCGGTCCACCAGCAATTCCTGGCCGGTGATGGCGCGACTGGCGTCGCTGGCCAGAAACAAGGCCACCTCGGCGATTTCCTCCGGCTGAATCAAATCGGCGATGCATTGCGCGCGCCGAATGATCTTCTTCGTCGCCATCGTGACATACTGGCGAAGCTGCCGCTCGGTCATCACCCAGCCGGGTGAAATCGTGTTCACCCGGATTCGCCGCGGTCCCAGCTCGCGCGCGAGGGACCGGGTGAAGCCGAGCACGCCACCTTTCGTGGCCACGTAAGCCGTCATCTTCGCCGGCCCAGAATGAAACGTGATCGAGGCCAGGTTGATAATGGCGCCGCCGGACTTCATCCATGGAACCGCTTCGCGGGAGGTGAGGAAGCAGGCGCGCAGGTTCGTGGCGAACAGATCATCCCAGGCCGCCGCCGAAGTGCGGTCCAACTCCAGGCGCGGATCGCGAGCGGCGTTGTTGACCAGGACGTGCACGCTCCCTTTCCGCCGGCCGACGTCCTGGATCCAACGGACAATTTCCGCTTCCGCTGCCAGGTCCACCGGGTGGAAAAACGCGCGTCGACCAAGATCCCGCGCCAGGGCGCGCCCCGACGGCACATCCTGGTCGCAGAAAAAGACGTTGGCGGCTTGCCCGTGAAAGGCGCGGACGATGGCTGCGCCGATGCCGTTGGCGCCGCCGGTGACCAGGATGTTGCGGCCTTTCAGTTCCGGGAGAATCATGCCTCCACCATGCCGAAGAGGGGACCAAGCCGGAAGTGAATTTGCATCCGCCCTTTTTCGATCCCATTTGGCTCTTGGATTCGGCCGGGCGATTTAGTAGCGTGTTGTCGGCTGAGTCCGGTTCCGCCTGGCAGGCGCATGAAGAGAATGAGCCAGTCACCTTTCGCTCCACCGCTCCGGTGCGTGGCGTTGGTTTGCCTGCAAGGGTTGGTCTGCGACAACCTGCCGGCGCAGGGCCAGCCGGCCCTGATTTTACCCGAGGATTGGCCAGCCGGATCGGTGCAGGTCGAAATTTTCGAAGGGATGCCGGATCGAACTTCCTGGGATTTTCCCAGGCCTGCGCCCAGCGAGCGCTACTCTGAGCCGGCCTTTGGGTTTGCGACGTTGCCGGCCAAATATTCGGCTCGCGGCGTGAAAGTCGATCGAGAATGTCCGTTCCTCTTTCGCGCCTCGGCCAATATCCAACTTCCGAAAGGCCAGCATCGTCTCCTGTTGCGGGCACGAACCGGTTCGCGGCTCTTCGTGGATGAGAAGGTGATTCTCTCGACGCCATTTCCCAATCTCAACGCCGATGGCCACGAGGAGGTGCCCGAGGTGCCGGTGGCGGTCGCGCCGGAGATACGTTACTTGCGTCCCGGCCATGCCGAGAGCGTGACGAATTTCGTGGCCGACGGCGCCAATCATCTGTTTGTCCTGGAGGCGTTGGTCGGAACGAAAGGCCGGCGCCCGGAGTTGGGCGAACTTTGCGTCAGCGTCTGTTCGGGCGGCGAGACATCGTTCGCTTTGCTCGGAAGCGGTGGGAAGATCCTGCTCACCGAGGAGGGTTGGAACGCGTACGAGGTCGGGCGGCGCGCGCATTTCAAGGCGGAGGACCGTCAGCGGCGGGAGCGGGCGGCGGCCGAAGAGGCGAAGTATTGGGCCTGGCGCCACCAACTGGCGCGGCAGGAGATGGCCGAATGCCAGGTTCCGGCTTCCCGGCCGCCGGAGGTTTCGGCGGCGATGCCGGTGCACAACGACGTGGATCGATTTATCGGCGCGAGACTCGAAGCGGCCGGAGCCAGGCCAGGGCCGTTGCTCGATGACTACTCTTTTCTGCGGCGCGTGACGCTCGACACGACGGGGTTGACGCCCACCCCGGAGGAGATCGAGGCGTTCCGGCGCGATGCGAGTTCGAGCAGGGAACGTCGCGCCAGGGTCATCGAGCGGCTGCTGGGGCAGCCAGGCTGGGCGGACCACTGGGTGAGTTATTGGCAGGATGTGCTGGCGGAAAACCCCGGCATCCTCAAGCCCATGCTCAACAACACCGGTCCGTTCCGCTGGTGGATTTACGAGTCATTGGCCGACAACAAGCCGATGGACCGATTCGCCAGCGAACTCATCCTGATGGAAGGCAGCGTCTATTACGGCGGGCCGGCCGGTTTTGGCCTGGCCACGGACAATGATGTGCCGATGGCGCAGAAGGCCCAGATCGTGGCGCAGGCATTCCTGGGGATGCAGATGCAATGCGCCCGCTGTCACGATGCCCCTTACCATGACTTCAAGCAGAAAGATCTCTTCAGCCTGGCCGCCATGCTCAAGCGCGAACCGCAGCAGGTCCCGTTGAGCAGTTCCATCCCGACCAACGCCAACATCGTCGTCGGCCGCCTCGTCAAGGTCACGCTCAAGCCCGGGTCCAAGGTCGAGCCGGACTGGCCGTTTCACGAGATCCTGGCGAACGATCTCCCGGCGGGCGTGCTCCGGTCCGCGGGAGATCCGCGCGAGAAACTGGCGGCCTTGATCACCGATCCACGCAACGGCCGATTCGCGAAGGTCCTCGTGAACCGCGTTTGGAAGCGTTATCTCGGCTGGGGCCTGGTCGAGCCGGTGGACGACTGGGAAACCGCCCAACCTTCGCATCCGGCATTGCTCGACTACCTGGCGCGCGAACTGGTCACACATGACTACGATTTGAAACACCTGGCGCGGCTCATCCTCAATTCGCATACCTACCAGCGGGAAGTTCGCCCTGAAGGCTCCTTGGACCAGAAACCCGGGGAGCGTCTTTTTGCGTCACCGGCGCGCCGGCGCATGACTGCCGAACAAGTGGTGGACTCGGTCTTCGCGGCGGTGGGCAAATCGTTCAACGCGGAGGAACTGAACATGGACGTGGACGGGCGGCGGCCGGTGAAAGACTTTAACAACCTCGGGAGGCCGGTTCGGGCGTGGGAATTCGCGTCCTTGTCCAACGAGCGGGATCGCCCGGCCCTGGCCATGCCCAAGGCGCAGCCGATCGTGGATCTGCTGGCGATGTTTGGCTGGCGGGAATCGCGGCAAAGTCCCCAGACGGTGCGCGACCACGCGGCGAACGTGCTGCAACCGGCCGCGCTCGCCAACGGCGTCCTGGGCAACGGCCGGGTGGCGCGGCTTTCTGACGACAGCGCCCTCACGGCGCTGTGCCTCCAGGACCGGCCGCTGCTGGATTTGATCGGCGCGGTCTTCCTCCGCGTGCTCTCGCGTCCGCCCCGGGAGGCGGAAGTCAGCGCATTCACGGCTCTGCTGGAACCGGGCTACGCGCAGCGTCGACTCCAGCCAAGCGGCAGCCAGGCGCAGAAATCCTCCGGGCCGGCCCGCGCGGTGTCCTGGGCCAATCACCTCAACCCGGAAGCCACCCGGATCAAGCAGGCCATGGAACGGCAGGCTCGCGCGGGCGATGCGCCGACGGAGCGATTGCGCGCCGAGTGGCGCGAGCGGATGGAAGACATGGTCTGGGCGTTGGTGAATTCGCCCGAATTTGTGTTTGTGCCATGAACCGCCCCATTGCGGATTGCGGATTGCGGATTGCGGATTCACCATTCCGCGAAGGTTCATGGACGCAACGCGGGGTCGAAAAACCGTGGAGGCTCTCCATGAACCTCGTAGCATCCGGCGTGAGCCGGATCACTTCTCACCAGTGGGAGCCATCGCCCAGAGAGATCAGAGCCGACTCACGTCGGCGGCTACGGCTGGTGGTCTCAAGGCGTGGCTCAAGTCCGTGCAGCTTTCCATGAAGCCGAATTGCGTTGAACGACCGATTTCACGCCGCGAATTTATGTCGCACGCGGGCCGGGCCGGGTTGACGGTGTCGACCTGGATGAGCGTCGGCGGTATCTCGGCTCCACTGGCCGGTGGGCAGAAGAAGCGCGAGGAGATCATTTACCCCAAGGGCAAAGCGGAGCATTGCATCTTCCTCTGGCTGGGCGGCGGCGCCTGCCATGTTGATACGTGGGACCCCAAGGGCCTGGGCGACGGCCAAAAGGTCGCGGGCTCGGCTTATCCCAGCATCGACACGGCGATTCCCGACGTGCGGGTGTGCGTGCATCTCAAGCATTGCGCGAAACTGCTCGACCGGTTTGTCCTGCTGCGGACGGTCAACCACGAGGTGGTCGACGAGCACGCGGCGGCCACCAACCGCTTGCACACGGGTCGCCCGACCAGCGGCACGGTCATTTATCCTTCCATCGGCTCCATCGTGTCGCATGAACGCGGGAGCGCGGCGCAAGGCGTACCGGCCTATGTCGTGATGGGCTATCCGAACGTGACGCGGGGGCCGGGCTTTTTGGGCGCCCGGCATGGCTACATCTACCTGACCGATACGGAGGCGGGACCGAGCGGACTGAGCCGTCCTCCAGAGATCGCGGAGAGCCGGCAGTCCCGGCGTGAAGCGTTGCTGGCGAAGTTGCGCGAGGGATACGTGGCGCGGCAGAGCGGCGACAAGTTGATTGGCGACTACGACGCGGCGATTGGCGAAGGCTTCCGACTGGCCCGCGGGGATTTTATGAAGGCCTTCCAACTGGGCGCTGAGCCCGAGTCGTTGCGGGCGGCCTATGGGAGCGAGTTTGGCCAGCGCTGTTTGCTCGCGCGACGGTTGGTGCAAACCGGCGTGCGTTTCATCGAGGTGTCGTTCAACCTGAACTTCATCAATGGCACCGGCTGGGACACGCATAACCAAGGACAAAGGAACCAGCACTTGCTCATCCAGGATCTCGACCAATCGCTGGCCACACTCGTGCTCGACCTGGAGAAGAACCGGTTGCTCGAGCGAACCCTGCTCGTGGTGGCGACCGAATTCGGCCGTCCGCCGGAATTCGACAATGGCGGCGGGCGCGGGCATTACGCCAAGGCGTTCAGCATCGCCCTGGCCGGCGGCGGTTTGAAGACGGGCCAGGTCGTGGGCGAGACGGACGAACTGGGTCGGAAGATCCTCGACCATCCTGTTTCCGTCCCGGATCTCCACGCCACGATCCATTGCGCGCTGGGCATCAACCCGGGGAAATTTCTTTATGACGAGGATCGGCCGGTGCCGATCACCGATCGCGGGGAACCGGTGCGGCAGATCTTTGCGTGACCCGCCCTACCGACGGGCGGCGAGGTAGCCGGGCGCGGCGGTGAAGTTGGTGAGCAGGTTTCCGCTTCCCACATCCCAGACCCGCACTTCGCCGTCGAAACTGCCACTGGCCAGGCGCTTGGTTGGCTCGTGATACGCCACGGCGTAGACCACGTCCCGATGACCCGAGAAGGTGTGGACCAGGGTCGACTTCTTTCCCACGAACTGGTGTTGGCGAACCTGGTGGTCGACCGAACAGCTAAAAACCTGGTCGCCCGACACAAGGAGACGGAGCACTTCGCCTGTGAATCCGCCGAGGGTGGAGATTTTCTTGGCGTCCTTGGTTTGCCAGACCTGGATTTCCTTGTCGTTTCCGCCGCTGAAGACGAACTCGCCGTCGCGGCTGAAGGCGACGGCGGACACTCCCTGGCTGTGGCCGGTGTAGGTTTCCTCCAACTCGCCGCTCTTGCTGTCGAACAAGCGGACGGATTTGTCGCGGCTGGCGGAGGCGATTTGTCGTCCATCGGGACTGAACGCCAGGCCGATGACCCAATCGGCGTGTTGTTCGATCCGTCGTTCTTCTTTGCCGCTGGCGACGTCGTAGAGCCGGATGGCGTTGTCGGCTCCTCCCGTGGCGAGGCGTTGTCCATCCGGGCTGAACGCCAGCGCGAGTACAAAGTCGGTCGTGGCACCGAGGGTCCGGAGGATGGAGGCGTTCTTTGGGTCGATCAATTTGACTTCGCCGACGCGCCCGGGGACGCCACCGCCGGCGGCCAGGAGCCCGCCATCCGGGCTGAAGCTCAAGGCCTGGGTCTGTTGGGCGATGTGTTTGATCCGACGGAGGAGGGCGCCGTCCGCTGGATTCCAAATCGTGATTTCGTGGTAGCCACTGGCGGCGAGTTCGGTCCCGTCCGGGCTGAACGCCAGGGCCAGCACCGGCACCGGCTGCGCATAGCTGGCCGGGGGATCGGGATAGGTGGCCGGCGGCAGGAGCGAGGCCAGCGTGGCCTCGGGATCGGCGGCATCGCACTTCGCTCCTTCCAGGATCCAGCGCTCGATGAGCCGGATTTGAGCGGCGGGCAATGGGTCATCTTTTTGCGGCATGCGGTCATCGGCATCCTTGGCGGTGAGCAACTGGTAGAGTTTGCTGCGGGCCGGTTGGCCGGGAGTGATGGAAGGCTCCTTGCTCTCGCCGCCCTTGCGCAAAGCCGCGTAGGTGTGCAATTGGAAGTGGCCCTTGCTTTTTTCCGGGCCATGGCACGTAACGCACTTCTGCTGGAGGATGGGCGCAATATCCTTGCTGAAACTCAGGGGCGCAGGCTCGGCGGCGGCACCCGGCGTGGCCAGCCGTGTGGCCAGGATGGAAACGATCATCGCCAGGGCGGAAGGGAAGGGCCGTCGTTGCAACACACCTTCTGCTTATTCTGCGGCGGCGGCTTAGGCCAGAAAATTCGAGTCTTATGCCCCATGTCCAAGAACCAGCGAATGCCGGATGTCCAATGCGCCGCCGGTCCCGCCGCCATTGACGATTTACGATGTACGATTTACGAGGGCCATGCAGCGCAGATCGCCGGGCGCGCGAATCGCTTAGCGCCGTGATCCCTCCATCGGAAGCTCGTAAATCGTACATCGTACATCGTAAATCGCTGAGCCCGGGAGACTGCCCGGTCCGAGTCGCCAGGTTCATGGAGAGCTCCTTGTTCCTTTCGGACCTGCTCAGCGGCCATGAACCGTTTAGACTGGTAACTAGTAACTGGTAACTGGTAACTGGAAATTGAAAACAGGGTCACGCTCGGGATGAGCTTCTGCAAATCGCCAGTTACCA
>WNGF01009851.1_pt1 | contig 10906 bp, 9 predicted proteins | sample 5400641 | NCBI WGS metagenome assembly WNGF01 (sample SAMN13153371, study PRJNA577476) | soil metagenome | isolation source: 80 cm soil or saprolite under grassland replicate 2 | place: USA:California | collected 2016-06-15 | reverse complement strand
TGCAGATCGACGAGATCCGGCGCCACTCGAACCTCCCGATCACGCACAACATGAGGAGCTTCAGGTTCAAGGAGCTCGACTACCAGAAGCTGGCGCAGGATCTCGACTTCCTCGCGTGGGACAACTATCCACTCCTGAACGCGAGCGAAGGCTGGCTCGAGCCCGCGCTCAACTGCGATGCGGTTCGGGGCATGAAGGACGTCCCGTTCTGGGTGATGGAGCAGCAGGTCGGGCCGCTCGGCTGGGAGACGATCCGGACGCCGCGGCGCGGGCAGATGCGCCTGCACTCGTACCAGATGCTCGCGCACGGAGCTGAGGTGGTCTGCTACTTCCGCTGGCGGTCCGCCCGCTTCGGGACCGAGCAGCACTGGTACGGCGTGCTCGACCACGACGGCCGGCCGAACCGGCGCCTACAGGAGCTCGGTGAGCTCGCGCGAGAGCTCGAGCGGGTCGATGGTCTGCTCGCGAGGACCGTGCCGATCGCGCAGGCGGCCGTCGTCTACGACTACGACGCGCGTTTCGCGCTCGAGATCCAGCCGACGAACCCGGTGCTCGCGCACGTCGACGCACTCCGCGCTCACTACGGTGCGCTGAAGCGCCAGGGAGTCGGCGTCGACCTGTTCGAGCCGACCGCCGACCTCTCTTCGTACCGGCTCGTGGTCGCGCCCAGCCTCTACGTCATCGACGAGGCCGCCGCGGCCGGTCTGCGCGCCTACGTCGAAGGTGGCGGGCTACTCGTCCTCGGGCCGAGGTCGGGGTTCAAGGACCGCACGAATGCGGTGCCGGAGCGACCGCTACCGGCCTGGCTCGACGAGCTTGCGGGGCTCGAGGTGTCCGACATCGCCAGCTTCCTCGACGGCCGCGCCGTCCAGCTCGAGCACGTCGACGGCGGCGCCGACGCAGCGTTCGGCGGCTGGTTCGAGGAGCTCACGCTGAAGGGCGCCCGCTCCGTCTATCGCTACCGAGACCATGATTTCGCCGGCTCGGCTGCGATCGCCATCAACGCCGTCGGAGCGGGCCGAGTCGTCTACATCGGCGGCGTGGCGACCGAGGAGACGCTCGCCGATCTCTACGCGTGGCTCGCCCGGGAGGCCGAGCTGGACATCTTCGCCGCCCCCGCGGATGTGGAGGTGGTCAGGCTCCGCCGGCCGGAATCCGGCGCGGAGCTGCTGTTCCTGCTCAATTACGCCGGCGAGGAGCGGGCGATCTCGATTCCGGGCGAGCTCGCGAGTCACCTCGACGGCGTGCTCGACGCAGGATCGCTCGTCCTCGAGCCGTACGGCGTCGCCCTGCTCGAGTCACCCGCCTGATCCTGTCTTCGTCTGCATCGCGCGTAGCCGCTCTTCCCAGGCACGGGTGCGCTCCTCGCGGTCGGCGCGGAGGGCCTCACGCCCGCGCGGAAGCGCGACACGCGCACGCACGATGTCCGCGACGAGGTGCAGATCCTCGGCGGCCTCGGCGGCGTCCGTCGGCGGCGGGATCTCCCCCCGGCAGACGCGCAGGAAGTTCGCCGCCTGCGCCTGCTGGGGATCGATCCAGGGAAGCTCCGGCGCGACCCGCTCCGGCGCCCCGTTACCTCCGGCGTCCCGGTAGATCTCGAGCCGGCCCGCGCGGTTGAGCGCGAGCGACGGCGCAGGCCAAAGCCGCACGTACCCGCGCTCGAACCCGACGAGGAGTTCCTCGTCGAACCCGACCGTGAGTCGGTACGGCGTCACCTCGATCGTCATCGGGACGCCTGACTCGCTCTCGAATGCATACAGCCGCCCCGAGGCATGGGCAAAAACGAGCCGGTAGCGCTCCCCGAGGAAGTGCCGGAACAGGTTGAGCGGGTGGACGAGCTCATCCACGCCGGTCGAGAGCGCCCAGAGCGCCTCGTCGTCGGCCGCGAGCTCGGGTGGAGGCTCCTCGGCGGGAAGCGGCGGCGGTTGCTCGCCTGCGTCGATCAACCTGGCGCGCGCATTCCCGGTCCAGTCGCCGTCCGAGTAGCAGATGCGCAGATAACGGAGGCCTCCCACGTCTCCGCTCGCCTTCCAATCGTCGACCGTTCGCTTCGCTTCGACGGTCGCCGGATCGGAGCGACGCTGGTAGCCGAGCATATGGACGCAGCCGCTTTCGCTCGCGAGGCGCGCGAGCCGGTCGCCGGTCGCCGCGCTGAGCGCGAGCGGCTTCTCGGTAAAGAGATGAGGAACGTGCGGATAAAGCTCGGGGAGCAGTGCTGCGTGATACGTGAACTTCTGCGCGGCGACGATCCCGTCGAGCTGCTCGGACTCGAGCAGCTCGCGGTGATCGCGGTAGACACGATCGATGCCGTAGCGCGCCGCAACAAGCTCGGCCGTGCGCTGCCGCGGTTCGGCGAGAGCGACGAGCTCGCACTCTTCGCGAAGCAAGGCGTAACTGCGGATATGCGCGAGCTGACCCATGAAGCCGGCTCCGACGAACCCGATCCGCAGCTTCGCGGCCATGCGCTACCAGTCGGCGATCGCGCCGCTCGGATGCTGGAGGATCGGCAACCTGGACGGCTTGTACGGGTGGCCGCGGCAGAGCTCGACGTCGAGCCCGACGCCCCAGCCGGGCTTGTCCGACAGCTCGAGATAGCCGTCCGAGAACACGAGCGGCTCCGTTAGAAGCTCGCGCGTCCAGTCCGGCGCGTAGAGGCAGATCTCGAGCGCGACGAAGTTCGGAGAGGCCATCGCGACATGAGCCGAGACGATGGTGTTGACGGGCCCGAGCGGATTGTGCGGTGCGAAGCCGCAGAAGTAGACCTCCGCCATCGACGCGATCGAGCGCGCTTCGAGAACCCCGCCGCAATGGGAGAGGTCCGGCTGCAGGAGCGCGGCGCCGCCGAGCTCGAGGACTTCGCGGAATGCCCACTTCGTGAACAGGCGCTCGCCCGTCGCAACTGGAATGGACGTTGCCCGCGCGACTTGCGCCAGCCCTTTCGCGTTCTCCGGTAGCGCCGGCTCCTCGAGGAACCAGACGTCGTAGGGCTCGAGAGCCCGGGCGAGCTTGATCGACATCGCAGGGGTGAACCGACCATGAGCGTCCCAGGCGATCTCGACCTCCTCTCCCACCGCGTCCCGCAGCGCCCCGACCTGCGCGGCCGCGCGGCGGAAGATGCCGTCGCCCTGGACCGGCAACACCGGCGTGGCGATGCCGGTCTTCAGCGCCTTGAATCCGCTCTCCACGAGCGCTTGGGCGTCCTCGGCGAGCTCCTCTGGCGTCTCCCCTGCGGGGCCGTTCGCGTACAGCTTGAGCCGGTCGTGACACCGGCCCCCGAGCAGCTCGTAGACCGGCAGACCCGCAACCTTCCCTTTGATGTCCCAGAGCGCCTGCTCGATGGCGCTCATCGCCGAGAGGGTGACGGCACCGCTGCGGAAGAACGGCTGCCGGTACATCAGCTGCCACAGATGCTGGATCCGCGCCGGGTCCTCGCCGACGACGTACTCCCGGTATTCCTCGACTGCCGCGGCGACCGCGCGGGGATGGGCCGGCAGGCTTCCCTCTCCGATACCGCTCACACCTTCGTCGGTGTCGACGACGACGAAGAGCCAGTTCCGCGGCCCGATGTCGACGACGAGCGGCTCAACCGACGTGATCTTCATCTGACGAGGACCTTACGTGGATGCGGCAGTAACCGCGCCGACCGCACCGGTGCCCTCCACCACGATCACCCCGCCCGTGTCCGGATAACGGGCAAGCGTGTCTTCGTCCACCTCGATGCGCGCACTCGTGACGTAGAGGCGATCCAAACCTTCGCCGCCGAAGGCGCCTTTGGTGACGTTCCACGCCGACAGCGGCAGTGACGCGACCTCCGCGCCCTCGGAGCTGAAGCAGCGGAGAACGTTACCCCGGAACTCGCCGAGCCAGAGGTTTCCGTCGCTGTCGGTGACGACGCCGTCAGGGGAGGAGTCGTAAGCGTCCCAGGCGATCAACAGTCGTTGCTCTTCCAGCGCACCACTTGGTGTGATTCGCGACACGTAGACGCCCTTCCGTCTGCGGGGATGACCGCTCGTCTCGACCGTGTAGAGCCGGCTGCGGTCCGGGCTGAGCGCGGGCCCGTTTGCGACGAGATAGCCGTCGTCCACGGTGCGGCGGTTCAGGTCACGCTCATAGCAGTAATAGGTGCCGAGTGGCTCTTCCGGCGTTCCACCGAGCGTGCAGGCCCAGATCCGTCCCTCGGCGTCGAGGGCCGCATCGTTGAAGCGGACGTCGTCCCGATTGCCGTCGACCCGGTCGATCCGCAACGAGGTCACGGTCGCGTCGTCATTGAGTACCACGTGATGAAGTCCTGATTTGAAGCCGGCGACAAGTCCTCCATCCGGCCTCACGACGATGAACCCGACCTGCTCCGGCGCGGTCCAGGAATCCGTCCTGCCGTCGGCGGGGTCGTGGCGGTAAATGCGATTCTCGAGGATGTCGACCCAGTAGAGGCGTTGCGAGTCGGGATCCCAGGTCGGCCCCTCCCCGAGCGCGCAGCCCGGATTGACGAGGCAGCGAGTTTGGATCTCTCGGCCGGTCCGCATCACGGACATCGTCGTCTACCAGTCGATCTCGCGCCGCTCGTAGAGGAAGCGCCCGGAAGGACCGTCGTCGGGGAGCGTGGCGAGAAAGACGGCGGTGTCCGCCCCTTCCTCCGCGGAGAGAGGGGCTTCGGACCCTCCCATGTCGGTCCTGACCCATCCCGGGTGCATCGCGTTGACGAGGATCCGGTCGCTTCGCAGCGCCGAGGCGGCGACGGCGCTCACTGCGTTCAGCGCCGCCTTCGAGACCCGATAGCTCAGGCCGTCGGCGGGCATCCCTCCCGCGAACTGCCCCGCCTGGGAGGAGAGGAGGACGACCCGTGCGCCTTTCGCGGCGCGGAGCGGCCCGAGCAGTGCCTGCGTGAGGAAGAGCGGAGCTTCGACGTTCACTCGCACGACCTCGCGGAAGATGCCTGGCTCGACTTCGTCGAACGACTCGTGCGGTCGGGGATTGATGGCCGCTTTGTGCACGAGGACGTGCAGCACGGGCGCGGCCACCGACGACTGCTCCGCCAGGGCGGTGACGCCCTCATCCGTTGCGAGATCGCCGACGATGGCCACGCCGTCGAGCTCGTCGGCGAGCGCCTGTGCATCGGCGTGGCTGCGGGCATGGCAGAGGACCCGCGCCCCTTCTGCAGCCAGGGCCCTTACGATCGCCGGCCCGATTCCACGCGAGGTCCCGGTAACGAGAGCGGTTTTCCCGCGCAGGCTCATGCCAGGTCGAGCGCGGCCGTGATCGGAAGCACGCGCACATCGCGCGCGACAAGGTGTCCCAGCAAGCGGTCGAGCGTATCGCTCCCGATCGGTCCCCAGCCTTCGTCGTCGAGCCCATGGAGGTTGTAACAGAGCCAGCCGGGCTCGCCTGCGAGAAAGGACTCGAGCGTCCCCGAAAGATGATCGTCACAGCGCTCGGGGCCGAAGGCGGCGCACGTCACCCGCTGCTGGCCAGGCTGAGGAAGCGGCATCAAGGGATCGCCACCCGTTCGGAAGGCGCGAACGCGACGACCCAGCCAGGCCTCGATCTCGGGAGTCGACTGGTTGTACGGAAACGCAAAGCTTGCCTGCGACGCCTCGAACCCTGCGAGCTCGGCACGAAAGACGTCGAGGCACGCCTCGATCAGCCGCTTGGCCTCGACAAGCGGCACCTCCGCCTTGTTCACGTGACCATAGCCGTGTGGCATCACGTGGTGACCGCGCGCCTTGAGCTCGTTCCAGAGGCCGAAGTCGCCCTTGCGCCACTTGTTATGCCACTTCTCGTCAGGCTGTCCCCGGTGCCCGGCCGCGAGGACGTTCAGCTCGACGACCAGCCCGTGGCGCTCGAAGATCTCGGCCGTCCGGATCGACGAACGCTCGAAACCGTCGTCGAAGCTCAACGTGACGACGTGCACGCCGGGAACTACTCGGTCGTGCGCGGATCGACGGCGACGCCGGTCAACTCGATCACCCGCCGCCCTTTGCTGTCCACCCACTCCCCGCACGGCCCGCCGCCGGGCCCTTTCTTCAACTCCACCTCGCTGCCGTCCATCCGAAGCACGGGGTGATACCAGTACGCGACTTCCCGGGCGTCACCCTCGATGTAGTGGCCGATCAGGGCACGGCGAAAGCGATCGCTTCTGTTCGGCTTGCTGCCGTGGACGAGCGAGCCGTTGAAGAAGAGGACGTCGCCCGGCTTCATGAGCGCGGGGACGAGCTCCGCGTCCTCCGGAAGCGGCACGGTGAGGTCCGTGAAGCTCTGGCTCGTGTCGGTGCCGATCGCGCAGAGAATCGGCCACTCGTGGCTGCCGGGGACAACCTCGAGGCAGCCGTTCTCCTCGTCACAGGAATCGAGCGCCATCCAAGCGGCGATGCACGTGCCGGGCGCGGCGCGCAGATAGTACTGATCCTGATGGACGGCCTGGCCTCGGGCACCCGGCGGCTTGAAGTAGAGCATCGTTTGCACGCCGAACGGCTCGATGCCGCCGAGGAGACTCGTCAGCGATTGGGCCAGCCGGGGCTCGATCAACCAGTCGAGCGCAACCGCGTCCCAACGGTGCATGTGAATCATGCGTGGGTACTTCTTCAGCGGATCGTCCGAGCTCGGCTCGACGCCGACGACATCGCCCGGATACGCGCCCGCCTCACGAAGCCGCATGAAGTGATCACGCAAGCGAGCGGTCTCGTCCGCGTCGAAAAGACCGCGCGTGACAACATAGCCTTGCTCCTCGAAGCTGCGCCTGGCACGGTCGTCGATCATCTTGCGAGTCGTAGAGTAGTGATCGATGCCGGGTGACCCGCTCCGGATCGGGGTGATCGGCGTCGGTGCGCTGGCTCTGCGCGGCATCCTGCCACACCTATCCCAGGATGACGTTGCGGGCCGGGTCAGGATCGAGGCGCTGTGTGATCCTGCGCTGGAGCGAGCCGAGGCGGCCGCCGAGCGCTACCGCGTCCCGCACGTTTTCGCGAGCGTCGACCAGATGCTCGCCGAGGCGGAGATCGACGCCGTCACCGTCGCCTCGCCCATCGGCTTCCACTACCAGCTCTGCCGTGCCGCACTCGAGGCAGGCAAGCACGTGCATGCGAACAAGACGATGACGACCACCGTCCGGGAGGCGGACGAGCTGATAGCCCTCGCCCAAGAGCGCGACCTCCGCATCGTCGCCTCCCCGGGCGAGATCCTCCGGCCGCAGGTGACTCGCACGCGCGAGCTGATCGAGGCCGGCGCGATCGGGCAGCTCTCGTGGGCGATCTGTGGCGGTGCGTTCGGCGCGTACCACGAGGACGAGCCTGAACGGCTGGACGCACTCGGAGGAGCTCCCATCAGCCCCGCCTGGTACTTCCGCAACCCTGGCGGCGGGCCGATGTACGACATCACCGTCTACTCCCTGCACCAACTGACGAGCGTCCTCGGGCCCGCGAGTGCGGTCACCGCGCTGTCAGGGATACGCGTCAAGGAGCGAGAGTTCCTCGGCAGCCGGATTCCCACAGAAGCCCACGACAACACCATCCTCCTGCTCGACTTCGGCGACAGCCTCTTCGCAGTCGTGTACGGGACAGCGGCGGGTACGCATTCCGACCAGTTCCCGGCGGGCCTCTACTTCGGGACCAGCGGGACGATCGACGGCATCCTCCTGAACGGCGAGGCCTTCGATTTCCCAGGCCGTGATCAAGCGGTGGAGGCCCCTCCGAGCGACTGGAATGCTCAGACGTGGGTCCTCCCACACGTCGTCGGGTCCCACCGCAGCATCGGTGAGGCGCACGTCTTCGAGGACATCATGCAGCTCGTCGAACGTGTCCTCGACGGCACGCCGACACCGGTCACGCCCGAACACGCGCGCCACGTGATCGACATCATCGAGAGCGGGTATCGCTCGGCCCAGACCGGGACACGCCAGCAACTCACGACATCCTTCGATCTGCCTCCACTCGGAGTCGTGCCGCCCTGACACGCCGAAGGCGTCACGGGTCAGGAAGCCGGATTAGTTGTACCGGGCCATCAGGTTGGCGGCGTGCCGCTGAACGCGCTAAGCAACAGCCAGATCCGACTGCGGTACTCGACCTCGATCCGGCAATCCCAGCTTGCTCGTGTCCGCCTAGGCGGGCTCGACCCTGAGCTCCACGTCTTGCGGAACTGGGCCGGAATGCGGGGCTCGTCTCGGATCCGCGTAGCCGCTGCCGCGCGCAACAGCCTCGCGCTCTACGGCGCGTGTTGTCAACCCAGATCGGCTGCCCCGCACCTTTCTCGCCGCTACCCTCGTGGGATGCACGTCCGTCAGGACCTCCGTGACGTAGCGATCGTCGCCCACGTCGACCACGGCAAGACCACCCTCGTCGACGCGATGCTCTGGCAGGCCGGATCATTCCGGGCTAACGAGGACGTCGCCGAGCGCGTCCTCGACTCGATGGATCTCGAACGTGAGAAGGGAATCACGATCCTGGCCAAGAACACCGCGGTTCGGTTCGGGGACGTCAAGGTCAACATCGTCGACACGCCGGGACACTCGGATTTCGGCGGCGAGGTCGAGCGGGCGCTCACGATGGTGGACGGCGTGCTGTTGCTCGTGGACGCGAGCGAGGGCCCGCTGCCGCAGACGCGGTTCGTCCTGCGCAAGGCGCTTGAAGCACGGCTACCGGTGATCCTCGTGGTCAACAAGGTCGACCGGCCGGACGCACGGATCGACGAGGTGGTCAACGAGGTGTACGAGCTGTTCCTCGACCTCGACGCGGACGAGACCCAGATCGAGTTTCCGATCGTGTACAGCAACGCCCGCGCCGGTCGCGCGGGGCTCGCTCCCGACGAGCTCGCGGACGACCTGCGTCCTCTCTTCGAGGTGCTCCTCGCGCACATTCCCGCGCCTGCCTACGAGGAGGGCCATCCGTTGCAGGCACACGTTACGAATCTCGATGCCTCGCCTTACGTCGGCCGGCTTGCGCTCTGCCGCGTCCGCGAGGGCACGATCCGGAAGGGCCAGCAGGTCGCGTGGTGCCGGTCAGACGGGCGAATCGAGCGGGCAAAGGTGACCGAGCTCTACGTCACCGAGGCGCTCGACCGTGTCGATGCGGATGAGGCGGGGCCCGGCGAGCTGGTTGCGGTCGCGGGCATTCCCGAGGTAACGATCGGCGAGACTCTGGCCGATCCGAACGATCCACGTCCGCTCCCGGTCATCGGTGTCGACGAGCCGAGCCTTGCGATGACGATCGGCATCAACACGTCACCGCTCGCAGGTCAGGCCGGCGACCGTCTGACGGCGAGCATGGTCGAAGCACGCCTCGCGCAAGAGCTGGTGGGGAACGTCTCTCTCCGCGTGCTTCCGACAGATCGACCCGACGCCTGGGAGGTTCAGGGGCGCGGCGAGTTGCAGCTCGCGGTGCTCGTCGAGCTCATGCGGCGCGAGGGGTTCGAGCTGACCGTCGGCAAGCCGCAGGTCGTGACCCGCGACATCGACGGGAAGGTGCACGAGCCGGTCGAGCGGCTGTCGATCGACGCACCCGACGAGTACGTCGGTGTGATCACGCAGCTGCTTGCCTTGCGCAAGGGCCGTCTCGAGCAGATGGTGAACCACGGGACTGGCTGGGTGCGCATGGAGTACCTCGTGGTGGCGAGGGGCCTGATCGGTTTCCGTACCGAGTTCCTGACGGAAACGCGGGGCACCGGCATCCTCCATCACGTGTTCGACGGCTACGAGCCCTGGCACGGAGAGCTGCGAATGCGTCCGACGGGCAGCCTTGTCGCGGACCGGCGCGGCCCCGCCACTTCGTTCGCGCTGCTCAACCTGCAGGAGCGCGGGCACCTGTTCATCGCCCCCGGTGCGGAGGTCTACGAGGGGATGATCGTCGGGGAAAACGCGCGCGCCGACGATCTCGACGTGAATCCAACGAAGGAAAAGAAGCTCACGAACATGCGCTCCTCGACGGCGGACGAGCTCGTGCGGCTGATTCCGCCTCGTCTGCTCTCGCTCGAGCAGGCGCTCGAGTTCATCGGGGACGACGAATGCGTCGAGGTGACCCCGGACCACGTGCGCCTGCGCAAAGCGGAGCTCTCCGCGCAGAAGCGGCAGACCGCCACGTCGCGCAAGGCACGTGGGCTCGCAGCCGTCTGACGGCTCACCACTTTGGCGCGCGGCCGCGGCGGACGATGGGAAGAACCAGCTGAGCTTCAGCCCTGGAGTGGCGCGTCTCTAGGAAATGGCAGGGGGATCTGCGAACGTCATGGGTATTGCAAACGCTGAGAGGGAGTCGGGATGAAGTCGAACATGCACGCGAGGTTTGCCACGCTGGCTATCGTGGCGTCGGCTCTGCTGGTTGGGACCGCTGTTTCGGTCGCGGCGACCCGGCCCGCCGGCGTCGCACGGCTTCTGTGCAAACCGACGATCGTGAACGGGATCGTCCGCTACTGCGGCCCCGCGACGGCGCGGCTGAGCGTTTTCTCTGGTGTCACGTTCAGGCGCGGAACATGCAAGCGGCAAACCGTGAACGGTGTCTCCTTGCTTAGTCTCGGCTTGGGTTCGCGCTCGCAGAATGCCCGTACCAACAGCGGTCTCACCTACTTTGGCCTCACGATCTCTGGGCCACCGTCCACGCCTATCGGCGGTGGGGTGATCGCGTACTACAAGTCGAAGCGCTGGGGCGGCCGCGGCGTCTCCTTCAAGGGAACCGCGACCAGCGGCACATTCGTCGTCAAGGGAATCAACGGCAGCCGCGGCACCGCTCGCGGCAGCTTCCACTGCTGATCTGCCGAGGGGAACCTCACCGGCGGGTAGCTAAGCGGGATGCTCCCAGCCTCACACAATCCGAACCAACGGATCGTTGCGGGTGAATGTGTCGTCCTTGCGCGCGCGCCGCGGAGGCCGCGGGCAACATACAGTCGCTCGAACCCGCTGTAGAACCCAACGGCTTCTGCAACGACGCCG
>WNGF01015195.1_pt1 | contig 10907 bp, 8 predicted proteins | sample 5400641 | NCBI WGS metagenome assembly WNGF01 (sample SAMN13153371, study PRJNA577476) | soil metagenome | isolation source: 80 cm soil or saprolite under grassland replicate 2 | place: USA:California | collected 2016-06-15 | reverse complement strand
GGACTCATCGCCGAACTCGCGCAGATACCGGCGGAGCAGTTCGGGTTTCAAGCGACGTCGGAGTGTCGCAGCGTCGCGGGCATCATCCGTCACATCATAGAAACGCAAAAGTTTCTTACGGACAAAATGTGCCGACCGGATACTGATTTCAAGCGGCTGCCGAAGGGGCAGATTAGTGAATTGGTCGAAAGGCAGGCCGCAGAAGCCCATTCGGGCGGGGACAAAGAAGAGTTGATCGGGTCGCTGAGATCAACTATGGAGTCGGCTGAAGCGGCCCTCCGCGCGTTCGGAGAAGAGGCGCTCAGAGAAAAGGTGGCGCAGCGACCGGACGGGAAGACGATGTCGAAACTCGGCTATTTGTTGTTTATCATCAGCCACGAGAACTACCATCGAGGGCAGATGAGCCTCTACGAGCGGTTGATGCAGATCGAGCCTGCGCTCACGGCGAAACTCAGGGAGTCTCTCGCGTCCAATGGGTTTTTCTGTTCATCCCTTTCACCTTGCAGACGTTTTGTATGGCGGTAGATGAGTTTTACTTTCATCGGCGGCGCGGGCTGCCGCGTTGGGAGCGGCTGGGGCATCCGCTCGACACGCTGACGGTGCTGGCGTGTTTTGTGTGGTTGCTGTCGGCCGCGCCGAGCGCGTTATCGCTGGGTGTTTACGTATGCTTGAGCGTCTTTTCATGTCTATTTGTGACGAAGGACGAGCCGGTGCACAGTAAACATTGCAGCCCCAACGAGCAATGGCTGCACGCGCTGCTCTTCAGCCTGCACCCATTGGTTTTGCTTAGCGCTGGTTTGTTCTGGCCCGCATGGCGCCGGCAGACGCTTTCGTTCATCCGCTACACCGGCTTCGAGCGCAAGTTCCTGCTGGGGAATACGCTGTTGACCCTGGCTTTCGGGCTTTATCAACTGGTCTATTGGAACTTCATATGGCAGCCGGCGACATCACAAAAACAGGCCGGGTGAACAACGACATCTATGATCATTTAGGCGAACGCTGGTATACGGCGCGGGATGATCCGATTGCTTTATTACGCGCCGAAGCGCGCGCGCGTAATCCCTGGATTCTCGGCGCCATTCGCCAGGCGTTCCCATCCGACGAGGTCAAGGTGTTGGATATAGGTTGCGGCGGCGGGTTTCTGTCAAATTACCTGGTCGAAGCAGGGTTCACTGTGGTTGGGCTGGACGCCGCGGCCGAAAGCCTGATGATAGCGCGACGACATGATGCGACGGGCCGCGCGTGTTACCACTTGGGTGACGCTTACCGCCTGCCTTATGCGGGCGGCGCATTTCAGGCCGCCTGCGCCATGGATTTTCTCGAACACGTTGACGAGCCCGGGCGTGTGCTGGCCGAAGCGGCGCGTGTCTTACAACCGGGTGGATTATTCTTCTTCGCCACCTTCAACCGCAATTTCATTAGCTGGTTGTTCGGGATCAAGGGCGTGGAATGGTTCGTCAAGAATACGCCGCCACGCCTCCATGAACTGAGCCACTTCATCAAACCGACTGAACTGCGCGCGATGTGTGAAGAGAGCGGATTGCGAGTTATTGAATTGCGTGGCTTTGTACCGCGATTCAACCGGCCTTTTTGGCGCCTGTTGATGACCGGAGTGGTGGCGGACGATTTCACCTTTCAATTTGGCCGTAATACCCTAACCGGCTATATCGGAATAGCGGTGAAGAGTGAGGAGAGCGCCACTCTTCGGCCCGTCAGACAGGCCTGAGCGCATGCATCAGCATAACCCTGACCGCCGATCCTCACACACCCGAAATCAATCATAGCCCATCCGCGCGCTACAAAAATTGATTCCGCAGGTCCGCGTTCATTTCTACTTCGCGGCCTCTACCGCCGGCAGCCGTTGTACGACATTGCCCTTCTCGTCCAGGAATTCGAGCTTGGCCGCGCCTTGAGCGTCCACCATCAATTGCAGACGCGGCCGCCCCTGCGGATCGGAGAGCGTCAGCGCCGCGGCCTTCTCTCTGGTCTCGCCCACAAACACGCGCAGCGGGCCGCTCGCGGCCGGCGAGTTACGGAGTTTCTGCATGGCCTGCGTCTTCTCCGGCCCGTCGGGCATTTTCTGAATGGCTTGAAGTTGGTCTATCAACTCTCCGAGCGGCGCGTCGGGTCTGTCCCACACTCGCAGACCGGCGTAATACTGGCCGTTGCTTTCTCCATATTGGATGCCGACCGTTTGATCCTGCCGGAACCTGTCGAAAGCCAGCAGCGCGCTCGCGCTAGCGGCGCCGTCTTTTTGATCACCGCTGAAACTCAAGCCGCCGCACTCATCGCCCTTTTCATTGAAGAAAAGGATTCCCGGCGACCTCGTCCTCGAGAGAGTCTTCCCGTCAACGACGCCGGGGTGCTGTCGTTCGCCGTTGGAAATGACCATCTTTAACTTGCCGTCCTTTTCGACGATGTTGATGCGCTCGACGTCTATCTCGGTGAATTTGGTCTTCTGGTTGGTCTGACCGAGCCCTGCGAACATAAGTACTACCAGAAGCAGAGTGGCGCCGAAGGCGTAAGCCTTCAGCAGCCGTACGTCTCTTTGCAACTTCTCCATAAAAGTGGCCTCCATTCAATATGCCGCCCAGGAGCGACTCTCGCCCGGTTGATCTAAATCAGGCCAAGCAACATTGGGACACCGGTACCGCTACCGCGCGCGTAAGCAAGCGGCCGACCGATGAGCCCGCCGCGCAGCCGCTCGCGCGCGGTACTGTACCGATCTTGCGTGGCTCGATTCAGACGCGCGATTAATGCTGAATGCTCATTATGATAGTTCCTGATGGCCGCAAGTATCTATCCAGACAGGCCCCAGGTAAAGAACTACGGGGCGAATGCGGGGAAATTGGCGTCAGATGAGGCGCATAAATCAAGCGCCCGCAATCTCAGCCCAATGGCCAGAGATCGCCGCATGCGGTAATAAGTGATGGTTGGCTTCGGCCATGAATCCCTCTTTTCCTGTTGACTATCGACAAAGCGTCAAATATTCTCCGCTTTGTCGATCGTCGATGGGGCATATGAAAAAGACACAGACCGATTTGTTACAGGGCGCGCTTGACCTGCTGGCGCTCAAAAGGATGTGGCCATGTTTAACAAGCTGAGACTGCGATTAAGGGCGCTCTTCTTCAAGTCTAAAATGGAAGAGGAACTGAATGAGGAAGGGCGTTTCCATCTGGAGAGAGAGATTGAGGAGAACATCGCTCGCGGGATGAGCCCGGAAGAGGCGCGTTACGCGGCGCTCCGCAGCTTTGGCGGCGTTGAGCGGGTCAAGGAAGAAAGCCGGGATGAACGTGGCCTCCGCCTCTTGGAAGAGGTCTGGCAGGACCTGGGCTACGGCGCGCGAATGCTGCGCCGTAGCCCGGGCTTCACCGCTGTAGCGACCTTATCTTTGGCTCTGGGCATAGGCGCCAATACCGCTATCTTTAGCGTCCTATACGCGGTTTTGCTCCGACCTTTACCCTATCGCGATCCTAACCATCTGGTCCTCATCTTCAGTAAAGGTCGTGAAGACCCAAAAGAGCCTATCTTGCTCGACGACTTCGCGATCTTGAAATCACAGAGCCAGAGCTTTGAAGCGATGTCGATCTTTTACAAGAACACCGGTATCTCTAGTGTGAATTTAACCGGCGCGGCTGAACCCGAAGTAGCTCAGGGCGGATTTGTCTCGGCGGATTTCTTTCCTCTGATGGGAATGGCGCCCCAAATAGGCCGGCTCTTTACCATAGAAGAAGAAACACAGCGAAATCGTGTGGTGATCTTGAGTCAGGGCCTATGGAACCGCAGGTTCGGGGGCGCGCCTGATGTTGTAGGCCGGATGCTGCAGATTGACGGCGTAGATTTTCAAGTTATCGGCGTTATGCCGGCGACCTTTCAGTTTCCGGCCCGCGAAACCCAATTCTGGGCGCCGATCACCACTAACCGTCACTGGCTTGACCGGCCTGCTCTGGATAAGATTCACGTCCGTGCCTTCTACGCGAGGTGGAATGTCGTGGCCCGGCTGAAACCGGATGTTCCCCTTCAACAAGCGCAAGCCGAAATGAATATCTTGGCGAAGCGTTTGGAGGAGATCAATCCCGATCTCAACAAAGGGAAGGGCGTAAACGCGCTCCCATTGCGCGTGGAACTCGACGGCAATACACGTCTCGCTCTCTTAATGCTGCTTGCCGCGGTATCGTTCGTTCTGCTAATTGCCTGTGGGAATGTGGCGAACCTGATTCTAGCGCGCGGAACCTCGCGCGAGCTCGAAATGGCTATCAGAACAGCTTTAGGCGCCGGAAGAGTCCGCCTGATCAGACAACTCTTCACTGAAAGCGTGATGCTGGCCATGCTGTCAGGGCTCCTCGGTTTGTATTTGGCGGCTGTAGGCGTTCCTGCGCTTATCGCCCTCGCGCCACCGGACATCCCCCGATTGGAAGAATCCGGTTTAGACTCCATGGTCCTTGCGTTTACTCTCGGAATTTCACTGCTGGCGGCGATCATCTGCGGCCTCGGTCCTGCCTGGAAGATTTCTAAAAGCGATCCCGGCAAATCCCTGAAGTCAGGAGGCCGCGGCTCATCCGGAACCATTGCGTTTGGCCATGTGCGCGGCCTGCTGGTAATTACTGAGTTTGCCCTATCGGTCATCTTGTTGACGGGCGCGGGCCTTTTGATTCGCAGTTTTCTTGCCATTCAGGCTGTTGGCCCGGGGTTCGAGCCTGAACATGCGTTCACGATGCGTGTCGCGCTTCCCTCGGGCACGACGGCTACAAGGAGATCAGCTTTCCTGGATTCAGCGCTGGAGCGTGTGCGAGCGATTCCCGGAGTCGGCGCAGTTGGCGCTGTCGACGGCTTGTTTCAGTTGGGCCAGGTCAACAGCTTAGGCCTCCGCAGTGTCGAAGGGCGTACGGTTGAACCACGTGAAAAATGGACTGCCCTCACCTGGAAGACCATCAGCGGGGAGTATCTGCAGGCCATGGGAACGCCGCTATTGCGAGGGCGGTTCTTCTCTGATGAGGATGGCCCTAACTCGCCTCTGGTGGCGCTCATCAACGAAAGTATGGTTCGCCGTTACTGGCCCGATGAAGACCCAATTGGCAAGCGGTTCAAGGGACAAGACCCGCGAGGTCGCAACGATGATTGGCTCACCGTCGTCGGCGTTGTAGGAGATATGCGTAGCCACGGACTTGAGAGACAACCTACTCCGCATGTATTTGTGTGGCACAAGCAATCTGGGGATATTCCTTCAGATCTTGTGGTACGAACTACGGGCGCCACGACAAAGTTTGCGATGACGTTGCGCAGCGCGGTTCGTTCTATAGATCAAACAGCCATTCTGTCCAAAGTCACGACTGTGGAAGAACAACTAAGTGAACAAATGGCGCCGCGACGATTCCAGACCACGCTCCTGACTCTGTTCTCAATTATTGCTCTGGCTCTTGCAAGCTTGGGCGTCTACGGCGTGATGCGCTATATGGTGGTTCAAAGAACACACGAAATTGGAATCCGCATGGCGCTGGGCGCCCAGATTCGCGACGTGTTGCGGTTGATCATTGGAGAGGGGATCAAGCTTGCCCTGGCCGGGCTCCTGATTGGATTTGTCGGGGCATGGGCGCTGACCCGATTGATGAAGAATCTGCTGTTCGGTGTGAGCCCGACCGACCCGCTGACCTTCATCGTGATCGCCTCACTGCTGACGTTTGTCGCCTTACTTGCCTGCTACATTCCGGCGCGACGCGCGACAAAGGTGGATCCTCTGGTGGCCTTACGGTGCGAATAAGCGCCTGATTAACTCATTGGCGCCAAGCATCGAGTTCTTGTAGTCGGGAGCGTAGACCATCATGTGTGGCCCCCCCTGCGCCTACGTTCGCGCCAGGGTGTTGTCCGGCCGACCACATGTGTCCAAAGCCCACCCCCTCCATCTTCGGCAGTTCGCCAAGCGCCCACGCCATAGCCACTTCACGCGCGATGGCCTCCGGATCCTTGCCTTCCATTGCGAGTTTCGCGCGAAATTCCTGCAACATATCGAACTGCGACAGCTTAAATCGACACTCTGCGGGGAATTTCTTTGTCGGGAATGTTTCCACATGTAAGCGCGGCTATCGGCGCGATCGTCTCATGCGCGCGGCGCCGTCAGCCGGCTTGCGTTCGTGTGCGTACCGACTTTCCATAAAAAGGGAGGATAGGATGAGGTCTGTGACGGCGTCAGGCGTCAAGAATAGAAATGACGGAAGAATAGAAACAACCAGAGAAGGAGGATTGAAATGGCGCGTTACTATGATGTGGATTACGAACCCGGCTTCCGAAGGGGTCGATACGAGGGGGCGCGGGGATTCTTCCGGCGCGCGGGAGATGAAGTGCGTTCGTGGTTCGGCGACGAGGAGGCCGAGCGGCGGCGCGGCAGAGGTGAGTATGAATACGAGCGGCGCGGGCGGCGGGGAGATTATGGGCGTCCCGGATACACAATCGACGACACACGCGCGGGTGACCTGATGTCGCGCGATGTGATCACGGTTTATCCCGAAGACCGGGTCGGATACGCGGCGCGGCTGATGCGCGATTATGACTGCGGCGCGCTTCCGGTAGTCGACCAGGAAGGTCGCCTCATAGGAGTGATAACGGACCGTGACATCTCGATGCGCCTCGTGGCCAATGAAGCGGACACCCATAACACCGTTGTGGCCGACTGTATGACCGACGGGGCTTTCGCATGCCACGCCGAGGATTCCGTCAGGGAATGCATGCGCCAGATGTCGCGCCATCGAATTCGGCGGCTGCCCATTATCAACGACTGGGGACACGTGGTAGGCATCGTCAGTCAGGGTGACCTGGCGCGGCACGCGGGAAACTATCCGGGGCGAGGCGAACGCCGCGCCATAGCCGACGTGATTTGCGCAGTCTCCGAGCCGCGGCGCGCGGCGCGCCGTTGAGCAATCAAAATGATGTTTGGGCCTTGATCATCGTTTCGGCCATGGCGAAGTAGTTGAGAAATCAGCGGCCCATATTTTTCTGTCCTACATCTTTCTGTTTCGGGTTTGCCAACAGAAAGATTTAGGACAGAAAAATATGGATGGATCAGATCTAAAGTCTTTCGCTGATGGCCGAAACAATGATCCAAAGCCCACGGAATAAATTTTTAAGAGGGGAAAAAATGGCGAAGAGACAAATAACGCGAGACGAGCTGTCCGAATTAGATTGGGCCGGAGACGGGCGGCGGAACGGAATGAAGAGGCTGAACGAAGAGAAAATCGCGCGGGGCCTGGGATGGTTCAGCATCGGCCTCGGGCTGGCGGAGATCGCGGCGCCGAGAAGTTTGGCGAAACTGATCGGCGTTCGCGGCGATTTCAGCGGCTTACTTAGGATGCTGGGAGCGCGCAAGATCACAAGCGGCATTGGCATCCTCGCCGGGCGGCGACCCAACGCGAATTGGGTGTGGTCGCGAGTCGGCGGCGATGCGATTGACCTGGCGCTGCTGGGCGCGGCCTTCAGACTGAAGAGGTCGAACCGGAACAAACTAGCGATGGCGACCGCCGCGGTGGCCGGAGTGACGGCTCTGGACGCGATCTGCTCTCAGCGGCTAAGCCGGCGCAACGGCGCGAGGGGCAACGGTGTCATTCACGTCGCGCAGTCCGTGACGATCAACCGTTCGCCAGAAGAACTCTACCGGTTCTGGCGAGACTTCCAGAATCTGCCGCGTTTTATGAAACATCTTGAATCGGTTCGGGCGACAGGAGACAGGAGTTCGCATTGGGCGGCGAAAGCGCCCGCCGGGAGGACGGTTGAATGGGACGCCGAGATTACCGATGACCGCCCGAATGAATTGATCGCATGGCGCTCGCTCGAAGGCTCGGACGTGGACAGCGTCGGGACCGTGCGGCTCGAACGCGCGCCGGGCGGGCGCGGCACAATAGTCAGGGTGGAAATGCGGTACAGCCCGCCGGCCGGCAGGGTCGGCGCCACTGTGGCCAAGCTTCTCGGCGAAGGCCCTGAATGGCAGATCAAGGACGACTTGCGCCGATTCAAACAGATTATGGAAGCCGGCGAAATCCTCACGACCGAAGGGCAGCCCGCCGGGCGCGCCAACAGCACGTCGTGGCGGTACGACCGAGCCGCGTGAAGTTGAGTGGCCCGACACATGGAGTTCAGCCTTCAGGCTGCTGAAGTTCAGCGGCCTGAAGGCTAATGTTGGTAAGTTTAGACATCAAAATCGGCGGCAGCCTTTGGAGTGCGGCGGCTTTGACGCCGCTTTCCAAATCCCCGATTTGTCGACAGCTCATTCAATAACGGGGAAAGCGGCGTCAAAGCCGCCGCAATCCGAAGCCCCGAACATCCTTCAGGTCGCCTTTTGACGCCCTGAAACAATGAAAACGCGCCATGTAGTAACGATTTATTCGTTACGTAACGTAAGTTGGTACGGCAAACAAGACGTGCGGGTAGTGGATGTGCCAGACCCGAAGATCATCAACAAGCGCGACGCGATTGTGAAGATCACTTCGACGGCGATCTGCGGATCCGACCTGCACCTCTACAACGGCTTCATCCCGACTATGGAGAAGGGCGACATCCTCGGGCACGAGTTCATGGGGGAGGTCGTCGAGGTCGGGCCTGAGGTCAAGAAGTTGAAGGTCGGTGACCGCGTAGTGGTCGCATTTCCGATTTCATGCGGCGCCTGCTTCTTCTGCGAGAGAGAGATGTATTCGCTCTGCGAGAACCAGGCCGAATACGCGCGCGTGCCGTTCGCCGACGTTGGCGCGTTCAAGATCGAGAACGGGCTGACGGACGAACAGGTCCTGTTCCTTTCCGACATCTTTCCGACAGGGTATATGGCGGCGGAGAATTGCGACATCAAGCAGGGCGACACCGTGGCCGTGTGGGGTTGCGGCCCCGTGGGCCAATTCGCCATCCGCAGCGCCTTTCTGCTCGGGGCCGAGCGCGTCATCGCCATCGACCGCTTCCCCGAGCGGTTGCGCATGGCGGAGGCGGGCGGCGCCGAGACGATCAATTACGAAGAGGTCGACGTTTACGACGCGCTGACGGAGATGACAGGCGGCCGTGGGCCGGACTCTTGCATAGACGCCGTCGGCCTGGAGGCGCACAAGCCCGGACTCACGTACCTTTACGACCGCGCGAAGCAGGCGGTGATGTTGGAGTCGGACCGGCCACTGGTCTTGCGCGAGGCGATCCTTGCCTGCCGCAACGGCGGCGTGGTCTCGATCCCCGGCGTCTACGGCGGGTTCGACGACAAGATTCCCGTCGGCGCGATCATGAACAAGGCGCTCACGATCAAGACCGGGCAGACGCATGTACAACGCTACTTCCGCCCGCTGCTCGAAAGGATTCAGAACGGGGAGATCGATCCCAGCTTCGTCGTCACGCACCGCCTGCGGCTCGGTGAGGCGCCCAAAGGGTATGACATGTTTCTGAACAAACAGAACAACTGCGTCAAGGTCGTGCTCAAACCTCACACTTGATAGCGCAGCAGAGACGCGATCATCTCGCGCAGCTTTGTCGTCATTCCGCGGCCGCGCCACTCATCGAGAGTGATGCGGCCGCAGGCCGCCAGATCGTCCGCAAAAATTTTCTCCCATTGCGCGGCGAAATCGCGGTCGTAGACGCAGACGTTGTATTCGTCGTTCAGCCCGAAGGAGCGGTTGTCGAAGCTGGCCGCGCCGACTGTAGATGGCCTTCCTCAGCGCCGGGGGCGCGAGGCGATTACGGTCGGCAGTGGCCGTCCGTATTCATTGCTTGTCATTACCCAAATCTTTGCGCGTTGTGCGAACCTATTCTTCGTCGCGGAGCGACGGTTTGAACTTAGGCCGGCTTTTCAAAGCCGGTGTCGCGTGTGTGAGAAATCCGCGAGTCGCGGAGCGACGGTTGAAGGAGGCGAAGACGAACTCACAACAATTTCAACCGTCGCTCCGCGACTGGAGAATCATTCGCCCCCTCAACCGGCGTTGAAACGCCGGCCTAAGTTCAAACCGTCGCTCCGCGACGAAGAGGCGCCTCCCTTGGAACGCAAAAGATTTGGGTAATGACAAGGTATTCATTGAAGAGGCGCGCAGTCACCTTAGCGATTGAATCAACTATGGCGTCATCTTCTACCATTGCCACGTCTCCGATCGAGGATAAGCGACCTTCCCCGACAAAATCCTTTGCCCAAGTCTTAACCGTCGACATAGGCGGATCGAGCGTCAAAGTCCTGGCCAGCGGACAGACAGAGCCGCGAAAGCGCCGGTCCGGAAAAAAATTGACGCCCACGAAAATGGTGGAAATAGTTCAAGAGCTTGCCGATGCCCGTGTCGCTGACGACGATCCGGATGTGTTCGCCGGCGCGTTCGGCCCGCAGTTCGACGCTCCCGCCGGTGGGAGTGAACTTGATCGCGTTCGAGAGCAGGTTCCAGACGATCTGCTGCAACCGGGCCGCGTCGCCCATTACGACTGCGGATTCCTTGATTGCGGATTGCGGATTGCGAATTGCTGATTGCTCTCCGCCGGGCGTCGTCATTTTCATCCGGCCGTTTGACAACTGCGAGCCCGCGATCCGCAATCCGCAATCCGCAATCCGCAATTTGACGCCTTTGGCCTCCGCCGCCGGGCGCACTATGTCGATCGCGGGTGCGATCACGGGGTTGATGTCCAGCCGGCGCAGGTCCAGCCGCAGCTTGCCGTTGGCGATGCGCGCGGTGTCGAGCAGGTCTTCGATCAGTTGCAGTTGCGTCCTGGCGTTGCGTTCGACGATGTCGCAGCAACGTTCCAATCGCGCCTCGTCGAGCGACTTCTCGCGCAGCATGAGGAGCCGATCGAAATATACAGCCGGAAAGTGTTCTGAACGAAAGCGTGGTGTTTGCCTTCAATGCGCACACATAGCTTTCGCTGAACTGTAGTGAAACATTCGCCTACATGCAAGTGATTTTCCGTTTATGGGTTGA
>WNGF01012442.1_pt1 | contig 10908 bp, 10 predicted proteins | sample 5400641 | NCBI WGS metagenome assembly WNGF01 (sample SAMN13153371, study PRJNA577476) | soil metagenome | isolation source: 80 cm soil or saprolite under grassland replicate 2 | place: USA:California | collected 2016-06-15 | reverse complement strand
GAATACGGACTGCGGGGGCCACTGAACCCGACGGCACACACACTTCCCATCGGCCTGTACCCGCTGTCCGGCATCACCGGCACCATGCTGGGCTCGTTCATCTGGGGCTGGCTGGGCGATCGCATCGGCCGACGTGCGTCCATCCTGCTCGCGGCGATCCTGTTCATAGCGACTTCGACGTGCGGCGCCATGCCTCAGTACTGGATGAACCTGGTTTGCTGTTTCATCATGGGCCTTGCCGCCGGCGGCATGCTGCCCATTGGGTTCTCGCTGGTGAGCGAGACCGTGCCGAGAAAGCACCGGGGCTGGATGATGGTCCTCATCGGCAGCAACATCGTCACGGCCTTCCTCCTCGTGAGCTTCCTGGCATCCACCTGGGCCTCGCCGGCGCATTTTGGCTGGCGGCTGCTCTGGCTCGTCAGCCTGCCCACGGGCCTGCTCCTGGTCGGGCTTAATCACTGGATACCAGAGTCTCCGCGCTTCCTGCTCGAGCGGGGCCGCGACGAGGAGGCACGCGCCGTCATAGGGCGCTACGGGGCCGTCCTCGTCGAGACCGAGCCAGAAGTCACCGTGGAGCGGGAACTGGCCGCCGGATCCAGGGATCTGTTCAGCAGGCCATTCCTCGGCCTGACGGCAGCCATCGTCCTGCTCGCGCTGAGCATCGGCTCAATCCAGTACGGCTTCCAGGCGTGGATGCCGTCCAACCTCGAGCGGCTTGGCTTCTCCTCGGCGCATGCGGGCGAAGTCCTCCGTAACGCCACGATCATCGGATTCCCGTTCAGCCTGCCGGTCGCACTGCTGTACCACGTGTGGGGGAGCAAGAAGACCACCCTGTGCGTAACCGGATTCATAGCTGTCGCGCTCGGCGCATTCGTGCTGCTCGGCAATCAGGTGGTCGGCAACGGCACCCTGCTCTACGTGCTCCTCGTTGTGCCGGTCTGGGGAGCCAACATCCTGAACGCGGTGCTCGCAGCCTACACGGCCGAGGTGTACCCGACGGCAATCCGCGCTCGCGGCAGCGGCCTGTCCGCAGGTTCGACTAAGACTGGCGGGGTACTGATCCTGTCTCTGGTGATAGTTGCCTTCGCCGCGGCGTCCATCCGGATGACCGCCGCTCTTGGCGCGGTCTCGATGGTGGCAGCGGCCATCGCCCTTTCGGCCTTCGGGCTGGAAACCCGGCACAAGCGGCTAGAGCAGATCACGGCCGAAGAACTGGGCGCACGATACCCCACGCCATCAGCCGTCGCCGCGGAGAATTGATGGCGCGGAGCCTGCGGGAAAGTAGCGGGCGCCTTCGTGCCAGCGGGCCTGGACCCGGCGACCCGGTGGATGGCGGCCTTAAGCCGCCGGTTCCCACCGATGAGGGGCAGGCCCTCGCCGAGGAGCTACCGACGCCGAAGGTATCGCCGAGGGAGGGATTTCCTATGGCACCTCAGCGCACCATCGTGACTCGTGCCCCGCAATGCCCGCCCTGGTCACGCCTCGGCGAGGCGGTCAGGCTGTTCGCCCGCGGGACCACTGTGCGCGCTTGCGTTCCGGTGGCTGTGGTGGTCGGCTGCGTGCTGTCGGCGGGCAACGTGGGGATGCAGGTGGTTTCGGGACACGCTGGCTGGCCGACTTGCGCCTCAGGCCTGCGTCGCCGGGTCGTGGAGCACGCGCTGTTCACGCACGGCAAGCCCGGTGCGGTAACCGGCGGCGAGGTTAGACTCCGCCTTCGTGGGCACGCATCCGGCCGGCCGTGTGTGGGGCAGCCTGGAAACGCTGCACGACGTCATTTAGTTCGCCGGCGGCGTGCGGCCCGCCGAGATCGCGCGGGGCCTCTTACCGGTTTCTGGATGACCTATTTCGCGGTCCGGGCGGCGCCGCCGGGGCCCATCGCTGCGCTCGTTGCCGTGGCGGCCTTCGCCGGGTTCTGCCCCGCCATGGTCGCCAAAGCGCTCCCGGAGGCGTGGCCGCGCATCACACCACAGGCCTGCACCGGCGCCCGCGCGGCGGTCAGCACCGCCGCGCTGCGGGAGGTGGGCGCGGACCCCGGCGCCTGCGACCGCGCCGCCTGGCCCGGTGGCCCAGCCGCCAACGCAAGCGTGGCGACGAACGCCCCGATCGTGGCCGCGTCACAGCAGGCCAGCCCGCCGCGGGTGCCGGTGAAGGCGACGAACTCCCCGGCCACCGTCCCGTATGTGCGCACCGTCGACACGGCGCGATCCGCTGCGCGAAGCGACGCCTGGAACCGGGCGACCGCCTCGGCGCCGTCCCCCTGATAGCTTGCTCACCGACCGGAATAGCGGCGCAGCACCGCCCCGTGAACCGCGTACTCGCCCAGCATCTGGGCGACCCTGAACAAGTAGATGTCATTCGGCTGGGTGCCGGACTGCTCCTTGCCGAAGAAGCCGCAGGATTCGTCGACCCACGCCATCGCCACGTCCAGGGAGAACTCCTCGACGCCGCGGCCAGCGAAGTACTTCTGCAGGCGGCGCCAGCAGCCCCGGTACCACACCATCGTCGAGTCCTTGTAGCCCAGACGCACCAGCTCAGCGTCCAGACCAGACACCAGCGCACACAAAGCGACCATCCGGCCGACCTCCGATCATGCGGTGCCCGGCACCCGGCCAGGCCACATGATCGGAATCCTCGGGGTTATGCACAGTGCTCGATCCCCAGCGTCGCTGTCACCAAGGCCACCAGGACAGCGCTGCGCATAACCCGGCACTGTTCATAAGGCGGCGTGATTTCACCGTGCCTGCTGAACGTCGCCTTGCACGGGCTGGAGGGTGCCGCCGGGGTCCGGTACCGCACCACCGGAGTACATGCCGGTGACACGGAACCAGGCTCCCCGGTCGCGATCAGGTACGCCGATGACGTAGCGGTGCTCTGCCAAAGCCAGGAGCAGGCACAGCAGGTCAAGGCGCGGCTCGCCAAGTGGCTGGCACCCCGGGGCCTGTCCTTCAACGAGGACAAGACGAAGGTCGTGCACCTCACCGAGGGGTTCGACTTCCTGGGCGTGAACGTGCGCCGATATCCAGGCGGCAAGCTGCTGATCAAACCGAGCAAGGCGGCCATCAGGCGGCTCCGGGAACGGCTCGCGGCCGAGACGCGCGCTCTGCGCGGCGCGAACGCGATGGCGGTCATCGTCAAGCTCTCCCCGATTACCAGGGGATGGGCGGCCTACTACCGGACGGTGGTGTCGGCTGAGGTGTTCTCAGCCTTGGATCAGTACGTATTCAAGCTCACCTACAAGTGGGCGAACTACCGCACCCGAACAAGCCGAAGTGCTGGATCGTCGGCCGGTACTTCGGGGCGTTCAACAAGTTCAGGAACGACCGCTGGGTGTTCGGTGACCGCGACAGCGGCGGCCACCTGGTGAAGTTCGCCTGGACCAGCATCAACCGGCATGTCATGGTCAAGGGCGCGGCGTCTGCCGACGACCCCGCCTTGGCCGATTACTGGGCCAACCGGCGACGACGCAGCAAGCCCCCGCTGGACAACTACACGCTCGGCCTGCTCACCAGGCAGGACGGGCACTGTCCGCTCTGCGGGGACCACCTGCTCACCGCCGGCCAGCCACCGCAGTCCCCACAGCAGTGGGAACGATGGTAGCTCCAGGTCACCCGCAAGGCGATAGCCGCCAGCTACCTCGTCCACCACGGGAGACCCGGCCCCGCCGGTCACGGCACGACCCGCCTCGTGCACGCCTCCTGCCATCGCGGGCTGCAAGCCCGCCAGCGCAGGAACCTGGCACAGCCGACCTGCACGCCCTCGCGGCTTGCTTGAGCTGCCTGCGGCGAAAGTCGCACGGGCAGTTCTGAGGGGACCGGAGCGCGGAAATGCGCTCCGGTTACCCGACCGCCGCCTGTACCGGGCGGAAGGGCTGCCGATCAAGATGATCGCCCGGGTCAGGGGCGTGTCGAGGAACACGGTGCGGGCGGCGATCGCCAGTGATGGGCCGCCGAGGTATGAGCGGCGGCCGAAGGGATCGATCGTGGATGCGGCCGAGCCGCGGATCCGGGAGCTGCTGCGGGCGTATCCGGCGATGCCGGCGACGGTGATCGCGGAGCGGATCGGCTGGGACCGGTCGATCCGGGTGCTGAGCGGCCGGGTGGCTGAGCTTCGCCCGGCGTACCTGCCGCCGGATCCGGCGAGCCGGACCGCGTATGCGGCGGGTGAGCTGGCGCAGCATGATGGTTCCCGCCGATCGAGCTGCCGGTGGGGTTCGGCCAGGCGCGTGCTGCCCGGCAGCTGCCGGTGCTGACGATGGCCTGCGGGTACTCCCGTCACCTGGCCGGGCTGCTGATCCCGTCGCGGCAGGCCGAGGACCTGTTCGCGGGCTGGTGGCGGCTGCTGGAGGGGCTGGGGGCGGTGCCGCGGGCGCTGGTGTGGGCGCGGTCGGCCGGTGGCGGGGCGGCAAGCCGCAGCTGACCGGGGTATGCCAGGCGTTCCGGGGCACGCTGGGCGCGAAGGTGATCGTGTGCAAGCCGGCGGACCCAGAGGCGAAGGGCCTGCTGGAGCGGGCGCATGACTGGCTGGAGCGCTCGTTCCTGCCCGGCCGGGAGTTTTGCGGCCCGGCCGATTTCAACGCCCAGCTCGCCGCCCTGGGCGCCCATTGCCGCCGCGTGGGTGACTGCGAGCTGCGCGATGCCGTCCTCGCGGGTCATCGGTGACGGTTTGCCAGGGCCATCTCGGGAACCTGATAGTTGGGATGACGGGGGTGACGGAAGTGCAAAAAGAAAACTACGATCCACTTGCCGGCGATGATGCGATTGACATGCATGATGCCGTTCGCACGCACCGTGCCGTTCGCCGCCGCGGTGTCGCCGCCGCTGCGATTGCTGTTGCGATTCTTGGATCTTCGGCTGGGCTCGGCAGGTCTCCAGCTGGTGGGTTCAGCGGGTCTGCTGGTGGCGCAGCCGGCGGGTCTTCGGCTGCCTGGTTCGGCTCGGCTTCGGCTGGCGTGCTTGGCCGGTCATCGGCGTCCGGGCCTGCCAGGTTTCCTGGTGGCGCGGCCATCTCCTGGGCTGGCGACTTTCGCCGGGTGCGAACGCATCTGACCGTTCCGTTTGCGCTCCGGGCTCCCGCCGGCGCACCCGAGCCGTCGGTTTCCGGTCGTCGGCTGGTCAATGCGCACGGCCAGGGGCTTAGGCTGCTGGGCGTCAACCGGCCCGGCACGCATTATGAGTGTGTCCAGACGACCGACCGGATCTTCGACGGGCCATCCGGCGACGCGTCCGTCCAAGCCATCGCGAGCTGGCACGCAACCGCCGTTCGGGTCACGCTGAACGAGGACTGCTGGCTGGGCATCAACGGGGTCAGCCCGGCGGTCAGTGGCGCGGCGTACCGGACCGCGATCGCCGGCTACGTGGCGCGGCTGCACCAGTACGGCCTGGCCGCGATTCTCACGCTGCAGTGGAGTGACGGCGACTACACCGGTGGAACGTGCCAGCAGAAAGCGGACCCGGCCGGCGCCGTGTGCCAGAAGCCGATGCCCGACGCTGCTCACGCGGCGGCGTTTTGGACGTCGGTGGCCAGCACGTTCAAAAACGATCACGCCGCGGTCTTCGACCTGTTCAGCGAACCCTTCCCAGACCGCCTGATGTCGTCCCGCCCAGCCGCATGGGCGTGCTGGCTGCGGGGCGGCCGATTCTGCACCGGGTTCAGCTACCAGGTCGCGGGGATGCAGACGCTGCTGCAGGCTGTGCGGCGTGCTGGGGCCACCAACGTTGTCGCGGTGGGTGGCATCAACTATGCGAACGACGACTCTGGCTGGCGCGCGAACCGGCCGGCCGATCCTGCCCACAACCTCGCTGCGTCGTGGCACTCCTACAGCTGGAACGCCTGCCACACCAAGGCCTGCTGGGACCAGCAGATCGCGCCGCTGGCGGATGGGGTTCCGCTGATCGCGGACGAGATCGGTGAGGACGACTGCGCTCACTCCTACATCGACACCCTCATGTCGTGGCTCGACCAGCGGGGCGCGTCGTATCTCGCCTGGGGCTGGAAGGCCCAGAGCGCGCGGTTTCCCTGCGGTGACTTCAACCACGGCAATGCCGGGCCCTCGCTGATCACCTCCTACGAGGGTACGCCGACCCCTTACGGCTCTGGCCTGGAAGATCACCTGACGGCGTGCGCATCCGCCAGAGGCGGGCCTGCCGACACGGCTACCGCTCGCCCCAGGGGCCGGGTCAGCGACGCCCTCGAAATCCCACTGCCACAGGCTTGGCAGCGCCCCCACCGCCAAACGCGGCTTGGCAAAATTGCAATCGTCCCGCCATGGCGGCCGCGGCCGAAGCAAGAGGGCACGCGGACGAAGAGCTGATTTCGATCTTGCCAAACCTCAATCTGTCTGACTACTATCTGCTTACAGGTGCCTACTAATCGTAACTGGCATGTGCCGAGCGGGGGACCCGGAAAATGCGACGTTATCTGCACGCTACAGGTGCCGTACGTGGAACCCGCCGGGCCGGGGCAGCGGGGGCGGTGATCGCGGCACTTGCGGTCGTCCCGCTGGCAGCCTGGACAGGCCCCAATGCGCCGGCTGCCCCGGTGGAGCGCGGTATCACCGGCCCAATCTCCTCTGCGGTGCACGGCAAGTGCCTGGATCAGCACACCGATCACAGCGGAAAAGGCCAGGTGGCAGGGATCGCCCATTGCACCGGCGAATCGGCGCAGCACTGGGCAATGCCCGGCGACAACACGATCCGCATTCAGGGCAAATGCCTCCAAGCGAGCAGCCAGGCAAATGGCGCCGGAATCGTCCTGGCAACCTGCGACGGATCAGACGCGCAGTTCTGGGAAGTTTCCGGTGTCGTCCGCGTTCCCGGTGATGAATTCATCAATCCGTGGTCGGGCAAGTGCCTGGAGGACCCGGGTGAGTCCACGGTTGACGGCACCCAGGTCCAGCTCAATACGTGCGGCAGGTCGGCCGCTCAGACCTGGTATCCACCGGGCCAGGCCCGCTGACAGGTTCCCCAGGGAAGGGGCGCGGCATAGCGCCCCAGGCTCGGGGCCGAGCTTATCCCGGCACGCGGCGCCGCGCGCGTTGCTATTCACCTGGCTGGCCATGGGCAGGCGGTCCCAGCAGGGACACTTGCCGCTGAGCACAGCAAAGCAGATCAAACAGAGCGGCATGGCGCCACCATTGGCGCCGGAGATGCCGTGCCCGTCTACGTCAAGCCCGCAAACCCCCTGGTGGCACCTGGTCAGCGGTGCCGCCCGGCCGCGCGCAGGTTCCGGCTGGCGGCCGCCGTCGAGACCCAGTTCCGAAGGGGGACCGCTGTGTATCTAACCGGAGTTCACCACGCCGATGGGACATCACCTCACCCCGTTACCGGAAGGGGGCGCGGCTGCGCCGGCCACAGACGCCGGCGGCGAGGCGCCATGGCGATCGCATCCGTCGTATCGGCCGCGGTGGCTTGGCTGGCGCTCCCCGTCGCCGCCGCCCACGCGGATCAGGCCGGCGCCCACGCTGCCTCACCCTTCGCGCCCGTGCTGGCCTACACCGGCGCGGATGACGACGTCGAGCTGCGCGCAGCGTGCCCACCACCCACCCAAGCCGTTCAGGCGGCCTGTTTCGCGATCCGGGTCCAGCACACGGCGGGAGGCGGCGGCACCGCATCGCCGCTGACGCCCTACGGATACGGGCCATCCACCCTGCAGCGCGCCTACAACCTGCCAACCAGCCGCGGCTCGGGCCGCGTGGTGGCGGTCGTGGACGCCTACGACGACCCGAACGCGGAGTCAGACCTGGCCCGCTACCGCAGCACCTACGGCCTGCCCCCGTGCACGACCGCCAACGGCTGCTTCAGGAAGGTCAACCAGGCCGGCGGGGCCAGCTACCCAAGCCCCGACGCCGGCTGGGCCGCGGAGATCTCGCTGGACCTGGACATGGTCTCCGCCGTCTGCCCGAACTGCCGCATCCTGCTGGCCGAAGCCTCCAGCGCTTATCTCAGCGACCTGGGCGCTGCCGTCAACAGGGCGGTCAGCCTCGGCGCGCGGTTCGTCTCCAACAGCTACGGCGCTTCGGAGTCGTCTTACGACACCACCTACGACACCCAGTACTTCAACCACCCGGGGGTGGCCATCACCGCGTCCGCGGGTGACAGCGGCTACGCAACGTCGTACCCGGCGGATTCCCGCTACGTCACGGCGGTCGGCGGCACCAGCCTGACCTCGGCCAGCACGATTCGCGGCTGGTCGGAGAAGGTGTGGAACGGCACCGGATCCGGCTGCTCCGGCTACGACGCCAAGCCGTCCTGGCAGACCGACTCGCTCTGCGGCAGGCGCACCGGCAATGACGTGGCCGCGGTCGCCGACCCCAACACCGGCGTCGCCGTGTACGACACCTACCAGGCAAACGGGTGGCAGATCTACGGGGGCACCTCCGCCTCCGCCCCCATCGTCGCTGCCACCTACGCCCTCGCCGGCACCCCGGTGTCCGGCACCTACCCGGCCTCCTACCCCTACGCCCACCCAGCCGCGCTGTACGATGTGACCTCCGGCAGCAACGGTTCCTGCAGCCCGCTGTACCTCTGCACGGCGCGGGCGGGCTATGACGGCCCCACCGGCCTTGGCACACCCAACGGCATGACAGCATTCCTGGCACCGTGAGCCATTGCAGGCTGCGATGAGCCAGCATGGTGAGCCGCGATCCCGATGGCGACCATCCTCGATTCCCTGCGCAAAGAGTGACAGATCGAACACGATTAGTGCTTGAATGGGGTGCGGGGTGGCCATGGTCGTGAGCGGGGGCGTGAACGTGGCATCGATCTCCGGGCTGCGGCGGCAGGTGAGCGCCGCCGCGGCCGTGTCGCTGGCGGTGACGGCCGCCGCTTTGATCGTCGCCCTGGCCGCGGCGGCCGGTACCCGGGCCGGCAGCCGAGAGCTGTCGCGGCGGCTGGTGCCCGCGGCCGCGGCGTCGGGGGTGCTGGTTGAGCGGTACCTGGCGGAGCAGACGTCGCTGCGTGACTATGTGACGAGCGGCCGGGCGGCGGCGCTGGCGCCGTTCCGGCGGGCCGCCGCCCAGATCGGCGGGCAGCAGGCGGGGGTGGCCGGCCTGGTGGCAGGCTATCCGCGGATGCGGGGCCAGCTCGCCGCCGCTGAGGCGGCGCACACGGCGTGGCTGACCCGGGTGGCCGGGCCGCAGCTCGCGGCGGCCGGGCGCGGTGACTTCGCCCGCGCCCGGGCGCTGCAGGCCAATATCCCGGTCATCCGGCCGTACTCGCTGGCGGTGCGCACCCGGATGGCGGCGCTGCAGGAGCAGATCACGGCCATGCAGGCGCAGGTCACCGCTCGCCTGGCCGGCGCGCAGGGCCGCCTGATCGCGGCCCTGGCCGCAACGTGTGCCGTGGTGGCGGTGATCGCGGTGGGTGGCGTGGTGGCGGTGCGCCGCTGGCTGCTCACACCGTTGACGGCGCTGCGCCGCGCGGCCGAGTCCGTCGCCGCTGGCAATTTTGACACCCCGGTGCCCACGGCCGGCCCGGCCGAGCTCGCGGACCTGGGCCGGGCTGCCGAGCGGATGCGCACCCGGCTGGCCGCGGCCCTGGCCGGGGCGGAGCAGGCCGAGCAGCGGTTCCGCGGCCTGTTCGAGTCCTCGCCGGACGCCACGTTGACGGTGGCGGCGGACGGGTCCATTGCCATGGTGAACGCCCAGGCCGAGCGGATGTTCGGGTACAGCGCCGCGGAGCTGGCCGGCCAGCCGGTGGAGATCCTGGTTCCCGAGGCGGTGCGCCGCGCTCAGACCGGGCGCAGCGCCGGCTATTACGCTGACCCGGCGTCCTGGCCGACGGGCCGCGGCCTGCAGCGGTCCGCGGTGGGCAAGGACGGGCGGGAGTTCCCCGTCGAGATCAGCCTGAGCTCGCTGCCCACCGGATCCGGGGTGGCCGTGTCGGTCGCCGTCCGCGACATCTCCGAACGGCTGGCCACCCAAGCCGAACGCGACCGGCTGCGCGCCGAAGCGCAGCGGGAGCGCTTCGAACGGCGGCAGCAGCAGTCGCAGCGGCTGGAAAGCCTCGGCCAGCTGGTCGGCGGCGTCGCGCACGACTTCAACAACATGCTCAACGTCATCAGCGGCTACACCGACCTCATCGCCCAGCAGGTGACCGCCCTCGCCGGCGCGGACACGCGGCTGGAGGCCGTGCTCGCCGACATCGAGCAGGTCCGCGGCGCCTCCGAGCGGGCGGCCCGGCTCACTCGCCAGCTGCTGATCTTCGCCCGCCGCGACGTCACCCACCCGGAGGTCCTCGACCTCAACGACGTCACCGCCGGTGTCGAGCAGCTGCTGCGCCGCACCCTCGGCGAGCACATCGACCTGATCATCGCCCCCGCGCCCGGCCTGTGGCCGGTCACCGCCGACGCCGGCCAGCTCGAACAGGTCCTGGTCAACCTCGCCGTCAACGCCCGCGACGCCATGCCCGGCGGCGGGAAACTCGCCATCGACACCGGCAACCTCACCGTTGACGACACCTACGCGGCCAGCCGGCCCGGCCTGACACCGGGCCGCTACGCCCGGCTGCGGGTCTCCGACACCGGCGCCGGCATGGACCGCCACGTCCTCGCCCACGTGTTCGAACCCTTCTACACCACCAAACCCGCCGGCCAGGGCACCGGGCTCGGCCTGGCCACCGTCTACGGCATCATCACCCAAGCCGACGGCCACGCCCAGATCTACTCCGAACCCGGCCTCGGCACCACCCTCACCGCGCTGCTGCCCGCCACCGACACCCCAGCCACCGGCACCGGCACCGCCGCGGCGGGGCCCGCGGCCGCCGCCCCCGGCCCCGGTGAGACAGTCCTGGTCGTCGAAGACGAGCAAAGCCTGCGGGACCTGGCCGCCAGGATCCTGACCCGCAACGGCTACCAGGTCTGCGCCGCCACCACCGCCGCGGACGCCCTCCGCCACGCCATCGACGGTGACTG
>WNGF01014891.1_pt1 | contig 10910 bp, 9 predicted proteins | sample 5400641 | NCBI WGS metagenome assembly WNGF01 (sample SAMN13153371, study PRJNA577476) | soil metagenome | isolation source: 80 cm soil or saprolite under grassland replicate 2 | place: USA:California | collected 2016-06-15 | reverse complement strand
GGCCCGCTTCGATCCGGCCGGCGCGACGAGCACCGTCGCGGCAGGCGTCTGCCCGGCGGGCTCCGCGGGGTGGGCGATGGCCGCGGACATCGCGTGCGGTCCCTAGCCGCCGCCCTCGCGCTCGTCGCGTTGGCGGGCGCAGCGCGCGCGGGCGGGGACGAGCTGCGCCCCACGGGCAAGTCGCTCGCCGAGGGCGGCCCGGTCTGGATCGGGCCGCGCCCGGCGGCGCCGCCCCGGCGCGTCGTCGTGCTCGCGCCGAGCCTCACCGACGTGATCCTCGCGCTCGGGCTCGGCGACCGGCTCGTCGGCGTCACCCGCCTCGACGACGATCCCCGGGTCGCGCGGCTGCCGCGCATCGGCGGCTACCTCGATCCGAACCCGGAGGCGGTGGTCGCGCTGCAGCCGGACCTCGTCGTGTGGGTGACGAACGGGAGCGCCGCGGGCCCGGTGCGGAAGATCTCCGAGCTGTCGCGCGCCTCGCGCCGACCGTTCCCGATCCTCGCCCTGCAGATCGACGGCCTCGCCGACGTGCTCGCGGCGCCGCGGGTCCTCGGCGAGGTCCTCGGCGAGCCCGCCCGCGGCGCGTCGCTCGCGGGCGACCTCGCGGCCGGCGTGGACGCGGTGCGCCGGCGCGTGGCGGGGCGGGCGCCGAAGCGGGTCCTCTTCGTCGTCGGGCGCGAGCCGCTCATCGTCGCGGGCCGCAAGAGCTTCGCCGAGGAGCTGCTCCGCGTGTGCGGGGCGCGGAACGTCGTCGAGGGGGACGTCCCCTGGCCGGTCTACCCGCTCGAGAAGGCGGTCGCGGACGACCCCGACCTCGTCGTGGACGCCGCGCCGCAGGAGGCGCCCGAGGGGATCCGCCGGCTCGCCGCCATCCCCGCGGTGCGGCGCGGCGCCGTGGTCCGGATCTCGAACGACGACCTCATCCGGCCCGGGCCGCGGATGGTGCGCGGGCTCGAGGCGCTCTGCCGCGGCATCCACCCGGAGGCGGGCCGGTGACCTCGCGCCGCGTGCGCGTCGCGCTCGCGCTCGGCGCGGGCGCGCTCGCCGTCGTCCTCGCCGTCGCCGCGTCCGGGCTCGTCGGCGCCCAGCCCATCTCGCTCCGTGCCGCGCTCGCGGCCGTGGAGCCCGACCGGGCCATCCTGTTCGAGCTCCGGCTGCCGCGCGCACTCGTCGCGGCGCTCGTCGGGTGCGCGCTCGCCGCGGCGGGCACCGCGCTCCAGGCGCTGCTGCGGAACCCGCTCGCGGAGCCGTTCGTGCTCGGGGTCTCCGGGGGCGCCGCGCTCGGCGGCTCCCTCGTGCTCGTCGCCTCGGCGGCGCTCGCGCGCGTGGCCGGCGCGGCGGGCGAGGCGCTCGGGGCTGCGCCGCCGGTCGCCGCGGGCGCGATCCTCGGCGCCGCGCTCGCGACGTTCCTCGTCTTCGGCCTCGGTCGGATCGCGGGGCGGCTCGTACCGGAGGCGGCGCTCCTCGTCGGCATCGTGTTCAACTCGTTCGTCGCGGGCGTCATCACCCTCCTCAAGCTCCTCGTTCCGCCCGAGCAGGCGAGCCGCCTCACGTACTGGCTCGTCGGCGCGGTGGGCTACGAGTCGGCGGCGACGCAGGCGTGGGGCGCCGGGGTCGTGCTCGCAGCGGTCGCGATCCTCGTCGCGCTCTCCGCGCAGCTGAACCTCCTCACGCTCGGGGACGAGGAGGCGGCGACGCTCGGCCTCGACGTGCGCCGCGCCCGCGTCTGGGTGTTCTTCGCCGCGAGCGCCGCGACCGGCGCCGCGGTCGCGCTCGCGGGCCTCGTCGGCTTCGTCGGCCTCATCGTCCCCCACCTCGTCCGGCGCGTCGTCGGCCCCGACCACAGGCTCCTCGTGCCGGCGTCCGCCCTGTTCGGCGCCGCGTTCCTCGTGCTCGCCGACGCGCTCGCGCGGCTCGCGTTCATGCCGCTCGGGACCGAGCCGCCGGTCGGCGCGGTGACGGCGTTCCTCGGCGGCCCGTTCTTCCTGTGGCTCCTCCGGCGCAGCGCGCGCCCCGAGGCGGCGCGGTGACGGCCGCGGCCGCGGGGCCGCCCTGGCCCGACCCGATCGTGGACGTCGCGGACGCCGCCTTCGCCTACGGCGCGGCCGACGCGGTGTCGGGCGTCTCGTTCGCCGCGCGCGCCGGCGAGTTCGTCGGCCTGCTCGGCCCGAACGGCGCCGGGAAGTCGACGCTGGTCCGGCTCGTCGCCGGGCTCCTCGCGCCCGCGCGCGGCACGGTACGGCTCGCCGGGCTCGACCCGTTCACCGCGCCGCGCCGCACGATCGCGCGGATGTGCGCGCTCGTCCCGCAGGAGCCGCGGATCGCCTGGCCGTTCACGGTGCGCGAGGCGGTGATGATGGGGCGCTCGCCGCGGCAAGGGCTGCTCGCGCTGCCGAACCGCCTCGACCGCGGCGCGGTGGACGGCGCGCTCGAGGCCTGCGACCTCGTCCACCTCGCCGAGCGGCGGCTCGACGCGCTCTCCGGCGGCGAGCGGCGGCGGGTCTTCTTCGCGCGCGCGCTCGCGCAGGAGCCGCGCGTGCTGCTCCTCGACGAGCCGACCGCGTTCCTCGACCTCGGCCACCAGGTCGCCGCGATGCGGATGGCGCGGCTCGCGGCCCGGGGTGGGCTCTGCGTCGTCGCGGTGCTGCACGACCTGAACCTCGCCGCGGCGACCTGCGATCGCGTCGTCATACAGCTTCAGCGTCGCGGCGATGGTGCGCGCCGAGGGATCGTCCATGCTCTGCCGGTAGCCGATGTCGAGCGCGACGCCGTTCTGGGTGACGAGGCCGGCGCCGATCGACCACCACTGCGTGTCGAGCGTCTCGTCCTTGATCCACCCGGCGCGCACCGGGACGAGCCGCCCGAGCAGCACCTCGACGCCGGTCGCCCAGCGGTTCGTCGTCTTCCCGCGCCGGTCGAAGTCGGCGCGCCAGTCGCCGGTGACCTGGAGCGAGCGGTCGTTGCCGAGCGCGATTCCGGCGCCCGCGCCCATCGGCGCGACCGCGTCGTTCCCGACGGGCACGAGGTCGTATCCCGCGAAGCCGATCGAGACGAGGTCCGCGACCTGCCAGAGCACGCCGGCGTCCACCGTGGCGGCCGACGTGTTGCGGGGGCCGCGCACCGAGAGGTACTTGCCGCCAACGCCGAGGTAGAGCTTGTCCGCGATCGGCCCGGCGAGCGCGAGGTGGACGATGTTGCCGGTGAAGGTCCCCTGCTCCGCGCGCAGGAACGAGACGCCGGCGGTGACGGGCGAGCTCTGGGAGTCCACGATGGAGCCGCCGAGGAACCGATCGACGGTGTCGGGCCCGCGCCGGTCCAGGATGAGCCCCGTCTCGACCGAGTAGCGCTTGCGCGCGGCGATCGCGCCCGGGTTCAGGTAGAGGCCGTCGTTGCCGGCGGCGGTGCCGATGCCCGCGGAGAGGCCGAGCGTGCGGGGGCCCGCGATGTCGGGGATTCCGCCGGCCGGCGGCGGCTCCGCGGCGAGGGCGCTTCCGGTGGCGAGGAGGACGATCGCGGAGAGGGTCCGTGCGTGCACCCGGCGAGGATACGGAGAGGGAGCGCCCCCGGCAAGGACGCGAACTCGCCCCTTCGCGCGGCGGGCGGATCGCGCTAGCGTCGATCGACGGGAAGGAGGTCTCCTCCATGCGCAGTCGCGAGGTCGAGCGGTATCGCAGCGTCCTCGAGTCGCAGCTCGTGTCACTCGTCGGCCATGGCACGCAGGCGGTGCACGAGATGGCCGGCACCGGCGGCGAGGAGATCCCGGATCCGAACGATCGCGCCACGGCCGAGGAGGGCCGCAACTGGGCGCTCCGGCTCCGCGACCGCGACCGGAAGCTCATCGGCAAGATCCAGGAGGCGCTCGCGCGCCTCGAGTCCGGAACGTTCGGCAAGTGCTCCGTGTGCGGGAGCGCGATCTCGCCCGCGCGGCTGCGGGCGCGACCGGTCACGGACCTCTGCATCGACTGCAAGACCGAGGCGGAGCGCGGCGAGCGCTGAGCCCGCGGCCTCGAAGAGGAGGCCCGCCGCCCCGGTCCGGTGCTAGATTGCCGCCCAACATGGCGACGCAGAAGATCCGCAAGGCCGTGATCCCCGCCGCGGGCCTCGGCACGCGCTTCCTCCCGGCGACGAAGGCGGTCCCGAAGGAGCTCCTCCCGATCGTGGACACGCCCACGATCCAGTACATCGTCGAGGAGGCGGTCGCGGCGGGCGTGCGCGACGTGATCCTCATCTGCGCGCGCGGGAAGGACTCGATCGTCGATCACTTCGACATCGCCGGCGAGCTCGAGGCGCACCTCGACCGGACCGGCAAGCACGAGCTCCGCGAGCAGATGCGGGCGATCGCGCAGATGGCGAACGTCGTGATGATCCGACAGCAGGAGCCGCTCGGCCTGGGCCACGCGGTGCTCTGCGCGAAGGACGTGGTCGGCGACGAGCCGTTCATCGTCATGCTCGGCGACGACGTCATCGACGCGCCGGTGCCCGGGGCGAAGCAGCTCGCCGACTGCTGGGAGCGGCACGGGCTCGGCACGGTCGCGCTCATGGAGGTGACTCGCGAGGAGACGGCGCTCTACGGCATCGCCGCGGGCGCCGCGGTGGACCCTCGGACGATCAAGATCGACCGGCTCGTCGAGAAGCCGAAGAAGGACCCGCCCTCGAACCTCGCCGTGATCGGCCGCTACGTGCTGCCGCCGCGCGTGTTCGAGGTGCTCGAGCAGGTGAGCCCCGGCGTCGGCGGCGAGATCCAGCTCACCGACGCGCTCGCGGTGCTCGCGCGCGAGGAGGGGCTGCTCGGGTACCAGTTCGAGGGAGACCGCTACGACGCGGGCGACCGCTTGGGCTACCTGAAGGCGAACATCGCGTTCGCGCTGAAGCGGCCGGAGCTCGCGCCGGCGCTGCGCGCGTGGCTGCGCGAGGTGACCCGGTGAGCGCCCTCCGTCGCGCCGCCGCCGCGCTCTGCCTCGCCGCCGCGCTCCCGGCCGCGGCCTACATCCTCCCCGTCCCCGGGATCCTGCGCCGGCTCGGCGAGCGGCGCGCCGCGCTCTCGCTCGACGCGCTCGAGGTGCAGGGATCGCTCGTCGCGCGCGGCAACGCGGCCGAGCGGATCGCCGGCGCCGCACCGCGGGGCGCCGGCGGCGACGCGAGCGCTCCCGCGCGGTTCCTCATGAAGGTCCCCGGCCGCTGCCGGCTCGAGATCGTGCGGCCCGGCGCGCCCGAGGCGGAGCGGCCGTTCGCGGCCGTGCGCGACGGCAAGGTCACGGGCCCGCTCGCGGACCTGCCGCCGGTCGCCGCGTTCGCGCGCGCGCTCTGCACGCTCCTCGCCGCGCCGACCTCGGGCGACGCGTCCGACGTCTTCGCGGGCCTCCTCACCCGCCGCGGCGTCGGGCTCGGCGAGGCGACCCTCGGCCGCTTCGACGGCCGGATCGCGTACGTCGTCGGCGGCCGCGCGAAGGACGCGAAGCCGCTCCTCTTCGTCTCGAAGGACGGCTTCCAGCCGCTCCGGCTCGTCGCGCCGGAAGGGAAGGAGCTCCTCGACGTGCGCCTCCTCGGCTGGGGCTCGCCGTCGGGGGGCGATTGGTTCCCGCGCGCGGTCGAGGTCTGGGCGAAGGACGCGACGCTGCTGCGCTTCACGACCGAGCGCGCGGCCGCGAACCCGCGCCTCGCGGAGCAGCTCTTCCCGTAGCCGGCCGTCCGATCGATCGAATCTCCCTCGCCCCCGCGAAGCGGGGGAGAGGGTCGGGGCTCGTGATTTGTCACATCTCGGCGGAGTGGGGCCGTACGAAGGGCGCCTATGCGCGAGGGGGACGCGCCCGAGGGTGAACGGGATGGGCAACGAGGAGTGCGGCGGCCGAGGCGCGTCCGCGAAGAGGAAGCGCCCGTGAAGAGATCGGCTTGCGGCCACCCACGAGTTTCTCTCGCCGGGACGCGTGATCTCGTCCGCACACGGAGGGCGCGCCCGTACTTCCCCTCGCCTGCGGCGAGGCCACGCTCAGGACGAACGGGGTCTTCAGGGTCGCTACGCCAGCGCCCGGTCGTCGCCCTCGTCGCCGGAGTCCGGCTCGACGTCGCTGCGGTACTTCCGCAGCACGCGCTTGAAGTTCGAGCGGTCCATCCCGGCCTTGCGGGCCGCCGCGGAGATGTTGCTGTCACACGCCTTCATGAGCGCGTCGACGTAGCCCTTCTCGAAGCGCCTCAGCGCGTGCTCCTTCGCCGCTGCGTAGGAGAGCGACAGCCAGGCGGCCTCGTCGCCGTTCAGCGGCGCCTCGCGGACGAGCGGAGCGGTCCGTCCGGTGATGGCGGGCGGCAGATCGCCCTGGAGGACCGTCTCAGCGCGGCAGAGCACGACGGCGCGCTCGATCGCGTTCTCGAGCTCGCGCACGTTGCCCGGCCAGCGGTAGCTGGAGAGCAGCTCGAGCGCCTCGGGCGCCACGGAGCGGACCTTCTTCGAGAGCCGCTCGGCGTACCGGCGCAGGAAGTGGTGCGCGAGAAGCGGCACGTCCTCGACGCGCTCGCGCAGGGGCGGCAGGGGGATGTTGATGACGTTCAGGCGGTAGAACAGGTCCTCGCGGAACTTGCCGGACTTCACGAGCTTCGGCAGGTCGCGGTGGGTCGCGGCGATCACGCGCACGTCCACGCGCACGGAGTCGGCCGCGCCGACCCGCTTGATCTCGCCCTCCTGCAGGACCCGGAGCAGCCGGACCTGGGTCGGCGGCGGGATGTCGCCGATCTCGTCGAGGAAGATCGTGCCGCCGTCCGCGGCGTCGAAGAGCCCCTTCGAGTCGCGCTGCGCGCCGGTGAAGGCCCCCTTCACGTGCCCGAAGAGCTCGGACTCGAGCAGGGTCTCGGTGAGCGCGCCGCAGTTGAGCGCGACGAACGGGTGGGCGCGGCGCGGGCTCTTCGCGTGGAGCGCGCGGGCGACGAGCTCCTTGCCGGTCCCGGATTCGCCCGTGACGAGCACGGTCGCGGCGCTGTAGGCGACCGCCTCGATCATGCGCGTCACCTCGCGCATCGCGCCGGAGCTGCCGACGAGCCCCTCGGGCGCCGAGCCGCTCCGCTCGCGGAGCTGCGTCTCGAGCTCGCGGTTGCGGTCGAAGAGCATCTTGCGCTCCGCCGCCTTCCCGACGGCGCGCGCCACGAGCTCCACGTCCTCGAACGGCTTCGTGAGGTAGTCGTAGGCGCCGGCCTTCACCGCCGCGAGCGCCGTCTCGACGGTCGCGTGGCCGGTCATCATGATGACCTCGACCTCCGGGCGCCGGTGCTTCACCGCCGAGAGCAGCTCGAGCCCGGACAGCTGGGGCATCTTGATGTCGAGCAGCGCGACGTCGAAGTCCTCCTGCGCGAGCTGCTGCGTCGCGGCGATCGGCGACTCGAGCGCCGTCACCTCGCAGCCCTTGCGGCGGAGCAGCGCCTCGAGCGCCCTCAGCAGCGTCGGCTCGTCGTCCACCACGAGCACGCGTGCGCGCCTCGTCGTCTCCTGGGTGTCGGCCATCGGGTCCCCTCGCTCTCGAATGGTCACGTCTCGAACGCCGGCAGCTCGAGCACGAAGCAGGCCCCCCGCCCGTCGGACGGCTCGAGCCGGATGGTGCCGCGGTGCTCTTCGGCGATCTGGTAGCAGATGGAGAGGCCGAGCCCTGTGCCCTGCCCCTCCGGCTTGGTGGTGAAGAAAGGCTCGAAGATCCGCTTCGCGTGCTCGGGCCGGACGCCCGGGCCGGTGTCGGCGATCCAGAGCTTCACGCGGCCGGCGCCGGCGGGCCCGCAGCCGAGCGTCAGCGCGCCGACCCCGGACATCGCCTGGATCCCGTTCACGAGCAGGTTGAGCGCGATCTGCTGCAGCTGGTTCGCGTTGCCGCGCGCGATCGCGCCGGCGAAGCGGCGCGCGATGTCGACGCGCCCGTCCTTCAGCTGCGGCTGCACGAGGAACAGCGCGTCCTCGAGGACCTTCGCGAGGTCCACCGGCCCCTTCTCCTCGTCGCGGGGACGCCGCGAGAACCGGAGCAGGCTCTCGACGATCCGCTTCGCCCGCATCGCCGCGTCCTGGATGAGCCGCAGGTTCTCCGTATCCTCGGCGCTCCGCTCCTCCTGGCTCATGAGCTGCGCGAACGCGAGGATGCCGCCGAGCGGGTTGTTGATCTCGTGCGCGACGCCGCCGGCGAGCTGGCCGACCGCCGACATCTTCTCCGCGTGAAAGAGGCGGCGCGAGACCTCGCGCTCGTCCGTCACGTCCTTGAAGACGACGACCACCGCCCCGGGCTCCCCCGCGTCGAACGGGAAGGACCGGACGAGCCAGGTCCGCTCGCCGAAGCGCGCCTCGCGCTCCGCGCCCGCGGCGGGCATGAGGCAGCGCGACGGGCACGGCAGCGTGCCGTACGCGTGATCCGTGCAGCGGAGCGCGGAGAGCATCGTGGGCGCGACGCCGGCCGCGCGCGCGAACGCGGTGTTGGCGCGCAGCACCTCGCAGCCGCCCGCGTGCATGATCGCGAGCGGGTCCCCGATCGCGTCGAAGCAGGCGCGCCACTCCTGCGCGGCGCGGATGAGGGCCTGGGAGCGGGCCTCGAGCTTCCCGTCGAGGTCGCGGTTGAGCCGCTCGAGCTCCGAGTTGCGCTCGCCGACGAGCGCCTGGAGCCTCGAGTTCTCCTCGAGGATCCAGAACTGGTGGATCGCGCTCTGGATCGTGATGAGGAGGTGGCCGTCATCCCACGGCTTCCAGATGAACCGGAAGATCTCGGAGCGATTCACCGCCTCCTCGATCGCGGTCGAGTCTGCCTGGCCGGTGAGGAGCACGCGCTGGATGCGCGGCCAGCGCTCCTTCACGATGCGCAGGAACTCGACCCCCGACATCCCGGGCATCCGGTAGTCGGACACGACGACCTGCACCGGCTCCTGGTCGAGGAGCGCGAGGGCGCCCGAGGCGTCCGCCGCGTCGAGGACGCGGCACCGCGTACGGCGCAGCACGCGGCGCAACGCACGACGGACGTTGTCGTCGTCGTCGACGACGAGCAGCGTCGTCTCGGGGACAGGCTCGGGCTGCTCGGACCCGGCCGCGCTCTCCTCGACCTCCACCATGGGTGCCCGAGCGGGGTGCATGGGGGGCGCCAGGGCGTTCGGACCCGGGTCGTCGTGTTTTCGCGGTGATGAGGGGAGCGCGCTGCGGGTGTGATGCACACCCGGGTCATTTCATACCCGCATAAGGGGTTGCCTTGACCGGGGTCAGCCGGGCGTACGAACCCTCGCCTGCACACGCCTCAGGGCTTCGACGCCTCGTACCGGTAGGCGGCGGCCTGATAGAGGCAAATCGTGTTCCGGCCCGCGCGCTTCGCCTCGTAGAGCGCCTGATCCGAGAAGCGGAGCAGGAGCTCGCCCGAGGTGATGTCCTTCGACGGATAGAACGCGATGCCGAGCGAGGCGGTGATCCGGATCGTCCGCGCGGCGGCGCCTTCCGCGTCCGGCGCGCCGGGCCCCCCGGTGCCGAGCACGTAATCCTTCGCGCCGAGCTCGCGCCAGATCCGCTCTGCGACCGCGAGCGCGCCGGTCATGTGCGTCTTCGGAAGGATGACCGCGAACTCCTCGCCGCCGTAGCGCGCGCAGATGTCGGGGTCACGGATGGAGGCGCGGATGAGCGCCGCCGCCTCGCGCAGCACCGTGTCGCCGACGGGGTGTCCGAACCGGTCGTTCACCTGCTTGAAGTGATCGAGGTCGATCATGATGAGCGACAGGTAGTCGCCGTAGCGCTGCGCGCGCCGGAACTCCTCGTGCAGCCGCTCGTCGAAGAAGCGCCGGTTCTTGAGGCTCGTGAGCGAGTCCGTGATGGACTGCTCCTCGAGCTTGCGCTGCACGTCGTGCAGCCTCTCCTGGAGGTGCTTGATCCGGAGCATCGCCGCGCAGCGCGCGAGGATCTCCGCCTCCGCGAACGGCTTCGCGAGGAAGTCGTCCGCGCCGATCCGGAGTCCCGTCACCTTCGAGTCGAGGTCGGACTTCACCGACAGGATGATGACCGGGATGAACGAGTCCTCGGTGCGGGCCTTGATGAACCGGAGCACCTCGAGCCCATCCATGTCGGGCAGGACCATGTCGAGGAGCACGAGGTCGGGCGGCGACGCGCGAACCTGCCGGATGGCCTCCTTGCCGTCGCGCGCCTCCGCGACATCGAAGCCTTCCTTGCGGAGCACCTGGACCAGCCACTCGAGCTGGGTCCGGGAGTCGTCCACGACGAGGATCTTCGAGGGCGCGGCCACGAGGCCCGAAGACTAGCCGAGATCGCGCGCGCCCCGAAATGCGGGCCGCGCGCGCCAATCCACCACCCACATCGGGAGCGTTTCCTCGCCGCGGCCGAGTAGCTAGGTGGACCTCGTGCCCCGCCGCTCCCGCCGCGAAGACCAGCCGGCCGTGCTGCTGGCCGCCCTGGCCTGCGCGCGAAAGGGTGGACCCACTGCGATCGCGGCGCTCGATCTCGACTCGACGCTGCTCGACAACCGTCCGCGGCAGGCGCGCATCCTGCGGGACTACGGCCAGGCCGCCGGGCTCCCGGCGCTCCGCCTCGCGGCGCCCGAGCACCTCGCGGGCTGGGACCTCGAGCGCGCGCTCCGGAACGCCGGGCTCTCGCGCGGCGAGGTGGACCTGCACGCCCGACCCCTCCGGCGATTCTGGGAGGAGCGCTTCTTCACGAGCCGCTACTGCCGGCTCGACGTCCCGGTGCCGGGGGCCGCGGCCTTCGCGCGGGCGGTGCGCGCGACCGGCTGCCGCATCGCCTACGTCACCGGCCGGCCCACCACGATGCTGGCAGGGACGCTGCACGTCCTGCGGCGGTTCGGGTTCCCGCTCCCCGACGGCGCGGCGGTCTTCCTCCTCATGAAGCCCGGGGAGGCGCTGCGCGACGACGCCTGGAAGGCGATCGCGCGCGACGAGGTCGGTGGGCT
>WNGF01017051.1_pt1 | contig 10911 bp, 8 predicted proteins | sample 5400641 | NCBI WGS metagenome assembly WNGF01 (sample SAMN13153371, study PRJNA577476) | soil metagenome | isolation source: 80 cm soil or saprolite under grassland replicate 2 | place: USA:California | collected 2016-06-15 | reverse complement strand
ACGCTCGTGGCCGTGCCGATCGTCTGCAAGAGTCCCTTCGTCGGCAATCTCTACCTCGCCGAGAAGGAGGGGGAGGCGACGTTCAACGAGGACGACGAGGAGTCGCTGGCGCGCTTCGCCGTGCAGGCCGCCATCGCCATCGACAACGCCCATCTCCACCAGCAGGTGGCCGACCTGGCCGTGGCGCAGGAGCGCCTGCGCATCGCCCACGAGGTCCACGACGGCATCGCCCAGGTCCTCGGCTACGTGAACACGAAGGTGCAGGCGGCGAACGCCTACCTCAGCCAGGGAAAGACCGCCGAGGCGGGAGCGCAGATGAACGAGCTCGCGCTCGCGGCGCGCGATGCGTACGGCGACCTGCGCGAGTCGCTGGTGAACCTGCGCACGCTGCCGTCGGCGGAGCGCACGGTGTCGTCGGTGCTCGAGGAGTATCTCGACCGCTGGAAGGCCGCCAGCGACGTGTCGACGCAGCTCACCATCGACCCCGACCTGCGCATCCCGCCCGGCATCGAGCTGCAGCTCATCCGCATCGTGCAGGAGGCGTTGACGAACGTGCGCAAGCACGCCCGCGCCACCGCGGCGAAGGTCGACATCCGCCGCCGCGATGGCGAGGTGATCGGCTCGGTGAGCGACGACGGCGTCGGCTTCAACCCCGAGGCCCGCCCGCGCAGCGATTTCCCCCGCTTCGGGCTTTCGACGATGCGCGAGCGCGCCGAGAGCGTCGGCGGCCGCCTGCGCGTGGTCAGCATGCCGGGGAAGGGGACGACGGTGGCGTTCGAGCTGCCGGTGATTTAGCCGGCACGGCCGGCAGCGTTGGTTGGCAAAGCCCGCCGCGCGATTGCCTCACGTGGCGACGTTCTGCCGCGCACCCTCCTAAGGCGTCACGCAGAGACGCGCGGCGATCTCGCAGACAGTGCCGGCGGTGCAATCTGCGCTCGTCCGGCAATCGCGATTGCATGTACCCGACGCAGCGTTGCAATTGTAGGGATCGCACTTGTCCGTGCCGAGCGGACTGACGGAGAAGTGCCCATCGCTGCTGCACCGCGGCGTTGGGACGACGCAGTGTCCGCCGGCGCAAACCGTGCCTTGAGCGCACTGTCCGTTCTCGGAACAACCTGAACGGCACGTGTGTGTATCCGCCGCACAGGTGAATGGGAAGCACGGGTACTGGACGCTGTAGGTCTCGCGCGAGGTGACGATTCGAAGGGCTGCAACGTTGGCATCGACGCACGTCAGACGGATTGATCTGAGCGCGAGATCCGGAACGTTCGCCATGATCGCGGGCGGCTGAGCGGTCTGGGTGTGCTGGGCGGGCGCCTGGACCTGAATGGATGGCGTTTGCGCGAACAACGGCAGAGTGACGAGAAAGGCCTGGGCAAGAAATGCTGATTTGCCGAACATCGGTGGACCTCCTGATGCTCCGCGGGTAGCATACTCCCCGCATGATCGTTGGCGCACACTCGATCATCTACAGCACGAACCCCGAGGCCGACCGCGAGTTCCTGCGCGACGTCCTCGGCATGCCGAACGTCGACGTTGGCGGTGGCTGGCTGATCTTCGGCCTGCCGCCCGCGGAGCTCGCCGTGCATCCCGGCGAGAACGAAGTCCACGAGTTTTATCTCATGTGCGACGAGGTCGAGGGCTTCATGGCCGACATGACGTCGCGCGGCGTCGTCTGCGGACCGCTGCACCAACAGCCGTGGGGGGCGCTCACGCACATCGTGCTGCCGAGCGGCGGGAAGCTCGGCGTCTATCAGCCGCGCCACGCACGGCCGGAGCCGATGCAGTGAGAATCCTCATCGCCGACGATCACGCGCTCTTTCGCGACGGTCTCCGCAGTCTCCTCCGCACGCAGGGCCACGAGGTCATCGCCGAGGCGCGGAACGGACGCGAAGCCGTCGAGCTCACCAAGCAGCTCACCCCCGACCTCGTCCTCATGGACATCTCCATGCCGGAGATGGACGGCCTGACCGCTACACGCACGCTCACCGCCGACCGGCCCGACGTCAAGGTCGTGATCCTGACGGCGTCGGACGACGACGCCAGCCTCTTCGACGCCATCAAGGCCGGCGCGCAGGGCTATCTGCTGAAGAACCTCGAGGCCGACGACTTCTTCTCCATGCTCGACCGCGCCAGCCGCGGCGAGCCGGCGCTGACGCCGAACCTCGCGCGCAAGCTGCTGCAGGAGTTCGCCAAGCCGCCCGAGGCGACGACGAGCGCCGGCGACGAGGAGCTGACCGCGCGCGAGCGCGAGGTGCTGGAGCTGATGGTCGAAGGCGTTACGTCGAACCGCAAGCTCGCCAAGCGCCTCGGCGTCAGCGAGAACACGGTGAAGTTCCACGTGCGCAACATCCTCGACAAGCTGCGCCTCCACAACCGAGCGGAGGCGGTGGGGTACGCGTTGAGGAAGCGGATAGCGGATAGCGAATAGCGGGCAGCGGACAGGAACCGCGACTTCCCCTGCCCGCTGCTCGCTGTCCGCTGCTCGCTAATACGTCACCCTTCGCGACGGCGGCCCCGGCACGATCGCCTCCAGCCGCACCCTCGCATCGACCACAATCGCTCCCTGCTCCAGCACCTTCAATGGATTGATGTCGAGCTCGCGGATCTCGGGGCAGATCTCGATGAGCGCCGAGAGGCGCATGAGGATGTCGTGCAGCGCGGCGACGTCGGCCGGCTTCGCACCACGCACGCCGCGCAGCAGCCGCGCCGTACGCACCTCGGCCACCATGTCCTCGGCGTCGACGTCGCTCAGCGGATGGATGCGGAAGGCGACGTCGGAGAGAACCTCGACGAGCGTGCCGCCGGCGCCGAAGACGACGACGTGGCCGAAGGTCGGGTCCTGCGTCGCGCCGAGCATCACCTCGACGCCGCCGGGGACCATCTGCTGCACGAGCGCACCGGTCATCGCGTCGCCGAGGCGCGACTCCAATTCGAGGTAGGCCTCGCGCACCTCGCGCTCGTCCTGTAGGTTCAGCTTCACCGCGCCCGCCTCGGTTTTGTGCAGCAGCGACGGACCGAGCGCCTTCACCACGACCGGGAAGCCCATGCGCATCGCCGCCTGCACGGCGTCGAAGACGCTCGTCACCGACTCGGCGAGCGCCGAGGGGATGCGCGCGGCGTGCAGCATCGCAATCGTGTCGAGCGGATCGAGCCAGCCGCCGCCCGCGGCGACCTTGCGCTCGACGATGACGCGGAGCTGACCGGCGTCGACGTCGTCCAACTTCTTCACGCCCCCGATCGGCCGCCGCCGCCACTCCGCGTACGACGTCGCGCGCGCCAGCGCGTTCACGGCGCGCTCGGGAAACGCGAACGACGGCACCGGGGCGAGCACGGCGGGCGCGCCCGCGGCGGCCATGTATGTCGCCACGAGGGTCTTGTCGCCATGCGGCTCGTTCGCCACTTCGCGGATCCGCCGCGCCACGACCTCGGCGTCGGTCGGCAGCACGGGGATGTAGATGATGAGCACGGAGTCGACGTTCGGATCGGCGAGGAGGAGCTTGAGCGTGCGCGCGTATTGATCCGGCGTCGCCGAGGCGATCATGTCGATCGGGTTGCCGACGCTCGCGGCGGACGGCAGGAACGCGCGGAGCGCCTCGGTCGTCTCGTCGCTCAGCGGCGAGAGCGTCAGGCCGGCAGCCTCGCACGCGTCGGCGGCGAGGATGCCGGGGCCGCCGGCGTTGGTCATGATGGCGACGCGGCGGCCAATCGGAAGCGGCTGATTGGCGAGCAGAGAGGCGATGTCGAAGAGCTCCTCGAGCGTGTCGGTGCGGATCACGCCGGCCTGTTTGAAGAGATCGCGCACGATGGCGTCGCTCTGCGCGAGCGCGCCGGTGTGCGACGACGCGGCGCGCGCCCCCGAGGCGGAGCGGCCGGCCTTCACGGCCACGATCGGCTTCTTGCGGCCGACGCGGCGGGCGATCTCGCCGAACTTGCGCGGGTTTCCGAAGCTCTCCAGGTAGAGCAGCATCACGTCGGTGTTCGGATCCTCGGCCCAGTATTGAATGAGGTCGTTGCCGGAGACGTCGGCCTTGTTGCCGACGGAGATGAACGTCGAGAAGCCGATGCCGATGGAGCGCGCGTAGTCGAGGATGGCCAGGCCGAGGGCGCCGCTCTGGCTCGACATGGCCACGTTGCCGCTCGGCGGGAAAACGGAGGAGAACGTCGCGTGCATGCGCACGTTCGCGTCGGTGTTGATCACCCCCATGCAGTTCGGGCCGACCATGCGGATGCCGGCGGCGCGGACCTTCTCGAGGATGCGCAGCTCCGCCTCGCGGCCGGCCGCACCGGTCTCGCCAAAGCCGGCGGTGATGACGACGAGCGCGCGCACGCCCTTGGCCACGCAGTCGTCGACGACCGCCTCGACGTGCTTCGCCGGCACGGCGATGACGGCGAGGTCGACCGGCCCTTCGATCGAGCGCACCGAGGGGAAGCAGGGGATGAGGTCGATCTCCGTCGCGTTCGGGTTGACGGCGTAGAGCGAGCCGCGGAAGCCGGTGTTGCGAAGGTTGTGGAGGACCTCGGTGCCGAGCTGGCCGCGCGTGCGGCTGGCGCCGACGACGGCGATCGACCGCGGCGCGAAGATCGGCTCCATCGACGCGAAGGCCGCCTTCTGCGAGCGCTCCGCGTAGACGTTGGCCGAGGCCTCGGTCAGCTCGATCGGAAACGTCACGTGGACCGAGCCCTCGCTCGAGCGGCTCGTGGCGTCGAAGCCGCTGCAGAGGAAGACGTCGAGCATCCGCTGGTTCTCCGGCAGCACCTCGGCCTCGAACTGGGTGATGCCGCGCGTCCGCGCGATCTCGGCGAGCTTTTCCAGCAGCTTCGTGCCGATGCCGCAGCCGTGGTAGCGGTCGGCGATCGTGAACGCGCACTCCGCCGCGGTGGGTCGGCGCGGAAATGCAAAATAGTGCGCGACGGCGATGATGTCCTCGCCGACCTGCCCGACCACGCCGAAGTCGCGGTCGTAGTCGACGTCCACCGGCGAATAGCGCAGCGCCTCCTCGGCCGTGCGCAGATCGAAGAAGCGCGAGTAGAGGCTCTCCCGCGAGAGGTTGCCGAACATCCGCTTCAACCCCTCGGCGTCGTCAGGCCGGACGGGACGGATGCGGAGAGTCCTGCCGTTGCGCAGGACCACGTCGGACTCGAGGTGCGCGGGGTAGGCGATGGTCGACATTGTGGGTTTTGGGGTTCTTAAGTTCTTAGTTGTTAGTTGTTAGGTTTCCTAAGAACTAAGAACTAACAACTACACCCTTCCCCGTCACCTCGCCGACGAACTGCGCCAACTGCTCGTTCGTGAACTCGTCCCAGCCGCGGCAGGCGTCGTGCTCGCGCTGCTGGACGTCGCAGGCCAGCGGCATCTCGCGGACTTCCTGGCGGGCGATCTGCCAGCGGTTCGCGAGCTCCTCGAGCTCCTCGCGCGTGGCCGTGGCGTCCTTCTTGGCGATCCAGTCGTAGGCGCGGCGCAGCTCCCCGTCGCCGTAGCGCGCGAAACCGTTGCAGAAGATGCCGCGCTCCGCGGCGAGCTTGCACATCGACGTCTCGCCGTCGCTCGCGCCGAGCTCCCTGATGAAGTTGTGCCGCAGGATGGCGATCGCCTTCGCCCTGCTGATCGACTGCGGCGGCGGTGGCGCCGGATCGACTTTCGGTCGCGGCTTGAGGAAGAGTTTTGCCATGGTCGTTTGCCCTCCGTGCTGTGACCAAGATCGGCTACTCGTAACTCCTGGCCAGTCCGAGGAATCACACGTGCGTGTGACGAATGTCATAGGCCGATGTTCTGCCGAGGTTTGTACTCGCGGGCATGCTGAAACCAGTCGAGCTCGAGATCGAATTGTTCTGCCGCGGCATGCGCATCGACCCCTCCTGCCACACCGGCGAGGACGGGCGCCGCATCGCTCGGACGCGCGCGGGCCTCGGCTCCGGACTGGAGATCGTGATCCCGAACCGGCCGAAGGCGATTTGGGTCAACGTCCCAGTCGTCGAGCCGTTCGCGCAGACGTCGCCGCTGGTCCTGCAGAAGCAGGGCGAGCACTACGCCGTCGTCGACAGCCGCGGCGGCGGGGAGTACGCCGTCCAGATTCCGAACGAGCCGGGGTGGTACTCGCGGAAGACGTCGAGCGGGATCGAGATGAGCCGGATCGGCGTGCTGCAGGGTAACTATCTCGGCATTTACGTATCGAACCGCTGCCTCTACTGGACGTGGAGCCCGTCGCTTGCGTGCAAATTCTGCACGACCGGGAAGAACGTCGGCGCCGCCGAGGAGTCACGGAAGAAGGTGGAGGACGTCGTCGAGACCGCGAAGGCCGCGCGCGACGAGTCGGGCGCGCTCTTCACGCACTTCAACACCGGCTACCACTACGAAGACCGCGCCGAGCGCGAGGTCATCCACGGGTTGCGCCAGTGCGAGCCGTTCGTGCGCGCGGTCCGCCGCGAGGTCGGCGGCTTCATCGGCGTGCAGGCGGTCCCGGTGCCGCGCGCGCAGTTCTACGAGTACGATGATTTGATCGACGCCGGCTGCGACCACTTCTCGTTCTGCTACGAGTTCGAGGACCCGAAGGTGTTCGCGGAGCTCTGCCCCGGCAAGGAGAAGACGATGGGGCAGAAGTCGTTCTTCGAGGCGATGGAGTACACGGCCAAGCGCCTCGGCAAGGGGCGCGTGTCGGGCGAGATCATCGCCGGGCTGGAGCCGATCGAGTCGACGAAGCGCGGGATCGACCGCATCGTGAACGCCGGCGCGTTCCCGACGGTCTGCATCTTCCGGCCAACGATCGGCAGCGAGCTGGAGAACGTGCCGCCGCCCGAGCCCGAGGCGATGAAAGAGGTGTTCGCCCACGTCCACGCGGCCTGCCGCCGCGCCGGGATTCCGGTCGGCGTGCTGCCGATCGAGGTGTCGCTGGTCGTGCAGCCCGAGGAGGCCGCGGCGCTCGTCGAGCCGTCGTTCGCGGATCGCCTATATCTAATGAGGAACTGGGGGCTGCGGCAGTTGGCGAAGGGCTACATCGCGTGGAAACGGCGTCCCGCTGCCGCGTGACGCGCGTCACTCCCCGCCGGGACCGATCTCACAAACCCTCAGTACCCGCCCCTCCCACAATGCCCCTGCCATGCACGTGAGCGGCATTCGAGACCGACGAGCCATCCTGTGCGCCACCGTCGCGTCGGATTTCGTTTGCTCCCAAGTCGCCCTTCCGTCGATTGCAACCTGCTGCCCTCCGCATCCGGGCGACGGCGTGGTGGAGCTCGCGGCCGCGCATCGCTACTGCGCGGCCGCTTCTTCCTTCAGCGGCCTGGCGGGGAACGCGGGCGACGATCGAGTGTAACTCCTCCCACTCGATCGTTTGCCCGCGTTTCCCGCTGATTTCTTCAGGAACGAGTCCAGTCCGTAATCACCAGATCGATTGCCTCTCGCATCCTCGTGAAATCGGACGTTTCCCGCTGATTTCTTCAGGAACGAGTCCAGTCCGTAATCACCAGATCGATTGCCTCTCGCATCCTCGTGAAATCGGAGTCTGCAGAAACGAGCATCGCACCGCGATCGATTGCCGTCGCCGCAATCCAGAGATCGGCTTGCTCGGATATCGATGCGCCGTAATACAGCTCGCCGGCGACCACGACGGACGTCAGAATTCCCTCCCAGCCGACGTGTCTCAGCCGATCCAGGAAAAGCGGATGACCGGCAATGATCGAAAAGCAGTGGTTCGTATCGAGCAGCAACAAATCGCCTAAAACCTGCTGCGGGTGCGTGTCGCCGCGACGATTGCCATCACTTCTTCGAGATCGTCGCCAGCCCAACCGCCGACGCTACGCAAGATCTTTTGCGCTGGCGACAGGCGCCGAGTCTTTCGCTCCGGCGCGCTTTGGACCGCGGGCGATTTTGCCTTCCGACGTCTGGTGCTCGGTTTGGGATTCGCGGCCTTGGTCATCGCCTCCATTCTAGAACGTTTTCAAAAACTCGATCAGCGCCCGTTGCTCTTCCGGTTTGAGCCGCGAGCCGAAGTAGTGGCCGTGGTCTTCGATGAAGTCGGGCGCGGCGTTGACGGCGAGCAGCTTCTCGCCCTGATTGCTCGACGTCATCAGGTCGACGACGTCGCGGATTGCCGCGGTCTTCCCCTGCTTTACGAACGCGCGGAGGTTCACGTTCGCGAGGAGATCGATCGGCGTCCCTTTCGGGATGCGCACCTTGATCACGCCGACCTGCAGCGTGCTGTCGCGGCTCGTTCGCTTGATCGACTTCTCGCCGTCGCGCAGCGCCGGGTTGAACATCTTCGTCATCGCGTCGTGGAACGCGTCGAGGCGCCCCGCGATCGATGGATCGCTCGTCCCCTTGCCGACGGAGTTGTTGTGCAGCAGCGGCGCGCTCGCCCACACCGCGATCAGCGACGGCGGGCGGTAGTAGCCGTGGCCGTCGGGAATCGTGAAGCGGATCGGCTTCGACGGATCGATCGGGTTGTACAGCGTCACCGCGCCGGGCGACTTCAGCTCCTTGTACGTGCGCGAGGAGAAGTCCTGCCAGATGTGCCCCGCGCCCGCGTTCGTCCCCATCGTTCGCTTGATGTTCGTGCCGATGTTGAAGCGCCAGTCGGCGCAGACGACGGGATAGCGTTTGTCATCGGAAAGGAAGTTGCCGACGAGGAAGTCGGGCCGGTTCACGAAGTCGACCCACTTCGCCTTGTTCGCCGGATCGTGCTTCGTGCGCTCGTCGAGTCCCGGTGGGACGAAACTGGAGTGGCAGCGCGCGCAGTTCTCCGCGAACATCCGCCGGCCGAGCGCGAGCTGGCTCGCATCGATGTACTGCGGCGGAAGCTTGAAACCATGCTGCGAATCGAGGAACGCCGCGGCGTTCGGGATCCTGGCCATGGTCTGCTGAAAGTCCTGGCACTGCGCCTCCGCCGTCTTGATGACGAACGGCGACTGGTCCTTCCCCACCCCGGTCAGCACGTCTTCGGCGGCCATGCGCATCGCGCCACATGTACCGATGTTCACGTAGACGCGCAGCGCCGCGCCGACCGCGCCGATCGAGTCGGCGCCGTCCTTGAGAATGTGCGGCACCGCGCGCGTCGTGCCGTCGTTCATCGTCTCGACGTGCGTCGGACGCGCCGAGGTGAGGGAGTAGACTGATTGCCGATCGAGCCCGCGAGGTTCTCCCACTTCGGATTCACCGGATCGGCCGGCGGCGCGATCGGGTTGAAGGCGATGTGGCAAGCGCCGCAGGTCATGCCGACGAGGTACGGCGGCTCGTACTTGCGTGGGTCTCTGAAGAACTCCGCGGCGTTCCATCGCGTGCGATCGAATTTCGGATTCGGGGAGAGCCGCAGGCCGATGACGCCGGACGCGTATGGATCGTCGCATCGATCGAGGTAGAGGCCGTAGGCATCGGCCGTAGCTGACTTGCGGCAGCCGGGATCGTTGATCAGGCCGAGGTCGGCGAAGCGGCGGTCGCGTCCGCGCGAGTCGATGAACTCCAGAAGCGTGAAGACGACGTGCTCGTGCGTCGTCGCCTCGATGTCCGCGGTCTTCTTCTCCAGCGCGCGCCAGAAAAACGGATCGCCGCCGGTGTCCGGCTTCCCGTTGTACGTCGACGGATCGCCGCCCTGCCAGAGGTACCAGGTGCAGAGGCCGTCGACGAGCTTCGGGTCGTTGTTCGTCTGCGCCGCCAGGTAGTCGTTCGGAATCTCGCCCGGGATGCCGCTGCAGGTCTTCGTGTAGCCGGCAAAGCGCGCGTGCGGATCGGGCAACGGGCCCGTCGCGGCGCGCTCGCGGCATCCGATGCTCAACGCGAGCATCGCCAGCGCCACGCTCGAGCCCATGCGCGCGAAAATCATGCGGTCGTGACCCCGATCACCCGGAATTGTAGCCGGGGTCAGTTCGCGCTCCGCGCGCCGGCGCTACATTGAGCCGCCACTCTGGAGGTGTTGCATGGATTCGATCCGGCCGAAACTGATCCTCGTTCCGACAGACTTCAGCGAGCCCGCCGCGCACGCGCTGCGCTTCGCCAGCCGCCTCGCGGAGCGCGTCGGCGCCCGTATTCGACTGATGTACGCCGACTACTTCGTCCCCCCGGTCGACTTCTCCGCGAGCGCCGCGGTCGAGTACGCGCTGACGAGCGACGAGGCCGCGGACGAGGCGAAGAAGCAGCTCATCCGTCTCGCCGAGGAGTATTTGCCGAAGAGCGTCGCGTACGAGACTCGGGTCGTCATCGACTCGCCCGTGCCGGCGATCGTCGACGAGGCCCGCAACTGCGGCGCCGACCTCGTGGTCATGGGGACGCACGGCCGCACCGGATTCCGGCGCCTGATCGTCGGCTCCGTCACCGAGTCGGTCATGCGCATGGTCAACGTGCCGATCCTCGCCATCAGCCCGCTCACCGACGAGCGCCGCCTGGCCGAGCCGTTCTCGCGCGTCGTCTGCGCGGTCGACGACTCGCCGGAGTCGCGCGAGGCCTTGCGCCTCAGCGCCACGCTCGCCGACGCGCCGCTGGCGAAGATCGTCGTAGCCCGCTGCTTCGACGCCGAGACGCCGCAGGAGACCGCCGACGAGATCGTCCGCCTGCAGGCGTGGACGCCGGCCGACATCGTCGACCGCTGCCAGTACAAGCTTCTCCCCGCCGACCACCCGTCCGAGCAGGTCGTCGAGCTCGCCAGGCTCGTGCACGCCGACCTGATCGCGGCCGGCTGCGTGTCGAACCGCACCACGAGCGAGGTGATGCGGGGCACGATGGCGGAGCGGATCGTGGAGCGGAGCGACTGCCCGGTGCTCGTGGTCAACGAGATCGCGGTGCTGCGCAGCGCGGCGAAGGCGGAGCTGGCGACGGCGTAGCGCGGGTCGACGTGACTGGTATCACACCGCCATGTGCCCCCAGTCATCCGTCGCTGGTTGCACGCCGCGCATCATGAAAACCACGGAGGTGCAGCCATGTGT
>WNGF01009843.1_pt1 | contig 10911 bp, 7 predicted proteins | sample 5400641 | NCBI WGS metagenome assembly WNGF01 (sample SAMN13153371, study PRJNA577476) | soil metagenome | isolation source: 80 cm soil or saprolite under grassland replicate 2 | place: USA:California | collected 2016-06-15 | reverse complement strand
CAGGCGCGGATCGACGACGGCCATCTGGTCGGCTCCCATCTTGCAGGTGCCGACCGGGTGAAAGACGTTGGTGCCGGCCTGGCGCGCGAATTCATCGAACTGCTCGTCGGTCGTGACGTCGGCCCCCGGCACGGTCTCCCGCAGGCTGTAGCGTGCCATCGCCGGCTGAGTAAAGATCCGGCGGGTGTGATTGATGCCGGCGATCAGGACGCGCAGATCGCTCGGCGCCGACAGGTAGTTCGGGCGGATCGCCGGGTACTGGAAGGGGTCGGGCGACTGCGCCATGATCGTGCCGCGGCTGTCGGGCCGGACCGGGCAGACCGCGACGGTCATACCGGGCTCGCGCTCCAGTTGGCGGAAGACTCCTTGCGCGTAGCTCGCCGGGGTGAACAACAATTGCAGGTCGGGGCTCGCCAGCCCCTCACGGCTGCGGCAGAACACCATCGCCGAGGTGACGCCGAAGGTCAGCGCGCCGTTACCAACCGTCGCCCAGCGCGCGACTTCACGCGCCAGACGAAGACCGCGTGCCAACTGGTTGATCGTTATCGCGTCCTTTACCCGGTGCGAGATGCGCACGACGTAATGGTCGTTGAGGTTCGCACCAACCCCCGGCAGGTCGTGCAACACCGGCACGCCGATCGACTGCAGATGCGCCGCCGGTCCGATGCCGGAAATCTGCAACACATGCGGCGAGTTGACCGCGCCGCCGCACAGGATCACCTCGCGCGCCGCCAATTGCTGGCGGTCGACGCCGTTCTGGCGGAACGTCACGCCGGTGCAGCGCTTGCCGTCGAACAATAGTCTGGTGACGAGCGCCTCGGTCTCGACCTTGAGATTGCTGCGGTGCCGCGCCTGGGCCAGGAAGGTGCGCGCGGTCGAGCCGCGCAGTCGGCCGCGGCGCGTCATCTGCGAATAGGCGACGCCTTCCTGCTGCCTGCCGTTGTAATCCGGCGTGAAGGCAAACCCGGCCTGTTTCGCCGCTGCGACAAAGGCATGCGTCAGATCGAGGATGGTGCGGTAATCCTCGACGATTAGCGGACCGCCCTGGCTGCGGTATTCCGGATCGCCGTTGCCGCGATAGGTCTCGGATTTGCGGAAAAACGGCAGCACCTCCTCGTAGCTCCAGCCGCGACAGCCCATCTGCGCCCAATTATCGTAATCGGCCGGATTGCCGCGCACATACAGCATGCCGTTGATCGAGCTGGTGCCGCCGAGGGTTTTGCCGCGCGGCCATTGCAGCCGACGACCGGCGGTGCCCGGCTCGCCCTCGCTAAAGAAATTCCAGTTGATCTTGGCGTTGTTGAGAACCCGCAAGACCCCGGCCGGGATATGGATCATCGGGTCCCGGTCGGGCGGCCCGGCTTCGAGCAACACGACCTTCGATCCGTCCTCGCTGAGCCGGCTGGCGACGACGCAGCCGGCCGAGCCGGCGCCGATCACGACATAATCTGCTTCCATCGCTCCTGAGCCTTATCCGATATCGGGCTTGTATAACACGCAGCCGCATGCAGGACGCGCCCAGCGGCGATGCGGAGCCTTGTCCGCAGATTGACAGGATGCGGCTTTTCTCCGGTGCTAAGGTGCCAGTTCAAGTGTTTTCGCGCAGTCCCAATCGCGCCAGGCGCGGCAACACCTCGGCGCAAAAATACGGCAGCTCATCGAGATAGTTGACGAAAGACACCGCGATCCCGGTGAGGCCGGCGGCCGTCAGCTGCGCCATCTCGCGTGCAACGGTGTCGGGGTCGCCGACGAGCGGCAACCCGCCCATCCCGTTCGCCTGATGGTTGCGGATGCGTTGGAACTCTTCCGGCCCGTGCTTTTCGGCGGTGATGTTCTTCATCGCCAGGATGTTGTCGACCGCCCGCCAATCAGCATTGTCGACAATGCAATGGCGCCAGTAATCCGCTGCCTCCCGGGCGGTGGGCCGGCAGGTCACGACGCCGACCGTGTAAACGTCGATCTCCCGGCCGCCCTGCCGCGCCAACGCACGCACGTTCTTCACATGCTGCGCGGTCTCCTCGAAGGATATGCCGTTCGATATGTTCGAGAACAGCGCATCGCAGTTGCGGATCGCGAAGGCTTGGCCGGTCGGCGATGCGCCGGCATTCATGATCAGCGGGCGCGTCCCGCCATGGGGTTTGGGCTTGGCCCGCACGCCCTTAAGCTTGATGAACCGGCCATCGAAGTCGAAATCCTCGCGCGGCGACCATGCCAGCTTGATCACGTCGAGCCATTCCTGGGCGAATTCGTAGCGCGTCTCGTGATCACGCAAGGTCGCGCCGAACATCTCGAATTCGCCTTCGTTCCACCCGCACACCACGTTCAAGCCGAAGCGGCCCTCGCCGATGTGGTCGGCGGTGACGAATTCTTTGGCGGCGATCAATGGCGGGATCAGCGGCGCATGCACGGTTCCGAACACGGTCAATCGCTTGGTCTTGGCAAGCAGACCGCAGGCCCAGGTCACGGTTTCGAATGTCTCGCCCTGGTAGTCGGTGTCGCCGCCGTAGCCCTTCCAGCGGCCGATCGGCAGCATGAATTCGATGCCCGCCTCGTCGGCCATTTGCGCGAGATCAAGGCAATCCGGCCAGCTGCCGGACCAGCGTTCCGGCACCTGGGTCACGGCCCGGCCGGAGGAGCAGTTCGCGCCAAACAGCCCCAGCTTGAGCTTGTTCGCGCTGCCCATCGCGGCGCGCTCGCCGTTGCCGATCTCGGGATGCAAGTTCACACCGGGGTTCCGTCTTCGGCGGGACTGCGGGATCAGTCTGCCGGTCCGGTCGGGATGAACCGAAAATCCTCCACCGGTACGCTCTCGAAGAATGCCTTGTGCTCGCTCTGCCGCAACGGCCACAACACCGGCACGCCCTGATCGCCGGTGTACCAGTTCTTGCAGCCGCCTACCCAGACAGTGCCAGGAAAGGCGGCGCCGAGGCGGGCACGGAATCTCTCGGTCGCTTCCACGGTCGGCGCGACCGCCGCGCGGCGGGCGCGGGCCTCGGCAATGAGGCGCATGATGCAGGCGATCTCCTGGTCGAGGCCGAGCGGCACCGGCACATTGTTCACCGGAGCGAACGGTCCGTAGAGCATGAACAGGTTGGGAAAGCCCGGCAGCGCGATCCCGCCGTAGGAATAGATCTTCTCCTGCCACGCCTCGTCGATCGTCGTGCCGTTGAGGCCGGTGACTTTCATCGGCCGCATATAGGCGTGCGCGTCGAAGCCGGTGGCATAGACCAGGACATCGAGGTCTACCTGGGTCCCGTCCGTCATCACGACGCCGTCCGGCCCGATCCGGTCGATCTGCCCCTTGACGATGTGTGCGTTGGGAAGCTGCACCGCTTCGTAGTAGTTCTTGTCCGATTTCGGGATGCGCGTGCAGCCGAGATTGTAGTCGGGCGTGAGCTTCTTCTTCAGCTCGGGGTCCTTGATGCAATCGAGGTAGGACCCGTACTCGCGCTCCATCGCCTCCCGCTGCGCCCCGGGCTCGAGACGCCACCGGTCGAATTCGTTGATGAATTGCCATAGCCGGCGCTGCTCGCGCCGATAGGCGAAGGGCAGCCGCAGCCAAAGACGCTCGCGCAATGTCGAATGCGGATTCTCGCGGATGTGGACCCATTGCGCGCGGCGGATGAACTGAGTGACGTCGCAGCCCGCCCAGGCCAGCGCCTCGGTGATTTGCACGCCGCTGGCGCCGCTGCCGATGACGCCCCAGCGCTTTCCGACATAGGGCACGCTATGATCCCAGTGCGCCGAGTGGAACGACACACCGGCAAAACTTTCGCGGCCCGCGATGTCGGGAAAGAGCGGCTTGTGGAGAAAGCCGGTGGCGCAGACGAAGACATCGGCGACATCCGCGTTGCCCTTGGCGGTTTCGAGGTGCCAGCGGCCGTTGGTAAACCGCGCCGTTGCAATCTCCTCGTTGAAGCGGATGAATTTGGTGAGGCCGCGGTCGTGCGCGACCTTCTTGATATAGGCCCAGATCTCGGTTGCCGGCGCATATTTGCGCGACCAGCCGTAGTTGGGCTGGAACGGAAACTCGTATTGGCGCGACAGCACATCGACAAAGAGGCCGGGAAAGGTGTTGTCGCGCCAGGTCCCGCCGACCTCGGGGGCCTTCTCGTAGACCGTGAAATCGATCCGGGCGCGTTTCAGCGTCTCGGCCATGAACAGCCCCGATACGCCGGCGCCGGCGACGACCACCCGAAATTTTCGATCAGCCATCACACCTCGCAAAACCGACCCGATTCATCTGCGCTGGTCGAAGTCTAAGCCGCTCGCCGCAGGTTGGACAACCGATGCGGGCGACGCTTGCCTGATGCTCTGAGAACCGCCAAGCTTGCCGGCAGGCGGCGCGAGGATGCCGCATCACCGGACAGAGGCGGGCGATCCCATGGCAAAGAACGGCGACACTCCATCCTATCTGTATCTCGGCCTGGCGGGCGAAACCGGGCGCGGCCGGGTGGTGCATTCCGGTCTTTTCCGTCTGGCCGACGGCAGCGGCGAATGGGAAGCGATCGAGCGCGGCCTGCCCGAGATGCCGGCGGTGCGCGCCCTGGCTGTGCACCCGCAGAGGCCCGAGATCGTCTATGCCGGGACGCAATCCGGGGCCTATCGCAGCGCCGACCGCGGCGAGCACTGGGAAAAGGTGGTGATGCCCGACCATGGCTTGCCGGTGTGGTCGGTCCTGTTCCACCCGCACGATCCCGACGTGATCCTGGTCGGCTGCGAGAATTGCGAGATCTACCGCAGCGACGATGCCGGCGAACATTGGACCCGGCTGCCGGTCAGCGTGCGCTTCCCCGAGATCACTACGGCGCCGGGCGCCAACCCGGCAAAGCGGGTACTGAAGATGGACGCCAGCGCCAGCGAGCCCGGGCATCTCTACGGCGCGATCGAGGTCGGCGGCACGATCCGCTCAATGGATGGCGGCGAGCATTGGGAGAATCTAAGCCACGGCCAGTACCTGAACGACGACTACGTCGACATGCATGGCGTGCTGGCGAGCCGCTGGCGGCCCGGCACCGTGATCGGCATCGCCCGCGCCGGCATGTTCCGCAGCGATGACGGCGGCGACCATTGGAGCCACGTCCCGTTGGAGCCGCTCAACCCGAAGGGCCACATCTATTGCCGTGACATCCGCGAGCTGCCGGGCAACCCGCGCCACGTATGGGTCGCGGCCGGCGGCGGGTTCCAGAGCGAGGTCGGGGTGCTGCTGCACAGCCGCGACGGCGGCGACAGCTGGACCCGGGTCGAGATGGGCGTCGAGGTGCCGCACACGATGTTCTGTCTGGCCTTCGACGAGCGGCTGCCGAGTCGTATGTCATGCGCCACCAATGGTGGCGAGGTCTATACCAGCCTCGACGCCGGCGAGACCTGGACCGTCCAACCGCCGCCGCCGGGCGGCACGCAGGTCTACGCGCTCGCCCGCGGCTGACGCAGTGGACGCGCCGAACCCGCCCCTCACCCTGTCTCTCCCCCCGCGTCCAGGGAGAGGGAACGCCCTTGAATCAGCTCGCAAGACGCCCGCCGACCAATGCATTGATGCCCCTTCTCTCCCTCTCCCCCGCAGGCGGGGAGAGGGTCGGGGTGAGGGGCTGTCGACATCGCAGAGGTGGCATAGCAGGATAGCTCCAGATCCATCCTGCGGAGGAAACCCGAAATGCCCGAGACGCCGACTTTTGGCCGCTATGCCGAGATCCCTTACGACCAGATGACGCCGGAGCAGCAGGAGGGGTATCGCTTTCTCGTCGAGGTCCGCGGCGCGGCCGGTGGCCCCAGCAAGATCTGGGTGCATAATCCCAAGCTGGTAAAGGCGTCGGCGCCGCTCGGGGCGCATTTCCACCCCGGCGGTTATTCGCTCTCCGAGCGCGAGCGCGAGATCGCCGTCATTATCATCAACAGCAAATGGCATTCGGCCTATCCGACCGCCGCGCATGAACGCCGTGGTAAGGAAGTCGGCCTGCCGGCCGACAAGGTCGAGGCGATGCTCTCGGGCTTACCCACCTCCTTCGACGACGAGCGCGAACAGGTCGTCTACGAGATGGCGATCTGCCTGTCGAATGCGCGCTGGGCGCCGCGGGGGCTGTACGACCGCGCGGTCAAGGCATTGGGCCATGTCGGCATTACCGACGTGATCACCTTGATGGGGTACTACACCAGCGTCTCGATGACCCTGGCGTTTTATGACGTTCCGGCTGGGGCGCCCGGCTTGACCCGCTGAGCAAGACGCGCCCGCGCCCTCGGCGCGACCCCGATCTCGCCGCCGACCAAGCCTACAACGATTGGTTGTGGGCCGCCGCCTGCTTACCGCTTGCTAACTAAATTCGCTATTAATCAAGGGCGGCTAACGCATTGGGGTGGGGCATGGAGCAGGTTCTGGGGCACGTGACGGCGGCGAGCAGTTCTCGGGTAACCGCATGTCTCGACGCCGGCATGGCCCGCGACGGCTTCGGCCGTATCGGCGATATGGTCAAGGTGCGCTGCTCGGAGCATGAGGCGGTGGGCACGGTCAGCGCGGTGCAAGTCGAGGCCGGGTCGCCCGCCCGGGATGTCTTTGTCATCGAACTTTTCGGCGAGCTGATGCCGTCCGCCGATGGTACGTCGCAGTTCAGCCGTGGCGTATCGCGCTATCCGGTATCGGGAGCGCCGGTGCTTGCCGCGAGCGATCTTGACCTCTCGGCGATCTATGCCCCGGCCTCGGGTACCAACATCCGCATCGGCACGCTCTATCAGGACACGACGCGCCCGGCGTTTCTGCTGATGGATCAGCTGCTCACCAGGCATTTCGCCGTGCTCGGCTCGACCGGTTCCGGCAAATCCTGCACCGCGACCCTGGTCCTGTCCGCGATCATCGCCGAACATCCGAATGCGCATATCGTCCTGCTGGACCCCCACAATGAATACGCGACGGCATTCGGCGAACTCGCCGAGGTGATCAATGTCGATAATCTGCAGATGCCCTTCTGGTTTTTCGATTTCGAGGAGGCGGTCCGGATTCTGGTGCGGGGCGGGACGACGCAGGAGCAGGAAGCTCAGGCAATCATCCTGAAGGACGCGATCACCCGGGCACGCCGTCATTATGCTGGGGACGGAGCGGCTAGCGCGTCGATCACCGTTGATACGCCGGTGCCGTTCCGCATCACCGATCTGCTGCGTTTCATCGACGGCGCGATGGGCAAGCTCGACAAGGCGGATACGTCGGTGCCCTACCTGCGCCTCAAGACGCGCCTCGAGTCGTTGCGCGACGATCGCCGATTTTCGTTCATGTTTTCCGAGATCGTGACACGCGACACGCTCGCGCAATTCGTTGGCCGCCTGCTGCGCTTCCCGGCGAACGGCAAGCCCGTCAGCGTCCTCGATCTGTCGGGGCTGCCGTCGGAAATCGCCGATGTGGTGGTCTCGCTGGCCTGCCGGGTCATGTTCGATTTCGTCCTGTGGTCGGAAGTCGGCCAGGTGCCGCCGCTGCTGCTGGTCTGCGAGGAAGCCCACCGCTACGTGCCGGCGGACGAGCGCATCGGCTTTGCCGCCGCGGCTCGGGCGATCACCCGGATTGCCAAGGAGGGCCGCAAATACGGCATCTCGCTCGGCCTGATCTCGCAACGCCCCTCCGAACTGTCGGCCACGGCACTGTCGCAATGCGGCACGATCTTCGCACTCCGCATGGGCAACGAACTCGACCAGCGATTTGTCGCGACCGCGCTGCCTGATGCCGCGCAAGGCATGCTGGCGGTGCTGCCAACCCTCCGCAATCAGGAGGCGATCATCGCCGGGGAGGGGGTTTCGCTGCCGATGCGGGTTCGCTTCGAAGATCTTCCGCCCGGTCATCGCCCGCGCAGCGACGGTGCCGAATTCTCGAAAGTCTGGCGCGCCGGCGGCAGACGGGCTGGATCCGACGATTCGGGTCTGGTCGAGGAGGGGGTGCGCCGCTGGCGTCAGCACACCCGGGCGCGGATCACGCTCTGATCCCAGCGGGATCAACTGGCCGCCGCAAGTCACGGCTAGGCTCGCGGATCGATCGCGAAGGGGCTACAAAATCGGGCAATGCCCTGTACTTTCCGGAGGGCAGCGGCGGATCGACCTTCCGGCGAGCGTGGCGGAACATTCGGGCAGCGAGGAGAACCAATGACGATGCCCTATCCGCGCGACATGATCGGCTACGGCGCCGAGCCGCCCCACGCGCAATGGCCGGGCGAGGCGCGGATCGCGCTGCAATTCGTGATCAACTACGAGGAGGGTGCGGAGAACGCAATCTTCCACGGCGATCCGGCCGCGGAGGCCTTTCTGTCCGAATGGGTCGGCGCCGCGCCGACCCTGGGCATGCGCAACATGAACATGGAGTCGCTCTATGAATACGGCAGCCGCGCCGGGTTCTGGCGGCTGCATCGCACTTTCCTGGCGCGCGGCGTCCCGGTCACCGTCTATGGCGTCGCGATGGCGCTGGAACGCAACCCGCCGGCGGTCGCCGCGATGCTCGCCGCCGATTGGGAGATCGCGACGCATGGCTATCGCTGGATCGACTACCAGTATGTCGCGGAGTCGGTCGAGCGCGACCACATCGCCAAGGCGGTGGATGTGCACACTCGCGTCACCGGGACCCGGCCCTTGGGCTGGTACCAGGGCCGCTGCAGCCCCAATACGCGCCGCCTCGTCGCCGAGGAGGGCGGCTTTGTCTACAACGCCGACAGCTATGCCGACGACCTGCCCTATTGGGACACCTCCTGCAGCAAGCCGCAGCTGATCGTGCCCTATACCTTCGATTCGAACGATATGCGTTTCGCGATGGCGCAGGGCTTCAACTCAGGCGACCAGTTCTTCGCCTATCTGAAGGACACCTTCGACGTCCTTTATCGCGAGGGCGCGACACGGCCGCGCATGATGTCGGTCGGGCTGCATTGCCGTCTCGCCGGGCGGCCCGGCCGCACCGCCGCGCTCGAACGCTTTCTCGACTACGCCGCCGGTCACGAGCGCGTCTGGTTCGCCCGGCGCATCGACATCGCCCGCCACTGGCTCGCGAGGTATCCTTTTACAGGGTGAGGCTTACACCTCGCGCGCTTCATCGGCGCGACATACACGCCGGGATCCCGCCATCCGACCGGCGGCGGCGAAGCGAAACGGCACGAGGCGTTTCAGATCGCTGTCCCACAATGCGTAGCTCATGGCCTGAAGCGCGGCGCGCAGCGTCAGCGTTGACGCCGATTGAAACCTGGCATCGGCGTTGTGACATTCCTCGAGCCGATAATTCGGGATGCGCGGGTTTATATGGTGCACGTGGTGAAACCCAATATTGCCGGTGAACCACTGGAGTAGGCGCGGCAGGTGAAGATGAGAGGTGCCTCCGAGCGAGGCCGCGGCGAAGCTCCAGCTGGCGCCCGGCATCCACTGCGCATGCTCGAAGCGGTGCTGGATCGAGAACAGCCAGACGCCGATGATTGAGGCGATCACCATGATCGGGAGCTGCACGGCAGCGACACGCCCGTAGCCGAGGATGATACCCAAGCCCCCGATAAGAACGGCCAGGGCAAGGTTGGTCAAATAAACGCCGCGTCGCTCGCGCCGCCATCCCTTGGCTGCGTCGAACGGCACCCGATAGAGGAAGAAAAACACCACGGGCGGCAGCAACAGGTTGGCGACGACCGGATGATTGGTGACGCGGGCCAGGCATCTGCGCCAGCGTCCGAGCGCCCGGTATTCCGCGACCGTCATGCACGACGAGTAGATGTCCAGCCCACTTGCCGCGCGCCTGTCGAGATTGTTCCAGGAGCCGTGGTGCCTGGCATGCTGCCGACGCCAGAAGGCGTAAGGCGTCAGCGTCATCAGGCTGCACAGGCTGCCGATCAGCTCGTTTGCCCGTCTGGATCTGAAAAACGAGCCGTGGCCGCAATCGTGTTGGATGATGAAGATGCGGACGAGAAATCCCGCCGCCAGCACCGATAGTGGCAGCGTGATGCACAGGGATACCGCCACGGTCAGGTACATCGCGGCGCAGGTGACGAAAAACCCGCCAAACGATGTTGCCAGCTGCCCGAGGCTCCGCGCCAATATCGGCGCTTGAAAAGCCTCGCTCCCGGCGAGGATCTGCTCCACCTCGGGCACGATCTGATCCACTCCCGACAGGGATGAATTTTCCAACGCCTTCAGCCTCTGCTTGGGAAAATCAGTTTCGACCGACATCAGCCCAGCTGCCGTGAGCCGATCTCGCTCTCGTGCAACATAGCTCGCACCCGCCCAGGATGCCCTCTATCTGATACTGAGGAGTGTTTCCTGCAATATCGCCTTGCTGTGGCAACAAAAGCGCATCACCTGCCCGCGGCCCCTCAAGCTGGTCCCTGCAACCCCAAGACGCGGCGCCGCCTCACCAGGGGAGGGCGGCTTTGTCTACAACGCCGACAACTGCGCCATCGTGACCGCATACGTTAGCGGGTGAGAGGCTTACGGCTGTCCAGTTTTGACCACATCGGTGGCGCTGAGCCTCAGCCCGGCCTGCTTCTGGAAGGCAGCCGGCGGAAGCGCCGGCTGCCCTAATTTTGCCGGTCAGCGGGTTATCGGCTGACCCTCTGCGTTGGTCGGCCCGGTAGGCGCAGTCGTCGTATTGCCGCCTGCACCGCTCGGCGCAATCGTGCTGGCCGGCGGCGTGCTCGCACCGACCGCCGGACCGGTCGCCGGTATGTTCGCGCCGGCCCTGGGAGCGTTGACCCGTGTGTTGCTGGCCATCAGCCGGTTCATCGTGTCCGGATCGAGCGTCGCCGTCCGCCGCAGCCCGTTCTGCTGCTGGAACCGGGCGAGGGCCCGCTGCATTTCGGGGCCCGCCAATCCGTCTACCGGCCCGCGGTAGAGGCCTTGCGCCGCCAGCTGCTGCTGCGCCTGTCTGACCTCGTCCTGCGAGAGGTTGCGCGACCAGAAGTCGTTGCCGCTCGACTG
>WNGF01025355.1_pt1 | contig 10913 bp, 9 predicted proteins | sample 5400641 | NCBI WGS metagenome assembly WNGF01 (sample SAMN13153371, study PRJNA577476) | soil metagenome | isolation source: 80 cm soil or saprolite under grassland replicate 2 | place: USA:California | collected 2016-06-15 | reverse complement strand
TGTAGATGCTCCCGTCGGGGGCGACCGCGATCCCGTAGATGATGTTGAGCTGGGCGTCGCGCGCCGGGATCCCGGTGGTCAGGTCGTCGTCGCTCTTGTTCGTTCCGCCGCCGATGATGGTGCTGACGATCCCGTTCGGCGCGATCTTCCGGACGGTGTTGTGGTACCCGTTCGGCGACCCGTCGCGCTCGGCGAAGTAGATGCTGCCGTCAGGGCCGACCGTGAGCGACTGCGGGTCGACGAGCTTGGCGCTCGTGGCCGGGCCGCCGTCGCCGTTAGGCGGGTAGCGGTCGGCGTTCCAGTCGAAGCCCGCAACGCGTGTGATCACGCCGTTGGGAGCGATCTTGCAGATGAACCCGACCGGCCACCGCTTACCGTAGGCGGCCAGGTACAGGCTGCCGTCCGGGGCGGCGGCCATCGAGCTCACTGTCCCCAAGATCGCCTTGGTTGCCTGCCGCCCGTCGCACTGCGGGATGCCGTCCCAGGCGTAGTAGTCGTAGTCGCCGCCGACCCCCGCGTACTTGCGGATCTTCCCCTTGGGGTCGATCTTGAAGAGCCAGTCCTCGAAGTGGTCCCAGGTGTACATGCTCCCGTCGGGGCCGATGGCGAGCTCGCCCAGGTAGTTGAAGCGGGCATCCGAGGCGTCGATGTTGTCGCCGTTGAGGGTTGTCCCAAGCCCGGCGACCGTGCTCACGGTGGGGCCGATCACCTCGGAGCGCAGCTGCGAGCCGTCGCCGAGATGGACGACCTTCTCGAGCGGGTCGTAGGTGTGATGGGCGTTCAGCGTCCAGGAGCCCAACCCGTCGGTCCCGGCCGAGTCCCACGCGCCGAGCGGCCGGTCGACCGTCTCGGAGGTCCAGATGCCGCAGTAGAAGTGTCGCCGCTTCACCATGTCGTTCCACTCGTTGTACTTCTGCCAGTCGATGATGCGCCCCTGGACGACGTACGGGTTCCCGCCTGCCTTGTTCGCGCACGCGTACCGCCCGTCGTGGACCTGCGTGTTGTCGTCGGTGAACTGGGCGAAGCTCTGTTCCCACTCCTCGTTGCCCTCGTAGTAGACGAAGTCGTAGACGTAGTTGATGGTGATGGTGGCGACGGGTCGTCCCTGCACGGGGCGCCCGAACGCGTCCAGCCCATTCCATTCGAAGTGGTACGTCAGGTTCGGCGTCAGGTCGGGCAGGTCCGGGTCCCCGCCCCAGGTGGCCGGGTTGTCCCAGCGCTTGTTGATGGTCTGTCCCGCGACGGAGATGTTGAGCTCGGCGCCCTTGAGCTTGTTCGAGAGCGGCGCGCCCGTGATGGGGATGTCGATGATCTGATTCGCCTTCCAGCCGGGGACGCGGTCGCTCTGGTAGGTGAGGCTGAACGGCGTCCCGGTGACGGGAAGCTCCTCGCCCAGGGTCTGCTTTTCGCAGGCGATGAACGAGCCGCCCGCCTGCCGGCAGGGATCGTTCGGATCCTTCCACTCGAACTCCTTGAGCTTCGGCCTCTCGGCGTCCTTCGGAGGCCCGAACGGCCAGTTGTGGTCCCAGGGAGTGAAGTGGGTGATCTTGACCCGCCAGAGCTCCTTGCCCGGGTCGTAGAGATCGGCGAGCTGCTTGCGCTCCGCATCGGTGATCGGCATGTCCGGATCGACCTTGAGCGCGTCGCCGGTGTCGGGCACTCCGTCGCCGGTGACGTCCACGTCGGCGGAGCCTCCGGTCTCGGAGATGATCTTGATCACGATCCCGTTGTCGGAGGGCTTCCACATGCCCGCCTTCTCGTCGTAGTAGCCGGTGGGAACCGGGCTCCCGACCGGCGCGCCGATGAAGTTCTCGGTGTAGTTGACGAGCGGCTTGTCGAACTTGACCTGCGTCGCGTCGACCGCCTCGGCCTGGTCGACGGTGAAGTCGACCGCGTAGGTGAAGCCGGAGTTGTCCGGGAGCGCCCGCGGCATCGACTCGTCGCCGCCCTGCCCGACGGTGAACTCGGTCGCGCGCACCGTCATCTGGTCGAGCGGCTGCTGGCTCCCGTCGGGCAGGATCGCGGTGCCGTCCGTCCCCTTCGGGAAGAGGACGGTGGCCTTCCGCGCTCCGTCCGCGTCCGTCTCCGTGGAGCCCTGGGCGACCTCGTAGGCCTGCGTGGTCGAGTTGGGGTCGACCGTGGTCTTCTTCGTGTCCAGGCGGACGAGGGTGACGGGATCGATCTCGATCACGTCACGCCACCCGGTCGGAACCTCCGCCTGCGAGATGACGTACCCGGTCTTCTCGAAGACGAGGTCGAGCGGCTCGCCGCCGTTGACGACGATGTCGAAGCCGCCGTCGGCCTGCGTCGTCGTGTAGCCGTACTCCGGGTGGTTGCGCACGGTGACCTTCGTGCCGACGACGAATTTCTGGTCGACGTCGACGACCCAACCGCGGATGTCGATGACGCGGTTCGCTGAGATCGTGCCGGGAGCGACACCCTTCTGGACCGGCTTGGCACCCGAGTAGAGGAACTTGGTGGCGTCGAGGACCGAGGTCGAGGTGTCGACGGAGAGGGGCGGAGGGTCGTTCGGAAGGCTGGTGTTGATCGTCCACGTGCGCGAGTCGGGAGTCGCATCGACGTTGCCGGCGGCATCGGTCGCCTTCACCTGGAACGTGTGCGCGCCGCCCGGAACGCCGGTGAAGGTCTTCGGGCTCTCGCAGGAGGCGAAGGCGTTCGAGTCGAGCCGGCAGTGGAAGGTGGAGCCGCTCTCGCTCGCCTGGAACTCGAACGTGGGCGAGGTGTCGCCGCTCGGGTCGGGTGGGGCGCGGCCGTCGTCGATCTGCGTGTCCGGAGCGGTCTTGTCCACCCGCCACGGCGCGACGGCCGGCGTCGGGTCCCTCTTCCCGCTAAAGACGGCGCGGACGCTGAAGGCATGCTCGCCCTCGCTCAGGCCGCTGTAGGCCTTCGGGCTCGAACAGGCGTTGAAGGCGGCGCTGTCGAGCTTGCACTCGAAGGTCGAGCCGGCGCGGTTCGAGCTGAAGCGGAACGCCGCACTCGTGCTCCGGGTCGCTTCGGCCGGCTTGGCCGTGATCGTTGTGTCCGGGGCCCGGTCGATCGTCCAGGCGAACTGGGCGGGCGTCGGATCGACGTTCCCGGCGGCATCCTTCGCCCGCACCTGGAAGGTGTGGCCGGCATCGGCGAGGCCGGAGTAGCTCTTCGGGCTCGTGCAGGCCGAGAAGGAGGCGTTGTCGAGCCTGCACTCGAACTTTGCGCTCGTCGTGTCGGGCGCCGTCGCGGTGAACTGGAACTGGGCCGTCGTCTTGTCCGTGACCGCGCCGGGGTTGGAGGCGATCTTCGTGTCGGGAGCAGTCGCGTCGATCTGCCAGCTCCGGTAGGCGCCCACGGGATCCTGGTTCCCGCTCGGGTCGGTCGCCTGGACGCGGAAGCTGTGGTAGCCGTCCGCGAGGCCGGAATAGCTCTTCGGGCTCGTGCAAGGGCCCTGATTCGAGTAGTCCAGGTTGCACGTGAAGGTCGAGCCCGGCTCGCTGGACGAGAACGAGAACGTGGCCGTGCGGGTGTTGGCCCTGCTTCCGTTGGCCGGCCCGCCGGTGATCGTCGTCGTCGGCGGGTTCGTGTCCGGCGGGTTGGTGACGGAGAGGCCCGTCGACTTGCAGTTGTTCTTCTCCTTGCGCTCGCGGACCTTGCGCGTGTCGTCCGCGCAGGCGATCAGGAAGTAGTGGCCGCGCGCGGAAGTAGCCGGAACGCTGACGACCGCCGCGCCCTTGTTCTTCTTCTTCGGCCTCAGGGCCTTCACGCGGCGCTTCCCGCGCAGGCGGGTGTCCGAGGCGCCCTTGCGCTTGTCCGTGGAGAGGTAGTGGCGCATGACCGAGCGTCCCGCCTTGGCGGAACCCCGGTTCTTGACGGTGTCGCGGGCGAGCACGAAGCCGCCCGGCTGGACGGTCTGCAGGGAGAGGCTGAGCTTCGTGATCACGAGGTCTGGGCGCTTCTTCGCAGCGCCCGCAGCCCCCGATGTCGAGCCAGGCAGAAGGAACCCTGCGACGAGGGCGCCAACTGCGGCGACGCGAATTGTCAGACGCGCCGGCCGGAACGGCCGACGCCAAACCCACTTCATGATTGCGTTTCTCTCCTTCTCCTGATGGACCGGTGCCTGCTTCTACTGCATGGAGACTGCATTTCAAAGAGGATTGTTAGAGTTTCGGCCGGAAAAAGGTCGCAATTTACACCTTTTCTCGCGTGAAATCCGAACAGCCCTGCATATCGCGGCGACAGTAGCGCCGCCCCTGCCCGGGCGAAAGTGGGGATTTCCCTACAGTTTGCTCAGCGGGCGGAACCTACTCCGGTGCTCCCGCGCTCATCCAGCTCCGGAACAGCTGCACCTGCTCCTGGGGCCAGGCCCGGTCGCAGGGCATGGTGCCATCGGCCAGCCGCTCGTAGATGTCCTCGGCGTTCTCGCGGACGTCGTCGTACGAGGAAAGGTCGAAAACGAACGACGTTGCATCGACGTCCTCGGGCCGGAAGAGCGCACGGATGTCCCGCGTGAAGCCGGGCGGCTCGGCACCCACTCGCCGAACCGTACCGCTCGCGCCACGGTCGCGCCCCTGGAGCTGGGCGCGACCGTGGTAGAGATCAGCCGGCTCCTACCCCAGCAACGGATGGTCCATGCGCGAGGAGTGGCGGAACCCCGGAGGCGGGCCGAGGGAGCCCGGCCGCCCGTTGACGAAGGCGGTCACGTGCTCCTTGATTTCGGCCAGGATCGACTGCTCCTGTGACTTCGTCAGCCGCCCGGCCGAGACGGCGGCGTCGAGCCTCTTCTCGGCACCTGCGACAAGCGCCTGCACGAGACCGTCGGCGGACTTGCCGTGACTGCGCGCGACCTGGGCCAGCGTCTTTCCGGCCTGTAGCTGCTCACGCAGCTGGGCCTGCGTCACGCCGATGTAGGACGCGGAGGCGCTGAGCGGATCGACCCCTGCGTGGACGCCGAACGGCCCGAACTTGAAGTCGAGCCGCGGTCCTCCGAAGGGGCCGGGCGGGCCGAGGAAGGGCGGGAACGGCCCGGACCGGATCCGAGCCTTGATGGCGTCGGCTTCCTTCTTGGTCAGTCGGCCTGCGGCGACTGCAGCGTCGATCCGGTCCGCGAGCGCGCTCTTGAACGCCTCGCTCAGGGCCTTGGGTGTCACACCAAGCCGCTTCGCGGCGTCGTTCAGGACCGCCTGGCTCTCCTGCTTCGGCGAACCCGACTGCGTGGCGGCAATGGCTCCTCCCGCGCCGGCGGCGGCGACACTTACGCCGAGCGCCGCAGCGAGCTTGATCTTGGTGCTTCGGTTCATCTCGTCCCTCCTTTGTCGGTTGCGAGACCAGCCAACCACGGCGGTTTGAGAAGGGCCTAATTCCGTGGTAAGAAGTGCTTAAGAAGGCTCAGGCGCGCGGCCGTTGAGGCGCAGGATCATCCGCGTGCCACCGCCCTCGGCCCGCTCTGCGACGACCGTGCCTCCGTGCGCCTCGGCGACCTGCTTGACGATCGCGAGCCCCAGGCCGGAGCCCGGCATGCCGCGGGCGGAGGGTGCCCGGTAGAAGCGGTCGAAGACGTAGGGGAGATCCTTGTCGTCGATGCCCGGCCCGTGGTCGCGGACCGTCACTTCTCCCCGTCGAACGCTGATCTCGACCTCTCCGCCTGGAGGGCTCCATTTCGCGGCGTTGTCGAGCAGGTTTCCAACCGCGCGCTCGATCGTCCGCGGGACGCCGTGAACGAGCGACTGTGCTGCTCGCCGTGCGCGAGCTCGATCAGGCCTGCGACCAGCGCCGTCATCTCGTCCAGCTGTTGCACCACGTCTTTCAGGAGCCGTTCGCGCTCGGCCGGCGGGAGCCGGTCCTCCTTGCTCAGGACCTCGATATTCGTCCGCAAGCTCGTCAACGGCGTGCGGAGCTCGTGCGATGCGTCGGCGACGAGCTGGCGCTGAGCGTTGGTCGAAACCTCGAGCGCGGCCAGCATGGTGTTGAAGCTCGATGCAAGGCGGCCCAGCTCGTCGCGCCCCGGTGTGGAGATCCGCGTCGAGAGGTCGCCCGTCTCGGTCACAGACTCGGCGACGTTGGTCAGCTTCCGAACCGGCGCGAGAGCGGCCCGCGAGACGGCGAGGCCGAGACCGGCCGCGACTGCGATTCCCCCGGCGGCGACGAGGAGCAGGAGGAGGGTGATGCGGCCAAGCGTGTGCTGGACGCTTCCGAGCGGCTGGCTGACTTGCAGCGCGACGCGCGGCCCGTACGGGACCGTGAGCACGCGCTCCTTCTCGTCGTTGACGACCGCGTCGGTGAAGAACGCGCCGTCCTCTCCGCGGGCAACCTCGAGCGTCCGGGGAGTGACGGGGATTGCAACGTCGAGGAACGAGCGGAACGTGTTGCCGTCCGCGCGTACGGCCTGAATGTAGCCCCCCTCTCCCAGGACATCCGGAGGAATCTCGAGAAAGGGCCGCCCGTCCGGCATCCGGCTTACGTGGATCGGCCGGCTCGAAACGAGCGCAGCGCGGTTCTGGAGGCTGCTGTCCACCTGCCCGTACAGCTGGTCGCGGACGACGAGCCAGACGACGGCCGAGGCGACGAGGACGGCGAGCGCGACGGCAGCAGCCGCGACGAGCGTCAACCGGGCCTTGAAACTCATGGCTCGCGCAGCGCGTAGCCCACGCCGCGCATGGTCTGGATCAGCCGTGGCCGCCCGCCGGCCTCGGTCTTTCGGCGCAGGTAGCCGATGTAGACGTCGAGCGAGTTCGAGCCGTAGCCGAAGTCATAGCCCCAGACGCGCTCGAAGATGATGGAGCGGGTGAGAACCTGGCGCGGGTTGAGCATGAACAGCCCGAGCAGCGAGAACTCGGTTCGAGTCAGCTCGATCGGCTCGCCGGCGCGCGACACCTCTCGCGTGGCCGGGTTCATCTCGAGGTCGGCGAAGCGAAGGACCTCGCCCGTGCCGTTGCCGCCGCGGCGAAGGAGCGCCCGGAGCCTCGCGTGGAGCTCCTCGAGGGCGAACGGCTTGACGAGATAGTCGTCCGCTCCGGCATCGAGGCCGGAGACCCTGTCGTCCACCGCTGCGCGGGCCGTGAGCATCAGGATCGGGACCGAGCTTCCACCGCGGCGCAGCCGCCGCGCCACCTCGAGGCCGTCCACCTCCGGCATCAGGACGTCGAGCACGATCGCATCCGGCTCCGACGCGTGAGAACGGAGACGATCGAGCGCCTCGGCGCCGTTCGAGGCGAGCTCGACGTCGTAGCCCTCGAGCTGGAGCGCCCGCCTGAGCGACTCGCGAACGGCCGCTTCGTCGTCGACAACCAGGATCTTCACGCGTCTATTGTGCGGGCTGAACCTGAGAGGAGCGTAAAAAGCAGGGCCGAAAAGGGGGGCCGCCGCCCCGAAGGGCGGCGGCGATGGGTCAGGGGAGAAAGGAGTGGCCGGCGATCAGACGACCCGGCCGCATTGCACTGTGCGTCCAATGGTCGCAGTGCTTCCTAAGAGCGGACTAAGAGGCCGTTAAGAAGTTGATGAGGACTCGCCCGGCCGATCGGCCGGGGTTTCTTATCGATCTCTTAGCCTTCCCTCAGCGGGTTCTTACCCGGATTCGCTCTACTTCACGTGATGACTCGTTCGAGAAAGCCGCTCGTCGTCGCCGTGCTGGCGGCCGCGCTTGCCGGCGCCGGAGCCGGGGCCGGCATCTACGCCGCCCTCAACTCCTCGGAGAGCACCATCGTGCGCCAGGTGCAGGTGGCCGGGCCGGCGCAGCCGATTTCCGAGAACGGCCTCTCCGTCAATCAGATCTATCGGGGCGCGTACCGGGGCGTGGTGGAGATCACGGTCGTCGGTGCCGAGGGGCGGGCCGAGGGCTCCGGGTTCGTCTACGACCAGCAGGGCCACGTGCTGACGAACCAGCACGTGGTCGACAGCGGCGGCTCGATCTCGGTGCGGTTCTGGAACGGCGCGAGTCGCAAGGCCACGCTGGTGGGAAGCGATCCCTCGACCGACGTCGCTGTCGTCAAGGTCGACGGGGCCACTTCGCTGCTGCACCCGTTGCTGCTCGGCAACTCCTCGAAGATGCAAGTCGGCGACGACGTGGTTGCGATCGGGAGCCCCTTCGGGCTCGAGGAGACGGTGACGCGGGGAATCGTGAGCGCGCTCCACCGCCAGATGACCTCTCCGAACGGCTTTTCCATCGACGACTCCATTCAGACCGACGCCGCCATCAACCACGGCAACTCCGGCGGCCCGCTTCTGAACGGGGGCGGCGAGGTGATCGGGATCAACTCCCAGATCGCCGGCGGCTCGGGCGGAAACGAAGGGGTTGGCTTCGCCGTCCCCTCGAACACTGTGCGCTCGGTCGCATCCCAGCTGATCTCGAGCGGCCAGGCGAAGCACGCCTACCTGGGTGTGAGCATGGAGACCATCCCCGCCGACGTTGCGCCGAGGCTCCACATGCCGGCGGGAGTCGAGGTGGCGCAAGTGCGCGACCCCGACACGCCCGCGGGCAAGGCCGGGCTCCGCGGCGCGAACGGGCAGACGGTCGTCGCCGGCCAGCCGTACTCGACCGGCGGCGACGTGATCACCGCGGTCGACGGCAAGCCCGTCCACACGACGGACGAGCTCGGTCGGGCCATCGCGAGCAAGCAGCCCGGGGACCAGGTCGTGATCACGTACGTTCGCGCCGGCAGGACCTTCCACGTCAAGGTCACGCTCGCGAACCGGCCCTCCTAGCGAACCGGCAGCGGCAGTCGGCGCAGGTGCCGGTGACCTCCACCGTGTGACCTGAGACGGTGAAGCCATGGGTCGCGGCGAGGCCGTCGAGCCACTCGTCGAGCTCGCAGTCGCCGAGCTCCACGACCCGGTGGCACTGCGAGCAGACGAGATGGTGGTGGTGGCCCTCGCCGCAGAGCCGGTAGCAAGTTTCGCGCGGCCGGTGGCTGAGCTCGTCGACGACGCCTCTCTTGGCGAGCGCGGCCAGCGTGCGGTAGACGGTCGCCAGGCCGATCCGCTCGCCGCTCTGCCGCAGCGTTCCGTGGATCTGCTGGGCGGTCGCGTCGTCGGGCTCCTCGGTGAGCGCCGAGAGGACTGCCACACGCTGGCGCGTGGGGCGGAGGCCGTGGGCTCGGAGAAGCTCTGCCGGATCCTGCGTGCTCATTCCGTCTAGGATAGCTTCTGATGGGAATGAGAATCATTCTCATACTGGCGATGGCGGCGTGCTGTTTGGCGCTCGCCGCCTGCGGCGGCCGCAGCGCCGGCGGCAAGGAGCGAGTCGTCGCCGGCTTCTACCCGCTTGCCTTTGCGGCGCAGGAGCTCGGAGGCAGACACGTCGAGGTGGAGAACCTCACTCCCGCCGGCGCGGAGCCGCACGACATCGAGGTTTCGCCCCGGGACGTCGAGGCGGTTCGCTCCGCCGACCTCGTCCTCCTGCTGGGGCGCGGCTTCCAGCCGCAGCTGGAGCGGGCCGCGGGCTCCGGAAATGAGGTGCTGCATCTGCTCGACACTCCCGGACTCGCCGTCCATGGCGATGACGACCCGCACGTCTGGCTGGATCCGGTCCGGTACGCGCTCATCGTCAAGAGGATCGGGGAAGCCCTCCATGCGAAGGCCGCTGCCGCGCGTCTCGACCAACGGCTGCGCCGGCTCGAGGGGCAGTACCGTCGCGGCCTCGCACATTGCGCGCGCCAAGAGATCGTGACGAGCCACGAGGCCTTCGCCTACCTGGCGCGGCGGTACGGGCTCGAACAGGTCGCCATCACCGGCCTCAGCCCCGAGGCGGAGCCGACCCCGCAGCGGCTCGCCGATGTGATCCAGGCGGTGCGCAACACGCATGCGACGACCGTCTTCTCCGAGCGGCTCGTCTCGCCGCGGGTCGCGGAGACTGTCGCGCGCGAGACAGGCGTTCGGACTGCGGTTCTCGACCCGATCGAGGGCCTGACTCCCGATGAGGAGACCCGCGGGGAGGACTACTTCTCGCTCATGCGCGCAAACCTGACCGCGGTCAGAAAGGGGCTTGGATGCCGCTAGCGGTCGAACTCCGGGGCGTCTCCTTCGCCTATCCGGGCGGACCGGAGGTGCTGCGCGACGTCGACCTCGCGGTCGAAGAGGGAGAGTTCGTGGCCATCGCGGGGCCGAACGGAGGCGGCAAGACGACGCTGCTTCGGCTCGGGCTCGGCCTCGAGCGCCCGACGCGCGGGGAGGTGAGGCTGTTCGGGGAGCCCGCCGGCCGCGTCCGTGGGCAGGCCCGGATCGGCTACCTGGCCCAGCGCGCCCAGCTCGGCATCGACGCTCCGGTGAGCGTCCGCGAGGTCGTCGCCGCCGGACGGGTGCCCCGGACGGGGCTCTTCGGCTTCTTCGACAGCGACGACCGTGAGGCCGTGAACGAAGCGATCGAGAGGGTCGGGCTGGCCGACCGTGCGGGCATGCCGCTCGAGAGGCTCTCGGGAGGACAGCAGCAGCGGGCCTTCATCGCCAAGGCGCTGGCGTCCCGTCCCGACCTGATCGTCCTCGACGAGCCGACTGCGGGAGTGGACGCGGATGCCCAGGAGGCATTCGCCTCCCTGCTCGAGCGTCTCCACAGCGAGCTCGGAGTCACCATCCTGTTCGTCTCGCACGAGTTCGGGGCGGTGGAGCGGTTCGTGGAGCGGCTCGTGCTCGTTCGCGGCGAGATCGTCTTCGACGGGCCGCCCGGCGCGCTCCCCGATCCGTGGCACGACCCTTCCCATGTCCATCTTTGACGCCGACTTCATGCGGCTCGCCTTCGCGACCGGAGCGGTCGTGGGCGTGCTCGCGCCGGCGGTCGGGTTCTTTCTCGTGCAGCGGCGGATGAGCCTGATCGGCGACGGGGTCGGCCACGTCGCCTTTGCCGGGGTCGCCGCCGGGTACCTCCTCGGCTTCTCTCCGGTGGCCACGGCCCTCGGCGCCTCCGTGGCGGGAGCAGTCACAGTCGAGTGGCT
>WNGF01010595.1_pt1 | contig 10916 bp, 12 predicted proteins | sample 5400641 | NCBI WGS metagenome assembly WNGF01 (sample SAMN13153371, study PRJNA577476) | soil metagenome | isolation source: 80 cm soil or saprolite under grassland replicate 2 | place: USA:California | collected 2016-06-15 | reverse complement strand
GTGGTGTAGGAGCTGACGGCGTGAGCCGGAGCACATAGAGAACCACCGTGTCATCCTCGGCGGAACCGTTCAAAGAACCGCTGAGGAGGACGACACGGTGGCAAAGCCCACGATGGACCCGCTCGCGTTCCTGCGCAAGACAATCGAGGAGGCCGAACCCGACCTGCTGCGCGAGATGGTGCGCAGCTTCGCCGAGACGCTCATGAGCGCCGAGGCCTCGGCGATCGCCGGTGCCGCGTACGGCGAGCGCAGCCCGGATCGACTCAACCGCCGCAACGGCTATCGCGAGCGGCGCTGGGACACCCGCACCGGATCGATCGACCTGCGCATCCCCAAGCTGCGCTCTGGGTCGTACTTCCCGGACTGGCTGCTCGAGCCACGCCGCAGAGCGGAGCGCGCGCTCGTCGCGGTGGTGGCCCAGGCATACGTCGAGGGCGTGAGCACGCGCCGGGTCGACGACCTCGTGCGCGCGCTGGGTATCGAGGGGATGTCCAAGTCGCAGGTGTCGGAGATGGCCAGCTCGCTGGACGAGGGCGTGCGCGCCTTCCGCGAGCGGCCGCTGGACGGCGGCCCGTACCGGCACCTGTGGCTGGATGCCCTGGCGATCCGCGTGCGCGAGGCGGGGCGCATCGTCTCGGTCTGGGCGGTCATCGCCACGGCGGTGAATAGCGAGGGCAAGCGCGAGCTGTTGGGCCTCGACGTGTTCACCAGCGAGGACGGCACCGCCTGGACCAGCTTCCTGCGCGGCCTGGTCGCGCGAGGCCTTGCCGGCGTCGAGCTCATCACCAGCGACGCGCACCAGGGACTGAAAGCGGCGATCGCCGCGGTGCTGCCCGGTACGTCGTGGCAGCGCTGCCGGACGCACTTCATGCGCAACCTGCTCTCGCGTCCCACGTTCGGCGCAGCCGCTGGTCGCCAGCTTCGTGCGCACGATCTTCGCCCAGCCCGACGCCGCATCGACGCGCCGTCAGCACGCCACCGTCGTCGAGGAGCTGCGCGCGCGCTTTCCCAAGGCCGCCGAGCTGCTGGAGGAGGCGCGCGAGGACCTCCTTGCGTTCACGGCCTTTGCACCGCTGCACTGGCGCCAGATCTGGTCGAACAATCCCCAGGAGCGGCTCAACCGCGAGATCCGCAGGCGCACCGATGTCGTCGGCATCTTCCCCGACCGCGATGCGCTCATCCGGCTCGTTGGAGCGGTGCTCTCGGAGCAGCACGATGAGTGGCAGGTCGGTCGGCGGTACATGAGCCTCGAGTACCTGACGAAGACGTCAGTCGATGCGACCGCCGCGGGGTTGACTTCGCCGATGGCCCTCGCGAGTTAGAGTGACCGCGCTGAGGACGACGCGGTGGTTCTCTTCAAACACCACGTCCGTGGACTCCAATCCCCGCTCCCCGCGTTTCTTCAAATTTCGGCCACAACTCGTGAGTGACATCAGAAAATCGATAGGCTGATTCTGGATCAGCCAATCAGAGGTTCGAATCCTCTCTCCCCAACAGATCCGAACGAATTCAGCCGATTCGACGAGCCGCGAAGGCGTAAAGCAACCTGATCGGTAATCAAGTCACGGGTGCTCCGTGCTCAGAATGACAGCCTGATTCTCTGGAAGATGACCTGATTCGCCGGCGACGGACATCTGAGAACGAATCGGGTCAGCGTCACGGAAGGACGGCAACGCCCGCGCGCGATGCTTTCAGAAAACCGACCGGCTGACTCGCGTGCGAGTCAGTCAGCAGGCACTACCACGGGACGTACGGGGCAACCTGTGCCACCTACGATTTTTAGCGGGAGACAGATGAACAGAAATCGCCCCGGCCGGCGCAACGCGAGTGCCTCAAGGTTCAGATTCTCAACTATGTGAATGCCCGCCCTGGGAGAGAGCGGAGCCTTCGTACTAAGGAACGCCAAAAGGTCTAACGGCGAGGCAAGTAACGTAGTCGTCACTCTTTCGGTGGGACGGCGCGCCGTCAGAGGCGATCGAGGTGCGCTACTGCGATGCTTGTGGCGCTGCAGCGTTCATCGGGCGCCCCATCCACTCGCGAACCGTCGCGAGCGTGCGGCCACCGGTCGCGCGCCAGTCATGTCCGTCCGACGCACCCGCCGGGCAGTAGCCACGGCCAGCGTCGAACGCGATCACGGGACTAGCGGCGTCTACCGGTACGTGATGCGCCTCGCTGGCACATAGGTAGTCGATAACTCCGGTCATAGCACAATTGAATTCGCAGGAGCCTGCGAGGTCATCACTCCAACGGGGGAGAGGCAGCCGCCGTGAGCTGACTCGCAACCTCTCGGAGGAGTGTCTGCCACCACAGGTGGCGGGAGAGGTGGCCCATTTTGGACCACCTCTCACGTTCGTCGATCTAAGGCTTGCCGCTTGGCGCGACTTGCGTCTCGAGAGCGACGGCCGGTGCAGGGTGGAAGCTGTAATGCCCGATCGTCGTCGGGAACGCGAAGGTCTCGAATGGCCCCAACGGAACCAGGTAATAGAGGTCGTGCGGATCAAGGCCTAGAGCAAAGGTTCCCGGCGGGAATGCGGCGGCCGTGGAATACGACCAAGTGATCTCGCCAAGGATCGGCCCACCGCCACCACCAACGCCCTTGACGTGTCCACAGCCGGCCCCGGCGATGTCGCCCTCACCGCTTGCGTCGATCTCGATCCATATCCAGATGCCACCAAGTCCAAGCTTCTGGCAGAGGCTGTACGACGGGTTATTGCAGTTGCCTGAGAACTCGAGCTGCGCTAACGGTTGGTCGGCCGCCCCATAGGCCGATGCGACGTTGGCGCTGGACGCCAAGCTCGCAGCGATCAACACGGCTGCTGGGATTAAGACGCGTAGCGTTCGCCTGACTGTGTCCATGAATCTCCTCCCGTTGGGAGTCTGCGCCTCGCGTCAATCAAGTCAGAAAACTGATCTCGTTGCTCAGCGACTTTGACAGGGTTTTCTGCTCAGCGACTTTGTCAGTACGCGAGGGGAGCGGAAGGAGTCGCTGGTGCAGGATCGTCGCGCCCTCGTCCTGGCTCGCCTCGTCGCTCGGAAGGTCACGACCCCGGAGGCGGCGCTGCTGCTCGGTCTGTCGGAGCGCTCGGTGTGGCGGCTGCGCGCAGCCTTCCTCGCTCGCGGACCAGCGGCCCTCGTGCACGGCAACCGCGGCCGCCGCCCAACGAACACGCTCGCCCCCGCGACCGTCGCGCGGGTCATCACCCTCGCGCGCACGACGTACGCCGGCTGCAACGACAGCCACCTCGCGGAGCTGCTGGCCGAGCGCGAGCGGATCTTCATCTCGCGCGCGTCGCTGCAGCGGATCCTGCGCGGCGCGGGCCTCGCCAGTCCGCACCGCCACCGTCCGCCGCGCTACCGCAGTCGGCGCGAGCGACGAGCGGCGGCGGGCATGCTGCTGCAGCTGGACGGCTCGCGCCACCGCTGGCTCGGCGCGGCGCGTGGTTTGTCAACGCTGCTCGGCGCGATCGACGATGCGACCGGCGAGGTCATCGCCGCTGCCTTCCGTGAGCAGGAGGACGCTGCCGGATACCTCACCGTGCTGCGCGAGGTGTTGCGCCGCCGCGGCGTGCCGCTCGCGGTGTACAGCGACCGGCACGGCATCTTCTGGCGCTCGGCACGCGAGCGACCCTCGCTCGAGGAAGAGCTGGCGGGCCACCGGCAGCCGACGCAGGTCGGCCGCGCTCTCGGCGAGCTCGGCGTCGAGATGATCTTCGCCAACTCGCCGCAGGCCAAGGGCCGCATCGAACGCCTCTGGGGCACCTTCCAGGATCGACTGGTCAGCGAGCTGCGCATCGCGGGGATCACGACGCTCGAGCAGGCCAACCGCTTCCTGCCGCGCTACCTCGCACGTCACAATCGCCGCTTCGCCGTCGCGCCCGCCGATCCGAATGCGGCCTGGCGGCCACTGGCGCTGGACGTCTCGATCGATGCGGTGTGCTGCTTCAAGTACAGCAAGCGCGTCGCGATGGACAACACCGTGCGCTTCGGCGAGGTGCTGCTGCAGCTCCCGCGTCGCGCCGGCTGGGGCAGCTGGGCCAATGCGCGCGTCGAGCTGCGTCAGTACCTGGACGGCTCGCTCAGCGCGCACGCCCCCGGTGGCCGGGTCCTAGCGCGCTCAGCTGTCCCCGCGCGGGTCGGTGAGCTGCGGGTGCGCGACTACGCCCGCGCGCCGATCCCCGGCGTGCCAGCGCTGCCGCTGCAGCGTCCGCCGAAAGATCACCCCTGGCGCAAGGACCTTCGCCAGTGGCATCCGCTGGCCGCGCGGCGGACAATGCAGCGCGCTCGACGCGAGTCGTGACTGACAAGATCGCTGAGCGATCAACTGTCAGAGTCGCTGATCAGCGACATCAAGTCAGAAAACTGACCGACGCCATAGCGCTCGGGATTGTTCGGCGTGATGCGTCCAGCAGCAGATCGACTCTTGATCTTGCCTGAATCGTGGGTCTCAGCGCTTGTATTGCCTCTCGCAAACGACAGCCCCCTGGCTTATCGAGTTCCGAATGGAAGAGAAGTTCTTGGTCGCCGAGTTAAGAGATGACTAACCGGCACATGGCTTGTTCCGTCGGAAGTCTGTCAAGGGGGGCCTGTGATTCCGGAGGCCATGCTGGACCCGGCGTCGCCGCGGCCGTCCAGCCGTCGCCGCGTCCACTCTGGCGACCGTCGAACCGTGACACCGGTGATCGCTTGAGGAGGCTCGACCGGCCCTCGCAACGTATGTTGCAGACGATCGAGCTGGTCCCGGCATGCGAGTAGCTCGTGGCTGTCGTTCGTGGCGTCTTCCGTGTCGTGTACGCGGCGATTCCCCCTGTGCTCGCGCCGCTCGCGGGACCGATGTTGGTCAGGAATATCCGCGCGCTCGCTAAGCGCCAGGTCACGGACATGCTCGCTGCGGCGATCCAGTGGGACGACCCGCATGCGACGTCCAGCAATCGCTGTTTCGCGCGGCGCAACAGCTGATCCCAGCGATGGCTAACAGTGCGGCGCATACTCGGAAATGCGATGGCGCGCGTCTTCCTGCCCGGCATCGGCTTCCGGCAGCCGGGAGTGCGGCTCGTCGCGCCGATCCACAGCGAGGCTGCGGGACGGACGCTGACGCTCCGCGACCTCACCGTTTCCCCCGACGGCACCGAGCTGGTCTACGACATCACATACGACGACGAAGGCGGCGATGAGCGGGCGCGCGAATGGATCGTCATCCGCCACGGCGCACGCGAGTACGAGCTCGGGAGCGGCACGGTCGCCCTCTGGTCCAAGGACGGCATGTGGCGGCGGGCGATCCGCTCGAAGACCCAGGGCCCCGTGACTGCTGGCTCCATCGAGGTCGAGGTCGCGATCAGCGGCCTGGGTGAGTGGCGCGTCGCAGGCGAGCTCGCAGCGTTCGGTCAGGACACGGAGTCGCGGGATCTCGACGAATCTGACACCCGCGGCGGCATCACCGTCCGGCTGCACGCGTTCTCGCTGTCGAAGGACGCCGCAGCAGTCGAGATCTCGGCCTCCACCAGCGCTGAAGGTGCGATCGTCGAAGGGATCGGAGCGTATTCGGCGACGCGTCTCGGGCCGAACGCCCTGACGCTCCGTGACCAGGCGCTCCGCGCCTACCGCGAGCAGCTGCACGAGCCGCGACTCGACGACACCATGCCGCAGGGCCGGCACATCGCGGTTTTCGGGCCGCTACCCGAGGATGCGCGTGAGTTCGCGCTCGAGATCCCGTACGTGTGCATCCAGGAGTGCAACGAGCAGGTCACCTTCGATGTGCCGGTGACGGCGCCTGCCTCAGTGGCGTACGGCCGTTATCGCGCACGCATCCTGCGCACCTACGCGGCACCAGGGACGACGGATATTCCGAGCCTGCCGTACCGCGAGCCCGGCCTTGGCGTCGACATCGATCTCGGTGGATGGCAGGACGGTCGCCGGGTGCTCGCGCCGCGGCTGGTCTTCGTCGATGGTGCCAACCGCGGACTGCGGTACACGAACCGGTTCGACACGAGAGCGCCGGAGCCGGTGCAGCAGTTCGAGATCCCGATGGAGAGCGCCCACAACGCGGCGCGCGTCACGCTCCTCGGCGCACTCGTCCAGGTGCATGGTCCGTGGGAGATCCGTTTTCGACGCTGATCAGTCTACGGACGGTCAGCGCGCGGCCCGGCCCGGGAACGGCGATCTGCGGGGGGCGCCCGGCTCTGCTATTTGTGCTGGGAAGCGGTCAGAACGTAGATTGATGCCATCGCACATCGTCAGGAGAAAGTAAGTGGCAGAAGGCACGATCAAGAGAATCGTCGGGGATCGCGGTTTCGGTTTCATCACACAGGCGGATGGGAGCGAGATCTTCTTCCACCGCTCGAAGGTCGCCGGCGACGCATTCGACTCGCTGACTGAGGGTCAAAAGGTGACCTATGAGAAGGCCATGGACCCGCGGCGCAACAAAGAGAACGCGGAGCAAGTCACTCCGGCCTGAGCTGCCGCCGTCGCTGGGGGACGCTACAGCGTCGGCTTGAACAGCATCAGGTAGAGGATCAGGAGCAGGCCGCTCGTGCCCCTGACGGCGAGGATCCCTGGGCGGAAGCGCGTGAGCAGGCGCTCCTGAGCTCCGCTACGAGTCGGCGCCGTTGACGCCCGAAAGCGTCGGCAGACGAACGCAATTGCAGCGTGGACGCTCTTCGAGCAGCGGCCGGTCCCACTTCCCGAGGTCCGTAGAAACGTCATAGGTGCTCTCCAGGAAGCTCATGAGCGTGGCGGCGGGATCCGTCGCCGTTCGCACCGCTTCATACGGCAGGATGAATTCGCCGCGCGCGGCGACCCACTCGGCCGAGTCGGGTCGGATGGTCGCGTCGGAGAGACCAGCCGGCGGCGGCATCGCGTAGGAATAGAACTCCGGCTGCGGCAGCTCGTCGCTACCAAGCCAGAAGCCGGCGGCGATCAACTCATGCGAGTAGGCCTCGTGCATCACGTGGATGTGCACGTTCGGCGCGCTCCCGCCCGCGTAGGCGGGCCCGCGCCGGCCAGAGAACCGCGCGCTCGCGAGATCGAATCCGCCCCAGAAGAACTGCACGGGACTCGCCTTGCCGAGGAAGTCGGCCCGGAAGCGGTCGAAGACGAGCTGCGTGCTGATCAGCGCAGTCAAGAGCCGTCGCACGATCTCACGGTCGTAGGGGCGGACCTCGACGTCGTCCAAGAATGGGACGGCTATCGCGACTTCGACCGGGACCGGCATGATGTCGGGGTCGGGGATGCCGAGCGCAGCGAGGCGCTCGACTACCTGCCGGTAGAACTGCGCGACCGACATGGGACGCAGCGGCATCGTCGAACGGCCACCGCGGCTCGTGACGATGATCAGCTCGTGGTCGATGAAGTCGAAGTCGATCTGGAACGCCTCGTTCCCCGCGGGAGTCAGCGTTGTCGTGAGGCCCCGGGGCGTGACCATGAGCGTCGAATTCCACCAGTGGTTCATCAGTGGCGTCATCGCCAAACGGATCTTGCCCACGACCTGGGTCCACATATGGACCGCATGCACCGTGTCCTTCAACTCGGCGTATGCCAGGGGAGGCCAGAGCCCTACGGCGCGGTCGGTGGTAGCCATCTCCGACAATTCTCCGCGATGACCGCCAAGCTGAGATGGCCGCAGGTGCTCGCATGGCGCATGCGCCGCCAACTCCTCGACCCCATTGGAACGTCGTCGGTGCCGGGGGTCGTCCGCCGGCTATGCGGTGTCCAGGCACAGGTGGCGTCGTCAGCCGAGCTCGCCATTCGGGTCCGGCGCCAGGGGTCACGCCGCGGCGAGGTCGCTCGAGCCCTCAGCGAAGGCCGCCTCATCAAGACGTGGGCGATGCGGGGCACGTTGCACCTGCTCACGCCGGAGGAGGGCGGCGCCGTCCTCTCGCTGATGGCATCAGGGCGATCGTGGGAGCTGCCGAGCTGGGAGCGCTACTTTGGCATGACCACCAAGCATTGGGATGCTCTTCGCCCCGCGGTCCGCGAGGCTCTCGATGGCACGGTCCTCACACGAGACGAGCTGATCGCTGCGGTCATCGCTCAGCGAGGGCTCGGCCATCTCGGCGATGCGCTCCGCTCGGGATGGGGGACGCTGCTGAAGCCGCTCGCGTGGCAGGGAGACCTGTGCTTCGGCCCGAACCGGGGCACTCGCGTGACCTTCGTGCGCCCGACAGCCGCGAGCCCGCGTTGGGCCGGTGTCCCCGAACCGGACGAGGCGGCGCCGATCGTGATCGTCGCGTACCTGGGCGCCTACGGACCGGCGACCATCGACAACTTCCGCAACTGGCTGAGCCGCGGCCGCGTCAGTGCGCGACAGATCCGGAACTGGTTCAAGGCTCTTGGCGACCGGATCACTGAGGTCGAGGTCGAGGGCGAACGAAGGTACGTCCTCGCCAAGGATCTCGACGACGTCGCTGCGGCGAGACCGACCACAGCGGTGCGGCTACTGCCGGGTTTCGACCAGTACGTGCTCGGCCCCGGTACCGAGGACGGCCGCGTCGTGCCGGCGAAGCGGCGAACGGCCGTCAGCAGGCAGAGCGGCTGGATCGCCCCTGTCGTCGTGGCAGGTGGCGGCGTGAAGGGAACGTGGGAGGTCGACGGCGACCGCCTCCGTGTCGATTGGTTCAAGGAATCCGGCAAGCCGCCGCGGACCAATCTCGAGACAGAGACCCTGAGACTGTCAGTGATCCTGGGTCGTGAGCTCCGCTCGGAGATCAACCTCATGTAGCCGCGATCACCCCTAAGACGCGTCGGCGAAGCGCCAGCGAGTCGCGCCGTTCGGCTCGGCCGTGGCCACACCGAACGCAGTCGCGGGCGTGACGACGTAGAGATCCCACGGCGGCGGTCCGGCGCTCGGGGCGCTGTATTCGGCGGTCATCGCGCCGTCGCTCACACTCGCCGGCCATCCCTGAGCCGCGTAGAGCTGCGCAAAACGCTGGAGCGTCGGCTCGTCGGTGACCTTCTCCGCCGTGCCTTCGATGACGAGGTCGAGATCCTTGAGCGAGACCGAGATGACGCAGCGCGGGTTCTCGGCGAGATTGCGACTCTTCCGCGTCGTGGCACCACTCGTGAAGTAGACCTTTCCATCGACCCAAAGCGCACCCACGGCAGCAACGTGCGGCCGGCCATTGGGACGCGTCGTGGCCAGCCAATAGGTCCCGCCAACGCCCGCGTCGAGTTGCGCGAGCGCGCGCGACCAGGGGATCGGCTTATCACCGTAGATGTCGAGGTTCTTCTGTTCCATCTTCGCAGCTCCTCCGCCAGAGGCGAATATTGTCTTCGACGTGGCTCCTGACCCTAACGAGCGTGACGTTTCGCTGGAGGTCGTGCACGCATGAGGAAGATCATCAACGACCCCAACGACTTCGTTGACGAGGTCGTCGAGGGCATCCTCGCGGCCCATCCGCGGTTGCTGAAGGCGGTCTCGAGCGACCGCCGAGCACTCGCCCGCGCGGACGCACCGATCGCCGGACACGTCGGGATCGTGACCGGGGGTGGATCGGGCCATCTACCGCTGTTCCTCGGATACGTCGGGCAGGGCCTGTGTACCGCCGTCGCCGTCGGCAACGTGTTCTCCTCGCCCTCGTCGGAGCAGATCCTCGCAGCGACACGCGCAGCCCACGGCGGCGCCGGCGTCCTGTACCTCTACGGCAACTACGGCGGCGACGTGATGAACTTCGATCTCGCGGGCGAGCTCGCGCTGGACGAGGGCATCGAGACGGCGACGGTCCTCGGCACGGATGACGTCGCTTCCGCGCCTCCGTCGCGTGCGACCGAGCGCCGCGGCGTCGCGGGTCTCTTCTTCGCATACAAGTGCGCCGGCGCCGCGGCGGAGCAGGGTCTCCCGCTGAAGGACGTTGCGGCCATCGCGCAGGCGGTGGTGACGAACACACGGTCGATGGGCGTCGGCCTGTCGCCGACGATCCTCCCGGCGGCGGACAAACCGACGTTCGAGCTGGGTCCGGACGAGATGGAGATCGGCATCGGGATCCACGGTGAGCGAGGCGTTCGGCGTGGCCGGCTCGAGACGGCCGATCGCATCGCCGAGGACCTGCTCGGCAAGATCAGCGAAGACCTCGCGCTGTCGCGTGGGGACGAAGTGGCGGTGCTGGTGAACGGTCTCGGCGCGACGCCGCTGGAGGAGCTCTACGTCCTGTATCGATACGTGAGCCGAAGCCTCGAGGTGATCGGCGTTCGGGTCCGCCGGCCGTACGTCGGTGAATTCGCAACGAGCCTGGAGATGGCCGGGGCGTCCCTCAGCGTCATGTCCCCTTTCTATCGGCAATGACCGGAGACGAGCTTCGGGCGCTGCTCGATAAGGCTTTCGAGATCCTGGCCGAGAGCGTGGACGAGCTACGCGACCTCGACGCCGCGGTCGGCGACGGCGACCTCGGGGTCACCGTGAGAGGCGGCACTTCTGCGGCACGGCAAGCGATGCGGTCGCTGTCGGACACGGCCACCCCAGCAGACATCTTCCGAGCGCTCGCGACAGCGATCTCGTCGGCGAATCCCTCGAGCTTCGCTGCACTCGTCGCGACGGCGCTGCTCGCTGCGTCGCGATCGGTCGCCACGTCGCAGTCGCTCACACGAGAGGACGTCATGATGGCTGCTCAGCAGGCCACCGCCGCGGTCGAGAAGCGCGGAAAGTCCGCGATCGGCGACAAGACCGTCCTCGACGCGCTCATCCCGAGCGTTCGCGCGCTCGAAGCCGCGACGTCCGACGAGGGCCTCGGGGCGATGATCGCCGCGGCGCGCAGGGGCATCGACGAGACCACACCGAGCGTCGCGCGTCGCGGCCGCGCTGCCTGGCTCGGCGAACGAGCACAGGGTCATCCGGATCCCGGTGCGGTGGCGTACCTGAGGTTCCTCGAAGCGCTGAAGCGCGCTACGTCGTGACGAGTCCAAGATTCGTATAGATCTCGCGGGTCGCC
>WNGF01038749.1_pt1 | contig 10917 bp, 10 predicted proteins | sample 5400641 | NCBI WGS metagenome assembly WNGF01 (sample SAMN13153371, study PRJNA577476) | soil metagenome | isolation source: 80 cm soil or saprolite under grassland replicate 2 | place: USA:California | collected 2016-06-15 | reverse complement strand
CGACCCCGATTCGTCGTCCAGAAGCACTGGGCTCGGAGTCTCCACTATGACTTCCGACTGGAAATCGGCACGGCCCTCGTCTCGTGGGCGGTGCCGAAGGGGCCAAGCAAAGATCCGAAGGTGAAGCGCCTCGCGATCCATGTGGAGGACCACCCGCTCGACTACCTTCTCTTCGAGGGAACCCTCCCTGAAGGTGACTATGGCGCGGGCGAAGTCATCGTCTGGGACTACGGCGAGTTTGAGGTGGTCGGACCGGCTGAACACGATGAGGCAGCAGCACTCAACGAAGGCGTCGTGCGATTCGCGCTATCTGGCAGAAAACTCCGAGGACAATGGACGATTATACGGACGAGAATGGGAGAGGGAAAACGTGAGAATTGGCTCTTGCAGAAGGCGCAAGACGAATTCGCTCAGGCGGGCTATGACCCTGAGACCGAGCCGGCGTCCGCGTTGTCCGGCAAGGTTCCACGGCGTCCGCGTTGACCGCTCTCCCTTCGTGATCTCATCGTTTCCCTTCACGAGAGCGTCCCGAGTTTACCGCCCATCAACCCGGCACCCAAGATCCCAACTCGCATGCTACCCGCCCTGCCTTGGTCGGACGAAGACCTGATACGTGACGGCGTCCCAGGCGTTGTGAATTCCAATCAAGAGCAGCACCAGCGCTGCCGCGCCGACGAGGAAAAGGGCTGGGCGCGCGTCGTACGGAGCTGCGAATGCCGAGACGCAAGAATTGTATATGCCGCCAGTGGAAGCAGAACGTGAAACAGCCAGTCCTCGAACACAGGGCGATAGGCGCTCTGCGCGCGCATGCGGCGGGCCACGACGACGACGTACACGACCCCCCCGAGACCCACAAATCCCCAGAGAACTGCGACAACGGTGATTTCGTCCCATGGCGCGCTCACGATCGCCGATAGCAACAGCACGAGTCCGAAATGAACGACACTCGGCGTTGCGAAGGCGCTGCCGGCTCGCGCAGCATCTTGGGTGATCGGCCGTGCGGCGATGAGCGTAATGACGACGAACTGCAATCCGATCAGGGCGCCGGCGGACGAGCCGACGATGACGTAGAAGTTTTCCCATCCGTCGATGACTGTCATGATCGGTCGGCCTCGCTCGCAGACCGAACTTGTCGGTAGAGTTCGTCGCTGACTTTCTCCATCCAGTTCACGGCCTTGCCGTCGAGAGCCTCCTGGATGGCGATGTGCGTCATCCCGCTGTCTGGTGTGGCACCGTGCCAATGCTTCTCTCCCGGGGGACATGAGACCACATCGCCAGGGTGGATCTCTTCGACGGGACCTCCCCAGCGTTGCACGAAACCGCGTCCAGCCGTCACAATCAGCGTCTGGCCGAGCGGATGGGTATGCCAGGCCGCGCGGGCGCCAGGCTCAAACGTGACGCTCGAACCTTGGACGCGCCCCGGAGCGCTTGCTTGGAACAACGGCTCGAGGCGCACCTTGCCGGTGAACGTTTCCTTCGGCCCCTCGCTCGACGATCGCGAACCGCTCCTCTTGATGTCCATGTCTTCACGACTCCTCTTGCTCGATTCAAGCCCCAAAGCTGGCGCAGTCGACCACGAACCGGTAGCGGACGTCGCCACGCCGCATGCTTGCGTAAGCATCGTTGACCTTCTGGATGGGGATGACTTCTACGTCCGCGACGATTTCGTGCTCGCCGCAGTAGTCGAGCATCTCCTGGGTCTCGGAAATCCCGCCGATGTTGGAACCGGCGAGGCGCTTGTTCCCGAAGATGAGCGAGCCCGCGTTGATGGGGGTAGCAGAGGCGGCATTCGGGGGCAAACCAAGCAGCACCATGGTGCCCGAGTTCCGTAGGAGGGCCAAATGCCCATTGATGTCATGCGGCGCGCTGACCGTGTCCACGATGAGATCGAACTTCCCTTGAAGCGCGTCCAGCGCGCCAGGCTCCTTGGTCGCAACGAAGCGCTTGGCACCGAAACGGGCCGCGTCCTCCTCCTTGCCGCGCGACGAGCTCAGCACGGCGACGTCGGCACCCATCGAGCTTGCCAGCTTGACGGCCATGTGGCCAACTCCGCCCAAGCCCATTACCGCGACCTGCTCGCCTGGCTTGCAGCCGAATTGGCGCAGAGGCGAGTACGTGGTGATGCCCGCGCACATGAGCGGTGCGGCGCGCGCGGGGTCCAGCCCCTTCGGGACTCGCAGCACGTACCGCTCGTCGACGACCATGCTCGCCGAGTACCCTCCGTACGTCCGGGCTTTCGTGTCCTGCTCGAGGCTGTCAAACGTGAACGTGGCACCCTTCTCGCAGAACATCTCGTGGCCCGCGCGGCACTCCGGGCACGTTCGGCACGAATCGACGAGGCAGCCCACGCCGACGAGGTCGCCCTCGCGGAAGCGGGATGCGCCGACACCTCGGGATACGACTCGACCGACGATCTCGTGGCCTGGCACGACCGGAAAGTTCGTGTTCCCCCAGTCGTCGTTGACCTTGTGCACGTCGCTGTGGCAGATCCCGCAATAGAGAATCTCAATTGCGACGTCGTGCGGTCCCGCATCGCGTCGCTCGATTGTCATCGGCGCAACCGGCGCCTTGGCTGCGCGGGCGCCGTAGGCAGGCGTCTTCTTCGTCATGGCCAAGAGAGAACCCATGGTCGGGTAAGTCTCTTGTGCAGCCCTTGCAACTCACTCGATCTCCCAATCCTCCCCGTAACATAGAGCTCCTAGCTTCTCGGCGACGCGCTGCGAGGCAACATTCTCCCATGACGCACTGTAAAGCGCCAAAAGTCCCCGCCGGCGCACGGCGGTAGCCCACGCTGCTACCGCAGAAGTGGCATAGCCCCTGCCCCGCATCGCATCCAAGGTCTCAACGCCCGCTTCGGCAGCCAAGGGAGAAAGGCGGGCGCAGTAGCAAATCGACACGGCGCTTCCGTTCACGACAGCGGCGGTGACCGGTCCGATATCGACCTCGGCCTTCAGATGCGGGAGCATCCACGGAAATCCGGCTTCGAGCATGCGCCCCTTCTCCTCCGTAATCAACACGGCGTCGTTGGTCGCTTGCGTGCCTTCAGGGATCAGATAGGCGGGCCCTCGGTACTCCCGGGTGATTGGCCCATGCCCGTGGAGCGCGGCCCGAATCGCCGAGGCAACGCGGGGCCCAGACATCAGGTCCGTGGCCGACGGCTCGGATCGGCAGAGCACCTCGAGCCTACGTGTCAGGTCATCTGGAACGTCGTGGCGAAAGAGGCAAACGTTGCCATGATGCCATCGTCCCATGAAGAATCGGGGCGCACCGCCCGGCCGGCTCCACGGTCGACCGAGCGATACGATCCGTCCGTCCGCATCGCAATTGAAGAGGGTCGCCACATGAATGCGCATCAAGTGCTCGTCCGTTTCGGGGTCCACGATTCCAGACCCTCAACAGGTCCGCGCTAATAGGCCTTCTATGACACGCTGATGACGACCTTCGCTCGAGGGTGTCCCTCTCCGAGATACCGGATTGCCTCAGGAACCTCGCGCAACGGAAAGGACCGGTCGATGACCGGCGTGACCTTCCCGGCATCAACGAGCTCGTTCACCGCGAGCAGATCCGCATTGCTGTGCTTCGCGATGAACGTAACCTGCTTTCGCCCCAGTAAGCGCGACTCCACAGGGGTTAGCAGGAAGGGAAGTACGGATGGCTTCTCCCGACTTGATTGTCCGGCCAGCACAAGAGTCCCGTTCGGGTTGAGCAATCGCCTGCAATCGGACAACGGATGACTCCATGCGACGTCGAAGATCAAGTCATAATGCTGCCCGTCTCGGGTGAAATCTTCCCGGGTGTAGTCGATGACCCGGTCCGCACCGATCGACCGGACCATGTCCACGTTCCTCGGGCTGCACACGCCGGTCACGTCCGCCCCGAACGACTTGGCGACCTGCACCGCGAACGTACCCACGCCCCCCGACGCGCCGTTGATCAGGACCTTCTGCCCGGGCTGGATCTGTCCTTTGTCCCGAAGGCCTTGGAGAGCGGTCTCGGCCGCGACGGGGATCGCCGCGGCCTGCTCGAACGTCAGGCGTTCCGGTTTCGGCACAAAGTTCCTCTCTTTCCCGCACACGTATTCGGCAAAGGCGCCGCTGCGCATGCCGAACACCTCATCGCCGGGTGGCGGATGATCGACGGTGTGCCGCGCATGAGGTGCCAGTCAAGGGCATTGACGGAAGCCGCTCGAACCCGTACCAACACGCCGTCGTCATCGACCACCGGCTTCTCGATCTCTCGGAGTTCGAATACATCCGGCGAGCCGTACGCGGTTTGGACGATCGCTTTCATCGGCTTCTCCCTCGCCTCGGTCGCACGCCCGAGGGGTACTTAGTCTTACCCTGGGGACTCCAAGGCTAGGATCACGAGCGACGTCATCAGAGTCGCCTCCCTGTCCTGGGCATTTCCTTTGTCGTCACTTCCTCGCGCGCTCGATCATCCCCATCAGGAGCACGCCCCCGAGGAAGACGCGCCGGTCAAACGTGGAAGGCACGTTCAGACACTGGATCTCCCAGATGTCGCCGATGATCTTGAACTGCTGGTTGATCGTCGCGATCGGCTGCCCGCCGAGGGTCATCGTGAGTTTCTCGGGAATTAGCCCGCCTCCGGGGATGTATTTCCGCGCAAGGCCGCGGCCCGTGGATTCCTTGATCTCCCCAACCAGGTTGTTGTACGGGTCACGCATTTCCCACTCGTCTGCGACCAACGAGGACGCCAGGGCCCTGCGGCGGATGTAGCCGAGGATCGCGTTCGTCGAGGAGTCCACGATCGCGAACGTCCCCCAGATGTCGAGGATTTGGGTCTGCCGGATTTGGAACAGTTCCTTCGCCAGGGTCTCGTCCGCGTAAACCCGGATGTCTTCCTTGAGGCGGAGCAGCTTCTGCTTGCTGTACGCGAGCTGGTTCCGCGCTTGGTCCTCGATCCAGTACTGGCCCGCGAGCGCCAGGACTTTCTTTCGAATTCGGTAGAAGTTCTGTGTCCAAAGGGCTGGGACTGACTGGGCCGAGGCCGCCATTGCGGCCAGGGCGGAGGGCGTACTCGTTGAGGTCGTCACCGTCGCCGGCGGCCCGCCCGGCGGATAGTACTTCCGTTCGTTGCCACACCACCACTGATTATTCTGCGCATTCCAAGCCAGCGGTCCACCGCACACCGGACACGGCGTCGTCGCGATCCCTCTCACCCCGTTGCCGAATGCGCGACGACCGAATTATCCTTTCCGGCCCGTGAGGTAGTGACTGCGAGACCGGTATGAACCCCCCAATCAAGCCAAGGAGATGAAGCGTCTTCCGAAGTACGCGAAGCGGTCATACGAGTACCCGACGGTGGCAGCTCGCACAGAGCAAGTCCCGGCATGCGTTCAAATCCCCTTGGGAGCACTGTCTTTCTCTGGCCACATATCCTCCGTCGCATGCCGGGGCGGCGTTCGCGGCAAACCGTTAAGCCCGCTCCCACGAATGCGACCAAACGGCGGCGGATGCGAAAGGATCTCGTCGGAGGCGGTGCGGCCACGCTGTCCCTGATGCTCATCACGTACCTTCTCCTGCGTTCCGCGACTCTCCCGGTTCCCGGCGTGATGACGGATCTCGCGCTTCTCGTCGCGGCGGTCGGCGTCGGGCTCTTGGTGATCGGAATCGTCCTCCCGTCGCCCCGCTCCCGCAGGGCCGTACGAAGGAGTGGCCGATCGCGTCCCTAGGAGGGATCGGGTCGGCACGACCCGACGGGTCCAATGAGACGGCCGGTCTCCTCGGCATCGATTTCTCGACAGTTCATCGCCGAGGACAACTCGTGGCACTCGCTCTCGCGACATCCCTCACTCGGGGAGGGGCGATTCGAACGGCGATGCCTTCCAGCCTACTCGCTCGTCGTCCTGCGCGAGGCGCCTTCCTGGTGCGTACGGAACGCGATGCCACGGTCCCGGCACTCCCGGGCGACGGCCCCGATGAACGGGACCATCGTCTCTCGATCCGTGAAGCGAGTGAGCTCTGCCTCCAGGTCCGACCCCGCTAGACGCCCGAGCATCGCGTCACGCGCGCCCCACCGCGGATCGAGGAGTCGCGAGAATCCCTTCCGGATGCCGAGTTCTTGGAACGTGTCCGCGATCGTCTCCGCCGTCCAACCCCCGGTGGGCGGATGCCGACTTCGATCGAGCGGAATCTTGAGAAGAGATCGATGTCGCGAATCATGAGCGGAGACCGTGAGAGCACGGAGACGGGCCAGTCGGCTCGTTGCAGGACTTCCAATGCGTGCTGCGTGATGCGGTACTTCCCCTCGACGAACTGATACGGATCCGTGGCGGTCGAGATCGCGACGAGGCCTCGGGGCAGTCTCTTGACCTCACGGGCGAGGACCGTTGGCGCGTTCCGCTTCACGGCCACAGAGGTTCCCCAGTCCGCGCGATCCGTCTGCAGAAGTCGCGGCGTATAACAGAAGGTGCATCCGTGGTAACACCCGACGTACGGGTTGAAGGAATAGTCGAGCCACGGGAGCGGATCCTTGCGAAGCGCGGAATCGACGTGAATCTCGCGGATCTGGAACGAATCCCGCGGGCTCGGCACGGAGATGCCGAACAGCTCTTCCACGGAGCCGGAAGAGGTCGCGGATCGTATGACGTTGCACGTGGGAGTAGGGCGAAAGTGTTTGAGCCGGTTCGTGGGACAGGAACCGAGGCACTTGAAGGAAAGGCTATAGCGGTCCCGGTCCGTTGCGGAGCCCGGCGGGGATCCCGTCGCGGTTCTAGGAGGCGTTCGGTTGTTGAAAACGGACCGGCGGCGTCCTGTCGGCCAGATCGCCGGCGCGGTCGTCGCAGGCCTGTTCGTCCTCGTCGTCGCCTCGAACGTCCTGTGGCCCGGCGCGCCGCCCGCCACGGGCGATCAGCCCCGCTGGCCGCCGGCATCGAGCCCCTTCCCGGTTCTGCCGGCCGGATCGAATCTGCACGTCATCCCGGTGGGACCGAGCACGAACCTTTCGACGCGCCTCCTCCTCGCCTCCCTCCAGGGACTCGCCAGCCGAAACGGGGCGCACCTCTACCTCGACCTGCACGACGAGGTCGCGAACGCGTCGTCGATGCTCTCGTTCCTCGTGTCGAAGTACGGTCTTTCGTTCGACAACATGACGATCGACGCTGCGATCTCCTCCTACCTCCCGAGCGCCGCGGGGATTGCGGTGTACGACCCCGCGCGGCCGGAGTCGATGAACGTCGCGACGATGAAGGCCGCGCAGCAAGGGGCGGTCCTCGTAGGCCCCGATCTCGCCGAATCGCTGCGGGCCCGCTCCAACCTCCCGATCACATTCGACTATGCGACGAGCGACTGGGCTCCGCTCGGGCCCATCGCCGCGACGGACCGGGCGCTCCGCGAGCTCCTCCCCAGGTCGGCGTCGAGCCTCCTCGCGATCCTGCCGCCGGACCGCTGGGCGATCCGGGACTACCTCATCGCGACGCGGACGTTCGTCTTCTACGAGCCGCAAGGCGTGCTCGCGACGCCGGCCGAGACCGCCGCGACGATGCGCGTCCTACGCGCGACGCCGCGAGGCATCCCGATCCTGGGTTGGTTCGACAGCCCGACGCTGACGGAAGAGAACTCGTTCGTCCAGATGGCGTCGGCGGAGGGCAAGTTCCTCGTCGGGGTGCAAGACCTCCCGAACCTCTCCGTGCTGACCGCGTTCGGTCGGGCCGACACCCACCGCCAGGTCCCGTCGTCCGCGCCGTCGCCGGTCCTCGAGGACAAGACGTACGTCGTCCTCGCAGTGCCGGACGGGGACAATGTGGACTTCGTCTCGGGACGGATGCGGGAGCTCTGGTCCGAGCCGGAGCGCGGGAACCGGACGATGCCGCTCACGTGGAGCATCAACCCGCTCCTGGTCGACCTCGCGCCGCCGCTGCTCGACTGGTACTACGACACCGCCACGGCGTTCGACCGGTTCATCGCCGCGCCGAGCGGCGCAGGATATCTGTATCCGGACTACACGGGCCCGAGCGACCTCCCGGCCTATCTGGCCCTCACCGACCGCTACATGGCGGCGGCCGACCTGGACGTCGTGTGGCTCCTGAACGCGTTCACGGCCTCGGAGATTCCGTACTCGGACGAGACCCTCTCCGCGTACGTCGGCGGCGTGCATCCGGTCGGCATCGCTCTGGACTACGACGATCAACCGCGCACCCGCGACGCCTGGGTGGCCGCGGGAGGAGGCAACGCATCGCCCGTGATCCGATCCACCCACTTATGGACGACGGAGGACAACTTCCTCGGGAAGCTGGACGCGGCCCTCGCCGCTTCGAGCGGCGGACCGCGGTCTCCGAGACGCCCAGGCCCTGATGAACCGGACCGCGGCCCACGTGGGGGGGAGCCTGGAGATCGTCACGCCGACGACGTTCTTCGCGCTCCTCCGCCATGAGTTCGTCCGCGAAGCGGGTGCTCGACTCGATGCCGTGTCGGCGGACCCGATCGCTTCGACTCTGTTCGCAGCATCTCTGGATTCCGCCGCCGCGCAGATTGCCGATGCACGGGCCGCCATGTCGAGCGGCGATGCGGATCGTGCGGCCCGAAACGCATATGTTGCACTCGAGACCCTCCGCGGAATCGGCGCGAGCGAGGCGCTTCTCGTCTCGGTGCTCGTCCTCCTCGCAGCGGGAGCACTCGCGGCCCTCGCCCAGCGGACATCGCCGCCGTGGTCCGTCGCACTCGAGCCAATCGACCTCGGCGCGCTGATCCTCGTCACGGCGGCGGTCGCGTTCTTCGTGTTCGCGCTCCGCGAGGCCGTCGAGCAGAACTTCTGGACGTATCCGTCGATTCTCCTAGGCATCGCGGTAGCGGGAGTCCACCGTCCGCTCGGGCGGTACCTGGACCGCGCGTATCCCGCACGGGCCCCCATCGTCGCCGCGCTCGCATGCCTCGTCCTATCGAGCCTCGCGATCCGCACGACGGCCGCCTTTCCGCTCGCGATGATCGGCGCACTCCTTGCGATCGATTCGTATCTCGTCCGGAAGCCGGCGACGCCCTCGACCCTCATGGCGGCGCTCGGGTTCGGATCGGCGATCGGGTTCCTCGGCGCGTTCGACCTCGTGACCCTCACCGCCACGGCGGTACTGCTGGTGCTCCCGCCGATGTTCCTCCCCGCGATGGCGGTTCCCATGGAACCGCAGGCCGGACCCCGCCGAACTCTCTACCCCGGGATCCTCATGGCGATGCCCCTCGCTGCGTACGCGCTTACGTCGTCGTACGTGTTGAGCCTTCGATTGCAGCTTCAGGGGGACCTGCTGTCGACGACCGCCGCGGCGATCCTCGTCCTCGGTCCGGCGCTGGCGGTTCTCGTCGATCGAGCCCTGCCCCGTCTCTCACCGATGATCCTCCGGGTCGGAGGCCTCGGCCTTGCGGTCGCCTTCGCGGGACTCGTGCTCGCGTCTGTGGGCACGGTCCCGACGACGCTCGCCCTGCTCGGCCTGTTCGCGAGCCTGTCCCTCGCCGCGCTCGCGGGGCTGCGGGAGTTCGCGTCTCGCGGTGGGGAGCCGCATCGCGCCCTCGCAACGGCAATCACCTTCCTGCCGCTCATCGTCCTCTTCTTCCGCCTCCCTCCGATCGTGTACTCGCTGACGATCGCGCCTCTCCCTCAGGCGGTGGAGTACGTCTTGTACACGCCGCCCGCGATCATCGCGGCCGCCGCGCTCGTGCTCGTAGCCGTCGGATGGGTCCGCTCCCGCGGACCGCGGGTCGCAAAGGATTATCCCGGGGAGGCCCATGGTGGGCCGGGCGGGCCATGAGGAAGCTCCCGAAGAGGCGGTTCCTTGAGGTCGCGGGCCAGATCCTCCGGAACAAGATGGCCCGGGAGGCGATCTATCCGTTCTACTGCTCCTTCAAGCTCACGCGCCGATGTAACTTCACGTGTTCGTTCTGCAACTGCTGGCACGTGAAGAACCGCTGGAAAGACATGCCGACGGAGGACGTCAAGGCGGTCCTCGACAACCTCGCCCGGTCCTCGGTGATCGTGTGCAGCTTCGAGGGCGGCGACCCGCTCGTGCGCGACGACATCGGGGAACTCCTGCGGTATCAGTACGAGAAGCCGTGGTACCTCCTCTTCACGACCTCGGAGAGGGACATGGAGCAACGGTACCCCATGCCGGAGTACGGGAAATACATCGACTTCCTGCACATCTCGATCGACGAGGGCCACAAGAATCTTGACATGTACGACGACCTCGAGGAGTACACGAAGTGGGGGTCGATCGTCACGGTGCAGATCGTCGTCACGAAGAACGACGTCGGCGCGCTGGAGCAGAAGATCAAGCGGTGCCACGACGCTGGCGTAAAGGCGGTCGTCATGTGCGCCGTCCACCTGAAGAACACGAAGGACCACCTCCCGGACCTGTGGCAGATGAGCCGCGTCGGGATGGAGATGAAGAAGAAGTATCCCGGCGTCATCATCTCGCCGGACGGCTACTTCGACCGGATCACGTGGGACCACGGCTGCGACACGTCGTCGATCATCGTCGACGCGGACGGCTTCCTCTGGTACCCGTGTCGAGTGCTCGAAGAGAAGACGATCAACCTGATCGACTCCGACCTGATGGCGTACCTCGAATCGCCGGACGCCCGGGAGCGGCGACAACGCATGGCGGCGTGCGACATCCAGTGCGCGTGGTACCAGTACTACGCGACGCAGAGCTTCGTGAACCCACGGGAGCTGCTCTCCGCGTGGATGCCGTACTACCGCGACCTCCTGAACGGCGGGAAGCAGCCGACCTTCGGGGCGCCCGCACTCGCGCCGAGGGATCCGCGAGACCTGATCCATGCGCAGATTCTCCAGGAGAGCGCGATGAAGGGCCCCGATCCCGGTGGCCGACCGATGATGGAGCTCCCTGTGGTCGAGCCGCCGCGCATGGCCCCTTGATGCGTTGTTGGCCGCCCCGGCTTAACATGTTAACCA
>WNGF01030788.1_pt1 | contig 10917 bp, 12 predicted proteins | sample 5400641 | NCBI WGS metagenome assembly WNGF01 (sample SAMN13153371, study PRJNA577476) | soil metagenome | isolation source: 80 cm soil or saprolite under grassland replicate 2 | place: USA:California | collected 2016-06-15 | reverse complement strand
GCATGGCGCGCTCGCCGCCGAGCAGGTCGCTGCTCACCTAAACCAGCCGACCGATGCGGTCCAGACGGCGCTATGGGGCCTCCATGAGCGCGGACTGGTTGACGTTTTCGGAGTCGGAGACCTCAAAGACAACTTCACCAGGGCAGTCGCCTACTGGCGGTTGACCGACGACGGACGCGCCGAGTTGGCGCGGCTGCGGCGCTTGGAGTGAAGGCGTGGCCGAGCTTCCGAAAGAGCGGGAGATCAAAAACGCGTCCCAACCAAACTCCCACGAGCTCATCAAGGCTTCGCCAGATTTAATCGAGCGCCGGTCCCATTCTCGGTCCCACGTTAGTGTGACGTGCCGTGCGAATGGCTTGATTCAGCCGAAAACGCGCCGAGCATGCTTCGTCTTCAAAACCAGTACGGCGTCGTAGCCCGACGCTAGGCAGGTTCGACTCCTGTGTCGCTCCGTTAAGCCGATCCGCGCGTGCGGACCGCGAAGGTCGTGAGGCGACCCTCTGTGTCTCTACCGAGGCCCGGCGAGGCGCGGGGAGTCAGCCGGCCGTAGCGGGAGACGTTCCAAGCCCCGCCAGCTCGTCGAGGCTCAGCGCCGCCCGGATCGCCGGGCTCAGCGTTCCCCAGAGCGCGAGCACGAGGCCGAAGGCGGCGAAGACGGCGATCGTCGTGCGCTCCGAGACCGCGTCGAGCAGGAACCCGGCGGTCAGCGGGCCGAGGGGCGCGATGAGTAGCGCGATCGTGCTCCGCACACTCTCGACCCGGCCAAGGAGGCGGTCCGGCGTCATCGCGAGCTGGTAGCCCCTCACGACCGAGTCGGTCGACGGGATCGCGAGCGCGGTGGGGAGGATGCTCGCGGTAAGCACGTACACGTTCGGCCAGACGAGGAAGACGCCACAGCCGACCCAGGTCCAGAGCTCGAGCAGCAGCACTCCCCGGACGGGCAGCAACCGCCGGACGAGCGGCGACAGGAACGCACCGAGAAGCAGGCACGCCCCGAACGCGGAGAGGAGCAGGCCGACCTCGCCGCCCGACAGCCCTTGTCTCTTTCCGATGACGAGGACAGCAAGAAGCACGCCCGGCCCGATGAAGTTCGAAAGCCCGTAGAGGAAGGCGCACGTTCGCAGGAACGCTTGATCCCAGAGGAAGCGGAACCCCTCGGCGAGCCGCGAGCGGAGCGGGGAGAGGTCGCGCTCGCGTTCCTCCTGGAACGGCGAACGCATCGCGAGCAGTGCGAACGTCGAGAACGAATACGACACGGTGTGGACGACGAACGGGAGGGCGCGCGACAGCACGAAGAGCGCGCCACCGAGGGCAGGGGCGGCGAGGCTTATTGCAGCCTCCCGGCCGGTCACGATGGCCACCGCTCCGGGCAGCTGGCGCATCGGCACGACGGCCCGCAGCGCACCCGCCTGCGCCGCCGAGAAGACGGCGGCGCCGCTCCCCTCGACGAACGCGACGAGCGGGATCACCCAGAAGACGATCTCGTCGAGGAGGATCAGCGCGCTGAGGCTTCCGATGACGAGAGCGCGCACGGCGTGGGCCGCGATCATCAGCCGCCTGCGGCTCCAGCGGTCGGCCGCCAGCCCTGCCGGCAGCGCGAAGAGGGCCATGCCGAGCAGCCGGGCGAACGCGACGATGCCGGCTTTCGCCGGCGAACCGGTGAGCGCGAGCACGAGCAGCGGATAGGAGATCGCCGTGATCTGCGAGCCGCCGCTCGACAGCAGCTGCGCCGTCTGGAGCAGCACGAAGTCGCGGTTTCGGCGCAGAGGAACCGCGGTCACGCGGCGACGCTAGCCAACGCTCGACTCTCTCGTCCCCCTCCGAGAAGCTGTTGGCCTTCGGCGTGAAGGCGCCGACCATCGTCGTCCACGTCAAGCCTCAAGCGCCTTCTCGAGCGCCTGGCTCCCACCGTCCAGGACGGCGTTACCGTGGGCGGGAAGGACGATCGCGATCGGAAGGCCGAGCAGCGGGAGAAGCGCCAGACGCGTCCGCTTCCGCTCCTCGTCGAACTTGTACCAGGGCGACATGCGCAGTCCGCCTTGCTGGTCCCCGAGCACGGCGTCGCCGAGGACAACGGCCCGCGCTCCCTCGAGCCAGAGCGCGACTTCGTCCTGGCGCCCTGCGTCGACGGCGCGCACGCCCTGAACCTCGCCGCCCAGCCGGGCGTCGTACCGCTTCGCGACTTCGTCGCGGCTGCGCGCGTGCCAGTGGATCGTGGTGAGGACGACCACCGGCTTCCCGGCCGCCTCGATCCGAGCGTCGAGCTCGGGCCACAACGAGTCGGGCACGAGCGGGTCGACGAGGACGAGCGCGTCGTGCGCCACGTGCAGCACGGAGGCGACGTCACGATACGACTCGTCGAGGAAGTCCTCCTCGGGCTTCCACTCCGGGTGCGGTGTCACCCAGCGGGCCAGGTCGGGGCGGATGTCCTCGATCACGCGTTCTTGCCTGGATCGAAGAGGTTCTTCGGATCGAAGGCGTTCTTGACGGCCATGTGGGATTTCACAGATATGGACGTAGAGACCGGCCTTCCCGCAAGCACCTCAGCGCTGGACTCTTCAACCGCTTCGGCGACGGATTGGAGATCCACTTGTAACTATGCCCGCCCGCTTCTTGTACTGAACTTTGTACCGATCTCACCGCGTCTAGTCGGATCTACTTACGCGCACCTTGCGCGCACTCTGAACGACGAAGCCCGCCTTGCGGGCCCGCGGCTCAACTCGAAGGTAGGACACGCCGATCTTTCGGAGATGGCCGGGAGGTACTTCAGCAGGAAAGTGCTGGCGGTGGTCGTTCTCCTTCTTGGCGGGACCGTCGCGATCGCGCTGCTCGTTCGGTTCTTTCGCGGTCCGGACCGCGAGACATACCTCGCGAAGAACGAGCGAATCGTCCAGAGCTTGCCGCTTCCTCCCGGCGCACATGAGATCGGACGTCAGCTTCTCTCCATCGAGGAATCCTGGGGCGAGCAGTTTTCGCACACCGTCGGGTACACGACGCATGTGTCCTACGCCGTTCCAAATACAAGGACCGATGCCGACATCGTCGGCTTCTACAAGAAGCGGATGAGCGGTTGGCGTCGAGAGTCTTGGACCGTCGACCGGTTGCTGTTTGCGTGCTTCGACCGCAACGCCGCCACGGTCGCGATCGACACGACGGGGATGGAGCTACTCGGCGGAGCGACGCGGAAGACCTACGGGATTGCTGTCACCCACGCAGGTGGAACCTGCGACTGATCCTGAGCAGAGATACGCCGCCATTCCTGGAGTGATGGAAGGCGACGGAGAAGGTGGCATAGCCGGGTCTGAAGGTCGGACGGTAGGTCCATAGTGGCTCCGGCTGTTGTTCGGGTCCCCCGCATCCGCGTTGTCGCGAACTCGCTGCGGCCTGGCTACCGATTTCGTCGACTGCGACGAGCGGCCACGTCACGCCCGCCGAACACGTCGAAGATGACGCAACCGAGCAACGCAACCGCCCAGTCGTTCCAGGAACCGAGCCACTCCAAATTCGGCGTCCCTTGCACGATCCAGACGATGAGCCAGATCAAGCTCGCCATCTTTGGCCTCTCCTCCAGGTGCCAGGATAACCGGGCAATCTTGCCCCGTTTTTTGCCTCAGCGAGCTGAAGCGAACTGAAGTGAGCGGGAACGAACCGCGCTTCGTTGAGCCACCTGAGGCATCCGGGCGAGACTCAGCGAACTTCGAAACGAGTACGGCGTCGTGCCCTACGCCAGGCAGGTTCGCTCCTGTGCCGCTCCGCGGAGCTGAAGAACTGGCGGACGGGATCCGGACGTCGCCCTAACGTCCCAAGGGTGCATTCCGTCCGCGATGGGAACCGGCGCTGAGCGTCGAGCCCAGACCGCGTCGGCCGCTCCGGACGCGCGGACGGACGAGCGCGGCCACGCTTGCCGACTGGCTCGGCCGCCGCGGCGTTGAGCCAAACGAGATCTCCGTCGCGAGCATCGCACTCGCAGCGGGGGGCGCCGGATGCTTCGCGGCCCTCCCTCACGTCGGGGAGACGGCGCAACTCGGTCTGCTCGTCGCTGGCGCGGCGTTCGTGCAGCTCCGCCTGCTCGCGAATCTGATGGACGGCATGCTGGCGATCGAGGGTGGGAAGCGGTCGCGGACCGGAACGCTCTTCAACGAGATCCCGGACCGGATTGCCGACGTCCTCCTCCTTGCGGCGACCGGGTACGCCGTGACGTGGATCTCGTGGGGCGAGAGCTTGGGGTGGGGAGCCGCGGTGGCTGCCGTACTCACTGCCTACGTTCGACTTCTCGGCGGCTCACTCGGCCTCATGCAGCACTTCTGCGGACCTATGGCGAAGCCGCATCGGATGGCTGTCCTCACGGCAGCGTGCTTGCTGTCGATGATCGAGGTCGCGTACGGCTACGAGGGTCGAGTGTTGGCCGTCGCCCTCGCGGTGATCGCGGCCGGCTCCATCGTGACTTTCGTACGGCGGACGCGACTGATTGCCCGGGACTTGTCCGGGCCATGATCGCGGCCCTCCTCGCTGCAGCCGCACGCGCAGTCGCCGGTGGAACGGTGCGCTGGGCAAGCGCCCCCAGCGATGACCGTCAACGGGTCTTCTTCGCGAACCACACGAGCCACCTCGATTTCATTCTCATCTGGGCGTCACTCCCGCCGCACATGCGTAAGCGCGCGCGCCCGGTGGCGGCACGCGACTACTGGGAGGCTGGACCACTCCGCCGCTACCTCGCCCGCAAGGTGTTCAGGGCCGTGTTGATCGAGCGGGCCGCGCCGGCCGAGCGCGTCGACCGCGTCGACCGCAACCCCGGCATGCGCGGCCGGGAAGCGATCGCCCGGATGGTCGAAGTGCTCGACCGCGAAGACTCGCTGATCGTCTTTCCGGAGGGAACTCGGGGGTCGGGGGTTGAGGTGGCCGAGTTCAAGAGCGGGCTCTACTACCTCTGGCGCGAACGTCCGGAGGTCGAGCTCGTGCCGGTTCACCTCGAGAACCTGAATCGCGTGCTGCAAGGAGGCCTTCCTCGAACGGGCACGTCAGGCGGTGCAGCGGCTGGGCGAGCCGTGAGCTCCTTCGACGATCACGAGCTCTTGTGGCTGCTGGCGGGACTCGCTGCGCTCCTCCTAACAGCGACCGCCGTCGGCCAGGTCCTCGAGCGGCTCGTGGCTACGCCCTCGGGGGGCGAGACGGTCGACAACGTCAACGCCCGTGTGCGTGCTTGGTGGGTGATGAGCATCGCCTTCGCGATCGCCGTGGCCAGCGGCGGCGTCGGCTCGGTCGTTCTGTTCGCGTTGATCTCATTCCTCGCTCTGCGCGAATTCGTCACGCTGAGCCCAACCGGACGCGTCGATCACGCCGCGCTCGTCTGGAGCTTCTTCCTCGTCACGCCGGCCCAGTACGTCCTCGTCGGCGTCCAGTGGTACGGCCTCTTCAGCATCCTGATCCCGGTCTACGCGTTCTTGTTCGTGACGGCTCGGCTCGTGCTCGCGGGCGAGACCGAGCGGTTCCTCGAACGCGCCGCGACGATCCAGTGGGGACTGATGGCGTGTGTGTACTGCATCAGCTACGCACCGGCGCTGCTGCTCCTCGACATCGAGGGATACGAAGGCGAGAACGCCAAGCTGTTGTTCTTCCTCGTGATCGTCGTGCAACTCAGCGACGTCTTTCAGTACGTCTGGGGGAAGCTCTTCGGACGGCATCCGATCGCGCCGGCGATCAGCCCGAACAAGACCTGGGAAGGGTTTGTCGGCGGGATCGCCTGCGCCGTGCTGCTGGGTACGTCGCTGTGGTGGATTACGCCGTTCAATCCTTGGCAGGCGGCCCTGATGGCGCTCGCCATCGCGCTGATGGGCTTCGTCGGGGGGCTCGTGATGTCCGCGATCAAGCGAGACCGCGGCGTGAAGGACTACGGCTCGTTGATCCACGGCCACGGCGGTGTCCTCGACCGCGTGGACTCACTCTTGTTCGCCGCGCCGCTGTTCTTCCACCTGACGCGGTTCTTCTTCTGATCCCTCAGACCCCGATCCGGACGACGTAGACAACGTAGACGGCGAGCCACAGGGCGGCGTATGAGGCAAGGACTGCTCGCGGCTGGCGGACAATCGAGCCACGTGCGCCGAGTCCCACGAGCGCCGCGAGCAGTGTCACCGGCAGCATGCGCTCGAGCCTTCCGGGGATCGACCAGAGAACGAACGAGCCGAACCCCTCGTCCTCGACGGCCGCGGCGCGCGCGTACAGCTTGTACGGGGTGCCCATGCGGAGCGGACCGTAGGCGATGCTTCGCGGCCCGTCGTCACGCATTTCACGTTCGACCCGGTGGATGGCGTCGTCGGTCACGGTCGGCACGCCATCGAGGACATCTTCGCTGCGTGATGGCTGCAGCTCGCTGGCGACCCCATATGTGACGGCCCCGCCGGCGAGCGCGCCGGCGAGCGTGAACGCGAGCGCGCGCGGAGCTGCGCGAGGAGCAAAGAGCGCGACCGCTCCAAGGAGAACATCCGGGACGATGAAGAAAAGCGTCGCTTCGGCGAAACCCCACAGGAGACCGACCAGGGCGGCCACCGGCGAGGCGGCGCGGACGCGGAGCGCCTCGTAGTCAGACTTGCGAGTTTGACCCGGCGTCAATGCGGCTCGCTAGGCGGGAGCCCACTCGCAGTCAGTATCTATTCGGGAAGCCAGCCTTCGCGGTACCGGGTCGGCTCGCGTTTGGGGACGCGCGCGTACGCCTGCATCGGGTCGGTGGTCTCCTGCTCGACACCCGCACCGTGGCGGAGCGCGGCCTCGTCCACGGTATAGCCACCCCAGTCTGGGCCCGTCGAGCGGTCGCGGGCGCCGACGGCGAGCACGATGCAGGGCAGGTCGCCCGCCCCGACGATCACGTGCTTCGTCCCCGCGGGACAGTGCACGAAGTCCCACTGTCCGAGCGGGTGCTCCTCGCCCTCGACGATGAGCAGGGCCTCGCCGGCGAGCACGAGCAAGTCCTCCTGATCGGCCTCCCAGTGGTACATCGCCATCGGCTCGCCCGGCCCGAGCACGAAGAGATTGATGCCCACCTGCGCGAAGCCCGGCTCACCCTCGTACTCGCAGACCGCGCCGCGCCCCTGCGCGTGGCGCCAGCGCGCCTCGCGCGCGTTGAGGACGAACCAGCCCTCCCCCTTGGGGACGAGTCCTTTGTCGGTCGACTCGAGCCGCGACTCAGAAACCATCCCGGGAGCCTGCCGCACCGTGTAGCCAAGATCAACCAGTAGAGAAGGTCCAGCCTGTCGCCTTGGAAGGATCACGAGGTGCGAATTTGTGGATGGTCTGTCGCAGTCTCGCTGGCACTTCTGGCGTTCGCCGTCGGTTGCGGGTCCGGCACTACCCGGGCGACGTCAGCAATTCGAACGTGTCTGCCCCCACGCGGACCCGGCGATAACGACGTGCATAGCAGCGACCTCCGCGTCAAGAACATCAACTGCAGCGCCGGACGAAAGCTTGCGCTCGCGTGCACGCCGTTCACATACGGTCATTCAGGAACCTGCTCGGCTCTCGGCTACCGGTGGCGTTGCACGTCGACGTATCCACCAGGGTCAGAGTCGGCCCAACGCTGCGTGGCGGGACGGCGGCTGATGAGCATCCTCTGGCTCGATTGAACGGCGCGTTGGCGAGCGCCGCGATCTGAAATAGGGTTGACGAATGGTCTGGGTGCTCGTGGTCCTCCTCGCGATCGTGGTCGTGCTCGCGCTGCTGCTCGTGGCGATGTACAACCGCCTCGTCCGGCTGCGAAATCGCGCGGAGAACGCCTGGGCGCAGGTCGACGTTCAGCTTCGGCGCCGTTACGACCTGATACCGAACCTCGTGGAGGCGGTGAAGGGCTACGCGGCCCACGAGCGTCAAACATTCGACGAGGTCACGACAGCCCGGACTGCAGCGCAGCAGGCGCAGGGTGTCGAGCAGCAGGCTCAGGCGGAGAACGCGCTCACCGCGGCGATCGGCCGGCTGTTCGCAGTTGCCGAGGCGTACCCGGAGCTGCGCGCTACGGAGAACTTCCAGCAGCTGCAGGCGCAGCTCACCGACGTCGAGCAGAACATCGCAATCGCGCGTCAGGTCTACAACGACACGGTCCTCACCTACGACAATTCGCTCGAGACGGTGCCCACGAACGTGATCGCCGGCGTCTTCAAGTTCCGCCCCAGGGCCTACTTCGAGGCGGAAGAGGTCACCCGACAGGCGCCCGCAGTGCAGTTCTCGACCTGAACCGATTCCCCCGAGTCCTCCTCGCATTTCTGGCGGTTGCGGTCCTGTGGCCCGCGACCGCGGCCGCACAGTCGTATTCGCTCCCGATCGCCGCGGTTGGCGTTCAAGTCCAGCCGGATGGCTCCCTGCTGGTGCGCGAAGAGATCACCTTCGACTTCTCCGGCTCATTCAGCGGCGCGTATCGGGACATTCCATTGCGAACCAGCGAGTCGATCGACGCAGTCGGGGTCGAGGAGGGCGCCACGCGCTACAGCCCGGGGGGCGCCACTGAGCTCGGCGGCTACGGCGCGCCGGGAACGTTCGGCGTGACGCGGGTCGACAACCGCCTCCGGATCGTCTGGCACTACGCGGCGACGAACGAGCGCCGGACGTTCGTGGTCTCGTACCGGTTTCTCGGCCTCGCCGTGGCCTACGACGACGTCGTCGACGTCAACCTGCGCGTGTGGGGAGACCAGTGGCCGACCGGCCTCGCCGACCTGAACGCGACGATGGAGCTTCCGGCCACGACCGAGCTCTCACCTTCGTACCGAGTCTGGGGAAGTCCGTCCTGGGTTCGAGGCGTCGTCACGCGCCGCCCCAACCGCGCGCTTCTTCGCGCAGCGCTCATTCCCGCCCATCAGTTCGTCGAGCTACGCGTGGTCTTCCCCCGGACGATGCTCAGCTCGACCGCCGGCGCGCAGGTCCGCGGCGGCAATGGCCTAGAAGAGATCGTCGGGCAAGAGCGCGCCTCGCAACGCTCGTATGAACACGACCGGCAGCGCATTGACGACGCGAAGCGCCACATCGGTAGAACGACCCTCTACCTGCTCCTGCTCGGCCTCGGCCCCGCCCTCGCCCTCATCGGCTACGTCGGGCGGATCTACGGGCGCGAGCGAAAAACGGGGTACGACCGGGAGTACGAGCAGGCGCCGCCGAGCGATGTCGAGCCGGCGCTCGTGCCGCCGCTGCTCCGCCAGGGCACGCAACCGGGCTCGAACGAGTTCACCGCGACGCTGTTCGACCTGATCCGCCGCGGCCGCTACAAGGCGACGCCGGTCACGACCGAACGCAGCCTCTGGGGCGGCTTGCGGCACGAGGACGTCGCCGACCTCCAAGTCACCCGCGGCGACGAGAGCGTGGAGCTGACCAGCTTCGAGAGGCCCGTGGTGATGGTGATCGACTCCGTCGTCGGAGACGAAGGCGAGAGGCTCAGCGAGTTCCGCGAGCGGATCGAGCTACACCGCGATGCAAACAGCGTCCGTTTCACGAACTTCAAGAAGGACGTGGCGTCGGCGATCGACGGCCGTAAGTGGTACCTCGGCGGAGGCCGCTACGTGCTGGCCACCGCCGGGGTGGCACTCGGCGCCGTGGGCGCATTGCTCCTCTGGATCGGGATCGAAGGGTTCCGGGCAGCCGCTCCGCGCTGGGGTGACGTCGTCATGATCGCCCTCGGCGGCTGCGCGGTCGCGAACGCCGCGATGCTGCTCCTCGCCACCCGCGCGACGCGCCTCTGGCGCCGGCGAAGCACGGCAGGGCAGACCGAGGCCGAGCGACGCCGACCGGCGACCTCGGCTCCGGGCCGACGGCGCTCGCGATCGGCGACCTCTCGTCCGGCTTCGGCTCCGCGCTCGCGCCACCGAGCTCGGCCGGCTCCGGGGGCTTCGGCGGCGGCTTCTCTGGCGGCGGTGGCGGGGGCGGCGGTGGCGGGGGCGGCGGGGCCTGGTAAATCTTGGGGTCCGTATGGGCTTGCCGGTGAAAATCTCGTCGAGCCAAGGCTCGGGCTTTCTCGAGCTTCGCGATTCTGAATGGAGCGGTGCCGAAGTTGCCTCCTTCACCGCCACACTCACCGCCGACGGGATGGAGGCTTCCACTGGGGTCTACGTCATGGGCGGCGACGGTGTTGCGAACCTCTTCGAGGCGATGGCAACGGAGTGGCGTGGGTGGGACGGCGTCAAGGGCTGGGAGTCGCTCGAAGGTGACCTCGAAGTTGCCGCGCAGCACGACCGGCTCGGCCAGATCACCGTCCGCATCACGCTTCGACACAACCTTCCGCCCGAGTGGGAAGCTCGAGCCGAACTGACCCTCGATCCCGGAGAGCAACTGGAGGTCGCTGCTCGCGACCTGCGGAGATTCTTTACGCCAGGCGAGTAGCCCCTACGGCCGGTACTGCTGGTCGAGCGAGCGGACCGTGTCGATGTTGACCAGGATCCAGAAGCCGGTCGTCAGGGGCTCGAAGAGCGGGCGCGGGAACGGATTCTTGCCGCTGACCAGCTGAGCGAGCTGCGGGACCGTGACCGGCGTACCGCTGACTCCTTTGGTGAGGACGGTGACGTGCGCGTTGGCGGCAACGCGGTAGGTCAGCAGGCGGTGGCCCTCGTCGACGACGTAGTGGTCGTTCGGAACCGGCTCTCCCGGCTCGACCGCTCCATCCTCGGCGGCGGCGGTATTCGCCGTTACACCCGAGAGAAACCACGCAGGATCGAACCGCATCTCGTAGCCGGTGCCTTTGCGCTTCAGCGACTTGACGTAGCCGAACTGGACGATCTCGCCCGGCGGCCCGACGCCGCTCTTCGCAGCGGTGACGGTGACCGTCTTCGTGACGGTTTTCGTACTCCCGCACCCCGTCACGACGATTGCGAGCGCGACAGCAGCTACGCCGTAAGGCTTGGCCCGCTTCACGAGTGGCCGTCCGCCTTCTTTGCGATGAACACAAGAAACTCT
>WNGF01016343.1_pt1 | contig 10918 bp, 14 predicted proteins | sample 5400641 | NCBI WGS metagenome assembly WNGF01 (sample SAMN13153371, study PRJNA577476) | soil metagenome | isolation source: 80 cm soil or saprolite under grassland replicate 2 | place: USA:California | collected 2016-06-15 | reverse complement strand
ACGCCGGCCGGGTGGTCCTTGGCGACCTGCTCGGCCGAACGGATCGTGTTGCGGGTCTGGGTGGGTTCCTCCCGCAGCAGCCCGGAGCGCTCGGCGGCAGCCAGTAGGCCGGCTTCGACGTCGGCCCGGTCGAGGACGCCGCCAGCGGCGAGGCTGAACAGGCGCAGGCCCGCCCGGTACAGGGTGCGGTTGCGGTCGCCCTGGGGTGCGCGGGCGACCTCGGCAAGCCGCGCCTCCATGGCGCGCTGCCCGTAGGGATGCCCGGGCGTCAGCGGCCGGATGGTCGGCAGAGCTGGGCGTGTGGGCTGCGGGCGTTCCAGCCGCTCCCGCAGCGCCGCCGGCACTGCGGGCAGAGGGGTGTCCAGGTCGCGGACCCAGCGGTAGCGCCGACCGCTGGCATGCCGCGACGGCGGCGCGAGGACGTAGCCGCCTCGGCCGCGCCAGTCCACCTGCTCCAGGTCTCTGGGCTTGGGGTTGCCCAGGCCGGTTGGCGCCAGGTAGACGTGCCAGCCGCCGCGCCCGGTGCGCACCAGTGGCCCGGGCCGGCTGACGGGATGGTCATCGGCGGAGAGGCGCGCGATCGAGCGTTCGCCGGCTGGCCCGTCGATGTCGAGCACGTCGAAGACATGCCCGGTGGCCAGGCCGACGTTGGCGTGGGGGAAGCGCCGCCACCACCATTCGATCTGCTCGCGGTTGGTACTGGCGTCCTTGAGTCCGTGGGCGGTGATGGGGTGCTTGCCGATTGACCCGCAGCCGGGGTCGCCGCAGGAACAGCCCACCTCGTGGCCGGGCCGGCTGGTGGGGCAGTGCACCGGCAGCACGGGCACACCACGGGCGGCGTAGTCCAGCGCGGCGTTCAACAAGGGGTTATCCGAGGTGGAGGTCATTGGTCACGCTCCGCTCGCCAGCGGCGGCAGCGCGGATGCGGCGCAGTGCCCGCAGCCGGGCTGGTCGTTCGGCCTGGGCGAGGTGTCGGCGGGCTTGGGTGAGGGCGCGGTCCATGTGGTCGATCAGCTCGCGGGCCTGTTGGGCCAGCTCGGCCGTGTTGTCTTGGGGCCAGGGCGCCCAGGTCTGGCCGTCGCTGTGGTGGTGAACTAGGTCGCCGGCCTCGATGACCAGGTGCGCGCCGGCCAGCCAGACCAGATCCCGGTCGCTGTCGTCGAAGTCCTCGTGGTGCAGCTCAACAGGCGTGTTGGTCATCGTTCACGCTCCTGCTCGGCGGGGTTGGCCCGGGCGCGGGCCGACCGTGGGTTGGGGTGTGTGGCGCGTTGGGTCCGGGCGGCTTGGCGGCGCTGGTAGCCCGCCAGCAGCCGTTGGCGGACCTGCTCACGCCCGTCAGGTCGTTGGCTTGTGGCGTGGTCGGCCGCGAGCTCGCGGGCGTGGTGCCCGCGACGGGTGACGACCCATGCCCGGGTCTGGGCGCGGTGTGGCCGGTTCTCGGCCGCCAGGTCGTACGCCACCCGAGGGCCGAGGGCTTCCAGCTCCTCCAGGCGTCGGGCGCGAGCGGCCAGCCGCGCCGGGCTGGCATCTATGGGCCGGGCGAATGCTTCGTTGCCGGGCAGGCCGAGGAAGGCCCGGTCAAGCGGCCGGGCGGCGGGCTTGTGGTGCTGGGCTGGTCCGGGCAGGCCGAGGCCGTGGCGCTGCCATGCCTTGCGCAGCGTCAGGTAGTTCACGCCGGCCTCAGCCGCGGCGACGGTGGCACCGACCTGCTGGGCACGTTGGAAGGCGCGCTCGGCGGCGGCGCGGTCGGTCAGGAACGGCGAGGGTGGTGTGCCGCGGTGGCCTTGTGGGCGGCCAAGCTGGTGGTGGTCCCATGCCCGGTACAGCGCCTCGGTGGACACGCCAAGCTGGGCGGCGGCGCGGACGGTCCCGATCTGGCGGGCCAGGTCGAGCGCGTCGGCGGCCTGCGTGGGGTCGGTGTAGAAGCGGGTTGGTGTGATCGGGGGTCGGCCGCGGAGGCGGCGGCGGTCCTCGTGGCTGGTGCCGGCAAAGATGCCGTGGGCGTCGTCGCCGTGGGCCTGGGGGCCGGTCAGGGCCTCGTGCAGGCAGGCATCGCGGACTGTGCAGCCTAAGCAGACCGCTCGTGCCTTGGTGGCCTTCCATGCCTGGCTCGGCTCTGGGAAGAACAGGTCCGGGTCAACCGTTGGTGCGGCACAGGCGGCGCGGGTGCGCCAGTTGCCATCGGTGGCGCGGTCGGCTTGGCGATGCCGGCTGGCGAGCTGGTCAAGATCCACCAGCCCGGCGGTGCGTGCCCGGTTGGCGGCCTGCTGCGCGGTCGGGGATGGCCCGTCGCGGTCCAGCGTCCGAAGCACATACAGGGTCCCGGCCGCAGCCTGCGGGGTGGTCCCGACCTCTTCTGCCACGGCGGCGGCGCGGAGGTGCTGCCCGCCGGCCTGCTCTTTGGTGCGGTACAGCCGCTCGATCCGGTCGTAGACCGTCGTTGCCTGGGTGCGGGCCTCGTGCTGGCCGCGCAGTGCCCGTAGGGTCAGCCTGGTCATGCTCTGGCTGACGCCAAGCTCCCGAGCGACCTCGGCAGCGACCAGCCGCTCGGCGCCGCTGGCCTCCTCGCGCGTCTGCCAGACCTGGCGGATACGAGCCACCGCTGACGATTCGGTCTGCTCGGTCTGGTCGCGCGGGAGGGTCGTGAGGGGTTCAGCGCTCACGGTCGCCCACCCCCTGCCCTCGGTCGCGTCGGGTGCGGGAGGCCAGTCGGTCACGCCAGTCACGCGGCGGTGGCTGCTGCTGGTGGCTGCCGGCCTGCTCGCGGCGGCGCTGTTGGCGCTCGGCGGATCGGTGGGCGCGGTAGGCGCGGCGCTGCTGGCGGTTGCGATGGTCCGGGCCGGGCTGGTGGAGCCAGCGTTGCCGCAGCTCGGCCGGGTCGAGCCCCGCGTGGGGGTGGCCGAGGCCGTGGCGGGCGAACGCACGGCGAAGCGTCGGCGCGCTCGTCTGGAACTCGCTGGCAGCGGCCAGGATGCTGCTCTGACGCGCATGCTGGAATGCCTGCTCGGCAAGGGCGCGGTCGCTGATGAGCTGCTGGGTCCAGCGTGGTGGCCGCTCGGGACGGCCGAGCTGATGGCGATCCCAGGCCCGATACAGGGTGGTGTTGCTGGTGCCGAGCTGCTCGGCCGCCCGGAACACGCCGACCTTGCCGGCCAGGTCGAACGCGGAGGCGGCGAACTCCGGATCGGTCATCGGCCAGTACCGGGTGGTAGCAGCGTCCACACCGATCTGCACGGCCAGCTCGTGCGTGACTCGTGCGAACTTGGGATCGGCGGCAAGCCGCCACGACTCCCGCGCCCGCCCGGCGCGCTGCTGGAGGTTGTGGCCGCGCAGCTCGGCACGCTGGGCAGGGGTCAGGCCACCGTAGATCCCGATGGTGTCGTCGGCGGCCGGCTGCGCCAGAGCGGAGTCGCGGCAGGTGTCGCGGACCTGGCAGCCCGAGCAGATGTGCTTGGCCTCGGTCGCCTTGGCGGCGGGGTCGGTGTCGGGGTCGTAGTCGAACAGCCCTGCGTCGCTGTCACGGCACGCAGCGTCGGCTCGCCAGTCGTCGTTGACCAGCGGCAGGGTGGCGACGGTCGGGTCAGCACGCACCGCCACCGCCCCCCATCCCGTGGTCGCGCAGCCAGGCCACCGGGTCGCCGCTCAGGCGCCCCTGACGGCGCTCCGCCCGGCGGCCGGCACGCTCCCGCGATGCGAGCGCCCGGTAGCGCTGGCGGTCCAGGCGTGCTTGCTCGCGGCGCTCCCAGCGCTGGTAGCGGCGCTGCTCGGCCCGGCGGAAGTGCGGCCGGAGGCGAACGTGGGTGGGGCGCAGGTGCCCGTACAGCACGATCCCGTGGCCCGGCTTGAGGCGCCGCAGCTCCTCCACCGGCAACAGGGGCCGCCAGGTGGTGGACTGCGAGACGCTGCGGCGGCCCTCCGAGTCGCTGGAGGGTTGCAGCTCTGTCAGGGCCTGCTCGCCGATCAGCTTGGAGCCAAGCTCCAACGCGCCAAGATCCGCCAGGCCCGACAGGAAGACCTTGGCGCGGTGGTTGTTAAGCACCGTTGCGGCGCGGTCGTTGTAGCGGTGGTGCAGTTGCGCCAGGTCGTGCCACACGCTCAGCAGCTGGATGCCCTGCCCACGGCCGGTGGTGGCCAGCTCTGGCAGCTCGGCCAGCGCGGCGACGTTGCCGGCCTCGTCCAACGCCAGCAGCAGGCGCGGGTCAAGCATGCCGTCCGGGGCGACCGCGGCCTTCTCCTGGGCGGCGCGGACGATCTGCATCGTGACCGTCTCAAACAACGGCCGCAGACGGCGCTGCTCGTGCGCTGGCGCGTACAGATACACGGTGTTGTCGCCCTCAAGGAACGCCTGCACGTCCAGGTCGTGACCTTCGGTGAACGCCTGCACGCGCTCATCGGTGTAGATCGCCAGCAGCTCCTCAGCGGTGCCGTACACCGAGTCGCGGGCCTTCTCGGTGCGCTGCTGGGACGCCTCCCACGCATTCGCGGCACCCTCGCTGCCCGCGTCGGCGAGGGCCTTGACGACCTCGTCTTCCTCGCGGGTGTCGACCCAGCGGACGACGTCGGCCATCGTCCAGCCGCCATAGGCGGCCGCGTACAAAAGCGGCGCCAGCAGCTTGGTGCCCAGCGTCCGCCAGTACTTGACCTCATCGGTTGGCCGGTCGCTCAGCGCGGCGGTGTCGGCGATGATCCCTGCGGTGACTTGGGCGTCCGGCCAGGTCCCACAGGCCGCCAGCGGGGACCACTGCGCCGCGGGGAGCCCGGAGTGGCCAAGGGGGTCGATGACCAGCACCTCGCCGCGGCGCTCGCGGTGCTCCCGGGTCGCGCGGATCACATCCGGCTTGACCGAGGTGGCCACCAGCGGGCCGGTCCATTCCTTGATCGCGGGGATGACGATCCCGGTCGTCTTCAGGCTCCCGGTGGGGCCGAATACGAACACCGAGTGGCAGTCCTCAGCCGCCAGGAGCCGCGACGCGACGCCGCGCGTGCGGCCCAGGATCACCCGGCCAGCGGTCGGGCGGCGCACCACCAGGCGGCGCAGCTCCCAGCCCGAAGCCCACGTGGCCGCGCGGTGGCGGTTGCGGTGGGGCAGCAGTGGCACGCCTGAGCGGAGGCCGTGATGCCCAGGCCAGTACCGCGCCACCAGACCGACCACGGCCACCAGCACGCCGACCACCAGGCCAGCGCAGAAGTACATGCCGACCGGGCCAGGCAGCTCAGGGCCGAACTGGGCGGGCCACGCAAGCGCGGGGTCGCCGGGATGCTTCGGCAGGTGCCATAGCACCTCGGGCATGTCCGCGGCGCCGACGTGCAGCCAGGCGTGGGCGAACAGCAGGCCCGCGAGCTGGCCGATAACCCACGCGAACGCGCCGGCCGCTGCGGTCACGGCCAGGACGGCGGCGAGCAGCTTCTCGCCCGCGCTCAAGCCGACAGCTTCGTGACGCTGGGGAGTGGTCAGAGGCTCAGGCCGCATCCGGACCACCACCCGAAAGGGGCTCAGATCCGTTCAGACGCCGTGAGCGTTCGGCCTCCAACAGCGCCTTGTACTCGGCCTGGTGAGCGTGGGTGAGGCAAGCGAGAGCTGCCTGACGGCAGGCGTTGGAGAACCGCGAAGCTCGGTTCTGGCAGTGCTTACAGACGGTCGCCGGGTTGTCGTAGAAGGCGCTGGGCGGCTTCGCTTCACCACAGCGTGAACAGGTCTTGCGTGCCGGCATGTCGCCGGGCACGCCAGGATTGGTACGCTGATCGCGCATCTCGGGGTAGCTCCCTCGTGGTGTGTTGTTCGGCCCCGGGTGCGTGGCTAGACGCCCCGGGGCCTCCTCCTACTGCTGGCGATCGGTGGTCCCATCACCTCCCTGGTTGCGGTCGGCCTTGGCGCGCCGGACCCTGGCAGAAGCGCGAGCGAGTCGCGCGAAATGGGCATGTCGCAGGTGCTCTGCACGACGGCGACGCTCCTCAAGCGGTAGCACGCCGTCCGGATCAACTTCTCGCTCGAACTTGGCGAGGAAGGATGCGCGAGCCTTCGCGGTCGTCTCCTGTGCGTCGTGCTGCGCATGCATCATGTGCGCGGCCTGCCGTGCAAGCAGGCTTCGTTCTGCAGGAGTCATCGGTCGCGGCCGAGCCATATGGGCGCTCCCTCGTTTGGCGTGAAGTCGCGGTGGTGGGGCTAGCACTGGCCGCGACTCTGACGAATGTAGCTTGATAGGAATCAGGCGTCAACTGACAAGCTACAGTGTCGACGAGTCTTTGACGGATCGGGCATGCTTGTTGCCAGGTGGACACCGACGACGGAGCGTCCGGCGAGTGACTACAGCCGAGCAACGGAAAGCGTTTGGTGAAGCGCTGCGGCAGGCGCTCGAAGACGCTCGTATGTCCGGCCGCACCCTGGCTCGGGAGCTGGGTCTCGCGCCGGCATCTGTATCGAAGTGGCTGCGAGGCAAGACCACACCACCACCCGAGACAGTCGCACAGGCGGAGAGGTGCTTGAGCGTAGGTCCAGGCACACTGTCTCGTCCGCTCGGATACGTCGTGGTCGATGAACTGAGTGATCACCGCGCTTCGACCGTTGCTGAGGCCGTCAACTCCGATCCGAACCTTGGCCCAGAGGAACGCGCATTCCTGCTCACCGTCTACCATGAACTCGTCCGGCGATATGGCACAGCCCGGCGGAGGTCGAGTAAGCCCGAGAGTTGACGTTGCCAAGGGGGTCCCCTCGTTGAGTGCTGTCATGTACCCTCAACTGAGAAAACCTCATTGCCAACGGCTATGTCGAGTGCCTGAAATCGATCAGTTTTCTATAGAGAACCGATAGGGAATCTGCGATGCCGCGACCGCCGAAGCCGCTAAACCCCTACGCCTCATGGGCGGCCCTCTTCGGTGCCACAGTGCAGCGGCTTCGCGTCCAGCTACGCCCCAGGCCGGCCATCACTCAAGCTGAACTCGGCAAGCGCATTGGCTACGCTGGCTCCACCGTCAGCGCCATAGAGCGTGGCATGATTCGCCCTGACCAGAAGTTCGTCGAGAACTGTGAACGGGAGCTTCCGGCCGCTGGCGCCTTGCGCGCGTTGCTTCCCTTCGTCAATGCCGAATGGGACGAGTGGGAGCGACTAGGCAGGCACGGATCACCGGTTGGAGTCCTTCCACCAGCCGAGCTGAACGCCGAGGAATCACAGCTCGGAAACAGCACCTTCCTTGAGCCTATGGTGGCTGGGATGGAGGAAGCCAAGGCTCTCGCGCTTCATGCGGAGGCTTCCGACATTGGGGCGGGAACCCTGGAAACGATCGATCAGTGGGTAGACCGATACTGCCGAGACTACCCAACAACCTCTCCAGCGCTACTTGCGCCGCGAATCCAGCGTCGGCTTCACGAGGTCAAGCGCCTTCTAGGAGGCAAGGTAACTCTCGCTCAGCATCGGCATCTTCTGGTGGCCGGTGGATGGTCGTCGGTCCTGCTCGCATGCCTTCAGTTCGACATGGGGAATCGGGAGGGAGCCGAGGAAACCCGCGACGCGGCCTTCCAGCTCGGGAAGGAGGCCGAGCATCAGGAGATCATGGCATGGTCATTTGAGCTGCTGGCATGGTTCGCCCTGGTAGAGGGCCGCTACGAAGAAACGATCGATCACTCACGAACCGGCCTGGTGTTGGCGCCCAACACCTCAGCAGGCGTGCAGCTCGCCGTTCAGGAAGCCAAGGGCTGGTCCCGCCTTGGCAACCGGCAGGAAGCCGAACAGGCCATGCGCCGAGGAGCAACGGCCCTCGCCCGCTTGCCGGTCCCCTCCCATCCCGAGCACCACTTCGTCTTCGACGCCTCCAAGCTGTCGTTCTACGCCGCCACCATCTACGCCTGGCTCGAGGAAGCTGATCGCGCTGAAGAGCACGCAAACCAGGTCGTGACTCAATGTCTCGCCGTGCCGGGTACAAGCCGGTGGCCCGTGCGACTAGCGGAAACCCGGGTTGATCTTGGCCTGATCGCCGTACAGCGAGGGCAGGTGGATGAGGCGTACCACCTCGGGACTCTTGCCCTCGCGTCCCAACGCAAGGCGGGAAGCACCATCGCGCGAGTCGCCGAGCTTGACCAGGCTCTCCTGCTCAAATACCCGGACACCTCCGAGGCCCGGGATCTCCATGAGCGCTATCTTGCTGAGCACGAGGCAGTCCAGCGGGGAGCATCGCCATAAGCAGGGCAAGTATCGCTCGCCTCGGAGCACTGGCGGTGCTCTGGGGATCGGGGTTTCTCCTGATCAAGATCGCGCTGGAGGGCATGAGCCCAATCCAGATCGTTCTTGGCCGGCTGCTGGCCGCCGCGGTTGCCATGCTTGTGATTGTGGCCTATCGCAAGGAGGCGCTTCCACGGCGACTGACGCCCTGGGCTCACCTGACAGTTATGGCAGTCGTGACCAACATTGCCCCGTACTTTCTGTTTGCCTGGGCCGAGCAGCACATCAGCTCGGGCTTGGCTGGCGTCCTCAACGCCACCACGCCCCTGTTTACGCTGGTGTTTGCTGTCAGTACCCACACGGAACGCCTTACGGTGCCGCGCGTGTTCGGCTTGGCCCTGGGTTTCCTTGGTGTTGTGGTACTTGCCGCTCCGTGGCGCGACGGGGGAGTAGGCAGCTCCCTCCTAGGGGTTGGAGCCTCTCTACTGGCGTCTGCCTGTTACGCGACCTCATACGTCTACGCGCGACGCTTCCTGAGCGCGCGTCAATTCTCGCCTCTGGTGCTGTCTACGGGCCAGATGGTCGCGGGCGCTGTTCTGCTGGGCATCCTGGCACCTGGCGTCGCCCTCCAGCACATGGCGCTCACAACCAGCGTGGTAACAAGCGTGATCGTGCTCGGAGTGATCGGGACAGGCATTGCCTACGTCCTTAACTACCGACTCATCGCTGACGAGGGGGCTACGGCGGCCTCCACCGTCACCTACCTACTGCCGATCGTGGCCGTTCTGCTCGGCCTCGCGGTTCTTTCGGAGCCTGTGGGCTGGAACCTCGCGGTAGGTGCGCTGATTGTGCTGGTTGGCGTCGCTCTCTCCGAAGGCCGGCTCAGCCGAAGACGGCACACTCAACTCTCGAAGCGGCGAGCCGAGCTGGAGCGCGCTCCGTAGCTGTCGCCTGCTGCCTTGGTCAGCGCGTGGCCAGTGGCGCGGCTTAGGCGTTCGGCGTAAGTGTCTGCGACGCCATGCTCGCCGGCTCCGAATCGCCTCATTGAAAGAATCTGTGCCACAGGGAACTTTCGAGTAACCAATGCAGTAGCTCACTCACGACCCCACCAAGAATTGCTCCAGCGAGCAAGAGGAGAGCCTGCTCGCGCCAGAACCCCCTGCGTTGACGTTCTAAAACTTGCGTGAAGACTTGCTCAACGGCCCGTCGCTGGCCTTTGCTCAGGTTGGCTACACAGTAGCTGCTGCGCCGTCTCATAATCCACCTGAAGTTGCCGCAGTTCATGACGGTGTACAGAGATCGCCTCATCGATGCTTGTGTACTGAAGAATCTTCTGAGCAACCTCGGCTTGCTGGGCCATCTGGCGGTGCGCACGAGACGCTGCCTCGTAGGCTCCCACCGCACCTAGTCCACCCGCTGTCAACGCGGCGAAGAGTGGAAGGAATAATCTCGGCGAGTTGGCAAATCCTAACAGACCGAACTTTACGAGAAGCTCTCGCAAGCCAGCTAACCCGGCGGCCAGAAGTGTGGCAAACGCCAGCTTCTTGAACATATGACGCCTGTCTGACGATCTGGGGTGATGAATGACGCTCATCGTATGAACATCCTATGTGATCGACAGGGGGTCCCGGTCCGGCTGGAGGACTGCTCCCAGACTCTCGCCTACGGGAATCGACGATCGAGATGGCGGGGGAGAGGTGGACTGCTCGGAGGGCGTCACCTGCTCGGAGGGACCTGATCCCAAGCATGAGACGAGCGTCGACGGTCGATAAAGCCGCCCCGCCGCCGCCCGTACGCCTCGGGCCGGAGCTGCCGCTCAAGCTGCATGAGGCTCCAGATTTTGGTGCCGTCCGCGCGGATGTAGGGCTCGACGTTGGCGGCCACTTCGCGGATCGTGGCCAGGTCGACGCCGAGCAGCTCCGCAGACTGCTCCAGCGGCGCCGCGATCGGCCGGCCGAAGTCGGGGTCGCGCGCTTCCCACGTCCGCATGCCCGTAGCGTAACCCGAACACAAGTTCGATAGGATAGACGACCCGGTACGCGGCCAGCCTGGCTAGCGCGGTAGCTCGTCCAGAGCCTTGCTCACCGCGTCGGCCGCCTGGTCACGGTCGGGAGCGACGCCCTTGCAGACCGAGCGGCCCTCCAGCGTGATGAGCCAGGGGTAGATGCCCGGCCGGTTGGCGTCGATCCGGATCGCATAGCGGCCATAGCGAGCTACCCAGAAGTTGTGGCCCGCGTTGTCCTTGGCCTCATACCGGAGCCTTGCCATGCCCGGGATTGTAACCCTGCGGGCGTCTGCTGGTGGCCGGTGGGCAGAGTGGTCGTAGCCCCCCGAGGCTGTACGCCGTGATCCTTAGCGCAATTAGATCCGGTCACCAAGGCCCAGCCTGGCGTGCGCAGCTCGGGCGCGCTTCTCAGCGGTCGCCTTCGCATAGCGATCAACCATGGCGCGGGACTTCCACCCGGCAAGGCGCATCAGATCACCCTCGCTCCCCTCGGCATCAAGCCAGGCGTGAGCGAACGAGTGGCGGAGCTGGTGAGGGTGCAGACCGGGTAGGCCGACAGTGGCGCCCCGATCGGCGACCACCTGGAAGACGCCTGATGCTGTCATGGCGCCATGCTGGCCGATCCAAAGGTTTGGCAGATGCCCGTGGCGGTGCTTGGCACGGACGCGGATGTAGCGGTCCAGGGCGAGCGCTGTCTTGCGGCCGAAGGGGACGACGCGAGGTCGCCGGCCCTTGCCGAGAACCACGACGACCTGTTCCT
>WNGF01010507.1_pt1 | contig 10918 bp, 7 predicted proteins | sample 5400641 | NCBI WGS metagenome assembly WNGF01 (sample SAMN13153371, study PRJNA577476) | soil metagenome | isolation source: 80 cm soil or saprolite under grassland replicate 2 | place: USA:California | collected 2016-06-15 | reverse complement strand
CTTTGCGAACCGCCATAAATTGGATGTGAAACTCATTCTCCTTACCCACGCGCACCCGGATCATGTCGCGGACCTGCCGCGCCTACGCGAGGAAACTGGTGGAGATGTCTTCACCTCCGCTGGCGAACCGGTTCCCGGCTCGGAACCAATCGAAGAGGGAAAGCGTTTCCGGCTGGGCGCCGTCGAGATTGCCACACGTTTGACGTGGGGCCATTCCCCCGCCGGAGTGACATATGTGGTGACGGGTCTCTCGCGCCCGATCGCGATTGTGGGCGATTCGCTGTTCGCCGGCTCCATGGGGGGCGGAAATGTTTCCTACGACGATGCGCTGCAAAATAATCTCGAGAAAATCCTGACGCTGCCGGATGAGACGATCATTTGTCCAGGCCATGGCCCGATGACAAGCGTAGGGGAAGAGAAGCGGCACAACGCATTTTTCGCAGGCAAAGTTTGAAAGAAGTTTGAGGTTTGATGTTTGAGGTTTGATGTGAAGGAACAGACGGCGGAGTTGCAGCGGCGAACCAAAGATTTCGCGCTACGGGTACTAAATCTCATCGAACAACTGCCAAACAGCATTGGCGGGAGAGTTCTCGCGAATCAAATCGCGAGAAGCGCCACATCAGTCGGCGCGAACTACCGCGCGGCGTGCCGGGCGCGCTCGCGTGCAGAGTTTGCTTCGAAATTGGGGACGGTAGCGGAAGAAGCGGACGAAAGCCTCTACTGGCTTGAGCTGATTCGAGATGGCAAATTTGTTTCGGAGAAACGAATTGCCACTCTTGTATCCGAAGCTGACGAACTAACGGCAATCTTCACAGCAGGTCGCCGCACGTCGAGCAAAAATCAAACCTCAAAAATCAAACCTCAAACTTCATCCTCATGAACATTGGTTTTGTTGGCGTCGGTCGCATGGGCGCGAACATGGCGCGCCGATTGAAGGATCGCGACTTTCATGTCACCGCTGTTTACGACACGAACCGCGCAGCCGCGACGTCGCTGGCGGCGGAACTTGGTTGTCCGGCGAGCCAGGATTTATCGGAAGTTACTGCGGAATCGGACGTGATTTTTACCGTTGTATCCGATGACGCGGCAATGCGCGAAATCTTCGGTCGAAGTGGAGATAATCTCCTGGTCAATGCGCGCGGGAAATTATTCATCAACTGCGCCACTGTCTCGCCGCAGGTCCATATCAATGTGGAAAAGATGGCCCAGAAAGCCGGCGCCCAAACGCTTGAAGCGTGCATGGCATCGAGCATTACGCAGGCGCGCGAAGGCTCCCTTTATTTAATGTGCGGCGGAAGCGAAGATGCGTTCCACAAGGCCGAGCCGATTTTGAAGGAGCTTGGATCGACCGTGCGCTTTATTGGTCGAGCCGGTGAAGCGGCTAAAGTAAAAGCGCTGGTCAACATGGTCATGAACATCAACACAGCTGGTCTGGCCGAAGGATTGGCCCTTGGCACCGCGCTTGGTCTCGATCTGGAAATGTTGAGAAAAGTTTTTTCGCAAACCGGCGCCGCCTCGCGCGTACTGGAGACCGATGGCGAAGACATGCAAAACCGCGAGCACACTTGCTTTTTCTCCGCCGCCCACGCCGCCAAGGACAGCGGTATCGCGCGCGATCTTGCGCGCAGTCTCGGCCTTGATTTACCTCTCGCGCGCGCGACCAAGGACCAATATGATCGCATGGTCGCGGAAGGCTTGGGCGAGCTCGATAAATCGGGCATTGCCGAGATCACCTTCAAAGATCGCCATAAACATTCCGGCGATCACGTGTGATGCCTCGGAAAGGGCGGCTGACACGGCCGCCCTACAATTGTAGGGTATTTCGAGTATCTGTATGGCGTTCTCGGTAGTCTCTGCGCGCTGTGAACAAGCCGGCAACATGCCGGCTTGAGCGAGCAGAATGCTCGCGCTCTCCTTTTAGACGAAGGCGCGTTCTCAGACGCTCTCAGCTCGCCCCTGAGAGGGGAGCGCGAGCATGTTGCTCGCTCTGGCTGGCATGTTGCCAGCCAGCCCGCGCCCCTACGCTAAACACATACCCGTTTCCATGAAAGGCCGATCGCTCGTTTCGTTGGAAGCTACCGATTACTTTGGCGCAAGCGAGGCGACGATTTTCTCGAAGCGCGGATCGCCGCGCAACGGATCCCAAAACGGATCGAGACAGATATCGCCGTAGGATACGCCTGCCGGGATTTTGGCAAGAGTTGCCAGTTGCTCAAAGGCCAGGTCGCGCTCTCCGGTCCACGCACAGATCACCGCATAAAAATAAAGGATGTCCGCGCCGTTGAGCGCGTCTTTGGTTACAGGAAGAAGCTCGACCGCCCGACGCCCCTCCCGAAGGGCTTCTTCTTTCCGATCCAGTGCAGCATCGATCAGAGCCAGGAAGCAGAGCTGCGAACCGTCACTCGGGTCCGCACGAACGATTTTCTCCTGCTGCTGACGCGCTGCGCTAAAAGCGGCCCGCGCGCCAGCTATGTCTCCTTTCATGCGAGCAACTAACCCGTGCGCATAAGCTCGGCTAAATTCGATCGCGCCTATGCTTCTGCCACGCAAGGTACCCTCACCGAGTGCCGCTAACGCGCGATCGGCGACAGAGGGGTCGCGCCGGTACAAACCAACAAAAAAGCGTCCGCGTGTCAGATCTCTCGCCGACGCGGGATCGTCCATAAGAATTTTTTCGAGAGTGGCATGCCATCGTTCGGTGTCGGCTCGCTCATGGAAGTCGATCCAACCGGGAAGTAGCCGCATATAATTATTCGTTGATTCAAGATCAACGCCGCGATCAGAAATCTCTCTGGCTCGTTTATACTCGCGCAAACAAATATAAGTAAATGCAGTCTGGAAGAGGAGGTCGCGGTTTTGCGGATCCAACTCAATTGCGCGCTCGAAGTCGCGCGCGCTATCGTTCCAACGCCCCTGTCTTCGATCGATGTAGCCACGCCATTCAAAGATTCGTGCGTTGTTCGGCATTGTGCGCACGGCGATGGCCAGCTCGTCCCGGGCACGATCGTAATCGAGGTAGCCGTTGTAAAAGTGCACAGCCAGGGCGAGGTGTGCCTCGCCCGAATCTGGTTTCAATCGAAAAGCGGAATTGATTGCCGACTGCGCCAAGTCGAGGCGGCCGGGAGTGTGATCAATCACCTCCCAGTAGATCCCGTCGTGGGCCTCAGCCAATTTACAATATGCCAGAAGAAAAGCCGGGTCGCGCGCGGTCGCCTGGTTGAGCAACTCAACGGCTTGGAAAAGATCTTGCTCAGTATTGAGACCATAATATAGGGCCTCGTCGATCAAGGACGAAGCGTGAACATAAAGGTCATAGGCAACGAGATCTGTGGTCGGTCGCTCTTCGATAGCTGCTTTTTCGCCAACTGATAGCTTGGCCTGAAGCTGAGTTGCGATTGATTTGGCGATTTCGCTTTGAATAGCAAAAATATCCGCAAGGTCGCGGTCATAACTTTGGCCCCACAGTTGACGGTCGCTGCGTGCATCAACTAACCGCGCGTTGACACGCACGCGGTTGCCAGAGCGCTGAACGCTTCCCTCCACAACATGCGCGATGCCAAGCTGGCGGCTGATCTCGGGCAGATTGCGCGCAGTTCCGCTTTTGTACCGCCTCACCGAGGTGCGGCTGATTATTTTCAGGTCCGCAATCTTGGCCAGGTCGGTCAGGATTTCGTCCTGCACGCCGCCTGCGAAGTAAGCGTTCTCTTTGTCGTCGCTTAAATTTTCGAATGGGAGGACGGCGATACTCTTCTGGGGGATAGCAGTCGGCCGGCTAGTAGCTGTTGTTTTGGAATGCGTCGATGTGGTTATCGGCGGTGATGTTCGATGGAAGAAGATCAAGGAACTGATCACCAAGGCAACGACGGATACAAGCAGAGTCGGTATGAGCGCGGTCCTGGGCCAACGGGGAGACATAACTGGACCAACCGCGGATGCCTGCTTCGATGCTTTCCCTTGCTTGACCTTCTCAGGGACCTGTGGGTTGCCAAGATTATCTTTGTAAAGGTTAAAGAGGTGCAGGCGCAGGCCGTGCTTCACATCACACTCGCCCAGGTCGTGCAAGTACGGCTGCCAGTGCCGGTACTGGGTCAAATCTTCCGCCACAATGCCCGGACAAAAGAATATGCCCGGCATCGCCGCAATCCAGCACCCGCTGCGCGACATTTATTCCCGATCCCGCAAAGTTGATTTTGTCGTTTACATCGGTGACCCGATTGACTGGGCCACTGTGAACTCCCATCCGCAACTGAATATGCGGATGCTCTTGCAGGATCCTGCTGATCTCCAGAGCGCATCGCACCGGTTCTTCGGGGCTACGAAAGAAAAGGAGCGCCATTCCGTCGCCCGTCGGCACTCGATTGAGTTTGCCGCTTGCCTCCGCAGCGCAAAAAGATTCCGTCCCGCGTACGATCTGATTCAACTCCTGAAGCAATTCAATCTGCTCGTTGACCAGCAGTTTCGAATAACAGACCACGTCGATTAACAAGAGGTGCGCGATCTCGAGCGGAAGATCGGGCTTCGGCTCAGCGGACATTTGCATGCGCAAGCACCTCCTCCTTGAAGAGGACAATCATTGCAACTTCTGAGTCAGCGGTCGAGGGGCAAATAACCTGCGCCGATGCAACTGCTACAGAAAGATAAGTAGAGATTGAAGCGGAATGGCGGCTAACAGAGCCGGCCTACAATTGTAGGGCGTTCGGTAAAACGCCGATCGCTTTTCGTTGGAAGTTACGATCACTTCGGTTCGGGCGAGGCGACGAGTTTTTGGAAGCGTGGATCATTCCGGAGCGGATCGAACATCGGATCGAGCCGGAGCAGCGCAGGAGTGAACGGTACGTTTTCAGGCATTGGGCCCGCGTACGGTATCGAGAGTAGTTTCTCTAAAGCGGCGATGGCGCGGTCGGGTTCGCCCACTTGCGCCGCCACTCGTGCGAAGATCTCGATCGGAGCGGGACCAACTATCGCGTCTTTCTCGATCGGGAGCGCGGCCATGGCCCGTTCCGACAGAGCCAACGCAGCGGCCTTATCACCGAGGCCCACATTGGTTAGCGCGAGAATTCCGATGAGACTATAATTTTCCGGTTGGTCTTTGAGGAAAGATTCCAGTTCGCTGCGTGTTTGTCGCCAACTGCCCTCAGCAGCGGCATGGTCGCCGGCAACTTCTTGCGCCCAGCCCAACCAAAAGCGCAGTCGGCCATTAATGTAACCCAACACTGGATCAGGCTTGGCCAATATCTCATCTAGACGAGAGATGATTTGTGCAGGACGGCGCTCCAGGATCGCCTGGTAAACTTGTGCTTCCAACGCCTGGGTGTCGGCGGCAGCCGGGCGGAGCGGAGCGAGAATCGCCGACGCACGCGGCAGATCGTCCTCGGCTTGTGCAATAGTCGCCATTGTCGCGAGGGTGTCCACATCGTTCGGTGTGATATCGAGAACCTGGTTAAGTTTTCGCAAGGCTTCTGGGAAATGACGAAGAGAAATATAGGAAATCGCGTGCTGGGTGAGCAGGTAAACGTTGCGTGGGTCGAACCGCTCGGCTTCGATGAAGTACGCTTCGCTCCGGTCCCACTGGCCTCGCCTCCGTGCAACATAAGCGAGCTGCTCAGGAATCCTGCTGCTATTGGGCATGAACTGACGTGCTTGGTCAAAGTAACGCACTGCGGTGTCGTAGTCCTTCAGGCAGGCGTAGTGGTAGTATCCCTTGGCTAATACGGCCTCCCCGAGATTGGGCTGAAAAGTCAGCGCGGTTTCGGCTGCCTGCCGTGCCTCTTCACGGAGGGCGACCGTTGGTTGAAGACTCTCTGTGAGGTAGCCGCGCGCATCAATATATGATAGCACCGCCCAACTAAGCGCGAACCTCGGGTCCAACCGCACCGCTTCTCTGAGATATTTCTGTGCACCGAGGGCGTTGGCGGCTGTGTTGTCAGTTTTCAATGTATAAGCCAGCCCACGTAGGTAAACATCGTAAGCCTCAGGATTGTTCGTCGGTTTGGCTGCCAACGCTTGCTCCTCGCGACCGGTGAGCTTCGCTTGCAGTTGCTCGGCGATCGCTCTTGCTACTTCAGTTTCAACCGAGAAGATGTCGGTCAGTTTGCGATCGAAGGTATCGCCCCACAGATGCGAGTCATTGGCCGCTTTGATTAACTGCACATTCACGCGCACGGCATCGCCGCTTTTTTGCACGCTTCCTTCCAGGATGTGGGCGACACCAAGTTGCCTGGCGATCTCAGGCAGGTTTCCCGGCGCGTTCTTGTAATGCTGCGTGGATGTACGTGAGATCACCTTCAGATCGGCAATCTTTGATAAGCGCATCAGAATCTCCTGCTGGATGCCATCGGCGAAGTAAGCGTTGGCCTTATCCTCGCTCCGGTTTTCGAACGGGAGCACGGCGATGCTTTTCTCGGGAATCGAGGCCGCAGCTCTCGATGTGGCAGGTACTTGTGTACTGCCTACCGATCCCCGACGAAGAAAGATTGAGACACTAATCGCCAACGCGACGGCGGATACAACTAAAGCAACCGTAAGCAGAAACTTTGGCGACCGAGGCGGGTTAACTGGGCGAATCGCAGCGGCTTGTTGGTTCCATCTTCGTCGCTTGAGTTTCTCAGGGACCTGTGGATTGCCGAGATTGTCTTTATAGAGGTTAAAAAGGTGCAGACGCAGTCCGTGCTTCACTTCGGACTCGCCCAGATCGTGCAAGTACGGCTGCCAGTGCCGGTATTGGCTTAAATCTTCCGCCACATGCCCGGACAAAAGAATATGTCCGGCATCGCCGCAATCCAGCACCCGCTGCGCGACGTTCATTCCTGATCCAGTTAGGCTGATCTTGTCGTTGATATCGGTGACTCGATTAACCTGACCGCTGTGAACTCCCATCCGCAACTGGATGCGCGGATGCTCTTGCAAAGCCCTGCTAATCTCGAGCGCGCAGCGCACCGGTTCCTCTGGACTGTGGAAGAAAACGAGTGTTATCCCATCTCCTGTCGGCACACGGATGAATTTGCCGCCTGCCTCGGCTGTCTGGAAACATTCGGTGCTTCGGACGATTTGATTGAGGTCTTCCAGCAATTCAATTTGATCATTGTCCAATAGCTTGGAAAAGCCCACCACGTCGATTAAGAGGAGGTGCGCGATCTCGGGTTGCAGATCGGGTTTTGGTTGCGCGGACGTATCTTGCGCGTTCACCCTTTAGGAATCCTAGTTAATGCCGATCCCAGTTGTCGAGAGTAAACACGACGGTGCCGCATGCAGAACTCTCTCGTCGCGAGCCTGTCGCTGATTTCTCCTCAGAGCCTGGAAAGCGACAGCTTACTTCGGCGCGAGTGAAGCGACGATTTTCTCCAAGCGTGGATCGCCACGCAGCGAGTCCCAGTACAGGTGCAGACGCAGTTGACCGTAGCTGAGGAAGCTCGGAAGTTTTGCTGCCTCATCTAATCGTTTGAACGCGCGATCCTTCTCGCCCGTCCACGCATAAATGAGCGCCAGGTATTTGATCAGGAGCGGACCCTCGATGGCGTTTTTGCTAACTGGCATCAGTTGGACTGCGCGCTGGCCTTCGCGAATGGCGTTCTCCCTGTTGCCAAGAGCGGCATCAATTACACCGAGGACGCAGAGACCCTCGGCATAGTCCGCTTGGTCGCGCATCGTTTTCTCGAGTTCTTTCCGCGCGTTGGTGAACGCGACACGCGCGGCCGACTCATCCCCACGGAGGCGGGCAGCGAGACCTTCGCACCAACTGTTAGGAAAGGGAATGGATCCGTCCTGGCACCCGCCAGGCGACATTGCGGCCAAAGCGCGCTCGGCCGCAGCGGAATCCCGCTCGTGTAAGGCAAGCTGGAACCATTGATCCGCGACAGGCGCTGCTACGTTCGTGTTCTCGGCGAGTATCGTTTGAATTGCCGCGTGCTGAGGTTTTGGATCTGCGCGCCAATTCAGCGCAACTCCGGCGCGCTGCATCCGGAGAGCGACGTCGTTCGGGGCAAGCATCAGCGCGCGATCCAGGACAGCCGTCATCTCGGAGTAGCGACGCAGATTTTCGTAGTTCAGCGAAAGTTGCTGGAGAATAACCACATTGCGTGGATCCAGTTTGGATGCGCGATCAAAGTTACGCGTAGATTCTTCCCAGCGTCCCTGCCTTCGATCGATATAGGCGGAGATTACAAAAGCGTCAGCGTTATTGGGTAACGCCTGCTCTGCCAAAGTCACTTCCTGACGAGCATGATCATAATCGAGGTATCCCCAGTAGAGATGTCTCGCCAGCGCCAGATGTGTCTCGCCGGCGTCTGGACGCAAGCGGCGAAGCGATTGAATCGCCGCAGCGGCCAACGCCAGGCGTGCCGGGGTGTGGTCGAAACCGAGCTGGTAGATCGTGTCGTGAGCATTCGCCAATTGGTAATGCGCAAGGAAAAAGGACGGGTCGCGCTTAACCGCTTCGTCCAGCAGTCGAACGGCTTCGAATAGATCTTTGCTCAGCTCACTCAAGAGAGCATTGTCGATCAGGGTCTTGGCGTGAGCGTAAAGATCGTACGCTGCGAGGTCTGCTGTAGGTTGCTCCTCGATCGCCGCCTTTTCCTCAGGCGAAAGCTTACTTTGAAGTTGAGCGACTATCTTGCCGGCCAGCTCGCTTTCGATCGCAAACACATCCGCAACGTCGCGATCGTACCGTTCCGCCCAAAGCTGGGTATCTGTCCGCGCATCAATTAGCTGAGCGCTGACGCGAACCCGGTTGCCGGCGCGCTGGACGCTCCCTGCCAGCACGTGTCTCACGCCGAGCGCCTCGGCGATCTCGCGCAGATTACGCCCTGCGCCGACCCTGTACTGGAGCGTTGACGTGCGGCTGATTACTTTCAGGTCGGCCACTCTGGCAAGGCCAGTGAGGATTTCATCCTGGACACCGTCTGCAAAGTAAGCGTTCTCTTTCTCGTCGCTTAAATTCTCGAAGGGGAGAACGGCGATGCTCTTCTCGGGAATAGCAGTCGGCCAGCTGGTAGCTTTTGCTTCGGGACGGGCCGATATGGCCGGGGGCGGGGATGTTCGATGGGAAAAGATCAATGAACTGATCACCAGGGCAACAGCGGACACAAGCAGAGTCGCTATAAGCGCGATCCTGGGCCAACCGGGAGAGGTAATCGGACGAACTGCGGACGCCTGCTTCAATCCGTTTCCACGCTTGAGCTTTCCAGGAACCTGCGGATTACCGAGATTCTCTTTGTAGAGGTTAAACAGATGCAGGCGCAACCCATGCTTCACTTCGCATTCGCCCAGATCGTGCAAGTACGGCTGCCAGTGTCGGTACTGGGTCAAATCTTCCGCTATATGCGCGGATAAAAGAATATGCCCTGCATCGCCGCAATCCAACACCCGTTGGGCGACGTTGATCCCAGCTCCAGCAAAGTTTGTCTTGTCGTTCACATCGGTGACTCGGTTGACCGGGCCACTGTGAATTCCCATCCGCACCTGGATCTCCGGATGCTCTTGCAGAGTCCTGCTAATCTCAAGAGCACATCGCACCGGTTCTTCCGGGCTATGGAAGAAAAGGAGCGCCATTCCGTCTCCCGTCGGCACTCGACTGAGTTTGCCGCTTGCTTCCGCCGTCCGGAAACATTCGGTACCCCGCACGATCTGATTCAACTCCTGGAGAAGTTCAATCTGCTCATTGACAAGCAATTTTGTATACCCCACCACGTCGATGAACAGAAGATGGGCGATCTCGAGCTGCAGATCGGGCGTCGGTTCCGCGGGTGTGTCTTGCGCGTTCAACCCTTACGAACCTAACAATACGTTCGCCGTCGTCGACAGCAAATAGGAGTCGTGCGACTCAAGAAAGACTCGCGGTGAACGGAGCTAGGTTCCCGGCGCGATTCATGGGACAACTTCCTGGGGCCGCAAGCTGGTTCTCTCGCGCTGCAAGCGAACGAGGCCCGAGCCGAACGCTGCCATATTGAGAATGATCATGATGAGAGTGAAGAGATACATTCCCATCATGAACCCAATCCCGGCGTGCATTGCGCAAATGCAGATCAGCCAAATCTTTCGGGTCTTGTCACTCCAAATAAAAAACGGATATCCGATTTCCAGGAGACAAATAAATATCCCTGCCGCTGGAAAGAGGTATTTCCATCTCACGAGTATTTCGGGATCAATGACGTTGAAGGGTGGGCGGATGAGAGCCCGCCAGACGTTCGAACCATCCCACCATCCACTCCCGAGGAATTTGGTAAGTCCACTGAAAATTATCCACGCCGTAGGAGACAAATCCGCCGCTCTTGGCTGCGCACAGATGAAGAAACCAGGCCAGAATCGCAGAGGTGCGGCTGAAAATGCCTGCCATCAGGCCGCAGCCCGCAACAAACAGACAAATCCACAAAATGGAGAGAACCGTCTCTTCACGAAGGCCAACGTGCGCCCCGAGAGTCGCGAGCCATCCCAGCCTCGGGGCGAAACGGCTTTCGATGGAAAGCAGCGCCTCTGCCAGATCCCGGTTGACCAGGCCGCTGCCAGCGCCGGCAAACAGATAATTCCAGTCGTTTCTCAACGACAAGGAATAAAGCGTTATTTGAAAACCAAGGCCGATGCGCAGAATACTCAGCCACGCGTCAGACTCAGTTGGGAAAAGGAATTCGGACAGCCGTTCTTTCAGCGCCTGCATACTATTTAACGACTTCCGGTTCGGCAGGTTCTTCGCGAAGACTAAAATCGTAGGCGTATAGAAAATCGTACGATTCTCTCTTACCGTGCTCGAATTCGCTTAAGCTCGGGAGCTTGGTCGCTCCAAACACGGCGCGAATCGTCTTCACCTCAGGATGCCGGCGCCAAATCGATTGAGCCAGCGTTTTTACGAGAAGCTCGCGCAAGGCATCGTAGGGGGTGCGCCCGATCTTATCGAGCAAGCCGGCTACGCGTAATCCGGCAGCGGTGC
>WNGF01010753.1_pt1 | contig 10919 bp, 11 predicted proteins | sample 5400641 | NCBI WGS metagenome assembly WNGF01 (sample SAMN13153371, study PRJNA577476) | soil metagenome | isolation source: 80 cm soil or saprolite under grassland replicate 2 | place: USA:California | collected 2016-06-15 | reverse complement strand
GGCCCCGCTCAGGCCGCTCGTCATCTGGGCCGGCAGCCAGAACCACGGACGACCAGCGGCCAGCTCGGCGGCCACGCTCGCCCACCCGGCCAGCACACGGCGGTCGAAGTCGGCGCGCGGCTCGACTCCGGGTGCGTGGTCCAGGCCGCCGAAGCGCTCCACCACCTGCGCGGCGGGCATGCCGCTCCAGCCGCCGACGTCTCGGTCGGTGAACGCCTCCTCGATCCGCACCGCCGCCCCGGTCGAGTTGGCGATGGGCGCGGCGGTCTGGTGCGCGCGCAGTAGCGGGCTGCACACGACCGCCGTCAGGGGCACGGACTCGGACAGCTCGCCGAGCCGGGCGGCCTCCGCCAGCCCGACCTCGTCCAGGGGGACGTCGACCCGGCCGCGCAGCGCCCCGTCGGCGTTCAAAGCGGTGCGACCATGGCGGATAACGAACACGGTGGTCATCGGCCGCCCTCGACCGGCCGCGGCGGCCCGGATGGTGGTGGGCGCAGCTTGCGGAGGGCTGTCCTGGCGGCCGCGCGGGCCACCGCCGACCCCTGCCGTGCCATCCGGTCGACGACCGCCAGCCCGGCCGGATCCCCGATCCGTGCCAGCGCGACGGTCGCCTCGGCGACAAGGTAGGGGTCGTCGGCCTCTTCCACGATCCCTATGAGGTCGGGGACCGCGCTGCGCGCTTGGCGCTGACCGAGGACTTGGGCAGCGAGCAGTCGTCGGTCCGGCAGCGGATGCCCGAGCGCGCGGATGAGTTGCTCCTCGAAATCGCGTGCGGGATCGGCCAGGTCGGTGCCACAGCGTGGGCAGTGTGCAGTCTGCTGCTCCACCTCGGCGAAGCAGTCGGGACAGTACCACTGGACCATGGCGCTCAACGCCCATTCGACTGGTTGGCGGCGCCGAGCCGGGGGAGTTGGGTGCGCAGCACGTCCTCGGCGGTGGCATACCACTGCGAGCCAACCCAGATCCGATGGTCGGGACTTGGGAAACGAGCTCGGCGGCGCCTCGCCCGCCGTGGCGCCAGTCCGACCGGCGCCGCATAGGCCGGGACACCGGCGTCTCGGAACGCATCGAGCAACGGGTCCGCCAGCTTGGGATCGACGTCGGCGATCGGCGCCCAGCTCGGCGCGCCCAGACCGTTGCCATGGCCAAACGGGGGCAACCACGCAATCCTGGCGGGCCACGCCGCCGACCATTCCGGCGGTGGAGACGATGCGGTCACCCTGATGGCTCCTCTCGTCGTTCCGAAAGGAGCCATCAGCCCTCGAAGGAGAGGGCGTCGCCGGGGGCTCCATCCCCAGGTCGTATGGGTCGATTGTCGGCCCGCGTGGTGTCCCGCGCAACGAGCGCCACCGCAGCCCGCTGCGTCGAACAGGGCTGGTGGCACAATCGCCAGGCGATGAGGCTCGCATAACCGCGTCACCGGCGCTGATGGCCTCTACCTCGACGATCGACGGTAGGCAACCGCTCCCTACCTCGGCAACCTCTGGCGCGAACCGGCGGATGGCACCCTCGACCGCCGCAGGGGTGACCGGGGCGGGTAGCATCGTGGCAGGCGATGAAGCCCGCCTGAATCGCCTCAGGGGCTGATGGCTTCTACCAACCGTCCACCGGTGGAAGCCGACGACGTGCGGAACCGGGTTCCGCCGGTGCAGCCCAGGAGGTGAGCTGGTCTGCGGTTCCACAGCATCCTCTTCGACCGGCCCGAGGATGGCGCCGACGAGCGAGCGGAGCCAGCGTTTTTCTCCGACTTGAACCTCGACCAGGTCGTGGAGTCGATTACCGCCAGCCGAGCGGACTACGACCTCAAGCCCTTCTTCTACACGCCGCTGCCCGACGTCGACGCTGTCGGCTACCGCCATGCGGTGCTGCGCGACCTCGAAAAGGACGCCGTCTTCGAGGCGGTGCGGGCCTTCGCGCAGCAGATGCGCTCGATGCGGGAGCACCTGGCGCAAGCGGACAAGCTGCACTATCGATATCAGAAGGAACGCTGGTTCCTGGACGCGGTTGGGATTTACTGCCAGGCCGTCGGCGCCCTGGCCGACGAGCTGGCCGTCCTGGACCTGGAGTCGAGCGGCCTTGTGGGCTTCCGCGATCACGTGGCCGGCTACACCCGGTCCGAAGCGTTCACGGGGCTTGCCTCCCAGGCGCAGGCGCTCGACGACGCCCTCGCAACGGTGCGGTATTCGATCCATATCAAAGGCAACCGCGTCAGGGTCGACAGGTACCAGGACCAAGCCGACTACAGCCAGGAGGTCGAGCGGACCTTCGCGAAATTCCAGCAGGGAGCCGTGCGGGACTACCGGGCCAAGCTCCCTGACTGGCTCGACATGAACCACGTCGAAGCCCAGGTCCTGGACCTCGTCGCGCAACTCCACCCTGGTGTCTTCGGGACGCTCGACGACTTCTGCGCGCGCCACCGCGAGTATCTCGACCCGACGGTCGGCGCCTTCGACCGGGAGGTCCAGTTCTACGTCGCGTACCTCGAATATATCGAGCGGTTCAAACCGGCCGGGCTGACATTCTGCTATCCAAGGGTGTCCGGGGAATCCAAGGAGACCCACGCGCTCGGCGCGTTCGACATCGCCTTGGCCAACAAGCTCATCGGCCAGAGCGCATCGGTGGTGTGCAACGACTTCTCTCTGAAGGGGCCGGAGCGCGTCTTGGTGGTGACCGGCCCCAATCAGGGCGGCAAGACCACCTTCGCGCGGATGTTCGGCCAGCTGCATTACCTGGCCAGCCTGGGCTGCCCCGTCCCGGGCCTCCAGGCGGCCCTGTTCCTGCCCGACCGCATCTTCACGCACTTCGAGCGGGAAGAGGATCTGGCGACGCTCAGCGGCAAGCTGGAGGACGAGCTGCTCCGCGTCCACGAGATCCTCCAGCAGGCGACCGGCTCCAGCATCGTCGTCATGAACGAGAGCTTCACCTCCACGACCCTGCGCGACGCCCTGGTGCTCGGCAGGGAGGTCATGAACCGCCTCATCGACCTGGACCTGCTCGCCGTGTACGTGACGTTCGTCGACGAGCTGGCGTCCCTGGGCGAGCACACCGTCAGCATGGTCAGCACGGTGGTCCCGGACAATCCGGCGATGCGGACCTACAAGATCGTCCGGCAGCCTGCCGACGGGCTCGCCTACGCGGCCGCGATCGCCGAGAAGTACGGCCTGACGTACGAGCGGCTGAGGAGGCGGATCGCACGATGAAAGCCTTCCTGATGCACCGGGACCAGGATTTCTTCCTGCCACGGGAGCCGCTACCCAACGAAGCGGCGCTGACCCAGGACCTGGAGCTGACCACGCTGTTCGACGCGATGGCCGGCGGCGACGGATTCCTGTTCGAGGTCGCCAGGACAGCGGTGCTTTCGAGCCTGACGGACCCGGAGGCGATCAGGTATCGCCAGCAGGTGCTCGCCGACTGCCTGGAGCAGCCTTCGGTGGTGATCGACCTCTACAACCTCGCCGTCGAGGCGATCGGGGCCCAGAAGCGGATCTGGCGCTCCTTCCTGAGCTCACCCGACTCGGTCCTCAATTGGTCGGTGCAGCTGCTGGAGCTGTTCGTGAGCGCGCTCAGGCGGCTACGGGGCCTGGCCGACGAGCATGCCGGTAGCTTCCGCTCGGAAGGGTTCAACCGGTTCTTCGCGATGCTCGCCAGCGAGCTCGACGACCAATACCTTGCGACCGTCGAGGGCCACCTCAAGGAGCTCAAGTTCCGGCGCGGCGTGCTGATCAGCGCCGCGCTCGGCAAGGGCAACAAAGGCATTCGCTACGTGCTTCGCCGCGCTCCCGAGCAGAAGGGCTGGATGCAGCGGCTCTCGGTGGCGAACCGATCCGGGTTGAGCTTCCAGATCGCTGACCGCGACGAGAACGGCTTCCGGGCGCTGTCGGAGCTGCGCGGCAGGGGGATCAACCTGGTCGCCAACGCGGCGGCGCAGTCGGCCGACCACATCCTCAGCTTCTTCAGCATGCTGCGGGCCGAGCTCGGCTTCTACGTCGGCTGCCTGAACCTGCGGGAGCGGCTTGCCGCCAAGCAGGAGCCCACCTGCTTCCCTGTGCCCGACGCGCCGGGGGAGCCCACCCTGTCGGCCCGGGACTTCTATGACGTCTGCCTCAGCCTGAGCGTGGAGGCCCGGGTCGTGGGCAACGACCTGGACGCGGACAACCGGCGGCTGGTGATGATCACCGGCGCCAACCAGGGCGGCAAGTCGACCTTCCTGCGCAGCGTCGGGCTGGCATATCTGATGATGCAATGCGGCATGTTCGTGCCCGCCGAATCGTTCCGTGCGGGCGTCTCCGCCGGCGTCTTCACGCACTACAAGCGCGAGGAAGACGCCACCATGACCAGCGGCAAGCTCGACGAGGAACTGCGCCGAATGGGCGACATCGCCGGCAAGATACGCCCCGGCTGCATCCTGCTCTGCAACGAGTCCTTCGCATCGACCAATGAACGGGAAGGCTCCGAGATCGCCCGGCAGATCGTCCGCGCCCTCACCGAAGCGGGGATCAAGGTCCTCTACGTCACCCACCTGTTCGACCTGGCGCACGGGCTCTATCGCGAGCAGGTGCACGCCGCCCTGTTCCTCCGGGCTGAGCGGCAGGCCGACGGGCGGCGCACGTTCAGGCTGGTCGAAGGTGCGCCGCTCGCGACCAGTTATGGCGAAGACGTGTACCGCCGCATCTTCGGCTCGGCGCTCGACGCCGTGCCGACGGCGGGCTCGGACAGGCGGCCATGACGTCGTCTCCCACACCTGGCCAGCGAAGCGACAGCGGTACGTTGCGCCACGAGGTCGCGGTGCCGCGGCGCCAGGTGGCCCCGCGTTGAGGGCAGGTGGCGCTAGCGTGGGGCCGGGTCGGTTTCGGCGGGTAGGACCACGCGGAACGATGCGCCGCCCCCGATGCGGTCCTCGACCCACACCCGCCCGCCGTGCATCGCGACGAAACGGACCACCAGCGACAGCCCCAGCCCCACCCCGGCGGTATCCGCCGACGGGGTGGGTCCCTGCTGGAACGGTTCGAAGATGGCGTGCTTGAGCGCTGCGGGCACCCCCGGGCCGGCGTCCTCTACCACCAGCAACGCCCCGGACTCCAGAGGCGCGACCCGCACCCAGATCGGGGTCTGGGGGTTGGTGTATTTGGCCGCGTTCAGCAGCAGGTTGGCGATCACCCGCTCGATCTTTGCCTGGTCGACGGCGATGATGACCGGGGTGGCATCCACCTCGACGTGGCGTCCGACCAGCTCCTCGGTTCGCGCGACCACCTCACCTGCCAGGGCGCCAAGGTCGACCGGGGCGTGTTCCAGGGCGACCATCCCACGATCGAGGCGGTTGAGGTCCAGCAGGTCGCCGAGCAGCCGGTCCAGCCGGCGGGCGTTGATGACCACGCGACGGACGAGGTCCCAGCCGACCTCGCTGGCCAGGTCAGGACCCAACCGCTGGAGGGTGACCGCGCCACCCAGGACGGTCGTCAGCGGTGTTCGCAGCTCGTGTGAGACCGCCTCCAGGAGGGTCCGCTGCAGCGAGCCGAGCTGGCGTAGCTGTTCGGCGGCTTCGTGCTCGGCCTCCAGCGCGACGGCCAGCCCGGCGCGCTCCAACGCCAGCCGCACCTCGCCCACCAACGTCCCCAGCGCCTCGGTCACTTCCGGCTGTGGGGTCGCGCGGAGCGCGACGAACACCACCCCGCCGACGACATCGTGGACCAGCAGCGGATGCGCCCACCACACCGCTGGGCGGTTGTCGGCGCGGGTGCGTCGCACCTGCGACATCAGCACCGCCTGACCGGTCGTCGCGGCCGCCAGCACGGCAGCGGGCAGGCCCGCGACCATCGAGGGCCGCACCGCGGCCACGGCCGGATCGCTCCCGGCGGCCAGGCGGAGCCCGGTACCGGTGTCCAGGTACACGCTGACCCGCGGAGTCAGCGGGACGGGGAGCAGCTCCTGGACGCCGGCGATCGCCGCGAGGCAGACCTCGTCGGCGCTGGTGGCCGCCAGCAGCGCATCGCTGGCGCGCGACAGCGCCTCCTCACGGTCCCGAGCCGCCTGCTGTTTGGCCACCGACATCGACAGCGCGTGCATCGTTGCGGCGGCAAGCGCCAGCGTTGGCACCTGCGCCACCACCGGCCCCGCCAGCAGGCTCGCCGGGCCGGCCGCCACGCCGACCCCGCCGAGGAACGCGGCGAGGTAGGACGCCAGGACCACCACGACCTTACGGCCTGTGCCGTACAGGCAGCGGAAGTACAACCCGACATAGAGCAGCCCAAGCGCCTGGAATGGTTTGCTGATGCTGGCGGTCAGCAGCAGCAGGGAGACCCCTTCGGCGGGTTCGAGCGCCAGGTGGAACCGCTGGTGGCGATAGCCGTGACGCCAGCGGGCCACGAGGAACACCATGCCCACACCGGCGAGCACCCGCAAGGCAACGGCCCGCTGGGAAACCACCAAAAACGGGACCAGCAAGCCGAGCTGGACGAGGCTGAAGAGCAAGAAGAGCCGCCGTGCCCGCTCCAGCAGCGGGCCCGTGCCGGCGAGCCAGCCGATCGACCCAGCCAGAAGCAGCGCGGGTCGACGGCTGCGACCAGGCGCTGCGACGCCCTGGCCGCCAGACGGTGGTCGGGTCACGATGGGCGCTCCTGCGGGGCACGGCAGTCATCCTGCTCAGCGCAACAGCCGGTAATCTCCCCCTTGCGTCCAGGCTTGACAACCCGCTCAGGCACGTCTGGGAAACGCTCGATCAAGACGTAATTCTAGAAACTCTCTGGGAGTTCGGCGCGCGGATTCGATCAGGCGCCATCCAAATAGGGCGGCGTCTTGGGCGCGCTTTTCAGGCGCCCATTGGGCAACCCGCCGACGGCGGGGTCGCCGATGCAGCGGCGAAGGGTTACCAGCGTCCCTGGGCGGGCCTTGGCAAGGCGCACCTCGTCGACCAGCTGGCCGATCAGCCACAGCCCACGCCCGCGAAGGCTCGCCACGGGAGCCGTGCGCGGGACGGCGGGGCGGCCCCGGTCGCGGATGGTCACCTCGATCCAGCCGCCACGGACCCTGACGGTCACCGTGACCGGCTGCGCATCGTCGGACCCGTACAGAATGGCGTTGGTGGCGGCCTCGCTGACGGCCAGGACCAGGTCGTCGACCACCTCGTCCGGGATGGCGGCTGGCATCTCCGCCAAGCTGTGTCGGATGGCGCGCCGCAGCTCGGCAAGGCAGGTCGGCGAGCCGGGAAACGAAATCTCCACCTCCTGCCCCCTCCCTAGCATTGCGGCTACTGCCGCGCGCCTGCCCGTGGGCAGGCGCGAACCAGGCGCCGCGGCCCACCCGATCGCGCGCCCCCGACTTCAGGGCGGCGGTGCTGATGGGCAGGGTCTGGTCCGTTTGGCCATCGAAACCACGACGGCCGGGCGCGTCGTCGACTACGGTCCGTTGGCGGGAGTCCGGGTGGAAGGCACGCCGCGTCCCTACGCGTGCGTCTCGACGCGCTCAGCGCGCTTCAGCTCCTGGCGCAGGGCGGCGTTGTCGCGTTCGAGCTTGACGATCCTGCCCTCCAGGTCGCGTCGTTCCGCCTGCTGCTGCCGACGCTTGGCGCGGCGTGCGCTCGACCAGCTCCAGGCAAGCCCCGGCAGCAGCACGAGCAGCAGGCCGAGCCCGGCCGCGACCACCAGCAGTTGGCCCTGGGTGAAGCCGGTGATCGAGTGGTTGAAGACGGAAACTGAGCTGGCGCTGGTGTTGCCGAGCACGGCGTCGCCGAGCAGCACGGCGTCGGCCACCGCGAGCACCAGGAAAAGTGCGGCCATGTTGCCTCCAGCGGCGTTCGGAGTGGCTCGGTGGTCGAGCCGCTCGCGCTCCTGCGCGCGTAAACCTTCCCCAAAGGAGTTCCTCTCCCCGCACAAGCTGCCACCCAAACCGGGGCAAGCTGAACCGCCCGAGTTCAGTGGGGCATATCAGGCGACGAGTTGGCCGTGCCGGCCGCGGCTGGCTGGAGGATGGGGACGAAGCACTGGGTATCCGGCCGAACACGGCCGCGACCCCAGCCGCGCGGGATGAGCTGGCAGGTTGGCGTTGCGGGACCGGGCCGGACTGCGGTTTCCTGGCTAGCTGAGCACCCTCGCGACCAGGAGCACCTCGTGACCCAGACACCCGCGCCGACCGAGCCGTTCGCTCAGCACGTCAGGCTGGCCGAGGTGGTCCACGGGCTCCGCTTCCAGCGCTACCCGCTCTTCCTGACCGGGCTGCTCTACGAGGACCCGGGCGGCCCGCTGCGCCGGGCGACCGCGGTCGCCACCCGGAGAGGCGACCTGGTCGCGTTCGACAGGGGCGAGTTCTTCGAGTCCGCCGGGCGGGTCCCGACGTCGAGGCTGTTCGACGACGACGACTTCGCCGAGCGGCCCGAGAGGACCCGCGTGGCGGCGCTCGCCGACCTCAACCAGGCCTTCTTCGCCCGCGAGGTCGCGGCTTGGACCGAGGGCCACCGCAGCGTCAACGAGATCGGCATCGGGCTGCTCCGGCACTGGTTCGCGCCCGACAAGCCGCGGGCCACGATCACCCGCTCCGAGGTGCTCGGTGTGGTCCCGCTCGAGCTCACAGATGCGCTGCTCGACACACTGCGGGAGGTCGCCGACCGCCACGAGCGCGGCTTCATGGTGGAGCAGGTCATGGAACTGCTCGTGGAGAGCTGAACCGGCCGGTGCGCTGCGGATCGAGCATCAGCCGTGCTCGTCGTCGTGGTGGTGCGGGTGCCCGTGGTCGTTGGGACCCTCACGGGGCCCCTCAGCCGGCTGTCAGCAGCCCGGCTGGCCGTAGTTCCCGCAGCAGGCGGATCGTGTGCGTGCCTTCTTCCAGCTGTTTGCCAGCGCGACGTGGATCTTGGTGGGCAAGGGCGCGTCGTAGGTGCTGAAGTTGGCGAGAAAGCCATTCCCGCTCGACCGTGCCATCGTGGTTGCGATCCTCCCTCCGCCCAGCAGGCGCCGAAGTCGTCTGACAATGCTGATGCGGCGGGCGCTCCACATCAACCCTCCGGCAAATCCACAGGCCAGCCCGCCGTGCGGCTGCTGGGACTACAGCTGGCCCGGCTCGAGCTGGTCCCCAGTCGCACCCAGCCGACAGACCAACCCATGAGAGGACAGGTGGCTCGAGCGAGGTGTCCACCATCGGCCGCTTCCGCAATAGCCCGGTAAGCGTCATCTTCATCGATTTACGTACTACAACCTACATCCGAATCAAATGATTTCTGAGCGTTCTGTACAGTCGTAACGCAAATAGACGGGTATCGCATAGCAATTCGGTACTCCTAAATTCTACGGCCCAATACGTACTCCGGTTTCACGCACGATGCGTATCCAACGAAATCCACGCCAGTGACACCATCCTAACCCTGGGTCAAAGAACCATCGACTTCATCGGCTTCAAAGGAGAAGTCGAGATGCCGAGGCGGGGGGCGGTCTCTGTTTTAAGGGCATGGAGCTTTCGTGTGCTGCCGACCTCCCGTGGCTGGTGCGGCCGACCGTCTTGCCGTGGCCCGCCGCCTCGCCCGCCCAACCCAGCCCGGTTCCGGAACCCGGAATCGGCCATAGCCCAAGGAGCGGGCGATGCGACGCACAGCAACCGTTCTTTTCCTGGCCTTCGTTGTCATGGCCGCGATGGCCACCGCGGCTTTCGCCTCTAGCGTCCACCTCAAGGGCGGCGCCCGCGCCGAGCCCGCCTTCACCGATGGGGGCCTGTTCCTGGAAGCCTCCGGGGCACTGGCCGGCCTCGGCAACGGCGACGTGATCGTCAACCTCGACGCGACCGGCAACGCCACCGCCACCTGTACCAACCCCGGCAGTGGCGTCCACCAGCCCCCGGGGCAAAACCCTGCCCCCATCACGGTAAGCGGCGCCCAGCGGATCCCAGAGAGCGAGCTCAAGAACGGCACCACCCCGTTTGACGTCTCCACGACGGGGCCGGAGACTCCGATCCCCGGCGCCCCGGGTTGTCTCCAGGCTTCGTCGATCGTCAACAGGCAGGGGGCGCTCATGGCGCCCCCTGCCTGGCCGCATCTGACACGTCACCTCGGCTGACCACGTCGCCCGAGCGGAGGTCTGGCAAGCCAGGCCGGGACCAGCAGCTCCTTGGTCGGTGACCCCGCCGGCGGCGGGTCAGGGTTGGTGGACGGCCTGGTAGACGCGGTCGGCGTAGTCCTCCAGCCGCTCGGCGCAGTGCTTGAGGCGCTGCTCGGCCTCGATGGCTGCGGGGGCGCCGAACAGGTCGCGGACCTTGATGTCGCGGTACCAGCGGCGCAGCCGGTCCAGGCTCTGCTCTTCCTCGTCCAGCTCGGCCAGGGTGAACTTCCGCGTGCGGGTCTCCTTGTCGAGCTCGGCCTCGTACTTGCCGCAGTCGGCCAGGAACTCGGCCCACTCGGCCTGGCGGGCGGCGGTGAACAGCCCTTCCAAGCGGGCTGCGTTGGTCTCGTCGCGGCCGGCCGCGTCCAGCAGCACGACTTCGCCGTCGCCGCGCTCGGCCAGCTTCACCGCCCGGTCCAGCCCGGCGGTGAAGGCGGGCGTGGCCGGGATGGCCCACACGCCCTGACCGAGCAACAGCGCGCCGATCCGGCGGAGCTCCCGCCAGACCGCGACCCGGTGGCGGGACGGGTCGGCTGGCAGCCGAACGATCAGCACGGTCCACTGCATGGGCACCTCCTCCGCGTACAACCCGGGATTGTAGCTGCTGTTACGATCCATCGGTAAACAGTCATGCGGCCATCTGCCGGCAGCCCTAAGCTGGCTGGCGTCGCGAGCCGTTGCAAGGAGCACTGCTGATGCGGACCGTGCGGGAGACGCGCCGGTGAGTGGGCTGCTTGACACTGCTGCTCGCCTGGCCAGCCCATGGGCCTACATCGTCCTCGGGCTGCTCGCCGCCGCCGAGTCGGCCGCCTTCGTCGGCCTGTTCATCCCCGGGGAGACCGC
>WNGF01009836.1_pt1 | contig 10919 bp, 10 predicted proteins | sample 5400641 | NCBI WGS metagenome assembly WNGF01 (sample SAMN13153371, study PRJNA577476) | soil metagenome | isolation source: 80 cm soil or saprolite under grassland replicate 2 | place: USA:California | collected 2016-06-15 | reverse complement strand
GAGAATCGCGGACTACCGCGACGTCTGGGACGTGGTCGAGACCCTCTCCTGGCAGCAGCTCCTCGCCCTCGCCGGCGCAACCCTGCTGAACCTCGCCACCTATGCACCCGCGTCGATGGCCGCCCTTCCCGGCCTGCGTCTTCGACAGGCCTTCGTCGTCACGCAGGCCTCGACCGCCTCGACCTACATCGCACCGGGCGGGGCCGCTCCGGGCATGGCCGTCTCGTACGCGATGATGCGTGGCTGGGGCTTCAAGGGCAGGGCAGTCACGCTCGCGGTGACGGTGATCGGCGTGTGGAACCAGCTCGCGATCTTCGGCTTCCCGGTCGTCGCGCTGGCCCTGCTCGCGATCGTGGGTGAGCGCAATCCGCTCCTGGAGACGGTCGCCCTGATCGGGCTCGGCGTCGTGGTGGTCGGCGTCGGCATCTTCGCGGCAGGCCTCAGCAGCCAGCGCCTCGCATCCCAGGTGGGCGAGCTCGCCGCCCGGATGGTCTCGCGGCTGAAGACGCTGATCCGGAAGGACCCCGTGACGTGGGGCGGTGAGTCGCTCGTCCGCTTCCGAAGGGAAACCATCGGCCTTCTGCGCCGGCGGTGGCACGTACTCACCGCCGCCATCCTCGCCGGCCAGCTCACCGTCTTCCTCGTCCTGCTCGTGGCCCTGCGCGTGCTGGACGTTCCCTCGAGCGACGTGAGCGGGATCGAGGTCTTCGCCTCCTGGTCGATCATCCGCGTGCTCGGCTCGCTGCCGATCACCCCCGGCGGGCTCGGCATCGTGGAGCTTGGCCTCACGTCGCTCCTGGTCAGCTTCGGCGGCGGCCAGCCGGAGGTCGTGGCCGCGGTGCTCGTCTACCGGTTCCTGACCATCGTGCCGACGCTCATCCTCGGTCTCGCGGCCGGCGCGACCTGGAAGCGGCACCATCCCGGCGCACTGAGCGCGGCCGACTCCGCGGTAGACTGACCCGCACGCGCCTGTAGCTCAGGGGATAGAGCGTGCGCCTCCGGAGCGCAAGGCCGCAGGTTCGAATCCTGCCAGGCGCAAAGCCGCGGAAAGTCCGGTCAGCTTACGCTTCGGACTTTCCGCGGGAAGCCTCACAATGAGATGTATGAGGGTCCGCGCAAGCGCCGCACGGCATCGCTTCGTGGGAGTGATCTCCAGCATCGCGATGCTCGCATTGACCACGGGGGCGATCTTCGCCCTGCAACCGATCGCGCCGGTTCTCAGCCTCGGCGTGCTCTACGTCTTCGCGGTGCTGCCCATCGCCGTCATCTGGGGTCTTGTCTACGCCGTCCCGGTGGCGATCGCCAGCATGCTCGCGTTCAACTGGTTCTTCCTCCCGCCGAAGCACACATTCGAGTTGCGCGACTCGGAGAACTGGGTCGCGCTTGCCGTCTACCTCATCACCGCGGTGGTCGTCAGCGAGCTGGCCGCACGCGCACGGCGGCGCGCGGCCGAGGCGGAGCAGCAGCGAAGGGAGGCGGACTTCGCCGCGGAGGTCTCGGCTCTCCTGCTCGAGCCAGGCCACGTCCAGGACAAGCTGCGCGAGATCAGCCAGCGGGCCGCGGGGGCACTCGGGACGAAGCGCATCCGTATCGAGCTCGAGTCCTTGCGCCGCGCCGAGCCGGGCGAGGCTGTGTTCGAGCTCGTTGCGCGCGACCGCCATGTCGGGCGGCTCTTTGCCGACCCCGGGGCAGGGCCCGATCCGCAGGTGAGCGTTCGGGTGCTACCGGTGCTCGCCTCGCTTCTCGCCTCGGCACTCGACCGCGAGCGGCTGGCTCTGAGGGCGCTCGAGACCGAGGGTCTCCGCCGCAGCGACGCCGTCAAGACGACGATCCTGCGCACTCTGAGCCACGACCTTCGCTCGCCCGTCACCGCGATCAGCGCAGCGGGCGAGATGCTGGAGCGAGACTACGCGGCTCTCTCGCAAGCGGAACGCGAGGAGCTGCTCGCCTCGATCCGGGTCGAGGCGAAGCGGCTGGGCCGTCTGGTCTCGAACCTGCTGGATCTCTCCCGACTGGAGGTGGGCGCGGCCCACCCGCGTCCCGAGCTGTGGACGGTGGACGGCCTCGTGGCGCGCGCGCTCGACGCGATCGGCCCCGATGCGGCGCGCGTGCAGGTCGTGCTTCCGGGCAACCCGCCGACGCTCCGCGTCGATCCGGCGCAGATCGAGCGGGCACTGGTCAATCTGCTCGAGAACGCCCTCAAGTCCTCGTCCCCTTCCGACCGGGTCGAGATCCATGCCGGATGGAACGACGAAGAGATCGAATTGCGGGTCGTCGACCACGGCCCTGGCCTCGGTCCTAAGGAGCTCGAACGCATATTCGAGCCGTTCGAGCAGGGCGTGTCTGCTCCTGGGGAGGGCACCGGGCTCGGGCTCGCAATCGCGAGAGGCTTCGCCCAGGCGAACGGCGGCCGCCTGCGGGCCGAGTCGGTATCCGGCGAGGGCGCGACGTTCACCCTGGCGCTCCCCCTCGCCACCGTCCCGGCCGAGGTTCGGGCATGAGCGGGACGCGCGTCCTCGTCGTCGACGACGAGCCGCAAATCCTGCGCGCCCTCCAGCTGAAGCTCACGAGCGAGGGCTACGACGTCGAGACCGCGCGAACGGCGGAGGAGACGCTGACCGCCGCCGCCGCCCGGCCGCCCGAGGCTGTCATCCTCGACCTGCTCCTGCCCGACGGGCGCGGCACCGACGTCTGCCGCGAGCTACGCCAGTGGTACTCGGCTCCGATTCTCGTCCTCTCGGCCGTCGGAGACGAGGGCGAGAAGGTCGCAGCACTCGACGCCGGCGCCGACGACTACGTGACCAAGCCCTTCGGCGTCGAGGAGCTCCTGGCTCGGCTACGGGCCGCGCTGCGGCGGACCGCACCTTCGCCGCAGCCGGTGCTCGGGATCGGGGAGCTCGAGATCGACCTCGAGCGCCGCCTCGTCACCATGAGCGGCCGTCCGGTGGCCCTGACCCGGATCGAGTACGACCTGCTGCGGTTGCTGGCGCAGAACGAGGGCAAGCTCCTGACCCACCCGACGATCCTCCGCGAGGTCTGGGGACCCGCCTACGGCCAGGAGTCGAACTACCTGCACGTCCACGTCTCGCACCTCCGGCGCAAGATCGAGCCGGACCCCGCGCGACCGCGCTACGTGCTCACGGAGCCCGGCATCGGCTACCGGCTCGTGGACGCGACGAAGACCGCTTAGGACGCCCTTAAGGGCGGGGCACAGCTTCTTAAGGGAGCGTCCAGACGGGCGCCTCTAGCGTGACCGCATGGCCGCAAAGCCGGCACAGCCGCGGCCTGCAAGCAGGCCGGTCGTCGAGTACCGGCGCATCCTCGTCCCGCTCGTCGGAAGCGAGGCGTCCGAGCAGGCCGTGACGATCGCCTGCGGGCTCGCGGCGGAGCACGGCTGCTCCGTCACCGCTCTCACCGTGATCGAGGTTCCTCCGGAGCTCCCGCTGGACGCCCACATGCTCGAGGAGGAAATCGAGGCCAAGCACCTTCTGGCCGACGCCAAGGCGATCGGCGACCTGTACGGGGTGAACGTCGCCGCACGGATCGTCAGGGCGCGCGCGGCGGGCGCGGCGATCGTCGACGAGACGGTCCGCGCGGAGACGGAGATCATCGTCCTCAGGGCGCCCCGCAAGCAACGACTCGGCAGGCGTGCGGCGATCTTCGGCAAGACCGTCGACTACGTCCTCAAGCACGCTCCCTGTCGCGTGATGGTTGCGGCTCCGCCGCCCGAGGCATGAGCGAGAAGCTCTCGCGCGAGGCGGGCGGCCCCGCCATGCTCCAGCTCGACGAGCCACCCCCGCCGGCGACCGGTCTGTCCGCGGCTGCCTCGGCCGCTCTCGGCGGCACCAAGCGACTGCTGATCGGGAGACCGCGGGCGACACGGGAGGTCGGAGAGACCCTCCTCCCAAAGTGGCTCGCGCTCCCGATCTTCGCCTCCGACCCCTTCTCCTCGGTCGCGTACGCTACCGAGGCGGCGATGGTCGTGCTCGTGGGGGTCTCACTCTCGAGGCTCGATCTCGTCTTCCCGATCTCGATCGGCATCGCCGTCCTGCTGGCGATCGTCGTGCTCTCGTACAGGCAGGGCGTCCAGGCCTACGAGTCGAGCGGCGGCTCCTACGTCTTCGCCAGGGAGAACCTCGGCACGTTGCCCGCGCTCGTGGCAGGAGCGGCCCTGCTGACCGACTACGTGCTCACGGTCTCGGTCTCGGTGGCCGCCGGCGTCTTCGCGATCACGTCCGCGGCGCCCGCCCTGAGCTCCCACGAGGTCGCCCTGTCGCTCTCCTGCATCGCGGTGCTCACCCTCGGCAACCTGCGAGGGGTGCGCGAGTCGGGCCTCCTCTTCGCCCTGCCCACGTACGCGTTCATCGGTTCCCTCCTCGCCATGATCTCCGTGGGGCTCGCGAGGTGCACGGCGGGCGCGTGCCCACAGGCCGACGTGCCGCACCCGCTCGCCGCCGGAACGGGCACGCTGACGGTCTTCGTCCTGCTCAAGGCCTTCGCGTCGGGCTCGGCCGCCGTCACCGGCGTCGAGTCGATCTCGAACGGGGTCACGGCGTTTCGCCCCCCTCAGGCCCGGAACGCCGCGCGAACGCTGCTCGTCATGGCGGGAATCGCGATTACGTTCTTCCTGAGCGTGTCGTACCTGGCGGTGCAGATGCACGCACGCCCGAGCTCCACCGCCTCGGTCGTCTCGCAGATTGCCCGAGCGGTCTTCCCGTCCGGCTCGCCCGGGTCGATCGGCTACTACCTCGTCCAGATCTCCACGCTGGCGATCCTCGTTCTTGCCGCCAACACCTCGTACCAGGGCTTCCCGCGGCTCGCCGCTCTTCTCGCCCAGGACAGCTACTTCCCACGCCAGTTCCTCAACCTCGGCGACCGCCTCGTCTACTCGAACGGGATCCTCGTCCTGGCCGGCCTCTCGAGCGCGCTCATCCTCGCCTTCAAGGCCAACGTCAACTCGTTGATCCACCTATATGTGATCGGTGTCTTCACGGCGTTCACGCTCGCTCAGGCCGGGATGGTTCGCCACTGGCAGAAGACGCACGATCCCGGCTGGCGCCGCAAGGCCGCGATGAACGCGCTCGGCTCGGCCACGACCGGGCTCGTGACGGTCGTGGTGATCGCGACCAAGTTCGCCGAAGGCGCCTGGATGGTGATCCTCGCCGTGCCGCTCCTGGTCGTCGGCTTCTATGCGATCGCACGTCATTACCGGTCCGTGGGTCGCCGCCTGCGCGCCAAGGCCCATGCCGTCCTGGCCCGCCGGGAAGCGAGGAATACGGTGGTCCTCTACGTCGAGCGGCTCGACGCCGCCACGCGAGAGGCGTTCTGGTACGCACGCACGATCTCGAACGGATCGCTCCGGGCGATTCACGTGCCCTTCGAGGGCAGCGACCCGGGAATCCGGCCACGCTTCTTCCAGTGGTCGCAGGGCGAGCCTCACCTCGAGATCCTCACCCCGCATGAGGAGCCGCTCGAAGCGGTCCTCGAGTACATCTGGGCCTTCCCGCACGGCGAGGGTGAGTTCGTCACCGTCGTCGTTCCGGAACTATTCCGCAAGCCGTCGCTTGTGGCTGCGGTCATGCGCCGCTCGACCTTCAAGCTCAAGCTCGGGCTGCTGCGCGAGCCGGGGGTCGTGGTCACCGACGTGCCGAAGCTCGCAGGACCGGCCGACCGCGAATGGGTCGAGCCCACCCGGGCGGCCTGCGTAGTTCCCATCGCCGGCGTTCACGCTGCGTCCCTGCGCGCTCTGCTCTACGCGCGCTCGCTGGGCTTCCAAGATACGAAAGCCCTCTTCTTCTCCTTCGAGGAGGGCGATGCGAGCGCCGTGGAGCGCGACTGGCGGCGCTTCCCGATCGGACTCCCGCTGGAGGTCGTCGATGCGGAGTTCCGGGACCTGGGCAAGCCCCTCCTGGCCCACCTGCGGCGCATCACCGCCGACCCGCAGGCCGTCGCGGTGGTGGTCATGCCGGAGCTCGTCGTGCGAGGAACCGACCGCCTGCTCCACAACCAGCGCGCGCTCTACCTCAAGCGGCTGCTGCTCTTCGAGCCGAGGGTGATCCTGGCCAGCGTCCCGTACCACCTCACTTGAGGTTCGGGGTTACGGCGAATTGGCGACGGTGAAGGGCAAGGCAACCGTCGCCTTGTTGCCGGAGACGTCGGCGACGGAGACCTCCAGCCGGTAGAGCCCGTTCCGCACGCGCCGGGTGTCCCAGGTACGGGCGACGTAGAAGCGGTAGAGGCCCGCCTTCCCCGGGTGGTTCTGCTTCGTGCCAGGCGCATACACGACCGAGAAGAGGCTCGGAGGGAGCAGGGTCCGACGGAAATCGACCGGAGCATGCCACGGTCGCACCACCTTGCCGCCCTTCGTCACCCGCCACCTGACGAGCGCCGGGGTCACGGGCAGGTCGGACCAGGGCGGAGGAACGGGCAGCGGCGGCTTGTCCCAGGCCTCGACCACGACGTCGACGTCGCCGGCCACGTGCAGCGACGAGAGCTCCTTTTGGGTCTGCCCGCGGTAGAAGTGGATGCCCGCGATCCGCGGCGAAGTCGGGTCGACCCACGGATCGAGCGCACCCGGGCGAAGCGGGTTCCGGTAGACGCCGTGCCGCGACTCGGCGAAATGGACGTGTGCCCACGGCGCCTCCACGTGGCCCAGCAACTGGTGCTGCGAGACCGTCTGCCGGTGCTGCACGGCTGGGACGACGTGCCAGTAGCCGAAGGTGCGTCCGCGCGGGCCGACGACGGCCAGCGAGCGGCCCCCCTCGATGTGCACGGTGCCCGGCTCGACCGCGTGGATCCCGGTCCCGTCCTTGGCCGCGATGTCGATCCCGAAATGGAAGGTCCGCGAGCGCCCCGCAATCCGGGGGTCGTTGAAATAGCCCCGCACGGGATGCGCCCTGTCGAACGGCTTCACCGGCCAGGAGTAGCGGGCCATGGCCCGAAGAGTGACAGCTTCAGAGGCGAGACCGTGAGTAACCTCGCTTCGTGCACGAGGGCGTGCTCGAGCGTTCTCCCGGCCGCGGCGCCGCAGCACTGCGGCGCTCCTATCGGGTTCCGGTGGAGATGGCCGTCGTCGCCGGCGTCCTGCTCCTATGGCAGGTCATCCGGATCCCGCTCGAGGGCTCGACGGAGGTTGCGCTCGCGCATGCGCGGGAGTGGATCGATGCCGAGCGGGCTCTGCACGTGGACGTCGAGCAGCCGCTCGTGGATTTCGCGACCCGTCATGGGCATGGCTGGCGCCGCTTCCTCGAGCTCGCATACGGAAACGTGCACATCCCGGTCATCTTCGCCTTCATGGTGTCGGCGCGGCTCCTCACGCCCCTCGCCTATCCGGCTGTGCGGACGGCGTTCGTCGCCGCGCACGTCCCGGCGCTCGTCCTCATCGGCGCGTATCCGCTGGCCCCTCCCAAGTGGCTCACGGCGGGAGCGCCGGCACACGATGCGGCGCTCCGCAACGAAACTGCAGCCTTCGTGAGCATGCACTTCGGCTATCCCGTCCTCGTCGGGGGGACGGCGCTCTGGCTGGCGTGGTCGCGCCCGTGGGCGTGGTTGACCCTGCTCTACCCGCCCTTCGTCTTCCTCGTCATCGTCGGGACGGGGAACCACTACGTCCTCGACGCGGCGCTCGGCAGTGCCTGCGTCGCCTTCGGCGTCGTCGCCGCTCGACTCCTGCACGGACCGCTCCGCGCTCGAGGCCACCCGGCTCCCACGCGCACCGTCGTGAGCGCAGCGGCCCTCTACGGGGTGGCCGGGCTCGTCGTCAACGCCCTGCTGACCGGTGAATGGACGTGAGCATCGGCGGATACGTCAGAAGCCTGAATCCCCGGCTCCCTCGAGCCGTGCAGATCCTCCAGGGAGGAGCGCTGCTCAACGGCTTCGGCAACGGCATCGTCTACCCGTTCCTCTTCATCTACCTGCACAACGTGCACAGCATCGGCGCGGGGACCGTCGGGCTCATCCTGGCCACGAACGGTGCGATGGCCCTCGTCTCGGGGCCCGTCGCCGGCCCGCTCGTCGACCGCTTCGGCGGCCACATCGTCCTTCTCGGGGCGCTCGCCTTCTTCACGCTCGGGTACGGCGGCTACACGTTCGTCACCCGTCCGTGGCAGGGCTTTCTCGCCAGCGTGATTGCAGGCATCGGCAACGGCACGTTCTGGCCCGCCCAGTCGTCGCTGATCAGCAGATTAACCTCACGCGAGGAGCGTCCCGCGGCCTTCGCCATGCAGCGTGCGGTCATGAACCTCGGCTTCGGGCTCGGAGGGGTCGCGGGCGGCCTGATCGCCTCCGAATCCTCGCCCGCCACCTTCCAGGCCCTGTTCGCGATCGATGCGGCGACCTTCGTCGCCTACGGGCTGGTGCTCGCCGCCTGGGTGCCGCGTCCGGTCGCTCTGGACAGCGTCGCCAACGAGCCCGGGAGCTACCGCGACGTCCTTCGCCACCGTGTCTTCATCCGCCTACTGGCGCTGAATGCGGTCTTCATCACCGCCGGCTTCGCGCAGCTCGAGCTCCTGGCCGTCTACATGAAGAACCAGGCGGGCGTCACCGAGACGGCCATCGGCCTCGTCTTCCTGGTCAACACGCTCGTGATCGTGATCGTGCAGCTGCCGGTGGCCCGGCTCGTGGAGGGCCGGCGGCGAATGCCGGCGCTCGCGGGCCTGGGGTTCCTCTGGGCGGCGGCGTGGGGCCTCACGCCGGTGGTCGGCGCCCTCGCCGCCGGTGCGACGGCAGCCGTGCTCTTCGCCCTGACGCAGGTGGTGTTCGCCACCGGCGAGTGCCTGCACGGCGCGGTCCAGAACCCGCTCGTCGCCGATCTGGCCCGCCCGGGCCTCGTCGGCCGCTACATGGCCCTGTCGGCCTGGTCCTGGCAGGTGGGCTTCACAGTCGGCCCCGCGGTGGGCGGATTCCTGCTCGGCCTCTGGCCGCACGCCGTCTGGCTGGCGGCCGCGGGAGCCTGCGCAGCGGGCGGAGCCGCCGCGCTCGCCCTGGAGCCGTCGCTCCCCCGGGAGGCGCGGCGCTCGCCGGTCCGCCCCGCGCCGAGCCCTGCGGTAGCCGTGGAGCTCCAGTGAGTTTCGAGGAGCCGGGTAGAATGGCTCGAACAATGGTCCCGAACGACGACCCGGTCAGTACGAATGCCGAGCCTGCCCCGCATCCGGCGGACACGGCCGAGTGCGCTCGGCGAGGACGTCGCGCGGACCGAGCAGCAGCCCGCTGAGCTCTCCGCCAACGGACTGACCTGGGTCAACCTCGATCTGCCGACCGCGGAGGCGGCGACGATGCTTGCCGAGCGCTTCGGCTGGCACCCGCTGGACATCGAGGACGTGCTCTCGAAGCGCCAGCGGCCGAAGGTCGACGAGTACCCGGAGTACCTCTTCGTCGTTCTTCACTTCCCGGTCTACGACAAGGCCGTCCAGCGCCTGAACGCCGCCGAGCTCGACCTCTTCCTCGGGCCCGGATACCTCGTCACGCTGCCGAACGTCGAGCTGCTGCCGATCACGCGCCTCTTCCACCGCTCCGCGGAGGACGAGGCGCTGCGCGAGGGCCTGTTCGGCAAGGGCTCCGGCTACCTGCTCTACCACGTCCTCGACGATCTCTTCGACTACTGCTTCCCGATCCTCGACAAGATCGGGCACAAGCTCGACTCGATCGAAGACGAGATGTTCGAGGGCCGCTCCGAGGAGGTGGTCCGCGACATCTCCAACGTCAAGCAGGAGATCATCTCCTACCGCAAGATCATCAAGCCCGAGCGGTCGACCCTTCGCGTGCTCGAGCGCTCGGCGCAGCGCTTCCTGCCCGAGGAGCTCGATCTCTACTTCGGCGACATCGTGGACGCCGCGGAGCGCATCTGGGACCTGCTCGACAACTACAAGGAGGTCGTCGAGGGGCTCGAGCAGACCAACGAGTCCGTGATCTCGCACCGACAGAACAACGTCCTGCGAATCCTCACGGTCGTCAGCGTCACGCTCCTGCCGCTGACGCTGATCACCGGACTCTTCGGGATGAACGTCGACTTCCCCGGCTTCGGGACGGCCGCGGCCTTCTGGGCGATCGTCGGCACCATGGTCGCGCTCGGCGCCGGCCTGGTCGCCTTCTTTCGCTTCAAGCGCTGGCTGTAGGCCCGCCCAAGACCCCGTATCCTCCCGAGACCTATCGGGAAGGGGGATCCGATGCCGTTCAGTCAGTTCGCCAACGCCCAGCAGATCGAAGTGGCGGTCGCCGGGCCGGGAGACGTCACCCGCCTCTACGTCTGCAAGGGTCTGGCCCAGGGGGGCCTTGGTCTCAGCGTCGGTCCTCAGCAGGGTCTCAGTCAAACCGACATCTGGCAGTTCGAGGTGGGACCGCAGCTCGATTCCACCCAATTCCGCCGAGCGATCGCAACCGTCGCCTTCGCGGGCCTCAGCGAGAGTGAGCAATCGGGTGGGAACGTGTCGTGGACCATCCTGGCGGTGATCGCGGACTTCGACGACGACGAGGGCAAGGTCCGCGTCAGCGTCACAAACCAGATCTCGCTCTACAATCCGGCCACCTCCGCATGGGAGTGGGCCGGCCTCTCGGCGCTCGCCTACGACGTCAGCATCCTCGCCGCCGTGACAGGGCCGTAAAACTGCGGCGCAGCGCTGGCCCTAGCGACTTGAGTCTCGCTGTCTGACGTGGCATGGTCAGGCGGCCGTGTCCCAGGCCCAGATCTTCCTCTGGTGCATCGCCCTCGGGCTGCTCGAGATCAACCACCTGAAGTGGATCTGGTGGGAGCACTGGGACTGCGGCAAATGTGGCCGCAAGCACAAGGACTGCGGCTGCTCCTCCAAGTGGATCATGTTCCTCTAGTAGTAGCCGCTAGTAGTAGCCGCGGAAAGTGCGCTTCGCTTAGGCGTCGCACTTTCGGCGGATGGAGGCCTTGCGAGTCATTCTGAGGTCGATCAACT
>WNGF01009834.1_pt1 | contig 10920 bp, 14 predicted proteins | sample 5400641 | NCBI WGS metagenome assembly WNGF01 (sample SAMN13153371, study PRJNA577476) | soil metagenome | isolation source: 80 cm soil or saprolite under grassland replicate 2 | place: USA:California | collected 2016-06-15 | reverse complement strand
CTCGAATCTCCTGACAGCAGTCTTTCCGCAGATGATCGACGAGGACTTTGCACCGCGCGGCTTCGCTCGCCAGGTGCTCAAAGATTTGGAGATGCTGCAGGTGGCCGCGCGCGACCGGCATCTCGCGATGCCGATGGCGTCGCAGGCGCTGACGCTCTATCGGCTGCTCATCGCAGCCGGCAAGAGCGAGCTCGATGCGACCGCGGTCGTCACGCTCTATCCCAAGCCATAGGCACGGCAGCGAGGATACGGAGGCGCCTTTCAGAACAGATGGAGAACATGTCAAGTGTCGCCGGAGCCTCAAAATGATCTCTGTCGGCCACAATGTAATTCGCAAAAAATCTTCAGGGGATGATCGGGCCAAGTCGGACGATTTCCAGACTCAGCCCGATCGACATTTGCTCGTCACGTTACTCGCACCGTCGAACGTGAGTTACTGAACCGTCGTCTCTACGGATGGTCACGTCGCGGCAGCCGCCACGGTCCCATGCATATCCGCGATGATGCCTATATTCCCAATCGCGGTCACGGTAGCGACCGACGCACGCAGGACCGACGCAGAACTGACCGCACGCAAGCACGATTGGCTTATCACTCGTGCTCAAGGGATCTGCAAGCGCGGGCATTGCCGTGAGTGCAGCCCCGAGTACCAGGATTGAAGCAAGCGTTTTCATTCGCGCCTCCTTGATGAGGTACGAATGGAAAACTATTGAGCCGCGCGGCGAATGAAGATCAGCAGCGTCAGAGCAAAGACGTGCCGAGGGGGCGACGTTAACGAAGGGAGCGCGAAAAGCCGGGTGAGGTGCCAGCGCTCGCGATCATAGAAGCGAGCGAAACAACGGCCAAGGACGTCGAGGAAGCCGCACAAGCCGCGGTGGACATTGCGGCTGATATCATGAAAGAAGCTCAGCAGCTTGCGGCCGAGGTAAGAGCAAACGGAAAGAAGATGAGCGAGCACCTGAAGGAGTTCGCCACACTCGCAAACAAGGTGAGCACCGCAATGCGCAACACGCGCGCCGAGGCTGCGGAGAGCCTCCATGCGAGCGAGCACGGCCTGCTCGGTGTCATTTGGCACAAGCTGGTCCGGAAGCTGCTTCCCGGTCCGCGGATCTTTGATCACGATTCTGTCGGCTGTCGCTGAAAATGAGCGCGAGCGCATCCGGGACGTGAAGCGGCGCTTGGCTTCTCAGGGCATATATGGCGGCGGCAAGCGACCCTTCGGCTATGACCGTGAATCGGGCACACGTCGCTGATGTCATCCAGCTCTCTCGTGACTGGCGCGCTACCCTTAGGCTCCATCGGCTCTCCGCAGCCGGGACATAGGACAACAGGCATTTCAAGCGCTTCACTACTCATCACGCGATCCCCCGAAATCAAAGCAGCGCAAGCTAATTAGTCATTTGCGGCGTTTCTTGGGGGCCTTCTGCTCCAACGAATACAAAAGAGGCCCCTACTACCGGGGCCTCTGAGTACGCGGAAAGGAGCGACACATGAATGCCACCCACTGGTTTGGGCCTGAGTGGCACCAACATCTTACCACCAAGAGCGGCGATAGGCGAGCACGCGCACGGCGGCGGAACTGAACGCCCCTGAACCAAGTTTACAGGCCCAGAATTCCCGACCTCCGGCGCCAACTCGCCGGGCCTTAGCGGGATAGCCAAGCGTCGGACACGTAAGGCCGCTCGTGGAAACGCGGGCGGCCTTTTCACAACCCTACGGCAATTCGGGCGAAGCTCAATCGCATGGGACAGCGCCACCGCCTGCGCCCACAATAAGACCCCCCATCACCCTCGCAAACCCGGGCCGAAGTTCCACCAGCGGTTGAACGCTAAGCTTTCCACTTCCGCGATCAATTTTTCACGGCCTATTAACCTAACGCTGTGCATGGATGGGGCGGAGCGGACTATGTCCTACGAACTCTCGGAGGCGGCCGCAGTTTGCAGCCTGACCAAGTCAACGGTCCGTCGGGCCATCAAGACGGGGAAGGTTTCCGCGACCAAGGACGCGCACGGCCAGTGGCATATTGAGCCTGCCGAACTGCATCGGGTGTATCCGCCGCGCACCGAGGCGAGCACCAACGAACGCATCAGAGCATATCTTGCCGAAATAGCCCTGCTTCGGGACCGCATCGAAGACCTCAAGACGCTCACGGACGAGTTCCGCGTATGGGTGCGGGACTTGACCGAGCAGCGGGACCGAGCCGAGGTCCGCGCCGCCGAGCTGGACAAGCGGCTACTCGCCTATCAACCACCCGTGCCGGCCTTACCCGCCCCGCGTCCACGATGGTGGCGCAGGTTCGCGGGCGGATCCGCCAGAACATCGATTAATTTCGCGAGGGCGATTTAGCGGGAACCTCCGCCCTACGCCTTCCCTCACCATCGGGGCACGAGACCGCCGCTGGTCTTCCGCGCTGAGGTCACCAACTCGTCAATCGACTTGACGTCAGTGCCTCATACCGCGATGTACTTTCCTTCGAGCCCGACAACGAACAGCCCATAGTCGAGCCGAGCACGCTCGCCCTTCTGAGCAGCGCCCCTCTTGCCCAGCTTGTTCCGAGAGAATGCAACTCACTCGCGTGATCCCTCGGGGCATCAATTACCTCTGGGAACAGGTGGTCTTTCAATGGCCATCGCTGTGAGATTGCCCTGACCCAAGCGGGCGATAGCGGGGCCGGGTAGTCTCGGTGGGCGAGTCGCTGCGGGCTGACCGAATCACTTTAGACGCAAGGCCCAACCATTGCCGTGACCCCGTGTCCGACCCGGCGCCGCTGCTGGCGCGTACCGGGGCCTCGCCTGGCAAGCGTGAGATCGTGCTGATGTCGATCGCTAGAGCGGGCGATCTCGGCCAGCGTATCGCCTGCAGCGCGCCGCTTGAGAGCCCCGGCCCGTTGATACCGGAGAGCTTAGGTAAACGCAAAACTCTGCTCGCCGAGAGGCGCGCCGACACCGATGAAGTGCGCGCGGCGCAAAGAAACCGGCTCACGGAACTGCAAACCCGGCGTGGTGAGGCTGTTCGCAAAATGCTCGCAGCGGATCGCGCGATCATCAACGCAAGGTGGTCCCGACCCGCGCACTGAGCCCGTATAGGCCCGTAAAATCGCGCCCGAATGGGACCGGGCGAGGTGCGCTGCCAGTGCCGCCGGTAATGAGTGCATTTTTCCTTCGAGTTTACCCATTGATTTCTCCTTGATTGGGCAAGTCGGTTACCCAAGACCACGAGCTTCGCACGCCGCCCTCTGAAGTTCATTCTGCTCTAAAGGCAGTACGCGGCTATGAGATCGAAGAGATACGTAGGGCCGTGCATTCCCCATATCAGCAAGATCGCGATGCATATCGCGACAAACAATCCAGCACCGGCCCAGAGCAAGTAGCCGAGCAGGTTGCGCCGCGCGTCCGGGTTCGGCGTCCGGGCGATGTCGCTGATATCAGACGCGACTGGGCGATTTGAAGGATTGGCTGGCTTCGCGCTACCTGTGTTCATGACGGTGCCACTCCCAGCACGAGCCGCTCGACCGGACGCTCGCGGATCCACCAGTGGATCAACGCAGCGGACACCCCCAGTACGACCGATATCCACCACACCGAATTGTAATTGCCCTGAAGGTCATACAGCCGTCCGGCTCCCCAGCCGCCGAAGAAACTCCCCAGTTGATGGCTGAAGAAGACGATCCCCCACAGCATCGACATGTGGGCTGGTCCGAATAGGTAGCCGACCAGACCGCTCGTCAGCGGAACCGTGCCCAGCCACAGGAACCCGAGCGCAGCCGCAAACAGCAGCACGGACATCCAGGACAGCGGCAGCGCAAGAAACAGCAGGAACGCCAAGGCGCGAAGGGCATAGAGCAGCGCCAGCATGTCTTTGCGCAGATGGTAGTCGCCGAGCCATCCCCAAATCAGCGATCCGGCGATGTTGAAGAGACCAACCAGGCCGATCGCCCATCCGCCGAGCTCCAGTGCCGAGATCGACCGCCCGAAGAAGGACATGCCGACGGAGTGGTCGGCAATGTAGGAGGGAAGGTGCAGGCCGATGAACGCAACATGGAAGCCGCACACGAAAAATCCGATCGTGAGCAGCCAGAAACCCTGGGTGCGAAATGCCTCCTCGAGCGCATTCCTCGCCGTTTGCGTGCCGGCCATGCCTGGCGGAACCGAGCTGGCACGACGATCCTCGCGCAATCCGAACGACAGAACGACCATCAATGCGGAAAGCGCGGTGAGCACGAACATCGTCATGTGCCAGTTGTCGAAGCGGTTCTGGAGAATCGAGGCGATCGGCACGATCGCGAATTGCCCGAACGAGCCACCCGCCGTCGCCACGCCCAGCGCCACGGATCGTTGCGCGGGGGGCGTCTGCCGCGCGATCGCTCCGAAGATCGGTCCGAAGCCCGCTGCCGCCAAGCCGACTCCGGAGAGCACGTTGCCGAGGGTGAGCATCACGCCTTCGCTCGCCAGTGCAATCATCAGCATGCCGGCGACATAGAGGATGCCGCCGGCCGCAACCGTGCGCGCGGTGCCGAAGCGGTCGGCCAGGTTGCCCACGAATGGCGAGAACGCGCCCATCAGCAACATGGCGAGCGCGGTGCCGAACGACCATAATTCCCGGCCGACATTGAGATCCGCGGCGATCGGCTTCTGAAAAATGCCGAAGCTCTGGCGGGCCCCAATTCCGATGGTCAGAATCAGTGCCCCGCAAATCACGGGAACCCAGAAATTACGTCGACCCGACATGGCCGTCCTTTCAGAGCGATGTGATCCGAGCGGCGCGAGCGCCGGCCGCCTCAGTTCACCAGCGGCGCATCCAGGGTGATTTTGGCATTCAGAAGCTTCGACACGGGACAGCCGGCGTTGGCTTTGGCGGCAAGCTTCTCGAATTTGGCCTGATCCACGCCCGGCACCTTGGCTCGTAAGGTCAGGTGAACGGCCGTGATGGCGAAACCATCCGATCCCTTTTCCAGCGTGACTTCCGCCTTGGTATCCATCTGAGCGGCCGTCAATTGCGCCTCACCGAGAATGAGCGACAACGCCATCGTGAAACAGCCGGCATGCGCCGCGCCGATCAGCTCCTCCGGATGGTGCCGGGCTTGCCCTCGAAGCGGCTGGCGAAGCCATACGGATAGTCTGTGAGCGCACCGCTCTGCGTGGAGATGGCGCCCTTGCCGTCTTTGAGACCGCCCTTCCACGAGGCCGATCCGTGCGTCTTCACTTCCCGTTCTCCTTCTCCTGAAGCCGGGTATCGAAATAATTGCTGATGGCATCACGCGGCGGAACGCTCAATCGCCAACGCTGTCGCTTCGCCGCCGCCAATGCATAGGCTCGCAATTCCGCGCTCGACGTCGTTGCGTTGCATCGCGTGCAGCAAGGTGACGATGATCCTCGCACCCGTGGCGCCGATCGGATGCCCGAGCGCGCAGGCGCCGCCGTTGACGTTCACGCGCTCGCGATCGAGCCCGAGGTCGCGAATGGCGGCCATCGGCACCACCGCGAACGCCTCGTTGATCTCGAACAGGTCGACGTCGCGCACGCCCCAATTCGCCTTCTCCAGCACCTTGCGGATGGCGGGGATCGGCGCGGTCGTGAACCACCGCGGTTCCTGCGCGTGGCCGGCATGGGCGACGATCCTTGCGAGGACGGGTAGGCCGAGGCGGTCCGCGGTCGATCGTTTGGTCAACACGACGGCCGCCGCGCCGTCGGCGTTGGCGCTGGAGCTCGCGGCCGTAACCGTCCCGTCGGTGCGGAACGCCGGCTTCAATGTCGGGATCTTTTCAGGCGAAACTTTCAGTGGATTTTCGTCGCGTGAAATCTCGACCGGTCCGTTCTTCGCCGGAACCGCGACCGGAACGATCTCTGCCTCGAACGCACCGGTCTCGATCGCACGGCGCGCGCGCTTGAGCGTCTCGATCGCATAGGCGTCCTGGGCATCGCGGGTGAACTGATAGGCTTCGGCGGTGTCTTCGCCAAACGTGCCCATGGAGCGGCCCTTCTCGTAGGCGTCCTCGAGGCCGTCCAGCGCCGCGTGATCGAAGATCTCCCCGTGCCCGAAGCGATAGCCGGCGCGTGCCTGCCGCAGCAGGTAAGGCGCGTTCGACATGCTCTCCATGCCGCCCGCGACCACGAGCTCGGCCGAGCCGGCGGCCAGCAGATCGTGGCCGATCATCACTGCCTTCATGCCGGAACCGCAGACCTTGTTGACCGTGGTGGCGCCGGTCGCGTCGGGGAGCCCCGCGCCGCGCGCGGCCTGACGCGCGGGCGCTTGACCCTGGCCGGCCGGCAACACGCACCCCATCAGCACTTCGTCGACCTCGGCGCCGTCGATTTGGGCGCGTTCCAAAGCGGCGCGGATGACGGCCGCACCGAGGCGCGGCGCGGGAAGCGGCGACAGCTCGCCCTGGAAGCGGCCGAGCGGCGTGCGCACGGCCGCGGCGATGACGATCGGATCCTTCTGCTCGTTCATGGTTCTCTCCTTTGCAAATTGCGGCCGGCCGGTAGGTCAGAAGCTCTCTTTGAACGGCCGCAAATCGATCTCATGCGTCCACGCCGATCGCGACTGACGGTGGAGTTGCCAATAGGCTTCGGCGATCGCGTCGATGCCGAGCAGGCCATCCTCGCCGCGCTCTTCAATGACGCGCGGCACGGCCTTGCGCAGGCGCTCGCCGTCGATCCCGCCGTCGATCACCACATGCGCGACATGCAGGCCGTGCGGCCCATACTCGCGCGCCATGCCCTGGGCGATCGCGCGCAACCCAGCCTTGGCTGCCGCGAAATGCGCGTAGCCCGCCTTGCCGCGCAGGCTCGCCGAAGCACCGGTGAAGATCACGGTGCCTCGTCCTAACGGGACAAGTCGGCGCGCTGCTTCGCGTCCCACCAGGAACCCGCCGAAGCAGCCGACCCGCCAAAAATCCTCGAAAGTTTCCGCCGAGGTTTTCCGAAAATCGATTCTTCGATTGTTCCCGGCATTGTAGACGACGAGATCCGCGGGTGCCCGACCTGGCCCGGGCGCCATGGCGTGATCGAACAGTCGCGCGATGTCTTGCTCGCTGGTCGCGTCCGTCCCGATCGGTTCGGCGCTGCCGCCCGTCGACACGATCGTGCGGACGGCCTGCTCGATCTTGCTCGGGGTCCGGCCCGCGACAAGCACATGGTAGCGCCCCACAGCAAAGCGCCGGCACAGCGCCGCACCGAGACCGCGCTCGGCGCCGACCCCGATCACGACCGCCGTAGGCACGCTCACGATTGCTCCTCCCGTTCGTGATCTCGACCAAAAAGGCCAGTAGGCAATTCGGCCGCTTCCCGATCCGAAGAAAACTCCCTCACGCGGCTTTGGCGGCGGACACCGCCTCGCGGGCTCGCCGAGCCTCGTAAGCCTTCACATGAGCGTAGGCGATCCGCAGCAGCGATCGCTCGTCGGCCGGTTCGCCGGCTCGCGCCAGCAGATCGCCCAGAATATGATCGGCCTCGATCGGCGCGCTTTTCTCGATGTCGCGCAGCATCGAGGCGGTGACCGGCGAGTCGGCGGCGGTGAGCATCGCGCGGCTGCGCTCAATGGACGCCTGACGAGGCGCGAAGCCCTGCCGGGCGGCGATTGCCGCACATTCGTCGAGCAGCGCCGCGGCGAGATCGGCGGCGCCCGCCGCGACGATGTCGCCGACCGCGGCGCGCATCAGGCAGGTGATCCCGGCTCCGGCCGCGATGAACACCCATTTCTCCCACATTTCCTGGAGAATGGCGTCGCTCGGACGTGCGTCGAACTTCGCGTCCGATAGGAGCGTAGCAATCGTCTCGACCCGCGCCGAGCGCGAGCCGTCCGGCTCGCCGAACGCGAACAGGTGCGTGTCGTTGAGGTGGAGGACCCGACCGTCGGCATCGAGCACGGCCGAGATCAGGCACTGACCTCCGAGCACGCGCTCGGCGCCGAACCTCGCGACTAGCAGGTCGAGATGACGCATGCCGTTGAGCAGCGGCAGGATCGCCGTCCGCGGGCCGACCGTGGGCGCAAATGAATCCACCGCACCGTCGAGATCGTATGCTTTGCAGCTCAGTAGGATGAGATCGAACGGTTCCCGCAGTGAGTCCGCCGTCGCCGTAGGCGGGGTGGCCAGATCGACGTTGCCGAACCGGCTCACGACGAAAAGTCCGCGTGCAAGCTGCGCGGCACGCCGCGGCCGCACCCGGAACGTCACGTCGCGCCCGGCCTCGAGCAGCCTCGCGCCGAAATAGCCGCCGATCGCGCCAGCGCCGACCACGAGAATTCGCATGCGATCCTCCCACGCCGGGGTCCGATGTCCGTCGGCGGTCACGCCCTCCAACTCATCCCAGACGAGGGTATATGCACCTATTGACATTGCCGATATACGCGCATATGCACATTTGTCAAGGAGGAAGATTCGACGATGTCCCTCGAGACCCGATCGACCGCGCAAGAATGCATTTGCCTCGCCGTCCGCCAGGCGGCGCGGCACGTGACCCAGTTCTACGACCAACTCTTGGCGCCGAGCGGATTGCGCACGACGCAGTTTTCGCTCCTTGCGAAGCTGCGACGGCGAGGTCCGATGACCATCAATGCGCTCGCCGCCGAAATGGTCATGGACCGCACCACGCTCGGGCGGAACATCCTGCCGCTTGAGCGCGACGGGCTGATCCGGGTCGAGGCGGCTCCATCGGACCGCCGCAGCAAGCAAATCCGTGTGACTAGGCGGGGTGAGAAGTGCGTCGACGCGGCGTTGAAGGGCTGGACGGAAGCGCAAGCTCAGTTCGAATCTGCATTCGGCAGCGGACCCACGTCGGAATTGCGCGCGCTGCTGCGCGCCGTGACGACCACGCAATTCGCGCCGGAAGACGCTCCGGTCGCCCATGAAGCGGAATCTTCAGCGAAAGCCCAGGGCCGCACGGTCGTTGATGTCAATGCGTGACTGCCGCTGCAATCGTTCTTCTCGGCGGCATCATGTGACGAATCCGGGACACAACTTGTTGAAATTTCAGAGAGATCCCACCATGTCGAAGACCAATCTGCACGAATCGGCCCCAACCGAGTTTCAAGATGTCGGCGATCTCCGTCTCGCCTTTCGCCGGTTTGGGAAGGCGGGTGCGCCGCCGCTAGTCTGCCTTCAGCACTTTACAGGGACGATGGACAACTGGGATCCAATCCACACCAACAGGCTTGCTCGCGACCGTTCCGTGGTCCTCGTGGACTATAGTGGCGTGGGGCGCTCGAGCGGCAAGACACCGGAGTCGATGCAAGGGTTGGCGCGCGACGTCATTACCTTCATCCGTGCTCTCGGCGCGAAGCAGGTGGACATCTTCGGGTTCTCGATCGGCGGAATGGTCGCCCAGCAGATTGCTCTGGATGCACCAGAACTTGTCAGGCGACTCATTCTGGTAGGTACCGGTCCGTCGGGGGGCGACGGCATGGCTGCATTCTCGCCGCAGGTGCAGGGGATCATTGGTCGACCGAACAGCACGGCAGCCGAACGGATGCTGGAGCTGTTCTTCGCACCGACCGCCACGAGCCAGGCCGCGGGGAAGGCGTGGCTTGCTCGCATCGCCGCGCGGCAGGCGGATCGCGAACCGCCCGCATCGCCCCAGGTCGCCGCCGCCCAGCTGGCCGCGCTCAAGAAATGGGGTCAGGTGACCGGCGAACGGTTCGCCTCTCTGAAGAACATCCCACAAAGGACTCTCGTGGTGAATGGTCATGACGACATCATGGTCCCTACCGTGAATTCGTTCACGCTTCAGCAGAAGCTTCCCGAAGCCCGGCTCATTCTCTTCCCGGATTCCGGGCATGGCTCGCATTTTCAGTTTGCAGGAGAGTTTGCTGAAGCGGCCGCCCGCTTCCTCGCCGCTGAGTGACTTCTAGCCGGGACAGTTCATCTGGTAGCGTGGTTCGAAACGACGGACGAATGCGCCCTGCACTGCAACCTTGGTCACGCAAGGCGATCATGATGTGAAGGCGCGTTCGACCCGCACCTTCGCCGCGCGGCATTTGCTCGGACCTTGAACCAAGTCCCACTACGTTGTTACTGAATACGGCATCGCGTACCTGTTCGGAAAGTCGATCCGAGAACGGGCGCTGGCGCTGATCGAGGTGGCGCATCCGAACTACCGCCAGGAGCTGCTGGCGGCTGACGCGGATATTTCGATGGACAAACTGATCCCCTTTATGCGGCTCCGAAAATTGACCGCCGGAACAACGCTTTTCCGAAAAGGAGAAATCGCAGATCGTCTCTTTTATATCAGGGACGGGTTACTGGAAATTAGTGAGCTTGGCGTCTCGTGTCGAGCAGGGGAGTTGATCGGAGAGATTGGAATTTTTGCACCCGACCGAAAACGTATGGCAACTGTGGTTTGTCGAACAGATTGTGAAGTCTACGAACTGACCGAGGCCAAAGCAAAGCAACTATATTTCCAAGATCCGTCGTTCGGGTTCGCCGTGCTGCGCCTTATAGTTCGGCGTCTCCTCGAAGATGTTCAATACTTCACACCGGCGGCAACGGGGCACACGGCGCATCCACGCGCAGGATAGCTATCACGATCGTTTGGATCTTCACGAGACTTCTCAGCCCGCATTCGCCCGATGACGCACTGATTTTGTGCGCGACTTGCGCGATTCAGATATAGCAATCAGCAGCTTATCTTGGATTGCGCGAGGCGGCGATGATGAATCCGACGGGTGAATCGGAATCGGATGCTCTTCGGCTCGATTTTGACCGCCGCCTGATGCTCCAGTTTCGCGGCTCCGTGGTGACCTCCGATGCTGGGCTGCTCGCCTATCGCGAACTCGACGACGCACTCGGCTTGACCGTGATGGCGAGTGATGTGCTGGCTGACGCACGCAGGGGCAAGAATGGTCGGCATGCATTGGCCGGGTTGTTCCGGCAGTCGATGTTTGGTCGCCTTGCTCCTGTGCACGATTCGCGCTTTGGCTGTG
>WNGF01017499.1_pt1 | contig 10924 bp, 11 predicted proteins | sample 5400641 | NCBI WGS metagenome assembly WNGF01 (sample SAMN13153371, study PRJNA577476) | soil metagenome | isolation source: 80 cm soil or saprolite under grassland replicate 2 | place: USA:California | collected 2016-06-15 | reverse complement strand
CGTCCCCGCGGAGCTCGCCTCGAAGTTCAAGTTCGCGAGGCAGAAGTCGAAGCTGGCCGGAACCATTCGCGGTTCCTACTTCGATTTCAAGAACGACTACTGACCCCGGACCGGCTCGGCGACGTTCTTCGGTCCGCAATGCCCAGGCGCACCGTCCTGCGGCGGCGATAATTCCTTGCTTCTGCGCAGCAGGCTGTGGGTGCCGAAAATACGGACTCGGGTGTCAGTGCTCGTGGACAGCGTTTGGGATCGGCTACCGGGGCGTGAAGGGTGCGTTAACTCGGTTCGCGGTCTGGGATACGCGTCTCGGTCGTAGAGTCGGCGGCCCGTCCTGCTGATTCCGAGGAGCTGGTTCTTGTTCTGGTCGTTCTCCTATCTGGTGTGCCGCTGCCTGCTCCAGCTCGTGTTGCTTCGTCGTCGCTCGGAGGCGTTCAAGGAGCTGGAGATCGTCGTGCTGCGGCACGAGCTCTCGGTGCTACGGCGCCAGGCACGGCGACCGCAGCTCACGACGGCCGATCGCGTGTTGCTCGCCGCGGCGAGTCGGCTTCTGCCGCGGCCGAGCTGGCGGTCGTTCTTGGTTACGCCGGCGACACTGCTGCGCTGGCACCGGCGGCTCGTCGCCCGCCGCTGGACCTACGGCGGTCGCTGCGGGCGGCCGCCAGTCGACGGGGAGATCCGCGAGTTGGTGCTGCGGCTGGCGCGCGAGAACCCGCGCTGGGGCTACCAGCGGATCACGGGCGAACTGAACGGCCTCGGCATCAGCGTCTCGGCGACGACCGTGGCAAAGATCCTGCGGCAGGCGGGACTTGGCCCTGCCGGCGAGCGCTCGGGGCTGTCCTGGCGTGCCTTTCTGCGAGCGCAGGCCTCGAGCATGCTCGCGGTCGACTTCTTCACGGTCGAGACGATCTCGCTGCAGCGGCTGTACGTGCTCTTCTTCATCGAACTCGGCAGCCGGCGCGTCCACCTGGCCGGCTGCACCGCGAACCCGATCGGCGCCTGGGTCACCCAGCAGGCGCGCCAGCTCACCTGGACGCTCCACGAGCGACCAGGGTCGTTTCGCTTCTTGATCCGCGACCGTGACAGCAAGTTCACCCGCGACTTTGACGCCGTCTTCAGAAGCGAAGGCATCGAGATCATCAAGACACCGGTGCGAGCGCCGAAGGCAAACGCGACCGCCGAGCGCTTCGTCCGCACGGCTCGCGCCGAGTGTCTCGACTGGCTACTGATCATGAACCGCCGCCACCTCGAACGCGTGCTCCGCGTCTTCGCCCAGCACTACAACACTCATAGGCCGCACCGCTCGCTGAATCTCGCACCGCCCGAGCTGTCGGAGCAGAAGGCCCATGCCGTGCGCCCATCACCGACCGCCACGGTCGAGCGGCGCGATCGACTGGGCGGCCTCATACACGAATACAACATCGCCGCATAAAACCGAGTTTGCGCACCCTTCACGCATCAGTGGCATCGCCGCGGCGCTTCGAGTCGTGACGCGCTTCGTGCTGACGGGGCTCGTTGCCCGCTACTACTCTTCGCCGTCCCAGTAGTCGACGTGCGTGTCCGCTTCGCGCGCCAGCCACGAGTTCCCGTCGGCCCAGGCGCCGACCTTTGCGCTGTCGGGATAGATGGTCACGCCGACGGCGCTGATAGATGAGAGCATCAGCACCCGCGCCAGCGCGTCGCCCGTATTTCGGATCAGGTGCGCGCCGGCCGGGCCCTGCGGAAAGACCTCCAGATCGCCGGGCCGAAGCGGCTCCTCGCCTCGAGGCGAGCGCAGCGTCACGCTCCCCGACAGCACGAGCACCTGCTCCTCCTCGCCGTGGTGGTAGTGGTACGGGCAGATGGCCGAGCCGGATGCGAGCTCGTACAGGGTCGCGCCGAGCAGTTCCGCCCCGAGCCGCTTCGCGACCGCAAGCTCACGGATCACGTACCCAGGTCGGTCCTGCTCCGCCGTCCACTCGTCGCCGAGGAGGTTGACGATCTGCGTCACTCGCCCTCCCAGTAGTCGACGGCGGTGGACTTGAGGTACCGCTGTCCGCCCGCTCCCACCTTGCCGCTGTCCGGGTACTCGACATAGTCGGGCGAGCGCATCGACGACGCGAGCAGGATGCGCGCCGACTCGTCCGAGCGGTTCACGATCTTGTGCGCGCCGTCCGGGCCGCGGCGGAACAGCACCATATCGCCGGGCGCGAGTTCGTGCTCGCCGTCGGGATCGCGGAGCGTCGGGCGGCCGGCGAGGACGATCAGCAGCTCCTCGTTCCCGGCGTGCCAGTGGTACGGGAACGTCGCCTGGCCCGGTGGCAGCTCGTACACACTTCCGCCGAGACGCTCCGCGCCCAGCCGGCGTGCGGCCCAGAAGTCGGTCCGCTCATAGCCGGGCCGGGTCAACGTCTCGTCCCATTCGTCGCCGAACAGGTTGACCGGCACCGCGTCAGTCTATGCTCCGACCCGCGGAGGGTACTCGCGCTCGAACGTGCGACGTCGACCTCGAGACTAGCGTCGTCTACGTGCGCCGTGCGTACGCGAAGCGCGGTGATCGGGGACGCCGAGCGGCCGATGGACGACCGTCGGCCTCTAGCAGATCATCGAGGGTGCGTCGCTGCCCGCTGCCGCTCGACCAGGAGGCGTGCGAACCGGCGTACTCTTCGGCGGCTCAAGCGTCCGCGGAGCAGCGATGCCACCAAGCAGCCAGGAGTGCCAACGGGAGGGTGAAGGGTGTCAAAACTCCGATTCGAGTTGATATCTCGCCAGTGTTCGGCAGCCTTTTGCGCCCCACGTCGGTTCAGCCCCCGCACTGAGTGTTCGGTCGTGGTTCCCGGCCACTGTGACGCATTAGTGGTTCACGCGCGCGCGCAGTTACCAGAAACCGCTGAACGGCGCAACAACCGCCAGCCGTGAGGGCGTTCGCTGGGGCTGGGAGGATCGCTCGATGCTCCTTTCCTTCGCTTACCTTGCCTTCACCGCCCTGCTGAGGCTGCTCGTTCGAGGGCGGCAGTCCGACTTCGCCAAGGACGTGGAACTCGTGCTGCTGCGGCACCAGCTCTCGGTCTTGGCTCGCCAGCATCAGCGTCCCAAGCTTCGGCCCGCCGATCGTGCCTTGATCGCTGCGCTTGCTCAACTGCTCCCGCACCGGCGCCGGCATGGACTCGTGGTGACGCCAGCGACGCTGCTGCGGTGGCATCGCGAGCTGGTGCGCAGGAGGTGGACGTATCCGCAGCGCAAGCCGGGCCGTCCGCCGACGAGTCTCGCGCTGCGCGAACTGGTGCTCAGGCTCGCGCGCGAGAACCCGCGGTGGGGCTATCAGCGAATCGCCGGTGAAGCGATCAAACTTGGCTTTCGCCTCTCACCGAGCACGGTGCGCCGTCTGCTTGCCTCGGCTGGGCTCGATCCCGCGCCCCGGCGCGGAGCGGTGAGCTGGCGGGCGTTCCTTCGCCGGCAAGCCGCGAGCATGCTCGCCTGCGACTTCTTCATCGTCGAGACGGTCACGCTGCGCTGCCTCTACGTGCTCTTCTTCATCGAACTCGAAAGCCGGCGCGTCCACTTCGCCGGTTGCACGACAAACCCGACCGGAGCTTGGGTCCTCCAACAGGCGCGCAACCTCAGCTTCACCCGCCTGTTCGAGCGGATGCGCTTCCTGATCCACGACCGAGACAGCAAGTTCACCACCCCGTTCAACGAGGTGTTCCGCAGCGAAGGAATCACCGTGATCCACACGCCGGTGCGAGCGCCGCAGGCGAACGCCTACGCGGAGCGTTTCGTCCGCACCGTCAGAACGGAATGTCTCGACTGGCTCCTGATCGTCGGCCGCCGACACCTCGAACACGTCCTGCGCATCTACATCCAGCACTACAACCGCGAACGCCCACACCGCGGACTCGCACTCGAACCGCCCGCAGCGCCACAGCTCACAGGAGTCCGCCGAGGCGGTCGCGGCGCTCGCAAATCACCGCGGGGCGGCGTTGTCGACCTCCTGGACGACTGGGGGCAGCTGCGAGTTCCTGTCGTCTTTCCGCCAGAAAGCGACAGGAGGACATTCCGCCGCTCCACCGCTCGGCCGGTCCGCGCCGGGCACGCGCAGATTCGCTGAAGAGCTGCTATCGCTGAAGAGCAGTCACCGGTTGACGCGCGCGCGCGTGTACCACAACACGCGCGATTGTGCGTCAGTCAAGCCGGCGCGCGGTCGATACTGCGAAGCGTACAACTCGGTGTCGCCTTCTGGCCGAACCGCGACACGCTGCTTGCTCGGGAGACGATGCGCATGCGCGTCGAGCGAGGCCTCAGCAGTACCCCAGCCTTGGGCCTCGGGCTGAGCTGAGAGCACGAAGACAAGGAGCGAGGCTCAGTGGAGCCAGGGCACAAACCGCCGCGGCGTGCGTGCCCGGTAGGCCGCGTATTCGGGGATGCGCTCGATCAGCCAGGCCTCCTCGCGCCGCGCCTTGAGGTCGAAGAGCACGGCGAGCAGCGCGGTCGGCACGAGCCCAAGCGGGGCATCGGCCAACGACCAGCCAAGCCCAATCAAGATCACGCCTCCGTATACGGGGTGACGCACGAGCCCGAAGATCCCGCCCTGCCGCAGACGAGTGCGGGCGCGCGGTCGCGGCAGAGGCGTGAACGAACTACCCAGCGAGAGGACACCGAGGACGAAGAGGAGCGCGCCCGCGACGGCGCTGAGCAACCCGAGAACGCCGACGAACGATTCCACCGACCGCGGCCAGCAAACGCCGACGAAGCTGCACCCGGCGATCGCGGCGACAAGCAGGAGCTGCAGCACGACCCAGCCCTCGCCGCGCGGCCCGAGTTCGGGAAGCCGAGATCCGCTGGGCATCGGCAACGATCGAGTCTACGACCGAAGCGCCGGCTGCCGCAGCGTCCGGAATGGCTGACGGCGTGCGGGCCTTTTGGGCATTCTGTGGGTGTGGCGGTCGGTCGGACTAGCAGTCGAGATTTGCGCGCGACTACGCATGCGCAGCGACTGGAAGGCCGGGATGGCTACTTCGCGCCGGAGAGTGTGATCAGGAGGCTCGGCAACACGCCACTTGTCCCGTTTTTGGGTGGCGGACCAGCGGTGCTCCTGCAGGTGGCCCATCCACTCGTGGCCGCCGGCGTCTTCGATCACTCCGACGTTCGACGTGATCTCTGGGGGCGCCTCGTCCACACGTTACGCGCGCTCTATCTGATCGCCTTCGGGACGAAGGAGGAAGCCGAGCGGGCGGCCGAGTTGGTGCAGGCCGTTCACGCCCACGTACACGGCTCCACGCGGACACAGCTCGGTCGCTTCCCGCCCGGAACGCCGTACTCCGCCTCCGATCCTGAGCTGATGCTTTGGGTTCACGCGACGCTCGTTCAGGCGTCGCTGGCGGCTTACGAGCGGTTCGTCGATCCGCTGTCGCGCGAAGATCAGGAGCGCTACTACCAGGAGATGGCGCTGGTCGCCCGCCTGTTCGGGACGCCCGCATCCGTGATCCCCCGCTCGCTCACCGATTTTCGCGACTACTTCGCCGCCCAGATCAGCGGGGAGACGATCGCGGTCACCGCGCCGGCGAAGGAGGTGGCAGCAGTGATCCTGGAGGCGCGCCTACCCGCGCCCTTGCGCGTGTTTGTGCCGGCACACCGACTGTCGACGGCCGGCCTGCTGCCGCCGACGCTCCGCCAACAGTACGGATTGCGCTGGAGCGCGTTCCACGGACTCGCGCTGCAGCTGGCCGCACGCTCCTTCAGGATCACCGCAACGCCGGTCCTTGCCGCCGCCTCACGACTGACACCCCCGGCCGGGCCGCTCGCGGCCTGAGCCTCCTCGATGCGCAGCTGCCTGCGCCGCGCACGCGCCGGACCCAGAAGACGACTGCGGGGGATCATGGGTCGACATCCCCCGTATGGGTGCCAAAACCTTGGACACGTCCTTCGAAGGTGCCGCAGTGCAGGCGGAACCGCGTTTACGCACCCCGCAGGCGCAGGGTCAGCGGGGCGGGCTCGGTCGTAGCCACCGGGTTCATCGTAGGCGGGTCGGCGGGCGCGGACAGGGGGTTTTCCCCTGTCGTGTGGCCTCGATGCCCGAGGGTGCCGGCGTCGAACCCGCCTCGATCTGCGCCCTCGTTGTGCATCTGTTCGGCTCCCACGTCCTACATGTAAAAGGCGTACCGATTCCCAAGCGGGTCGTTTGGCCCGACATGCCGGAGGATGCTGCCGATGCTGCGAGCAGCGAGAGTCGTGATCGGATCGTGCCCCTCAAGCCGGCTGTGATTCCAGTCGAGCTTCGTCAGCGCCAGGATCTCGAGGCCATGTCGTCGCGCTGCAAGCTGCGACGACTCGAGCGTGATCCCCAACGGCTGGGGGACGTATGGCCCAGGATATGTCTCGTAGAAAGGGACGCTGCCGGTCGTATAGAGGATCTGGGATCGCTCGTCGAGCACGACGTGGGTGCCCCGAAATGGCGGCGCCGCACGCGGCGTGAAGAACCGGGTCGCTGACCGTCCGACCGCGACGAGCTCGATCATGTCGACCCCGTCTGCATCCGCAGCGGCCTCGAACCCGTCCTTCTCGCTGTCGGTGAACCGCGAGGTCTTGTGAATCACAACACGCGCCGGCAGATGGCGATGCTCCTTGCGGTACTGGGCAAGTGCTTCACGCAGCAGGTTCTCAGCGTCATCGCGGACGAGGTAGGGCTGCTTGTCCTCGGCTGAGAGCTTTGCTGCTCCGCCTCGCACGATGACGCCTTCGCCTCGTTCGTTGAAGACCTGGGCCAAGCTCGTCGCGAGCTTCTCCTGTCCATCCCAATAGAAGGAGATTCCGATAAAGCAAGTCTGCAAGTCGCCTGGATCGCGAACGAGCGCCCACGGGTAACCGCCTGCTTTGTAGTAGAGCGCGGTGTGCAGGTTCCATGCTCGCGTCGCTTCGTCCTGCGGCTGGCCTTGTCGCTTCGTGATCGCGTTCTGCTTGCGGCTCTTTGATGGGTCGTAGGTCGACGGCAAGACATACTGCATTGGCACGGGGTGAGCCATCGCGCGAGCCTTGAGCACGTCATGCAGCTGCGCCGGCCACTTTTCCTTTCCCTCCCCCGTGAAGGCGATCTGGAGCGCCTCCAGTGGGGGGACGCAGATAACGACGTGCGGCACGGCCTTCTCGACGATGCTCGCGATCTCCTCTACAAAACAAGCGGGCCACCTGCTCAACGCGCGTCTTTCGTTTCTTTGTGGCTCCGATCTTTCGCAGCTCGCGCGGCGCGATCGCACGCTGGAAGCGTGCGACGGCGCCGTCAATCGTTTCCTCTGTTCCCACGACCCCGACCGTGAGCGCGCGTGGGGCTGCTGCCGCATCGCCGTCAGCCGCCCCGAGTTCGATCAAGCCAAATCGGGGATCGACGTGGCGCCCCAGCCCAAACTGAAGCTCCGGTTCCTCTAGAAGCTCGGCTTTCACGCCGCCTCCGATGTCTCTGCAGCGCCTGAGTCGTTATCGACGTCCGGGCTGTTGTCGACATCCACCTGTGCGACCTCCCCGAACTCGATCAGCTGGCGAGCCGGGTCGGGAGCCACTCCGCCGAGATCGACCTCGCCTTTGAGAATCCATGTCCAGGTCTCAACGTGCCGTCGGACGTCGCTGTGGCGTTCCTTCCTCTTGATCGCTGCTAGATGCTGGGCGGCGAAGTAAGCCTCTGCCGTCCGACGAATAGAAGTATGTCGGGACGATCTCCAGATACCAGTTGTCGCCGAACCGACGGAAGCGTCGCTCAAGCGCTAGATGGCGAACGTACCTCAAAGAACCATCGTCTTTCCTGTATGCCTTGACGACAGTGCGGGTCATGCCGCCTAGTCCTGGCAACTCAAAAGGAGAGAGATCGTCAGGCGCTGTCAGGAAGAGCGGTGTCGGATCCTTGCCCCGTCGCGCGGCCGGCCAGAGTTGCTCCTCGAGGGCGCCGTTCAGCAGCTGGACGTACTGCCGCAACACCTCGCGGTCATCACTCTCTGACCACTCATCGGTGCCGATCGGATCTGGAGGCCCTGAGCAAAGGAGGCCTATGTCCGTCGTCTGGGGGTCATGGAACGAGTAGATCGAGCCACCCGAGAACATCCAGGCGCGAAGCGATGCAGCGCGTGCCTCACGGAGCACCTTGCGGGCCTTGGGCTGCGACTTGACCGCCGCCGGCGCAACGTAGACGACGTCCGGGACACGCACGACCGATAGCAGGTTGCTGACCAGCGTCTCCCGCACGGGCGGAGGCCCCAGGTGCAACCCGTCGTAGCGTGGTCGCGCGAGCGTCCACAGTCGCTGCTCGGCGGATTCGTCGAAACGATTCTTTTTGCGGTCGAAGATGATGCGTCGCGCCGCGCGCTGATCAGGGTTCTCGGCGAAGTAGTCCTTGATCGAGACCCAGTACGCCTCGCCGCTTGCAGGATGCGATCGAACAAGGATCACTGGGGCGTTCCCATGAAGCCAGTAGCGAAGGTCTTCCTCGCGGCAAACGTAGGTAACGGGAGCGCCAGGAGCGAAAGCTACGCCAGTTGCTTTGCTCTGGACGAGGATGAGCCGGTTGGTTGCCACGCCTGCCGGCGCCTCGACGAGCTCGATCGACCCGTCAATCCCGACATCGTTCTGGGTCTCGTTCCAGAGATGACCGAGGTTCGCAACTCGGGTGGCGATGAGAGCGATCCCCTGCCTCTCAATCTGTTTCGTGCGCGGAGCTCTCTTAGGCCTCGGCATCGAAACCTCGTGCCCCTCGGGGTTCGTTGAGCTGAAACTCCCAGCCTGTCATGCTGCTCGATTCCGCTGTAGGCCGCCGTTACGGCGCTGGCACCGACACCGCTGGCAACCGCTGTGAGGTGCGGGACCTGCGCGAACAAGGCGACGCCGAGCGCGAGCCCGCCGCTGGCATAGGTCTTCGCATCCGCGACGCCCGCCCCCACGAGCTGGCGAAGGTATTTGTCGTCGGCGATCGCCTCCTCGATCTCCTGGAGCGCCGGCGCCACCTTCTCGATGTAGAGATCCTCGACCTCGGCGGCGAAGTCACTTTCGTTGGCGCCGACCTCGATCAGGCGCTCCATCTCGACCATCGCCGCACGGAAGCGGACGAGCGGTGGGCGTAGCCGCTCGCGAATGTCGAGCACCTCGGCGATGGTGTGGGTGCCGGAAACTCAGTTCGCTCCCGGAACGGTCGGGCCGCGGTCGTGAGTGGCTCGGCCTGTAGGGTCAGCGGTCGAGGTCGCGGGGTCGCTAGGGGTCGTGTGTTCGCTGGTCTACTGGGCGCTGCGGCGCCTGCTTGAGCTGTTCATCCTGCGCAGGCAATCGGACCGCGCGAAGGAGATCGAAATCCTCGTTTTGCGTCACCAGCTACGGGTGCTGGAGCGTCAGGTCGCTCGTCCGCAGCTTCGGCCGGCTCTCGTTTTGCGTCACCAGCTACGGGTGCTGGAGCGTCAGGTCGCTCGTCCGCAGCTTCGGCCGGCTGATCGAGTTCTGCTCGCCGCATTTAGCCGCGTGCTGCCGCGCGCCGCTTGGCCGTCGTTCTTTGTGACGCCGACGACGCTGCTGCGCTGGCACCGTGAGCTGGTCGCGCGTCACTGGACGTATCCACGCCGCTGTCCCGGTTCTCGCGCGCGATGCGCAGCACGAGTTCTCGCACCCGACCGTCGGTCGGCGGACGGCCCACAGCCCGCCGCGGCTGCGCCCACTTCCGACGCACAAGCTCCCGGTGCCAGCGCAGAAGCGTCTGTGGCGTCACCACCAGTCCGTGGCGTCGGCGGGGCGGGAGCAGTCGGGCGAGCGCCGCAAGCAACGCCCGATCAGCTGGCCGCAGCAGGGGTCGTCGCTCTTGCCGTCCGAGCACGGTGAGCTGGTGCCGCAGCACGAGTAACTCAAGGTCCTTGGTGAACTCGCTGCGCCGGCCCCTGACCAGCAACCGCAGCACAGTCGAGAAGGCGAGATAGGCGAACGAAAGGAGCATGGGCCGATGCTCTCATCGCCCGACGCCAAGGGCAGCAAGGCCGAAGGCTTTAGTCTGGGGCAGCAGTCCATCGGTTGCGAAGCCCGGCACGACCTGGTATTCGCGCGCGCGCGCGTCAACCTACAAATGGCGCCACCTCTGAGCGGCGCTACCAGGGAGGACAGAGCAACCGCTGAGCGTTCACGTGCCGAACCGGCATTTTGAAACCCCTCAGGCGGCGGCCGAGGATCAGGAGCCGGTCGAGGCACTCGCGGCGCAGGCTTTCGACCCAGCGCTCGGCATGCGCCTTTGCCCGCGGCGCCCGCACCGGTGCCTTGATCACGCGGATGCTTTCCGAGCGGAGAACCTCGTCGAAGCTGCGCGTGAACTTGCTGTCTCGGTCGCGGATCAGGAAGCGCACGGGCACACGCTCGTCGTCGAGGCGCATGACCAGGTTCCGAGCTTGTTGGGTTACCCAGGCTGCGTCAGGGTTGGCCGTGATCCCGGCGATGCGCACGCGCCGGTTCGCCAGTTCGATGAAAAACAGGATGTAGAGGCGCTTCAGAAACACCGTGTCGGCGGTGAGGAAGTCGCACTCGACGATGCTCTCCGCCTGTCGGCGCAGAAACTCCCTCCAGCTCGAGTCGATCCGCCGCGGCGCCGGCCTGTACCCCCAGCCAGGATTCTCCCGCGCCAACCGCACAACCAACTCGCCCACCTCGAAAGCCGTCCGCGGACGGCCCGGGCGCCGATGCGGATACGTCCAGCGGCGCGCGACCAACTCGCGGTGCCAGCGCAGAAGCGTCGCCGGCGAGACAACAAACGACGACGACGACGACGACGACGACGACGACGACCACGCCCGCCGCGGCAGCACACGACTCAACGCCGCCAACAGAGCCCGATCAGCCGGCCGAAGCTGCGGACGAGCAACCTGGCGCTCCAGCAGCCGCAGCTGGTGACGCAGCACGAGAATCTCGATCTCCTTCGCACGCTCGGAGCGCATCCGCAGCACAA
>WNGF01011309.1_pt1 | contig 10924 bp, 8 predicted proteins | sample 5400641 | NCBI WGS metagenome assembly WNGF01 (sample SAMN13153371, study PRJNA577476) | soil metagenome | isolation source: 80 cm soil or saprolite under grassland replicate 2 | place: USA:California | collected 2016-06-15 | reverse complement strand
TCGGCACCGGGCGAGAGCACCACTGCGCCCAATCGGCCATGAGCCGGCGCCGCTTCTCGAACAAGTCGCCTCGCCGGTATGCCTTCTCGACCTTGTCGCCGATGGTGTGCGCCAGCGCCGCCTCAGCAACATGGTTCGGATAGGAGGTGCGCTCGGCGGCCCAATCGCGGAAGCTTGATCGGAAGCCGTGCACCGTGGTTCCAGGACGCATACCGCGCAGCAATTCGAGCATCGCCATGTTGGAGAGCGGGAAGATGTGGTCGCCCTCGCGGGGTATGCTGGCCAATATCGCCACCGCGCGATCAGACAACGGCACGCGGTGTTCCTTGCCGGCCTTCATGCGCGCGGCGGGGATCGTCCAGGTCTTGGCCGCGAAGTCGGTCTCGTCCCACATCGCGCCGACTGTCTCGCCAGTGCGCACCGCGGCGAGGACCGTGAACTCCAGCGCGCGCGCTGATAGCGAATTGCGCGTGCGTAGATCGGCCATGAAGGCGGGCACGTCGGTATAGGGAAGGGCAGCGTGGTGGTTGACTGGCCGAATCTTGCTCTTGGCGGCGAACAGCTCTTGCAGGTGCCCGCGCCACCTTGCGGGGTTATCGCCGGATCGAAAGCCGCGCACGGTGGCCCAGCCAAGCACTTTCTCGATCCTGCCGCGCACGCGGCTGGCCGTCTCCGGTTTCTCTTTCCAGATCGGCTGAAGCGCCCGCACGACATGGGCGGTGGCAATATCATCAACTGCCAGGTCGCCGAGAACCGGATAGGCGTAGGTTTCCAGCGTCGAGCGCCATTGCGCCGCGTGCTTCGCGTTCTTCCACCCGTCGGCGTGCGACTTGATGCATTCCTCGGCGCACTGCCGAAACGTCATAGCCCGCGCCTCGGCGGCGAGCCTGGCTAGGCGCTCCTTCTTTGCCTGCCGCTTGGCGGTGAACGGATCGACGCCATCAACTAGCTGTTGCCGCAGCCCTCGCGCCTTCTCTCGCGCCTCGGCCAAGTTCAAAGTGGAACACCCACGAGCGCCGGACAGTATCATTCTTGCCGATGGTCGCTTGCAGGTAGAGATTGCCGCCGTCGGCCAGCATGGCGACCCTGCGCCCGTCTTCCGGCTTGGCGGTCATGACTTGTCGCGCCGTCAGTCGCCTCACGATATCCCTCCTCCATGTTGGTACCCATGTGATGCGACATGGTTTACCACGAATGGAGGCGAATGCAAGCGGAGAGTGTTAGAGGGGAGGTCGGCTTAACATCGAGACAAATTGAATGTGGCCGAATGGACGCGGAGTGCTTTTGTCGGACACCCCTTCCGCCATCCTGGCCGCAAAAACCAAACAGGCTCCGGCGCAATCAAATCGCAATGGCGGTGGCGTCGTAGTTATAGAGCCACTCCATTCGCTCGCGCAGGCGCACTTGCTGCCATTCACGCGCGACCTCCTCGCCAACGCGGTCCTTGTCGGCAAGGCTCGGCGCAAATGCGCTCGTCTTGTTCTCGCTCGCCTTGCGCACAACCATCGAGGTGCGCTCTTTGCGGATCCCCTCGTATCGGGCGAACGCCAGGTCCGGCTCGCCGAAATACTTGTCGAGACAGGCCGCAACGACATAACCGTCCTCGATCGCCATCACGCCGCCCTGGCCCAGGAACGGCAGCGTCGGATGGCAGGCATCGCCGAGCAAAGTGACGCGGCCTTTCGACCAGGCCGCCATCGGCTCGCGGATCATCATGGCCCATTTGTAGGGCGTCTCGATCCGATCGATCATGACTTGGACGTCGGGGTGCCAATCGCGGAAATCGTTGCGCAGCTCTTCGGTGGTGCCCACCGTGGACCAGGACTCGATCTGCCAATCGTCGCGTTCCGACATGCTCACGTAGTTCATGATCTCGCCGCGACGCACCGGATAGTTCAGCACGTTGCCGTGCGGGCCGAGCCAATTCGTTCCGACCATGCGCGCAAGCCGGCGCGGCAGCTTCTCCATGGGGATCAAGCCGCGCCAGGCGATGCAGCCGGTGAATACCGGCTTGCTCGGCCCGAACAGGCAGACGCGGACCCTAGAATGGATGCCATCGGCGCCGATCACGTAGGGCACGCTTGCGGTACTGCCGTCCTCGAACGTTGCTTCGGCGTGTCCCGCATGGGAGGCGACCGAGACGCATCGCTTGTTCAGCGTGATGGCGTCGCGCTTGAGCGCGCGAACCGCGTCGGCCAGAAGGCCATGCAGATCGGCGCGGTGCAGCATGAGATGCGGCGTGCCGAACCGCTCCATGCTTTTGTCGCCGAGATCGAACCAGTTCCAGGTTTCTCCGGTGCTCCAGTGCCGCAGCTCGCGGCGCTCCGGCCGAACCTGAACTTGAGCGAGAGCCGCTTCCAGGCCGAGCGCAAATAGTACGCGCGTGCCGTTGGAACTGATCTGGATGCCGGCGCCGACTTCCTTGAGCTGATTCGATTGTTCGTAAACATCGACATCGATGCCGCGCTTGAGCAAGGCAAGTGCCGCAGTCAGTCCGCCGATGCCCGCGCCGACGACAACGACATTTTTCGACGCGCTCATGGCGACTTCGCCCCTAGCATAGTGGGCCGGTCGAACCGCTCGCACCCATGGACGCATGGCGGCACGCGACAACCCAATGTCTCATCACGCCGCTCTTCCGCTCCGCGGCGCGGCCGCCAGCCCCGGAGCCCTCGACAGCGCTGCTTCGGTCTCGGCGATAAGTCGGCGCATGATGTCGGCGACTGAGAGGACTTCATCGATGCCTCCCGCGGTCTGGCCTGCCGTGAGCAGACACGCGTGTGGACGGCCTGCCTGTGTCGTGGAGACGATCTGATCCCGCAGGCGATCGCGATCGCGCCGCGCCGCCTCGCGCTTGGCACTCCACTCATCGATGAAAGTCGTGTGGAGAGAGCGTAGGACCGTATGGAAGCCGACCGTACCCGGAAGCGGGCTGATGTCGTTGAGAACGTCGACCTTGATCGCATCCTCCGACTTGGCTGCGGTTATCGCTTGCTTCCACTCATCGGGGGCGGGAGCTTCCGTCGAGGCGATGAACCGCGTGCCGAGATTGACCCCGACCGCGCCCAACATCAACGCCGCGGCAATGCCGCGCCCGTCAAAGATGCCCCCGGCGGCGACGACAGGGATGGGAGACACCGCGTCGACGACCTGCGGCACGAGTGTCATCGTGCTGATCTCGCCGCAATAGCCGCCGGCCTCGCCGCCCTGCGCGATGATGACATCGACGCCGCGCTCAGCCGCTTCGACCGCTTGCCCCACCGTCGTGACCTGCAGCATCACGAGCGATCCGACATCGTGGGCCTGCCGCACCAGATCCCCCGGATCGCCGAGCGCGAAGGAGACCACGGCTGGGCGTGCCGCGAGCGTGTAGCGAAACGCCTCGGCGTCCAATGTTTGCGGAATGTGGTTGATCGCAAAAGGTCGGCTTGTCAGCTTGCGCACCATGTCGATGTCGCGCTTGATGGCGGCGGTGGTTCGGAACAGCGACCCCACGCCCCCCAGGCCGCCTTCGTTCGACACCGCGGCCGCGAGCTCCGCCGACGTGCACGTGCCCATGGGCGCCAAGATGATCGGCACCTCGATGCCGAACAGGTCGCAGAGAGGCGTCTTCAGCATTTGCCGTCTCCAAGCAGCAACGAGCGATGAGGGCGGCGTACCCATCCCTCACATTCGAGCCCGAAATACGCGTCACCGGCGAGAGGCGGCGGCGATGCGCATTCAGCTCCGTGTGCGATTGCGGATCATAAAGGTGTCGTAGCTGTATTCGGCGACCTGCCACCAGAGATATTCATCGTTGCGAAACGCCGCGATCGAGTCCCAGACTTTCTTGTAATCCTCGTTGGCCGCCGACGTCTCGGCGTTGACCTCGTTCGACGCCTTCAAACAGGCTTCCATGATCGACGGCGAGTACGCACGCAATTGCGTGCCGGCGGCGATCAGACGCTTCAAGGCCTGAGGATTGCGGGCGTCGTATCTCGCCTGCATTTCAACGTTGGCATAGCCCGCGGCGGCGGCAACGATTGCCTGGTAGGCCTTGGGCAACTCGTTCCATTTGGCCAGGTTGATCAGGAGGTGCAGCGTGGTGCCTCCCTCCCACCAGCCGGGGTAATAGTAGAACTTCACAACCTTATAGAAGCCGAGCTTCTCGTCGTCGTAAGGCCCGACCCATTCGGCGGCGTCGATCGTGCCCCGCTCGAGCGCCGGATAGATGTCGCCGCCGGCGATCTGCTGCGGGACCACGCCGAGCTTCTGCAGCGTCCGGCTGGCCCAGCCACCCATGCGAAACCTGAGGCCTTTCAGGTCTTCCGGCTCCTTGAGCTCTTTATGGGCCCAACCGCCCATCTGGCAGCCGGTATTGCCGGCAGACAGGCATTTCACGTTGAACTTGCTCCCGAACGCGTCGATCAGCTTCGTGCCCTCGCCATCGTAGAACCAGGCATTCTGCTGACGGGCGTTGAGACCGAACGGAGTGGCGCAGAACAGCGCCCAGGTCGGATCCTTCCCGATATAGTAATAATTGGCCGTATGGCCCATCTCGACGGTGGCGTTTTGTACGGCGTCGAGCACTTGCAGTGCGGGCACGATCTCGCCGGCGGCGAAGCTCTGGATCTGGAACTTGCCGTCGGTCGCCTCGGACACATATTTGGAGATCGTTTCACAACCCCCGTAGATGGTGTCCAGCGATTTTGGCCAGCTAGCCGTCAATCGCCATCTGATGGACGGCATCGACTGGGCGATTGCGGGCTTGGCGATGGTAGCTGCGGCCGCGCCGGCTCCCGCGGCGATCAGGAATTGACGGCGTTTCATGTGTCTCCCCTTCTTTGGATTGTGTCCAATGGTCGGCGATTCGACCGCGGGGCTTAACGGTTCGGCATTCGCAGTGATGTCGTTTGGCCCGGTAATGACCCCGCGGCCATCCGCGGCTAGCATGGACCGCGCGTCCTGCCCAGTAAAGACATCCCTTGCCAGCCTGTCTCCTCCCACTCTCGGCCGCGATCGGCCGGCCGAGGACTCATTGAGATTTCACGCCGGATGCCTTCACCACCGCGGTCCAGCGCGGAATTTCCGCCGCGACAAAATTGGCGAAATCCTGCGGCGAGCCAATTCTGTATTCGAAGCCGAGCTTTTGCATGCTGGCGACCGTTTCGGGGGATTGCAGCGCTGCGTTGATCGCGGCGTTGAGCTTGCCGACGATGTCGTGGGGAGTTGCGGCCGGCGCCCACATCCCGGCCCAGAATTCCAGGGCTAGTTCGTCGAGACCGAGCTCCTTCATGGTTGGCACGTCGGGCAAATCGGCATTGCGTTCCGCGCTCGATGTGGCCAGCGCCTTGATCTTGCCCTCGCGAATGAGCGGTAGCACCGTCGCCGGTGCCGGCCAGTACACATGGACGCGGCCGCCCAGCATGTCGGGGATGACGAGGGCGCCGCCGCGGTACGGAACGCTGGTGATATCGAGCCCGTGCAGGCGATTGAAATATTCGGCCACGAGTTGCGACACCGTTCCCTGTGCGAAACCGAGACTGAGCTTACCGGGGTTGACCTTGGCATAGGCGACGAACTCCTCGACCGAATTGGCAGGCACTTGTGCGCTGATGGTGAGGAGCAAGGAGGTGCGCGCAATGAATGCGACGGGCGTAAAATCCTTCTGCGGATCGTATTCAATCTGCTTGTTCAAGATCGGCTCAATCACGATCGCCGAGCTTGCGAACAGCAGCGTGTAGCCATCGGGAGGCGCGACCGCAGCGGCCTTGGTGCCGATCGTCGTGCCGCCGCCGGGCTTGTTGTCGATGACGACAGGCTGGCCAAGCTTGGCTTGCAGTTGCTGCGCCAGCAACCGCGCCAGGACGTCGTTCGGCGAGCCCGGCGTGTAGGGCACGATGATCCGCACCGGCTTGCTCGGAAAGCTTTGGGGCTGGGCCGCCAGCGGCTTGCCGATCAGCGCAAGCGCCGCGATGGCGACAACGAATGCGAACTTTCCAGCCGCGAGCCGGCCCATGCCCTGTGCTCCATGGAGAATATTGGCGAAGTTCACGCCCAAAGGAGCACCTGAAAGCCGCCGACGAAAGTGGCCTATCGGCCGCACCTATATCGTGGCGCTGTCGCAGAATCGCGAGCACCGCGCGCAAATCGCAGCGCGCTTGCGAACTACTACTTGCAGAAGCCGATACGTTACAGCAGAGACACTGAGCTGGCGTTGTTCTCCGACGCGAGGCTCGAAGAACCAAACGCCGTAACGGCCTCGCTCAATGAGGCCGTTCGCGTAGCCGCCGATCGAGTGCCGACATGCCCGGCAGCGGGTCGCCAAAGAAAGCTGCTGTAAGGCTTTGCTGGTCTCGCAAGGCCTCCCGCCGATCGCGCTCGGCGAGCGCCAGTGGACTAGGCGCAAAGCTCGGCGAAATCGTTACTTGAGCGGGCTTGTCGCCGCGCGCATTTATACTCAGAAGTTTGGCCATTGTAGTTTCCCCCGTCCGCCTCCCCAAGGCGCCGCGGGCTTAGGGCACGCTAGTACATTGTCCAAACGGTGACGGTAGGCTGTCCAAATTGGGGCACGGAGGGGCAAATAGAAGCGTATGAGCGATTGTGATCTGCTCTGACTGATCGCGAACGGCGATGATCGACGGGGCGTGCATTTCAGCGGGAGGCCGATGGATCGGAGATCGCCAAATTCTCGATGAAGGACCCATTGCAGACATCCGAAGCCGAGCTCTCTTTAAAACGCGTAGGATCGTTTCTTTGCACCTAGGCAGTTGATATTGTTTTGGACGAAGGCGAACACCCCGCGCCAGAAACCGTCGACGCGATCGCCGGCTACGCGAGGTGCATCTTGAAACACGAGCACGGATGAACGGCGTGATCCGGCGGCTGCGGTTGGCTTCGGGCCTCGTCATGTTGGCATACGTGACGACCCATTTCGTCAATCACAGCCTGGGCCTCATTTCGGTCCAGGCCATGGATGGCGCGCTCGAGCACATCTACGAATATTGGGCGTCGCAGTTCGGCGCCGTCCTCCTCTACGGCGCCTTCGCGACCCATTACAGCTTGGCGCTTTGGGCGCTCTGGCTGCGCCGCTCGCTCAAGATGCCGTTTGCCGAGGCGACCCAGCTCGTGCTCGGATTCTCGATTCCGTTTTTTCTCACGGACCACGTCCTCCAGACGCGCGTCGCCGACACCTTCTATGGCGCCGGCGTCGGCTATTACTCGGCGGTGTTGCAGACGTATTTCGTGACCAATCCGCTGCGTGGCGCGCTCCAGTTCACAGTGTTGCTGATCGCCTGGGTCCACGCCATGATTGGACTCTGGTTCTGGCTGCGCCTGAAGCGCTGGTATCCGCGTTGGCAGCCGATCCTCTACGCTTTCGCGCTCTTGCTCCCAACCTTGGCGATTCTGGGCGCGCTCGAGGGCGGCCGGCAGGTCGCAGCAATGGCGGAGGATCCGGCCTGGGTCGCGCAGTTCACGCAGGACCATCCGCGCCCAGCACCGGCGGATGCTGCTTTCCTCGATCAGCTGGTGGTGTGGGTGCGTTACGCCTTCGTGGCGGCGCTGCTCGCCGTTCTGGCTGCGCGCACGGTGCGTTGGTACTGGCAACGCCGGCACGGCGTCGTGCGGCTGACTTATCCGAACGGCCGCGTCGTGCCGATCGTGCGCGGCGTCTCGGTGTTGGAGGCGAGCCGCATGGCCGGCATCCCGCATGCCTCCGTGTGCGGCGGCCGCGGCCGCTGCTCCACCTGCCGCATCAGGGTCGACGGTCCTCCCGAGGCCGTGCTGGTGCCCGCACCCGAAGAGGTGAAGGTGTTGCGCCGCGTGGGTGCGGCACCGGACGTGCGGCTCGCCTGTCAGCTGCGTCCGCACGGAGATTTGCGCGTCACGCCGCTGTTGCCGGCGACCGCGCAGGCGCGCGACGGATTCAGTCGGCCGGGGTATCTCCATGGCGCCGAGCGCGAGATCGCCATCCTGTTTGGCGATCTCAGATCCTTCACCCAGCTCTCGGAAAAGAAGCTGCCCTACGATCTGGTCTTCCTCCTCAATCGCTACTTCGCCGAGACCGGCCATGCGGTCGAGGCCGCTGGCGGCCACATCGACAAGTTCATCGGTGACGGCGTGATGGCGCTGTTCGGCCTCGACAGCGGCGTCGAGGCCGGCTGCCGCCAAGCGCTCGCCGCCGCGAGAGACATGTCCGAACGCATGGAAAGCCTCAATCGCGCGCTGGTCCACGACATATCCGAGCCGCTGCGGATCGGCATCGGCATTCATACCGGGCCGGCCATCGTCGGCGAGATGGGTTACGGCTCGGCGGTGTCGGTCACAGCGGTTGGCGATTGCGTCAATACGGCAAGCCGCGTCGAGGGCCTCACCAAGACCTACGGCTGCGAGCTCGTGATTTCCGAAGCCGTGGCGCTGCGCGCTGGCATCGACGTCGGCGATGCCCCTCGCCATGAGATCGAAATCCGTGGTCGGGTCGAGCGGCTCGTCGTGCGCACGTTTGCGCGGGCCAGAGACCTGCCGGAGCGTGCAGCAGCAAAGAAGGTGAAGCGCGTGGCAGCCGAGTAGCCCTCAGGGGCACTCAGAAGACCCGTTCGCTGCTCATCGCACGTGCGCTTGCTTTGAGGGCTCCGGTCTTGAACGTGGTTGTTCGGAATCAGTTCCAAAGCTGCGGGAAGCCAGGGATTGTTTCCGAAGTGTCGGCGTGGGAACTCTTTTGCAGAAGCGGAATTACTTCAAGGAATTGTTCAATCGAAGAGGTCACCCAATGGGCCGTTATCTTCTTTTGTGGTTGCTCGGCGTTCCCATCCCGATTTTGCTTCTGATCTGGGCCTTTGGCGGGCTCCACTGAACGGCCGGCGGCATTCACCGGCCGCGATCTGACCCGAAAGGGCGGACGCAGATTGCGTCCGCCCTTTGCGCCGATGGAGGCGCTCGCGGTCGACGAGATCCCGACCGGAAGCGGCTGGCAGTACGAGCCGAAGTGGGACGACTTTCGCTGTCTGCTGTTCCGCAACGGACGAAACGTCGTTCTCCAGTCCAAGTCCGGCCGCTCGCTCACGCGCTATTTCCCCGACCTGGTCGAGGCAGCCCTCGCTCTCAAGGCCGACACCTTTGTCCTCGACGGCGAGATCGTGGTGCCGCAGAACGGCACCTTCTCGTTCGACGACTTGCTCCAGCGCATCCATCCGGCGTCGAGTCGCGTGCAAAAGTTAGCGGCAGACACACCGGCGCTGTTGATCGTCTTCGATCTGCTGGCTGACACCGACGGCCGGCCGCTCACGCATCTGCCGCTGCGCGAGCGTCGCGGCAAGCTGGAGGCCTTCGCTGGTCGATATCTCAAAGGCAAGGAAAGAATTCGGCTGTCGCCCGCCACGACCACGCTGAGTGAGGCACAGGCGTGGCTCAAGGACGTGGGTGGCATGCTCGACGGCATCATCGCCAAGCGCTGCGATCTCGACTATCGCTCGGGCGAGCGCACTGGAATGCAGAAGGTCAAGAACTATCGCAGCGCAGACTGCGTGGTCGGGGGTTTCCGATACAACGAGGGCAAACCGGTGGTCGGTTCGCTCTTGCTTGGCCTTTATGGCGAGGACGGGTTACTGCATCATGTCGGCTTCACCTCGACGATTCGCAGCCGCGACAAGAAGGAGCTGACGCGCAAGCTCGAACAATTGATCGCGCCACCCGGGTTTACGGGCAGTGCCCCAGGCGGCCCGAGCCGATGGTCCACCGATCGCTCGGCGCAGTGGCAGTCGCTCAAGCCGAAACTCGTGGTCGAAGTTCGATACGACCATTTTTCCGGACACCGCTTTCGCCACGGAGCGAAGTTCTTGCGCTGGCGGCCCGACAAGTCGCCGCGGCAGTGCACCATGGATCAGGTCGTGCACAAGCAAGCAAACCTGGCGAAGCTGTTGGCATAAAGCCAAGGCTCCATCACTGCCACCAGCGGCGCGAAGCTAGGCTGCATTGGTTCCACAGCACTCTTTCGCATCACGCGCCTTTGAGAGCGCCTGCGATCCGCGACCCGTGGAACCCGCCGAGCGGCTCCCTCGTTCTACCCATGCCAGAGCTTGGCACGCGGGGACCAACAAAAGAGGAACCGTTCGAATGAGGAGTAAGCTTCTGATCAGTACGGCTGCGCTGTTGGCAGGCGTTGCTTTCGCGTCAGCCCAAAGCATGCAGGGCGAACAACGCGGCGGTGCCGCCCAAGGGCAACAGTCGCAATCGTCGCCGCAGCAGGGCCAATCCCAGCAGGCCCCGCAAGGAAAGCAACAGGGCCAATCGCAGCGCGGCCAGAAAGGAGAGACCACAGGCCAAGCGCCCCAAAGTCAGCGCGAACCGGGCGCGCAGCAGGGCAAGGAGGGTCAGTCGCAGCAGCGTAGCCAAAGCCAAAAGCAGCGGGACCAGACCAGCGGTCAAGGTTCGCAACGTCAGGAGGGTCAAACGGGTCAGTCGCAGCAAGGCCAGACCCAGCCCAGCCAAACCCAGCCAAGCCAGACCCAGCCAAGCCAGAGCAAGTCAGGCCAGGCTCCGCAGCAAGGTCAAACCCAGCAGGGGCAAACGACGCAGCAAGGCCAAACCCAGCAAGGACAGGCAGGCCAGGCAGGCGGCAGTGCCAACCTGACGACGGAACAACGCACGCAGGTTCGGCAGACGGTGTTGACCGGCAGCAATGTGCCGCGGGTCAACAACGTTAATTTTGCCCTGAGCGTCGGCACAACCGTGCCGACCAGCGTCCGCGTGGTGGCGGTTCCCCCACCCCTCATCGAGATCTATCCCGAGTGGCGCGGGCACATGTACTTCGTCGTGGGCGATCAGATCATCATCGTCGACCGCAACCACAGGATCATCGCGGTCATCAACGTCTGACCGGATCGGTAGAACGAACTTGGGACGGCCTCCGAGCGGGGGCCGTCCTTTTTCACTGCGGGCGCGCACC
>WNGF01020969.1_pt1 | contig 10925 bp, 9 predicted proteins | sample 5400641 | NCBI WGS metagenome assembly WNGF01 (sample SAMN13153371, study PRJNA577476) | soil metagenome | isolation source: 80 cm soil or saprolite under grassland replicate 2 | place: USA:California | collected 2016-06-15 | reverse complement strand
CCGCTGGCTGAGGAGCACACGCCGGCGGAAATTCGACAGATCGCCGGCGGCCTGCGCTGAGTCGAGGCGCGGGCTCTCCCAGAACCGCTCTTCAAGTCGTCTGGGCGACCGTCTGTCCGGCGGTGGGGAAACGCGCGGATGTACGGACTGGGCACGGGCCCCTCAGCTCGTAGAGTTCCTGGCATCAGCGCGATCTGTTCCGTGCGTGGCGGTCGAATCTCGATCTCGAGATCCATGAGACGCCTGGCAAACTCCTCCACACTATGGTGCGCCCAGAAGTCACGCTCTTCTTGATCACTGCGGAAGGGCGGGATCCTGGCCCTCTTCTCGGAGCGCGTCATTCGTCCTCCGATTCTTCCCCCTCATACAGCCGCACCCGCCCCGGCTGCACCACCCACAGGCGGCGGTCGGGACCAGGCAGGGGAATGGAGCTCCCCGGCGGCCGGGCCCGTGCAAGGAGAGCGTCTCGTAGCGTTCTGAGGGTGGCGAGGATCAATTCAGCCGTCACGCGGGCGGGAATGCGCAGGAGGACAATGCCACGGTAGCGGCGGGGAGGGAACAGCAACGGGTTTCCGAATTCGGCATCCAGTGTGACGAGACAGCGCTCTTCGCGTACGCAGCACTCGATCACATCGCGGTCCAACGCCCCTTCCAGCCGTTGATCGGATACGGTGACGACATCGAAGCCGGCCTCGCGCAGCACTGCGGCCGACGCAGGGCCGAGATTCTCATCGAGCTTGAACTTCACGCGGGCTTGGTCACCGGGATGTCAACGTACCGCTCCCGGCTCATCTCCGAGCCGTAGGCGATGCAGGCGAGCACGTCGTCGCGTGTGAGTTGCGGATAGTCGTGAAGGATCTCGTCGACGGTCGTCCCCGCCGCGAGGAGGTCGAGGATCAGGGACACCCAGATACGGTGTCCGCGAATACACGGCTTCCCGAAACAGATACCCGGGTCGATCGAGATGCGCTGGAGCAGCTCTTCCTGTGTCATGGACGTCATCCCTCGACGGCAGGCTCGGTGGGCCGTTCAGCTCTCGACGGGCCTGCCGATTGCGCCCTTCGTACCGCCCACCTCACGATCATAGCTGGCCTGAGGAGGCCGAACAACAGGACTGGGTTCTTACACCCGTCAATGGCCGCAGGTCGACCAAGGGCCAGGACCAGCCCAAGTGGGTTCGTTCGACCCTCCTCTACGACCGGTGCTCCTCGTCCAGATCCGAAGGCGGCTCGAGCGGGTCGAGCCGGTGGTGGACGGCCGCATGGACAACGGGGTGTGTGTCGCCGCGCTTGGTGGTCGACGCGCTCCAAGTGTCGAGGTCGGCCGGGATAGCAGCGGGCAGCGAGACCCGCACGCTCCGGACCCGGACGGAGGCTTGTCGCCATGCGCCGGGGTCGTCCCGGGTCGCGGGAGGATCGATCTGCCAGGCCAGGCTGACGACCTGCTTGTGGATCTCGGAGACGACACGCACCGGCATGCCCGTGTAGTCCGGCGCGTTCCGGTACACCCAGTCGGCTGCGCGAGCATAGCCTTCCACTTCCAGGCTCTCCGCGAGGGACGCTGAGGCTTGGCGCCGCTCGACCAGGTTCTCGACCTGTGCCCGGGTCATCGTGTTGCCTTCGATGGCGGTCGAGTTGTGAACGTCGTCGATCCAGATCTGGCGGAGGACGTGATCAGCCTCGACAGCGCGCGGCAGGCCGCCGAGGTGGGTGTGCAGGAGCTTGACCTCCTCATCGAGGCGGGCCAGGACCTCCTGGAGGGAGGGGCGCCCCCTTTGGTTTTCCCTACGATGGCCGTTCATGTAATTCTGATCGTAGCATGTCTTTCCCTGCGGTCAGCATTTGACTGAATCAAATCGTATGGGAAAAGGTGTTCCTGCCGGGAGCCTCCGACCGGGCTGGCGATCATGGCGTGTTTCCTAGCTTTGAAGATGTTCGGAGAGCTGATCAGCACGGACGGCGTACAGACCAGCGTAGGGGACGGGGGCCTTCGTCAGATCGGCCCATTGTCTGGCATAGACTCTGATCTGATCACCGTATCTCTCAATGAGACGCGAGAGATCGACCTGGTCCGTCTTGTAGTCGATCAGTTCCCACCTGCCCGACGTCCTGAATGCCAGGTCGATTACGCCATGGAGGACGCGCGGGGGCCCGTCACCCACCTCGGCCTTGACTGCAAACGGGACCTCCACGAGACGTTGGTCCGCGGCTCTCGCCCGCTGCCAGAACTCCGACGCCATCACACGCTCGACGGTGTCGAGGGCCTCCGGGACAACCTGGCGCAGCTCGGGCTTGCCGAGGGTGAGCCAGTTGGCCACGCGCTCGAGGTGGGCGCGGTCGCGCAGGGGGCCGCGCATGGCGTGCTCGAGCAGCGTGTGAATCAGGCTGCCCCAGGCCATGCCGGTGTCGGGCTCGCGGGTGCGGCCCTCCGAGATCGGGTGGCCGTACGGACCGCCGCGATGGGCGGTCCCCGTGACGGACTCGACGACCCATGAGGCTTGGTCGGCGGCCTCGCGAGCGGCGAGGCGGGCGGCTTCGCTAGCAGCGCGCGCGCCCGCACTCAGGTCTGGCAGCGCGCGAGGTTTCACCACAACCGCGGGCGGGACCTTGAGCTCGCGCGCCGCGGTGAGGTAGGCGGCCAGCGGCTCCCACGGGCGCTCGCCCTTCCCGCCCTTAGCCCAGCGGCTGACGACGAGGAGGTCCCTGGCGCGCGTGGCGGAGACGTACAGGAGTCGCTTCTCCTCGGCCTCGACATAGGCAAGCTCCGCCGCCGCGTGCTCCTCCCAGCCGGCGGGCTCGGCCAGCTCGTCGGAACGGCCCTCGCCCCACGTGCGGATCAGGCGCAGATAACCGGTGGCGCGCGGACCCTCGCGGATCACGCGCACGCTGGCCCGCGGCTTGACGCCGGCGAGCGGGTCGGCGAGGAAGACGACCGGCGCCTCGAGGCCCTTAGCCTTGTGGAGATTCATCACCCGAACCACGTCCTGCCGTCCGGGCTCGAGCGGGATGGACTCGATCTCGGTGGCCTCGAGGTCCTCTTCGAGCGCCGCCGCGGCGGTGGCGAGCGTGCCGCCGGCCTCGGTGATCTGTCGTACCCGGTCGAGCGCGTACAGGACGTCGCCGGCCTCGGCGCCGCCTGGCGTGGCGGCCACGGCCCGGGCCAGCAGGCCTGTGTCCTCGAGGATGCGCTCCACGGCGGCCGCGGCGGGCAGGGTGCGCGTCAGTCTGAACATGGGCTGGAGCTTCCGGATGGCGTCGACGACGGGCCCCGAGGCCTCATCGGGAAGCGGGGCCGTCAGGATGAAGCCGAGGCCGGCCTCGTGATGCTGGAACAACTCCTCGTCGCTCACGCCGAAGAGGGGTCCCCGAAGAAGGCCGACCAGGGCGACCCCGTCATCCGGGTCGGCGAGGACCCGCAGCAGGTCGGCCAGGACCGAGACCTCACGCGAGCGGCTGAAGGCGACCGAGCCGCTGACGGAGGCCGGGATGTGGAGCGCGTCGAGCGCGGCCAGGTACTCGTGAAGCCCCTTCTTCTTCCGGGTGAGAACGAGGAAGTCGCCCCAGCCGTTGGTCCCGCTCTCCACCGCCGCCCAGATGTAGCGGGCGATGGCCTTGGCGTCGGCGGCATGGACCTCGCCCCTCTCGATGCTGTCTGGGATCGTGAGGGTGCGGAGGCCCGACCGGCTCGCCTGGCCGCCCGGGCGCACGGGCTCGAGGGGATGAAACGCCGGCTGCTGCGGCGTGGGTTTGGAGGGAAAGAAGCGCGGGAACACGCCGTTGACCCACTCGCACAGCGCGGGGACGGACCGGAACGAGGTGGTGACCGTGACCACCTCGCCGCCTTCGCGCCGGATGATGTCGCGCACGCGGTTGTAGATGTCGATGTCAGCGCCGGTGAACCGGTAGATGGATTGTTTGGGATCGCCCACCACGAAAAGCGCGCCCGGGCGCGGTCGCGCGCGGGTCCAGTCCGTCTCGCGGCCGGCCTCGGCGGCGAGGAGCAGGATGACCTCGGCCTGGAGCGGATTGGTGTCCTGGAACTCGTCGACGAAGAGCCAGCGGTACTTGCGTTGAAGCGCCGCTCGCACGGGCAGGTTGTCGCGGAGGAGCCGCGCGGCCACCTGGAGCAGATCGCCATAGTTGAGGGTGAGCGCCCGTCGCCGCGTGTCACTCGCGAAGTCGCGAGCGCCCGACAGGAGCGTGATCGCCAGGCGATAGATGTACTGTCGCCAGGCCGCGAGGAAGGAATGGACGGTGGCCTCCTGGAACTCGCCAAGAAGACGATCGATCCGAGCCTTCAGCGCCCTGGTCGCCTTGGGGCCGCCGGGCCACCGATTCTGCGTGATCGAGATGCTGCCGCTCCAGCAGGCGAGGAGCTGGGCGAGCGCGACCGGGCGCGACCGGTCGGCGACGCGAAGCAGCCCCCGACAGTGTCGTGCGGCCTTCTGGACCTTGCAGGTCGTGTCCGGCGCAATGGGATCGGGGAGGAGCGCGCTCAGCGCTTTCCAGAACCGATCCAGCGTCGCCCAGCCCGGCGCCGGGTCGGGCGCCTCGCCATCGCCGGGAGGGAAGGCGACGTCGGCGAAGGTGCAGAGTTTCTCGAAGGCTTCGTCGAGATCGCCCGGCCGGATGCCGGCGTCCTGAAGCTCCATGAGGAACTGCGACCCCCGCGCGCGCTCGCGGTCCAGGTAGTCGCGCCAGGCGCGGTCGCGCACCTCGGCATCCTCGATCTCGTCCAGCTCCGTGAACCCCGGCGCCACACCGGCCTCGACGGGCCGCTCTCGCAGCAGATGGGCGCAGAAGGCGTGAATCGTTCCCGCGAAGAGCCGTTCCAGCTGGCTGAGCGCGGTCTGGATCCGCTCGCGGCGAGCGGGGTCGTCGTCCGCGCCGAGCCGCTTTTCCAGCTCGAGCTGGAAGCGGGCCCGCAGCTCGGCCGCGGCCTTGCGGGTGAAGGTGACCGCCGCCATGCCCGTGACCTCATACACACCCGCGGCGATGCCGGCGGCCATCCGCCGCGCGAGGCTCTCCGTCTTGCCGGAGCCCGCGCCGGCCTCCACGAGGAGGTTGATGTCGAGCGCGGCCTCGATACGGTCGCGCGCCTTCTGGTCGGGGAGGCGCCGTCGCTCACTCATGCTCGGCAAGCTTCCAGTACGGCCCGAGCACGTCATTGGCGTCGTTTTCGATCTTCTGCTCCGCGCGGGCATAGACGTCGCGCCCGCACGCGCGTCCCACCTCGCAGTACTTGCAGTCGTTCTCGTCTGCGGTATGGACGAAGAGGCCCCGGCCCACGATGTCGAACAGGTCGCCGAGCACATCCTTGAGGCCTGCCGCCTTGGCGGGATAGGTGGCGCGCTCGGCCTGGCCACGAGCCGTCGGCAGGTAGTACGAGCTGGCGCTCACGCGTGCCTTCGGATCCTGGCGGCGCAGCAGCTGGGTCGCGGCGAGAGCATACAGGGCATGCTGGAGCAGGCGGCCGCCCTGGAACGTTCCCGCGTATGCGTCCGCCCGGTACCAACCCGTCTTGTAGTCGATGATTTCGTGGCTGCCGTCCGCCAGCCGGTCGATCCGATCGATGCGCCCGCGGAGGGCAAAACGAAGGCCGGCGCCCAGATCGATGATCACGGGTTCGGCCTGTGCCAGAGGCTCGCCCTCGGCGGGCCCGGCACCGAAAGAAACCTCGAACCCAAGGGGTGTACGGCCCTTTGCGGCCGCCTCGAGGCGGAGGAAGAGGTCAAGGTCGCGAAGCAGCTCCTGCCGCTCGCGGTGGAAGACATCGGTCGAGGGCGGCGGGATCAGCGCGCGGAGTTCCGCCATGCGGGCATCGGCCACCTCCCTGGCCCAAGCGCCGTGCCGCTTCGGATCAGCCTTCTCCTTCCGCTCGCGCAGCTCCCGCAGGATGGCCGCGTAGAGGCCGTGGAGGAACGTCCCGCGCGTCGCCGGGTCCAGCCAGTGATCACGATCGGGCTCGGCCTCCTCGATGGCATCGAGCCGCAGGCCGCGCTTGACGAAGTGACGGAACGGACACCTGGCGAGGTCCTCGAGTGCCGTGGCGGAGATGGGTCGGCCCGTCGCGCGCGGGTCGAGCCGCGGTCCAGCCGCCGGGACGAGGCCGTCGTAGGGGGTGAGGAGGTCGGACTCTCGCGATAGCTCGGCCGTTTCTCCCTGGGCGAGCCAGGGCGGTGCTGCCGGAGATCGCGGCACGAGAAGCTCAGACACACCGAGCCGCCGAGCACCGCCAGGCGAGAGACCACGGCGTGGAGCGCTTCTCCCACCCGATCCGCCGAGGTCGGCAGCGCGGGGCTCAGCGCCCGCCGCTCGTCGTCGAGCAGCGCCGCGTCTTCCAGGAGCGCCGGGAACACGCGGCCCTCCTCGAGCCCGACCACGAAGGTGTGGGGGCGGCCGGCATACCCGGCCTGCCGCAGCATGGTGACGAAGAGATGCCCGGGGCGCGCCCGATCGGCGCCCACGGTGAGCGGCTCGATCTGGTGGCGGATCAGCGCGAAGGCCTCGCGCGCGCCGCGCTCGAGGGACCCCACGGTTCGAAGCTCCACGAGCGCATCCGCGAGGACGGCCGTCGCGGCGCCGTCCATCTCGTTCTGCTTGTTGGCGGTTGCACGCACGAGCGTGACGCAGCCGTCGATCAGCTCACTCAGGGGCAGGCGACCGTCCCCCGCCGTTGGCGGGACGAGCGCCAGGATCTCGGCGATCCAGGCGCCCAGTCGTTCGGCCTGCGCCGCCCGCTCGACGTAGCGGGTTCGCGCCTCGTCGTCGTTCTCGACGTCGGTGGCGCGCTGCCGGTACGAGTTGGCGAGGCCTGTCATGGCCGCCGCGTAAGTCTCGCGTCCCCATGTCGCGTCGGACTGCGCGAGCAATCGCGCGGCCTGGCCGGCCGAGGGGCCGTCAGCTAGATCCAGCTGGACATCACCGGACTGGAGCAGGCGGCGGAGGCCGGCCGCCGGGAAACCGCCCTCTACCCACTCGGAGAAGGCCAGCAGGGCGCGCGCCGGCCGCGTCAGCGCGACCGGGAGGCCGGGGCCGACGGTCATGGGCCAGGAGTGGCCCTGCGCCTTCTCCCACAGGAGCGTGGCGTAGTCAGCCGAGGCGCAGGCCACTTCGACGTGGTCGAGGGGGGCGCCGCTCTCGAGGATGCGTCGAAAGACCTCCTCGACCTCGGCTTCCCGGCCACCGGCGCGGAACATGGCCAGGCTGCCGTCACCCTTCGGTACCGGCGCCTCGCCCGGTCGCATGAGAAAGGCGAGCAAGTCGGAGTCCGTGCGGGGCGATGGCTCCTGCGACTCGACCGCGCTGGTCAGGCGTGCGGGCTCAGGAAGGCCGGGGATTTGGAGCGTGTGCGGCGTGATCCGGGGCGCGGGGAGCTTGTCCAGGAGCGCTTGCTGGAGCGGAGCCCAGATCGTGCCCGGCAGCTCGATCCAGAGATCCTCGGGGCGGACGTGGCAGATATCGAGATGCCGGAGCGCCTCGCGGTAGACGTCGGCGGTATCGGCGAGCTTGCGCGTCGCCAAGTGCTCCTCGTAGGCGGTGAGCAGGGCCTGAAGCTCGGCATGTTTGGCGGCCATCGTGAACGCCTCGGGGCGAAGATCAGCCGCACGCATCCCCGCCATGCGGAGCTCGCGGATCGTGGCCCACAACGCTTCGGCCATCCGCGGCTGTTCGGCCATCTCCCGGAAGTAGACGGGGATCACGCCCGGCAGCTCGAGAAGCAGCCGTGTGATCAGGGCGGGGCCGATCTCGTCTGGAGCAGGATCGATTCCGCGCTCGACGAGGAACGGTGCCGCCATCGGTAGGGCGAGATCGACCGGGGTGGTGAAGCGAAGGTTCACCCAGCTCGTACCTGCGAGCGCGAGCCGCTCGCCGAGCGTGTGCCCGAGGGCGTGTGAGGGCACGACCACCCACTTGGCGCGGGTGCGCTCGGTGCGGCAGAGCTCAGCGAGCTGGGAAGGGAACGGGTCCACGCGCCCAGGCTACCCGAGCAGCCGATGGCCGCGACGGGACGCCTCGTCGAACCGGGCCTCCAGCCGCACGTTCGCGCCGCGGCAGCCCGTGACGACGTGCGCCGCCCATTCGAAGTACTCTCGGCGTCGCGTGGTATGCCAGTCGACCGGCGGGCTCTCGATGATCGACCGCACCTTGCTCGTCTTATCGGCGATCTTGATCAGCTTGGCCCGCCGTGACTTGTGGCGGGCCGTCTCGATCTGCAGGCGCGTGCGTTCTTGTTTGGGCAGCCGCTTGTCGTCGGTGACCTCTGCCACGAGTGCCGCGACCTCCGCCCCGAACTCGACTTCGAGCTCCTCCTTGATCGTTGGGGTGTCCTCAATCGTGTCGTGGAGCAGGGCGCCCAGCACGGCGAGCCGGTCCCTACCCCGGGTCGCCTCCGCCACCAAGAGGGCGACCTCGGTGAGATGGTTGATGTAGGGCTCGGCAGCGGCGCCCTTACGCCGCTGATCGCGGTGCCTGCGGGCTACGAAGTTCAGGGCTCGCATTAGGGTGACGACGACGTCACTCATCAGCGCTCCTTATTGCGGCACGAAGGTGATGACGAGGCCGGCCAGGGCGACGGCCTTCGCGTGCCATCGGCCCCGCTGCCGTCCCGAATGGCCGCGGCACGAGCGCCGCCCGCGGCCCCGAGTAGGGCGCCCAGGAAGGCGAGCTGAACCACCTCGCGGCCGGCCCGACGCATTACGACCGCTGCGCCCCCGGGCGTCTAAAGTGCGGGGGCGTTTGCTCCGACATCGGCAAAGGTACCCGCATCGGTAGCCGCCGCTGCGGAGCAAGCTTGCGCGCGAGGGCCTCGGCGTCCAGCCGGAGCGCATCCCGTAGTGCGGCCGGCTCCAGGACTTCCGCCTCCGGCCCGAAGCCCAGGATCCAGCGCCGCACTTCGAGGGTGTCGGCTACGCGGAGCGTCATCTCCAGCAGCCCGCCATCGAGCTCGCGAAACTTCTGGGTCGGGTGCCACAGGCGGTCGCGGATATAGCGTGCGAGCGGGTGCGCGAAGGCGACCTTCACGGTGACGACGTCGCCGCGGATGATGCCCCAGGCGCCTTCGAGGTACTTGTCCACGTCGAACTTCTCGGGTGTGTCGAAGCGCGCGGCTAGCACGGCGCACTCGCGGATTCGCTCCATGGCAAAGATGCGGATCGCCTGGCGGAGGTGGCAGTAGCCCACGAGGTAGAAGCCGCCGCCGTGGAGCGTGAGGTGATAGGGATCCACGCGACGGTCGGTGACCTCGTCGCGGCTCATGGAATAGTAGCGGAGACGCAGGCACCGGCGCTCCAGGAGCGCGCCCTGGATCGCCGCGAAGTGCTCCGCCGCCGGGGCCTGCAGCTTGGCGCCCAAGGTGCGCACGCCGATCGTGTCGCGCATGCGGTCGATGAGGCCGAGGGCGTCCTTGCTGAGCACGCTCCCGATCTTCTCGAAGGAGGAGGTGATGGCCGGGCCGAGCCCGCCGACGCCGGCGGGCGCGAGCAGATCGCGGCTCATCAGGAGGGCGGCCAACTCGGCGAGGGTAAGCTTGAGCGGGAGCCGCCGCTTGAAGGTGTCATCGACCCGCCAGACTGACCGCCGCCCGTCGGCGTCCTGCTCGTCGTAGATGGGGAATCCGGCGTCCTGCAACACGCGAAGGTCGCGCCAGATGGTCCGGACGGCACAGTCGAGGTCACGCGCCGCGTCATCGACCACGACTCCGGCCGGCCGGTCGAGGAGTTGGAGCAAATGCCACTGCCGGGTGAGCTGGTTCCCGCGCGGCATAGCGCCCGCTGATTCTGGGCGGCTCGATGGAGGCTGTCAATAGTTCAAGTGTCCAAGGACTGATGTCCTTACTGTTCGGCCACGACGGGGAAGGCCATCAGGTGGGCGACCCGATCGTCGGCGATGAGGGCGGCGCCCGCCGTCTTCTCCCCGATGAGTCGGTACTCGGTCCCGAGCCCGACCGCCCGCGTCGCCTCGACGGGACAACCCGAGAGCCGGCGGAGCACCGCGCTCGGGCTCGGCGTGAGGCGGACGCTGGGTTTCCGGCGAATCGCATCCGCCGCGTACCCGGCGCAGAGGCGCGGCCAGACCCGCCCGAAGAGGCTCGGGCCGGCCAGGAGATCCAGGCCTACCCAGCGGCCCGAGAGGTACACGAGCGAACCTCTCTGACCCGGCACCGGCGCGAGCTCCCGGCGCGCCTCGCCCATCTCCTTCTCGTACCGCTGGTAGAAGTCGCGCATCGCTCCCGTCGGGCTCGCAACGCCATGCTCGGCGGCCTTCGACGCGAGCTCGTCCCAGACGCCGCCCTGATCGGCCATGTGCCCGCGGCCGGCGCGAACCGAGCGGGTGACCCACGCCGCCTTCTTCTGGCGCACCGAGCCGAACAGAGAGGCGTCACCGGCCGCGAAGTGGCGGCCGTGGTAGCCCCAGCGGCCCTGCTCCACGCAGCTCACGGGGATCGTCAGGTCCGACTTCGCCGCCACGAGTACCGTGGTGTTGAGCACGCGGTTCTGCTTCGCCCCGACCAGCTCCTCGCCGTCGAGGAGGAGCAACGCCTGGTCGGTGAGGTTGACGACCTTGAGCTGGGGAACGGCCCCCGCCTCGTCCACCTCCGTGATGCGCACCCGGTCGCCGGCCTCGGCCAGCGTGAGCCACCGGGGCTCGGACAGCATGGGCGCGAGCATGGGGACGACGGTGAGCGCCCCGTGCCGCAGGGGTTCGGCCGCCAGGATGTTTCCCAGTGCTCGTGCGATCGGACCGATTTCGGCGACATGGGGCATCAACAAGTCCTCCTCGATGACGCTGCGGGTTCTGTGCTGTCGAATTCACGATAGCCGGGTGCTCTGACAGGTACGGTCACAGACCACGCGGTCCGATCGCGTGAAACGCTCCCTGAGCAGACAGGCGGGGCAAGACCGTAGCGCGTATCGTTCCCTCCGA